>Ga0068707_1000013_pt1 | contig 75407 bp, 66 predicted proteins | sample YNPNPMetaG_FD_66600 | JGI IMG/M metagenome (GOLD analysis project Ga0068707, IMG submission 66600) | Anoxygenic and chlorotrophic microbial mat microbial communities from Yellowstone National Park, USA - YNP NP MetaG | ecosystem: Environmental > Aquatic > Thermal springs > Hot (42-90C) >... | reverse complement strand
GATGAACATGTTGTTCAAGGTGTTCCAGAACAGCCCTGACGAATCTGACCGCATGGAAAAGATTGCATGTTGGCAATATTACGATTGTTTTTCGTTTTTGTAAGTTGACTTTCCGCTAACTTTCTACTATTATATAGACAAGGATCGGAGAAAATCGTTATGCGATTATCAGGTTCTGACAAAAGAATATAGCCGATCAAAAGGCACGCGGGTGCGCCGCGTGCCTTTTTGTACACAAAACAATGACTTGAAAGGAGAAGGTAAAAATGGATTATGGCATGATTGGCAAACTGGATAAAGCCAAGCGCTATGCCCAGCAGAAAGATCGCTTTAAGTTCTCCTCCTTTAGCGTTACCATGAATGGAGATAACAATCCACATGTCATTCGATACGATGGGGGAAATTGGCAGTGTGATTGTGATTTCTTCCAGACGCGCGGCCGCTGTAGTCACACAATGGCACTGGAAATCATTCTTGAGGGAATGCTTCCGAGTCAGGAACAGTAAAAAGCCTAATGAAGGGCAGCGGGAGCAGAGAATGTGCTCCCGCTTTTTTTGTTAATCGCCGTCATCTGCGCGTCCGCCCATGATGACGATGACTGGTTTCAAGCGGGCGATGGTGCGCACCAGAACGCCTTCCTGCAGTGCCATGACATGCTCAATGTCTTTATATGCCATAAAGGTTTCATCCGGCGCGACGCCGATCCCCAGAATGTTCCGTTCCCGCATATGGTCAGCGTAGGCGCGGTAATCGTATTGTTTACGCGAGGCGTGGCGGCTGCGCATCCGTCCGGCGCCGTGTGCCGAAGAGTTGAGGCTGTCTGGATTGCCCAGCCCTTCGACCAGAAAGCTGTCGGTGCCTGAAGATCCGGGAATGATACCCACACGACCGCGTTCGGCAGGGGTGGCGCCTTTACGGTGAATCACCAGCCCTTCCTCCAAAAAAGCGAAGTTGTGATGGTTTTCCCAGCGCGCAATCTGACGCAGTCCGCTGCGTCTCAGAAAATAATCATGGATCAGGTGATGATTTGCCTGCGCATAGCGTCCCATCAACTGCATCACTTCCCAGTACTCTTGTCCGGCGGCGGTGTTGAGGGGCAGCCATTCATAGCCGCGCGGGATGCCGCTGGCAATGGCGCGCGTCTCGCGCACTGCCAGGTCTTGATAATAGTGTGCCAGCTTGTTTCCGGTGCCGCGCGAGCCGGAATGGGTCATGATGCAGGCAAACTTTGTTCCAACGGGCAAGGGCATCCAATCTGCTTCGGCGACTACCTCGCCGATCAGCGCGTCAAAGAAGTGGTTACCACCGCCTGAAGAGCCAAGCTGTTCATGGGCAAGGGCGCGGTGTTCGCGCAGAGCGGGCAGCTCGCGCCAGAGCGGATCGTCCATCACCGGATGATCGCGCCGATCTTTTCCCTTGAATCCTGAACCTACCCCAAAGCTGGAAACCGCCTGCATATCATGGGCAATGCGTTCACGATGTTCCAGTAATTCTTCCGGCGGGATATCCAGCACGGTCAGTGTCATGCGGCAGGCGATATCATAACCGACAAAAGACGGACTGACCGCATTGTCCAGTGCAATTACCCCGCCGATAGGCAAGGCATATCCGGGATGTCCATCCGGCATGACGGCGGCGCGTACCGCAACCGGCAGGCGGGCGGCATGGGTGATTTGCTCGAAGACCGTATCGTCAAAGTCTTCTTTCGGATCGCCAAAGAAAACGATCGGCGCAGGCGGGTCGCGCGGAGTGAGCAGAGTGTTTTGCGGCGGTCCAAAACGGCGTTCGATTTCGCTCAGAATCTGGTCATCGGTCAGACCCTTTTCATATAGTTCTGCCGCGGTGCGGTGCAAAGCAGCATAGTCCTTATTGCCCGAATAGCCTGCTTTGGCAAGCAATGGGTGGAGATTTGCGCTGTTCTTACGAGTTTTCTTTTTGCCCATAATTTTAAGATAACGATACCAGCATGGTTTGTCAATATTAACAAAACTCTTATGCAAAATCCCTCTACAATCGTTCAATTGGGTGAGCAAAACCTGCCCATTCTCTGGTAAAATGCTGATAAGGACACAAAATAGACGGTTTGACGTTTAGAGTGTTAGACAAGTTGGAAAGAGCCGTTTGTTGTGTCTTTGAGGAGGTTTTCTAACGTGGCTGGAATGGAGCGTTTTACTCAACGAGCGCGACGGGTGCTGAGTCTGGCGCATCAGGAAGCAGAGCGACTGCGTCAGGAAAGCATTGATACGGAGCATCTATTACTCGGTTTGATACAGGAAGAAGGCAGTGTTGCTGGTCGTGTGTTACGCGATCTGGGATTGGAGCCGGAGCGTGTACGGGAGATGGTTGAGCGCGTGAGCGGTTATGGTCAGGCGCGCAGCGGTCGCATTGATCTTTCGCCGGGTGTGCAGCAGGTTCTGGAAGATGCAATCGAAGAAGCACGCCGAATGGGGCATCATTATATCAGCACGGAGCATTTGCTGCTGGGGCTGGTGAATACGACGCAGGGGCGCGCAATGGAAGTCTTGCGCAAACTGGGCGTCACCCCGGAGCAGATTCGCCGGCAAACACGGCGCGTTTTGCAGGAAAGCAGCAGTTCTGCGCCAGCGCCGGTGGGTGGTCGTCCTGCTCAACAGACTGAACGGGAGAAGGACAAGAGCAAAACACCGCTTGTGGATCAACTGGCGATTGACCTGACGGCTCGCGCCGAAGAAGGCAAGCTCGACCCGGTCATCGGTCGGCAAATGGAAATCGAGCGTGTGATCCAGATCCTGGCACGCCGCAACAAAAACAACCCGGCGCTGATTGGCGAGCCGGGTGTGGGCAAGACAGCGATTGTTGAAGGTCTGGCACAACGCATTATTGAAGGAGACGTGCCGGCGTTACTGCTCAACAAGCGCGTTCTGCAACTGGACGTGGGTTCGCTGGTGGCGGGCACCATGTACCGCGGACAATTTGAGGAACGCCTCAAGCGCGTCATTGACGAGTTGAAGTCTTCAGGAGCGATCCTGTTTATTGATGAAGTGCATATGCTCGTAGGTGCGGGCGCTGCTGGTTCTTCGGTGGATGCAGCGAACATTCTCAAACCCGCCCTTTCGCGCGGTGAGCTTCAGGTGATTGGCGCAACGACGCTGGATGAATATCGCAAACACATTGAGAGCGATGCGGCGCTGGAGCGTCGTTTCCAGCCCATTATGGTCAATGAACCAACCGTAGAAGAAACGATCCAGATTTTGCGTGGCATTCGCTCCAACTATGAGGAACATCATCGCTTGAAAATCTCGGATGAAGCTCTGGAAGCTGCTGCAAAACTTTCGGCTCGCTATGTTACCGAGCGTTTTTTGCCTGATAAGGCGATTGACCTGATTGATGAGGCAGCCTCTCGTGTGCGCATGTATAAGAGCGAAGCTGCCAAAACAACCAAACAACTCATGGCGGAGCTGCGCGAAGTGCGCCAAAACCGTGCTATTGCACAGGAAGATGGCCGCTATGATGATGCGCAGGAGCTGACACAACTGGAAATGAGCCTGCAAAATCAGCTTGATAACCTGCGCAGCGGCTGGGATCGGGAAAACAGCCCGGTGGTCACTGCCGACGATATTGCAGAAGTGGTCTCGATGTGGACTGGTGTGCCGGTAATGCAAATGGCAAGCGAGGAATCGGAGCGCTTGCTGCGCATGGAAGAAGAACTGCGTCAACATATCGTTGGACAGGAAGAAGCGATCATCACGATTTCCAAAGCCATTCGCCGGGCGCGTTCCGGTTTGAAAGACCCACGCCGGCCGATTGGTTCCTTTGTCTTTCTAGGACCAACGGGCGTCGGTAAAACTGAGTTGACCAAAGCACTGGCGCGTTTCTTGTTCGGCAGCGAAGACGCCCTGCTGCAGTTCGATATGTCAGAATTTATGGAACGGCATACCGTTTCGCGATTGGTGGGCGCTCCGCCGGGATACGTGGGTTATGAGGAAGCAGGACAGTTAACCGAAGCCCTGCGCCGCCGCCCATACTCGATTGTGGTGTTTGATGAGATCGAAAAAGCACATCCTGAAGCACATAATATGCTCTTGCAAATAATGGAAGAAGGACATCTCTCGGATGCCAAAGGACATAAAGTGGACTTCAGGAATGCGATCATTGTGATGACCTCAAATATCGGCGCCGACCTGATCCGCCGCCAGAGCAGCATCGGTTTCAAACTGGCGAAGGATGAGGTGGAGGAAGAAAGCCGCGCTTATGAGGAAATGCGTAAAAAGCTGCTCGAATCGCTCAAAAAGGTCTTCCGTCCTGAGTTTATGAACCGTTTGGATGGGGTGATTGTCTTCCGGGCGCTTAACAAAGATGACATTCGTAAAATTGTTGATTTGGAGTTGGCAAAGGTAGCAGACCGGCTCAAGGAACACAACATCACACTCACGGCTACACCTGCCGCGTGCGAGCTGTTGGTGGAAGAGGGCTATGACCCGGAAATGGGCGCCCGACCGCTGCGGCGTGTGATCCAGCAAAAGGTAGAAGACACGCTTTCGGATGCCCTGCTGGCGAAACAGTTCAACGAGGGTGATACCATTGTGATTGACCTGAATGAAGAGGGGCAATTGATTTTACGAAAGCCAGAGGTAGAGAAAGAGCCGGAAGCTCCCGTTGGTGTGGGAAGCTGAGAAATGCTCATGGTCATCCTCCGTGTTTGACCGACCTCAAGAATTGAGGTCGGTCTTTTTTGGAACTGCTCTGGTCATTTGTCTGCTTTTGGGGGATAATAGCGTCAGTTCAGGTCATGAGAAGTGAAGCAATGGCAAAATCCATGAGTCATTATGTCTGTCAACAATGTGGAAGAACTGCGCCGCAATATATGGGGCGCTGTCCATCCTGTGGAGGATGGGGCACAATGGTGGAAGAAGTGATCCCGGCAGCATCTTCCAAAGGCTCCGTACGAGGGTTAACCAGCGCCGTATCTCAACCGCGCCGCCTTTCCGAAGTAAGCGGCGATGTAGAGGAACGTCTTGCACTGCCCATCGGCGAGTTTGCGCGCGTGCTGGGTGGGGGAGTGGTGCCGGGTTCAATTGTGCTGGTGGGCGGCGACCCGGGCATCGGCAAGTCCACGCTGGTGTTGCAAATGGCGGCTGAGATGGCAAAACGGGGACGGGTGTTGTATGTTTCTGGGGAAGAATCTGAGCGACAGATCAAAATGCGTGCCATGCGTTTGTTCAAACCTGCCGATAGCGGCGAACCGCTGATTCCCGAAGAGTTGTTTCTGGTCACGGAGACCAACCTGGATACAATCTTAAGCCATGTATCGGCGGTCAAGCCCACTCTTTTAATTGTGGACTCAATTCAGACGGTTTACCTGCCAGGCTTAGAATCAACCGCCGGGTCGGTGACACAGGTACGCGAGTGTGCGGCGAGGCTTCGTGAGCTGGCAAAAACCTCCGGGATGGCGGTTTTTGTGATCGGTCACGTGACCAAAGAAGGCATTATTGCGGGACCGCGTGTGCTGGAGCACATCGTGGATACGGTGCTGTATCTGGAAGGCGACCGTTTTCTCTCTTTTCGCTTGTTGCGTTCGGTGAAGAACCGCTTTGGGGCGACATCTGAGGTGGGTGTTTTTGAGATGCGCGAGCGCGGTATGGTCGAAGTGCCCAATCCATCCGAGGCGTTTCTGGCGGAACGTATGGTCAATGCGCCGGGGTCGGCAATTGCGGTGACGATGGAAGGGACGCGTCCTTTGCTGGTAGAGGTGCAGGGATTGACCAGCCCGACTCATCTTGGCAATCCACGCCGCACACCCAATGGGGTAGATGTCAACCGTTTGCTGTTAATTGTGGCGGTGCTGACGCGGCGGCTTGGCTTGCATCTGGCAGAACAGGATGTCTTTGCGAATGTCGTTGGCGGGCTGCGCATTGAGGAACCGGCGGCAGACCTGGCGCTGGCGGCGGCGATCACCTCTTCATTGCGGGATGTGCCCGTGCGCGCCGATGCGGTTTTGATCGGCGAAGTAGGACTTTCGGGTGAGCTGCGCCGTGTGGGACACATGGCAGCGCGGCTGAGCGAAGCCGCCAAACTGGGATTCAAAGTTGCTATTGTGCCGCGCCGTATTTCTAAAGCTGAACCTTTGCCGGATCATATTCAGATTCAGGAAGCACGCTCGCTGCGCGAGGCGCTCAATCTGGCGTTAGTGACAGAAACGACAAAGAAAGCAGGGTGACTGTCTTATGGTTTTTCTGAGGAACCTGAGAAATCTCAACAGGGTCATTTTTAGGAGGTGACTTTCATGCCCGATCTTTCCGCTTTTCGACCAGACCCGCGGCACGCTGCGCTGGTCATTGTGGATGTGCAGGAAAAACTTTCCGCCGCCATGCCGATGGACGTATTACAACAGGTGGTGCGTCATATTGGGGTGCTGGTGGCTGCTGCGGATGAGTTTCATTTTCCTGTGCTGCTCACCGAGCAGTATCCACAGGGGCTGGGTGCGACGCTGGAAGCGATCAAATTGCCGCTGGCAGATATTACTCCGTTGGAAAAAATGAGTTTCAGTTGCTGTGGTGTGGCAGAGTTCCGCAGACAATTGGAAGTCAAACAGGTGCGCGACATTCTGCTGGTTGGCATGGAAACGCATGTCTGTGTCACTCAGACTGCGCTGGACTTGTTAACGGACCATTACCGTGTTTTTGTGCCGGCGGATGCGGTGTGTAGTCGCAGCAAGCAGAATTGGCGGTTGGGGCTTGAGCTGATGCGTCAGGCGGGTGCGGTGATTGGCTCAACGGAGATGTTCCTGTTTATGATGCTTGGCGAAGCCGGGACTGACCGCTTCCGCAAACTTTCAAAATTAGTGCGATAGCCTTCTGACAACATTTTACAGTTCAGATTGTGAAATTTGCCACGCAATTTGAGCTGTGATATACTATAAAGCGCTAAATCAGACCTTCTGTGTAAGGATTGTCTTATGGCATCTCAATTTTTCCCCATTCTGGTCATTCTAGCTCTGGCTTTATTTGTGGGGTTTTTTGTGACAGTGCTGGGAACGATCTTTGGTCCCCGCCGTCCGACGGCGCGCAAATCCAGCCCCTATGAGTCCGGCATGGTGCCGTATGGGCCCGGCACGCGGCGCATGTCGGTGCGTTATTATCTGGTGGGTGTCTTGTTCATCTTATTCGATATTGAAGTGGTTTTCGTGCTGCCGTGGGCGGTGGTATTTCGCGAGCTGGGGGTGCCAGGACTGGCGTTGATGATTGTCTTTCTGGTTGTTTTAGAGGTAGCCTTTGTGTATGCGTGGAAGAAAGGAGCGCTGGAATGGGAATAGAACAAAAAACCGGCAATCTTGGCATTGTGACTACATCACTGGAGCAGGTAGTCAACTGGGCGCGGACAAATTCGATGTGGCCTATGCTTTTCGGTCTGGCTTGTTGTGCGATTGAGATGATGGCGGCACAGGCATCGAATTATGACATGAGCCGCTTTGGAATGGAATTGATGCGCGCCAGCCCGCGCCAGTCAGACCTGATGATTGTGGCAGGACGGGTTTCGCGCAAGATGGCGCCGGTGTTGCGCAAATTATATGATCAGATGCCCGATCCCAAATGGGTCATTGCAATGGGGGATTGTGCTTCTTGTGGCGGGGTTTTCAATAATTATGCCATTGTGCAGGGGGTGGATGAGGTGGTGCCTGTGGATGTCTATGTGGCGGGCTGTCCGCCGCGCCCGGAAGGGCTGATTCACGGCGTAATGACCTTGCATGAAAAAGTGAAGAAAGAAAAACTGGGGAAGTGGAAATAATGGACGAGACCCTTCAAATTGTTGCCCATGCGATGCAGTCTCGTTTTGGCGCTGAAGTGCTGGAAACGCGTGGCGAGGTAACCCTGTTTCTGCCGCCGCAGCGTCTCATCCAAGCAGCGAAGGCGCTGAAAGAGGAGTTTGGCTTTGATATGCTGATGGACCTTACCGCAGTGGATTACTGGCCGCAGACCAAACCGCGTTTTCATCTGGTGTATCAGCTCTATTCATTTGGAAAAAACTTGCAGCTACGTTTGCGCACTGGGCTGGACGGCAACGCGCCGACGATGGATAGCATCGAGACGCTTTATCCAAACGCGAACTGGTTTGAGCGCGAGGTGTTCGATATGTTTGGTATCCGTTTCAACGGGCATTCGGACATGCGCCGCATCATCATGCCCTATGACTGGCAGGGGCATCCGCTGCGCAAGGATTACCCGCTCGGATACGAGGAAGTAGAATTCACGTTCAATTTCGACGAAATTGAACGTAAAAAACCGTATGCAAAGGAATAGCAAACTGCACATCGGACATTGAGAATTTTCATCGAGCAGTCAAAAAAGCCGGAATTTTTAGTGTCCGTTCGTTTGTAGTTTTGCGGCAGATGCTTTTGAGGTGGTTATGACGGATATTCGTGAAGTTACTGTGGATGAACTGCGGCATCTGGTTAGTGACCGGGCATTAAGCGGAGAAACGTTGTTGCTGAACATGGGACCTCAGCATCCCAGCACGCATGGTGTGTTGCGGCTGCTGCTGGAACTGGATGGGGAAATTGTGGTTAACTGCGTTCCGGATATTGGTTTCCTGCACACCGGTGTTGAGAAAAATATGGAAGCCAAGACCTATCAAAAAGCTGAAGTGATGACTGACCGGCTGGATTACCTCAACCCGATTGGCAACAATCTGGTGTACTGTCTGGCGGTGGAGAAACTGCTTGGGCTGGATGTGCCGCCGCGCGCTCAGGCGATTCGTGTGATCCTGGCGGAGCTGACCCGTCTCAATTCACATTTGCTCTGGCTGGGCACATCGGCGCTTGATCTTGGTGCGATGTCCGTGTTTCTTTACTGTATGCGCGAGCGTGAGATCATACTTGATATTTTCGAGATGTGCTCCGGGCAGCGCATGATGACCACTTACGTTCGCCCGGGCGGTTTATGGCGCGATGTGCCGGTAGAATTTGAAGATGCGGTCAGAGAATTTATTGAGCTGATGCCCAGACGGATTGATGAGTATGAGAGTCTGTTGAGCAAAAACCCTCTGTTTTTGGAGCGCACCACCGGCATCGGCGTCATCACCCGTGAACAGTGTATCGAATGGGGGGTGAGCGGTCCTATTGCCCGCGCTAGCGGCTTGAAGTTTGATTTGCGCAAAGTCCGTCCCTATTCAGGCTATGAGCAATACGATTTTGAGATACCCACCCAAACTGCTGGGGATGTGCGCGCCCGTTATCAGGTGCGTATAGCGGAAATGCGCGAATCGCTCAAAATCATCCGTCAGGCGCTGGATAAACTCCCCTATGGCCCGGTGCGCAGCAATAACCGCAAGTATATCCCGCCGCCGCGTTCGGAAATTGGTGTGAGCATGGAGGCGTTGATCCATCATTTTAAGTTGTGGACCGAGGGTTTTCATGCTCCAAAAGGGTATGTGTATGCCAGTGTTGAGTCCCCGCGCGGCGAGCTGGGGGTGTATCTGGAAAGCGACGGAGGAACAAAGCCTTACCGTATTCATTACCGCACGCCAACTTTTGCCCATTTGCAGCTTATGCCGCTCTTGACAAAGAATCACTTTGTGGCGGATGTAGTGGCAATCATTGGCAGTATTGATATTGTTTTGGGAGATGCAGACCGGTGAACGAGTTACAACGAGAATATCCCGAAGAAATCGAGCGCATTTTGGCGAAGTATCCGCCAGAATATAAACGTTCGGCTGTGATGCCGTTGCTGTATCTGGCACAGCGTCGGCAGGGTTATATTCCTCCGCAGGCAATTGAGGAAATTGCTCAGATTTTGGGGCTTTCAACAACTGAAGTGGCATCTGTGGCTGGCTTTTACAGCCTGTTTCACGAAGAGCCTGGGGGACGCTGGCGAATACAGGTGTGTACAGATTTGCCCTGCGCGCTGCGTGGCGCTGATGAGTTTTTGAAAAACCTGTGTGAGGCGCTGGGTGTTACCGTGGGCGGGACAACCACGGATGGGCTTTTCACGGTGGAAGAGGTCAAGTGTTTGGCTGCCTGTCATCGGGCGCCGGTATTTCAGCTCCAAAGCGGCAGCGAGATTAAATATTATGAAAATCAGAGCATAGATACCGTGCTGGCGCTGGTGGAAGAATTGCGCCGCAGGGCTGAAAGCGAAAAGGAGGGCGTATGAAAGAGCACATCCTCCTGCGGCATCGAGATATTCCAGATTTGCACAGGCTGGAGGTGTATCAGAAACACGGCGGGTTTGAGGCTTTTCGCAAAGCTGTGACCGCCCTGAAGCCGGAGGACGTGCTGAACGAGGTAAAGGCTTCTGGACTGCGCGGGCGGGGCGGGGCGGGTTTTCCGACCGGCGTGAAATGGAGCTTTTTGCCAAACAACCTCTGGCCTCACTATGTGGTTGCCAATGCAGACGAATCCGAGCCCGGCACGTTCAAAGACCGTGAAATTCTGGAAAGCAACCCCTATCAGTTTTTAGAAGGGTTAATGTTAGCTTCCTATGCGGTGCAGGCAAATCTGTCATATGTCTATTTGCGGGGTGAGTTCTGGCAGATTGCCCGGCGTCTGGATGCCTGTATTGCAGAGCTGGAAGCGGCGGGTTTGCTGGGTGAGCATTTGTTTGGGACGGATTACTCACTACGAATTTACACCCATCTCGGTGCAGGTGCGTATATCTGCGGCGAGGAAACCGCACTGCTGGAGTCGCTGGAAGGAAAGCTGGGACAGCCGCGCCTGCGTCCGCCTTTTCCGGCAGTGTATGGATTATTTGGTAAGCCGACAGTGATTAACAATGTGGAAACGCTGACGAACATCCCCCCAATTATTGAGCGGGGAGCAAGCTGGTACCGCACTTATGGCACAGATAAGAGCCCCGGAGTGAAGATATTTTGCCTTTCGGGGTGTGTCAACCGCCCAGGCAATTATGAATTGCCGCTGGGGACGACATTCCGTGAGTTGATTTTTGAACATGGAGGCGGTGTACCTGCCGGACGCAAGGTGAAAGCCATTATGGCGGCGGGAGCTTCTTCCAGTCTGATTTTTGCGGATGAAAACGCCCTTGATACTCCAATGGATTATGAGTCGGTGCAGGAGAAGCTGGGTGCACCGCTTGGTTCGGCTTCGGTGATTGTTGTGGATGATTCAGTGAACATCGCCTGGCTGGTGAGCAAGACGGTTGAATTCTTCAAGCACGAGTCGTGCGGTAAATGCACACCCTGCCGCGAGGGGACATTCTGGATGAACCGCATTGTCCAACGGATTGAGCATGGCGAAGGCACAGCGGAGGATGTGCAACTGCTGGAGGCAGTGGCTTCGCAAATACAGAATAAATGCCTGTGCGCTCTGGGCGAGTTTTCCATTATGGCGGTGCTTTCGGGCATCCAAAAGTTCCGCGCCGATTTTGAGGCAAAGGTGAACAAGTGAAATTTTCCTGCTGCGCCCTACGTTTTGCGAGGGCTGGCGGTAGTCAATACAGGAGTAGCGCTAGATGGTTGTGAGAATGGTTTCTTTGACGATTGACGGTCGGATGGTTACTGTTCCTGCCGGGACTCTGGTGGTGGATGCTGCTAAAAAGGCTGGAGTGGATATCCCGGTCTTTTGCTATCATCCCAAACTCGACCCGGTGGGAATGTGCCGCCAGTGTCTGGTGGAAATCGGCAGACCATTGCTAGACAGGGCAACCAATGAGTTCGTTCTGGATGCGGATGGCAAACCGAAAATTTCTTTTGGTGCAAAGCTGGAAACCGCCTGTACGACGCCAGTCAGTGAGGGGATGGTCGTGGTAACAGATAGTGAGAAGGTAGCCGCGGCTCGCAAGGATGTTCTTGAGTTTCTTCTCACCTCACACCCGCTGGATTGTCCGGTGTGTGATAAAGGCGGTGAGTGTCCGTTGCAGAACCTGACCCTGCGTTACGGTCCGGCGGTAAGCCGTTTCCAGTTTGATGAAAAGATGCACCTGGCAAAGCATGTTCCGCTGGGCGAATTGATTTACCTTGACCGCGAGCGGTGCATCCAGTGCGGGCGCTGTGTGCGTTTCCAGAGCGAACTGGTGGATGACCCGGTCATTGGTTTTTCGCAGCGAGGGCGAGCTTTGCAAATTGTTACCTTTTCCAATCCGGGCTTTGACTCGATTTGGTCGGGTAACACGACTGATATTTGTCCGGTGGGCGCGCTGACAACAGCGGATTTTCGATTTGGAGCACGTCCTTGGGAGCTGAAAGCCGCGGCTTCCATTTGCAATCACTGCGCAGTCGGCTGTAACCTGACTTACAACGTACGCCGCGAAGCGAAAGCCGGCGGCAAGACCGTCATCAAACGGGTGATGCCGCGCCAAAACGAGATGGTCAATGAAATCTGGCTGTGTGACAAAGGACGGCTGGTCTATCACTATATGGAAAGTCCTCAGCGTCTGGAACGGCCTCTGGTGCGCAAGGGCAGCGAGCTGGTTCCGGCAGACTGGGATGAGGCTTTAACGCTGGTGGCGGAAAAGGTGCGCGGCGCAGGCAGCCACATGGTCATGCTGGCTGGGGGACGGCTCTCGAATGAAGACCTGTTCAATCTAGGTGAACTGACTGAAACACAGGGAGGGCAGAAGCTGCTCTATTCGTATATAGGCGGCGGGGATCTGGTCAGCCGTTTTGCACCGCCAAAGGGCAGTAATCTGGGCGAACTGGGCGCGGGCAGTGTGGTGATGGTTGTGGCGTGTGATTTACATCAGGAAGCGCCGCTGTGGTGGCTGCGCTTGAAGCAGGCGGTCAAACGCGGCGCAAAGCTGATTGTTGTCAATGCCCGCCCGACACGGCTGGACAAATTCGCTGTACATGTGATTCGCTATGCCTATGGCGAGGAAGCGCGAACGGTTGCAGCGTTCCTGCCGGCGAATGTTGCCAGTGCACCGCAAGAAGTCCAGAAAGCGGCAGAGATACTGACTGAGGCGGAAGACCTGCTGGTCATCTATGGCAGCGATGGGCTTTGTCTCGAAGAATCGACGGTGCTGGCACGCTCCTGTGCTGAGTTGCTGCTCAAGACAAACCATACCGGCAAGGTGAACAGCGGCTTGCTGGCAGCCTGGCAAAACGGCAATTTGCAGGGCGGCTGGGAATTGGGTTTCCGTACTGCTCCCGATCTGGCGGAGAGGTTGGAGAAAGCTGCTCTGGTCTGGATTGCGGCGGCAGACCCGGCTGGTGATGACCCGGCGCTGGCAAAAGCGGTACGCCGTACAGGGTTCCTCGTTGTGCAGGAATTGTTCCTGACCGAGACGGCGCGCATAGCGGATGTGGTTTTGCCAGTGCTGGCAAATGCGGAACGAGAGGGAAGTTACACATCTGGTGAGCGGCGTGTTCAGCGTTTCTATCCGGCTTTACCGCCAAACGGTGTTGTTGCGGATGCGCGTCCAGATTTTACCATTCCTGCATTGGTAGGCGAAAAACTGGGCATTGCACTGGAAGGACGTTCGGCAGCTTTGGTCATGGAGCAAATTGCGGCAAAGTTCGCCGCATTTGCCGGGATCACCTACCAGAAACTGGCGGAGGTTGTGGAACAATGGCCTCCAGTAGGGGGTAGTGATCTTTACTATGGAGGTACTTCATATGAGAACCGGCAGGGGTTAGGGGTAATGCTTTCCGATGTTTTACAGGGTGAGAGTTTGCTTAACTCTGCTCTCGTTCAAACTGCGCAGCGACCAAAGCCTTCTGCCGGTGCGCTGCCTGTTTATCCAATTCAACGATTGTATGATCGCGGGACAACTGTCATGCCCAGTGCCTTGCTGCATGAACGGCTGGCGTTACCGGCAGTTTGGGTGCATCCGGCGACGGCGGCGGAACGCAACCTCCAAAGCAAAGCGCGGCTGATTTATGAGGATGAGGCGGTTGAAGTATCTGTTCAACTGGATGAGCAAACGCCGCCGGGGGTTGCGCTTTTGCCGCGTTCAGTTGGCTTATTGGGATACTGGCTTGAAGCCTGACAGTTTGCTCTGAAAGGAACACTATGGAAGTTTCTTTATGGATTGAATGGGTCATCAAATCGCTCTTCATCATCTTGCTGCTGACAGGCGGATTTGCCTATACCACCCTATATGAGCGCCGCGTGTTGGCGAGGATGCAAGTGCGTATCGGTCCAAACCGCGCCGGTCCGTATGGGTTGCTGCAACCGGTAGCAGATGGCATCAAGTTGATCTTCAAAGAGGAATTGATCCCCGAAAAAGCGGATAAGTTGATTTTCATCCTGGCGCCGGTGATTACGGTTATCCCTGCACTGATAATTACCGCGGTTATCCCGTGGGGCGAGTCGGTCTGGCTTTTGGGGCGGGAGATTAAGCTCTATCTGGCAGACCTGGACGTAGGTGTGTTATATCTGATGGCGGTGACCAGTATCTCTGTATATGGTATCACGCTGGCAGGGTGGTCTTCGAACAATAAATATGCCACGCTGGGCGGTCTGCGCGCCACTGCACAGATGATCAGCTATGAGCTGGCGATGGGCTTTGCCATGCTGGGACCGGTGCTGATGGCGGGTTCGATGCGCATGATTGACATTGTCAATGCACAGCGCAGCATGTGGTTTATTCTGCCGCAGGCTGTGGCTTTTCTGATTTATTTGGGGACAAGTCTGGCCGAGATCAACCGTGCTCCATTTGATATGCCGGAAGCCGAACAGGAGCTGACCGCCGGTTATCATACCGAGTACTCTGGGATGAAATTTGCATTGTTTTTCATGGCAGAATATATCAAGATGATTGCGATTTCAATGATCGGCTCTTCGCTGTTTCTGGGCGGGTATCACTGGCCGCTGCCCGCGCACTGGCTGGGCGGCTTTGCCGGTCCGATTAACCTGTTTGGCAAAACGGTTCTCTGGATGTTCTTTATTATCTGGGTGCGCGCCACATTGCCGCGCATTCGTTATGACAAGCTGATGCAACTGGGTTGGAAGGTGTTATTCCCGCTGGCGCTGCTCAATGTGGCGGTAACAGCCGTGGTGATTGTATTGGTAGGAGGATGAGCAATGTTAGAAGGATTAATGACAACGCTGAAGTCCATGTTCGAGAAGCCGGTGACGATTCAGTATCCGGAGCAGAAGCGTCCGGTGCGTGCTCGCTTCAAAGGGCGGCATGTGCTTAAGCGTTATGAGAATGGATTGGAAAAGTGTATTGGCTGTTCGCTGTGTGCGGCTGCTTGTCCAGCGGATGCCATTTTTGTTGAATCGGCGGAAAATACGGACGAGGAACGCTACTCGCCCGGTGAACGCTACGCCAGCACGTATGAAATCAATATGCTGCGCTGTATTTTCTGCGGGTTTTGTGAGGATGCCTGTCCGACTGAGGCGATTGTGCTGGGCGACAACTACGAGCTGTCGTTTACCAGCCGGGCGGAGTCGATTTATACCAAAGAAATGCTGCTGGAGCCGGTGCCGCCGGGTGGACAGCCGACCCCGCAGCGCACTCCGGCAGGCGTTTATACGCGCTCAGTACCGGAAATGAAGGACCCGGCGGATTAGGGAGGGAGCATGACGCCTGTGTTGATGATTTTTGGATTGCTGGGGGTGGTGGTCATCGTTACTGCGCTGGGGATGCTGCTTAGCCGCAATGCTATTTACTCGGCGCTTTTTCTGGTGTTGAACTTTGCGACGGTGGCGGTGTTGTATATCATTCTGGGCGCGCCGTTCATCTCATTGGTGCAGATTACCGTTTACGCCGGTTCGATCATGGTGATGTTCTTGTTCGTCATCATGCTTCTGGGCGCGGAGCGTTTACCGGGTAGTGACCGGCTGCGCCGTCAACGCTGGATCGCCTCAATTCTAGGACTGGTGTTTGTGGCGCAGCTTATCTTGTTCATTTCGCTGCGCGGGCAATTGACCGCTCCGATCGGAACGCTGCCGGCTGCGCTGGGCAGCCCGCAGTCGGTAGGCACTGCGCTATTCACGAAATACGCTTTGCCTTTTGAAGTAACTGGGGCGATTTTGGTGGTGGCGACGGTGGGTGCCATTCTTCTAACGCGCGGCGCCGCAGTTACCCGTCCCCCAACCCGCAAAGAGGAGGAGAAGTAAATGATGCCACTCATGTATTATGTTGGTCTCTCGGCAATCATGTTCGTTTTGGGGATCATTGGCGTATTGGTGCGGCGTAACGCGCTGGTTGTGTTTATGTCGTTGGAATTGATGTTCAACGCGGCGAATCTACTCTTTGTTGCTTTTTCCGCTTACTTTCAAATAATCACCGGGCAAATCTTCGTCTTTTTTGTGATGACAGTTGCCGCGGCAGAGGTGGCAGTCGGACTGGCGCTCATGGTGGAGATTTTCCGCACGAAACACAGCATTGATCTGGATCAAATGAGCGAGATGAAAGGGTGAGCAATTCACCCGCTAAGTGGAGCCTGTTATGCATGAATTAACGATGAACCCGATCATTTCTCTGGTCCCCTGGGTGGTGTTCTTTCCCATTATCGGATTGCTGCTGAATCTGTTGTTTGGCAGACGCTGGGGCGAGAAGGGCACAGGGCTGGTTGCCAGTCTGGCGGCGGCGGCTTCATTTGCGCTTTCCGCCGCACTGGCGGCGCAACTGGCGCGCACACCCGAAGCGGTGACCGTACACCTGCTGGATTGGATCAAGGTGGGGGATTTTCAGGTGGGCTGGAATTTCCGCGTGGATACATTGGCGGTGACGATGATGCTGGTTGTCAGCGGCGTAGGCACCCTGATCCATATTTACGCTGTCGGCTATATGCACAGTGACGTGCGCCACAATGGCGATCCAGGACGTTACACGCGCTTCTTCGTCTTTTTCAATCTCTTTATCGCGGCAATGCTGGTGCTGGTAACCGCTGACAATTACTTGATGCTGTTTGTCGGCTGGGAGGGGGTTGGGCTGTGCTCTTATCTTTTGATTGGGTTCTGGTTTGAGAAGGGCGCCGAGGGTATCGCTAATGCCCGCGCGGCAAAAAAGGCTTTTGTTGTCAACCGCATTGGCGATTTTGGCTTGCTGGTGGCGCTTTTCCTGCTCTTCTGGAACTTTGGAAGCCTGGATTTCAAGGTCATCTTTGAGCAGGCACCGGCGCTGGCGACTGCTGCACCCTGGGTATTGACGGCGGTGACGCTTCTGATGCTGCTGGGCGTGACGGGCAAATCGGCGCAGCTTCCGCTCTACGTCTGGCTGCCGGACGCCATGGCAGGTCCGACGCCGGTTTCGGCTTTGATCCATGCGGCGACGATGGTGACCGCCGGCGTGTATCTGATCGCGCGTTCCAGCCCCCTGTATCTTCAGGTACCGCTGGCTCAATCGGCGGTGATGTGGGTAGGGGCGCTGACCGCTTTTTTTGCCGCCACGATTGCAGTGGGTCAGTATGACATCAAGCGTGTGCTGGCGTATTCCACCATCAGTCAGCTTGGTTTTATGGTGGCGGCGGTGGGCATGGGCGCGTTTGTTGCCGGGATGTTTCATCTGGTGACCCATGCCTTTTTCAAAGCGCTGCTTTTCCTTGCGGCTGGTTCGGTGATTCTGGGGATGGAACACGGGCAAGCGCATGGGCAGCATTCCAAAGGGGCGCACGACGAGGGATCGTTAGACCCGCAGGATATGCGCTATATGGGCGGATTGCAGGGGCGCATGAAATTGACCTTCTGGGTGTATCTCATCGGTGCGCTGGCGCTGGCGGGCATTGCACCGCTGGCGGGTTTTTTCTCCAAGGATGAAATCCTGCTGGCTGCACTGCTAAAGTCTCCAGTGGTGTTTGCTATCCTGCTCTCTTCAGCATTCCTGACGGCTTTCTATATGGGGCGGCAGATTTTCATGGTTTTCTTTGGTAAGCCGCGCAGCGAGGCGGCTGCACATGCCGTCGAAAATCCGCCGATTATCACCATACCGCTGGCAGCTTTGGCGGTGCTTTCGATACTGGGCGGCGGGCTGAATCTGCCGGGTATCTACACGCTGGAACACTGGCTGGAGCATACGCTGGAGTACAGCCTGAAGGTAAGTTTCGCTGTGCCGGTAGCGCTTGCTTCGCTTTTGCTTGCGCTGGCAGGGCTGTTGACTGCCTGGTGGGTGTATGGGCGGAGGGTGATGCCGGCTGTGGATGGTGACCCGCTGACGCGCTCACTGGGTTGGCTTTTCCGCGCGCTGCATAACAAATGGTGGGTGGACGAGGTTTATCACGTTTTGTTTGTGTCATCGTACCAGCGTCTGGCGAATTTTCTCGCCAGTCCCTTCGATACCCGTGTGATTGACGGGATTGCCAACGGTTTGGGCAATGTAACTGTGCGTGCCGCGGCGGCTTTTCGCAGGATTGAAAGCGGTTTTGTGCGCTCGTACGCGCTGGTCATGTTGTTCGGCGCAGCGGCAATTCTGGCATTTTTGATTTGGAGATAATCTGCCGGCTTATGTTGAGACGCGTTGATTTGTTTCACTGTTTATTCTGTCTCGAGGGAGACCGATGACGAATGTGCTTAATCCGCTCGTTGTGTTGACTTTCTTCCCGCTGGTTGGAGCGCTGTTGGTGCTGGCGCTGCCAGCCGACCGCAAGAACTTACTGCGCTGGACTGCATTGCTGACCAGCCTGCTCACCTTCGGTGTTTCACTTTGGGTGTTGGCGCTGTTCAAAACTGGAGAGGCGGGGATGCAGATGAAGGTGCGTCAGGTATGGGCGGTGGTGGCAAACACGCCCATTGCCTTTCACCTTGGCGTGGATGGCATCAGCCTGCTGTTAGTGCTGCTTACCGCATTCCTCACGCCGATTTGCATTCTCTCCACCTGGACGGCGGTTGAAGAGCGGGTGAAAGGCTTTATGCTGTTCTTCCTGCTGCTGGAAACCGGGATGCTGGGGGTTTTCCTGGCGCTTGATCTGGTATTGTTCTATATTTTCTGGGAATTTACGCTGGTGCCGATGATCTTCTTAATCGGCGTTTGGGGCGGCGAACGGCGGGTGTATGCGGCGGTTAAGTTTTTCCTCTTTACCTTTGCCGGTTCGGTGCTGATGCTGCTGGCGATTCTCTATCTTGGCTGGCGGGGCGGGACGTTCTCTCTGCCTGAACTGGCGGCAAAGCGGGACATGTTTGCGGCGGCGCAATGGTGGCTGTTCCTTGCTTTTGGGCTGGCGTTTGCTATCAAGCTGCCGATGTGGCCCTTTCACACCTGGCTGCCCGATGCACACACGGAAGCGCCTACTGCCGGATCTGTCATCCTGGCGGGCGTGCTGCTAAAGATGGGCGCCTATGGCTTTTTGCGGTTCAATATTGGCTTGTTTCCTGAGGTATCGGTACGGCTGGCGCCATGGATGGCATTGTTAGCAGTGATCGGGATTCTCTATGGTGCGGCGGTTTCTTATACCCAAAAGGATGTCAAGCGGCTGGTGGCGTACTCTTCCGTCAGCCACTTGGGATTTGTTCTGCTGGGTATTTTTGCGCTTAACCCTCAGGGGATGGCTGGAGCGGTGCTGCAGATGGTCAATCACGGTTTAAGCACCGGAGCTTTGTTCCTTGTGGTAGGGATGATGTACGAACGGCGTCATACACGACTCATGGCGGAATTCGGCGGCTTATGGCGGGCGGTGCCGGTACTGGGTAGTTTGATGCTGGTAGTTACCTTATCCTCGCTGGGGCTGCCGGGCTTGAACGGTTTTGTCGGTGAATTTACCATTCTGCTGGGTGCCTTCGGCTCGGCAGCGATTGGCAGCGCCTGGTATGCAGTGGCAGCGGCGGTTGGCGTGATTCTGGCAGCGATTTATCTGTTAGTGATGTTTGAGCGGGTGTTTCTGGGTCCGCTGACCAGAGAGGAAAACAGAACCTTGTCCGACCTGAACTGGCGCGAGGTGGTTACCTTGCTGCCGATCTTGATTTTCATTTTCTGGATTGGTCTTTATCCGAGACCTTTCTTTGAGCTGATGAATCCGACCATACAGCAACTGGCGGCAGGGCTGGCGCAGGCTGTAGCGATGGGAGGTGTACAATGACAACAACGGACTGGCTGGTCATCCTTCCTGTGCTGGTGCTTTCTGGTTGGGCGCTGACGGTGCTGCTGGTGGATTTGTGGATTCCGGCAAAGTACAAATTCATCACGCCCCTGTTGACCGTTTTGGGGCTGGCGGCGACGCTGGGGTTGAGCCTTTCAAAATTCGGCAGCCCGCAGTCGGCATTTGGCGGGATGGTAGTGGTGGATGGGTTTGCTGTCTTTCTGGATTTTATCTTTCTGGTGAGCGGTCTGGGAGCGGTGGCACTGGCATACCGGTATCTGCGCCGAATGGAAATTGAGCGTTGTGAGTATTATTCCCTGTTGATGTTTGCCATCAGCGGGATGATGTTGATGACTTATGCCAATGACTTGGTGGTGGTTTTTCTGGCGCTGGAATTGCTCTCGATACCGCTTTACGTGCTGGCGGGATTTGTGCGCATGGATTTGCTTTCTGAAGAGGCGGCGCTGAAGTACTTTTTGCTGGGCGCATTTTCTTCGGGGTTTGTGCTGTATGGGATTGGGTTGATCTTTGGGGCAACGGCGCATACGCAATTGCCTGCTGTTGCGGCGGCGGTGAGCGGGGGGGCGTCGGTCAACCTGCCGATGTTTATCGCCGGGGCGGCGCTGCTGCTGGTTGGATTTGGGTTCAAACAGGCAGCAGTGCCGTTTCATATGTGGTCGCCGGATGTCTATCAAGGCGCCCCATCGTCGGTGACAGCGTTCATGTCCATAGGCGCCAAAGCAGCCGGGTTTGCCGCTTTGATGCGGGTGTTTGTCGCAGCTTTTCCGAGCCTCTCGGCGGATATGAGCTGGGTGCTGTGGGCACTGGCAGCGCTGACCATGATCGTCGGGAATGTGATTGCTATTGCACAAACCAATATCAAGCGTCTGCTGGCGTATTCCAGCATCGCCCAGACGGGTTATCTGTTGATGGCGTTTGTGCCGTATGGTGATCATCAGGTGCTGAGCGATACCATTGCGGCGATGCTGTTCTATCTGCTGGCGTACATGTTGACTACGCTGGGCGCCTGGGCGGTGATCATTGCAGTTGAGAAAGCCGGGGGGGAAGGACTGGAGCTGAAAGATTACGCAGGATTGGGGCGCAAGCATCCCCTGCTGGGCGCGGCGATGACGATTTTCATGGTTTCGCTGGTGGGTGTACCGCCGACGTTGGGTTTTTGGGGCAAGTTTTACCTCTTTCGAACGGCGGTGGAGGGAGGGTACACTGGACTGGCGCTGATCGGTTTGCTTACCTCGCTTGTGTCGGCATATTACTATCTGCGAGTGGTGGTCATTATGTATATGCAGCCGGGCGAGCCGGAAACTGCCGATGACCTCTGGCTGCGGCTGGTGGCGCTGACATGTGCAGCGGCGGTAGTGCTGTTGGCGTTTGTGCCCTGGTCGGTTTTGTCGTTGGTGCTGAAAGCGGCACTGCAAATCTTGTAGGTTTGAGCGGCTCATTCAAGGAGGCGGCGGAATGTCCCCCGAACGGGTAACCCCATTTCAGCAGGCGCTGGAACGATTTCATACCGCATACGGTGAGTTCTTGGCAGTTTGCCATCTGATACCAGAGGAGCTGCGTGAGGAGAGCGGCGTGTGTGGTGTATGGTCGCCGCGCGAGGTGATTGCCCATCTGGCGGGGTGGCAGCATGAGGGGGCGCGGCGTTTCCGTGAGCTGCTGCGCGACCCGCAAAGCCGCAAACAGTATGATGTGGATGCCTTCAATGCGCAGTCAGTTGCCGAGCGCGCTGGTTGGAGCTGGGAACATACGCTGGCGGACCTTAGTGCCTCGTACCTGAAGATGCAAAATGCTATTGCTGATTTGATGATTGCCAGTCCCTCCGACTGGAGCGAATTCGCTGTCTGGCTGGAAGCGCTCGGCAGCGATTTGGTTGAGCATGGCAGGCAGTTGATGGCTTGGGTGTAAGCAGCCTGCTTGTGAAAAATGAAAAATCGCACTGTTCTCGACATTCTTCTTTGTCTCAGTCTGCTCTGGCTGAGCGGTTGCGCGTCGGCTGCCCCGACAACGCTTGTCATACCCACTCCGGTTGAAATGACTCCTGTTGTACTGCCGCCTGAGCCAACCGGTACGCCCGAAACTCTGGAGACGCCATCTGTCCTGCCTCAGCAGTTGCCGAATGTCCCCATCACTGCTGAAAACCTGAATCGGCTGACGCCGCTGTACACGCTGAAAGCCTATGCAAACGATCTGGTGTTTTCGCCTGATGGCGTATTGCTGGCGGATGCCGGTATCGAGCGCGTTGTGCGCCTCTGGCAAGTCGGCGATGGTACGCTGGCAAGTGAAATCAAAGACATTGGCGGGTATCTCTGGAGTCTGGCATTCTCACCGGACGGCGAACTGCTGGCCACCGGCTCAGGAGATGGCAGGGTGCGTCTGTTTCATCTGCCAGATGGCAAACTGGTGCGCGTATTGGATGGACATTTCAACGACGTGAGTCGGGTGGCGTTCTCGCCGGATGGCAGCCGGCTGGCTTCGGCATCGCATGACCAGCGGGTCAATGTCTGGCAGGTGACGGATGGCAAGTTGCTCTACCAGCTTAAGGGCATCTGGGGCTATGTGCAGAGCGTGGTCTGGTCACCGGACGGCACGCGCCTGCTCTCCGCCGCTGGTTATGGAGATATACGCATTTGGGATGCCAGCAACGGACGCTGGTTGAAAGACCTGACGCTTTTCCCTGAATGGACACGCAGCGCTGCCTGGTCGCCGGATGGGGCGTTGATCGCCATTGGTGCAGAAAACCCGTATGTATGGGTATATGATGCGGCGACGGGTTTCCGCAAGTTTGCCCTTGCCGGACATAAGGGTCATGTCAACAGCGTTGCCTTCTCGCCGGATAGTAAACTGCTTGCCAGCGCATCCAATGACGGTACCATCCGTTTTTGGGATGCGCAAAGCGGCGCGGCGCTGGCAACCCTGCAGCATCCGGAATATGTCAGAAGTATTGCCTTCTCTTCAGATGGCAGCCTGCTTGCCAGTGCATCCAATGCCGGGACGATTATTCTCTGGGGTGTGCGGTAAACCTGTCAGATAGCACATCCACCAGATACTCCCCCAGCTTTAAAATCCAATCCACCTGTTCTTGCCGGACTTCAGGCGGGAGTGGCGTGCGTACGTCCACATGCGCGCCGCCATCGCGGTCGCACACCTGACGGATGAGCTGGCGGATGGTAAGCGGGCGGCTGGTTTTCAGCGGCAGGGCTTGGTTCAGCCAGTCCTGCAGCGGGATGAGCGGCGCAGAATCGCTGAATTTACCATCCGAGTTGAGAGGATGCAATGCCAGTTGGGGGTGCAGACGCGGTAACAGTCCAAGCTCCAGCGGGCGGTTGTGCAGGCGTGTGCTGTCGCAGAGCAGGATACGCAGTTGTAGCGCTGCCACGCGGTAAAAAGCCGTCTGTCCCTGACGCGCAAGTTCGAGGCTGGTTCGCAAAATGGTCAGGGTATCGGCAAGATATGCTTCCAGAAATGCCTTGTTTGCGCCTTGCATGGTTTCTAAAGCACCCGGTTCCAGCCCAACAGCAGCATCAGCGCATTGAAAAGCATGTGTGCCAGCACTGCTGGATATAACCGCTGGGTATGATAGGTAAGCAAAGCCAATCCCAGCCCTAGCAGGAAAGCCGGCAGGAAAAGCAGCGGGCGGAATTGCAGTGCGGCAAACAGCGCCGCAGTTGCCAGTGACGACCCATATACACCCATTGGCTTTACCCAGCGTTGAAAAAGTTCACCCCGCCAGAAACTTTCTTCTGCCCAGGGTGCCAGCAGAACTGCCGTCAGCCCGAAAGGGATAGCGAGCAGAGGGGGCAGCGGCGGTGTCAACGAACCGGTCGAGAGGATAGACAACTGGGCGGTGAGCAGACCAAACAGGTACACACTCACCAGCCAAAGTCCCAGTCCGGCAAGAAGGGAAAACACGATTGTCCAGGCTTCAAGTGGGGTGTTTTGTCGAGCGTTTACGGAGAAAAGAGTGGTGAGCCGGTATCCCGTCAGCACTACTGCCTGCCAGAGAAACAACCACGGCTGACCGGTGGATAATCCCGCCGCGCCCAACAGGGATTTCCATCCGCTGGCTGCAGGGCGGCTGAGGGAGATCGTCCATTCTGGCAGAAGTAACAGCGCCAGCGGCAGTCCATACGCCAGCAGGATCAGCGCCCAGGGGGGCAGCGCCATGCCGAAGCGCGGCGTTTCGCCGCGCCGCCAGCTCAACAGCCAGCCCAAACTGCCAATGCCTGCCAGCAGACACAACGCCGCTGCAAATGCCAGCGCGCCCAGACGGGTTTCTGCCGGTAAACCATCTGCCAGAACGACCCAGCGCAGCAGTGAGATCGTCAGAGCAAGCAGCACTGCGGCGATCAGCAAAGCGGGGGAATGGCGCGCGGCGCGTTTCATAAGGTTACTGGCAGCCTCCCATTTCAACCGGCAGACAGGGGGTCAGTGTGGGGATGTAGGTAGCCGTCGGGGTTTTGCTGGGCGTTGGACTGCGAAATGGGGTTGTTGTCAAGGTGATCGTTGGGGTTGGGGTGAGGGTTGCTGTTCGCGTGGGGACGGTTGGCGTTGAAGAAGCGGTCAGGGCGCGTGCGGTGCGCTCTGATGGGGGAAGCGTCGCAGCAGGAGGCAAGGTCGGTGAAGAGACGGGGGTAACGTAGAACAAGGGGGTAGGAGTGGCAGCCAGCTCAGCGCCAGGTTTGGGGCTGGGCATGGGCGGTAGTACACCGCTGTGGATGGTGAATGGAAACACCTGCAAGGTGCTTAAGAATTGCCCGCTGAAGGTTTTGAGGCGCACCAGCGCTGCCAGAGTGTAACCGCCATCCTGAATGGCGTAGTGATTGGATGTGCCGTTGAAATCCCAGTGATCCTGATGAGGGGTGCGGCGGGCGCAGTCACCGCTGCTCTGCTCACCAAAAAGACACACAGAGAGTTTTTGAGCAGAACTTTGTTCCGTAAATTGCTCGACTTTGCGCCAGTGTACCAGCCGCCCGACCGCATCATACACAGCCAGCACAACTATGTCTGGTTTCTGCCCTTGCACTTCCACATCAACGCGCAGCCAGAAGGGGCTGTAAATGTTCAGGCCGCCTCCGGAGGCGGTCAGCGAGAGGGCGGCGCCCGTTTCTCCCTGCAAGGGCAGGGTGCATTCAGGATAACCTTTGACTTGGTAAACCAGTTTGCCGGAAAAATCACCCGTCCAGAGGAAAAACTGCGGTTCTTGTGCCAGGACTGGAAAATCGTTGAATGGCACGCGTTGGGCGAGGCTGGGTTTGAACTGCCAGCGCAGTGTCGTTTTTGTACCCGGTGCAAGGTCTGCCTCCATTGCGTGGCGCAGGGGGAAATAGACACCATCAGTCGGATCAAGCAGAAGCCGGTCGTCAAGCCAGTAAGATTGAAACTGAATCTTTGGCGGTGTGCCAGACTGACTGTGCCAGCCGCCCTGATAGTCCAGCTCAATGGCATTGAGCTGGATGGCGTCTGCGCCGGCATTGTGCAGGTCAAGAAGCAGGGCAGTGCCGTCAGGGTCGAAGCGCAGCCTGCCAGAAAGCAACTGACCGCAGCCGGGCGTCAAAGCAGCAGCGGTTCGTGCTGCCGTGAAGGTCGGCGCGCCGGAAGCATTTGCTCCACTCCATTCCGGTTGGAAACAGCCGCTCAATAAGAGCAGTGTGAGGATACAGACAAAAGTTTTTTTCATCACAGCAAACGCAACCTCACAGGGCTTGAAACCCTGTGAGGTGTAGAAGGGGTGTACCGCTTGACGAATTACTGGCATCCGCCTTGTTCGATCGGAATCTGGCACACAGTGGGCGTTGCGGTGCGCGTTGGGGTGGCGGTGCGCGTGCGGGTAGCCGTGATGGTTGGTGTCCTGGTGGGCGGCGAGGTGTTAGTGCGCGTAGGCGTCCTAGTGGGCGGCGAGGTGTTGGTACGAGTGGGTGTCTTGGACGGTGTGTATGTAATCGTCGGCGTGCGCGTAATGGTCGGCGTGCGGCTGGCGGTGGGTGTAGCTGCCTGAATGACCAGGTTGCCGCGGATCATGCCGCTCTTGATGCGCTTGGCGTAATCATAGGTGACCGTCTGCCCGCGCGCCAGCACGACAATCGTGTAAGTGTCATTGGTGATCAGAATGCCGTTTGAAGTGCCGTTATAATTCCAGTAATCCACATTCGGGCGGCGGGTTGCACAGGATCCGCCCGAAGTGCCGAAGATGCACAGCGGACCGGCATTGTTGGTCACACGCCGCCAGTGGACGAGCTGCCCGCTGGAGTTATAGACATACATGTAGATATAATTGTAAGTTGCCACGCCATTCCAGGTGACATTCGCCCGTACCCAGAAGGCGGCATTGGCCGGATTGGCAGAGTAGGTCAGGGTGATTTCGGGACCTCTGGTGCCGCTCAGGTTCATCACACAGTCCACGTAATTCGTTGTCGTGCCGACGCGATAGTTGATCTGCCCGCTAAAATCGCTGGGCCAGTAGTATGCCTGATACTGCGCCGGACCAGGGTTATACGTTGGTGTGGGCGCCACGCCGGGCGGCGGGTAAGAACGCACATAGGGCGTCTCTTCATAAAAATCAAGGGTGAAATCCCACTTCAGCCAGTATCTAGCGCCCGGCGAGATGACCGCGTAGCTGGTGCTGGGGAAAGTATGAGTAAAGGGCCAGTTTACTGTGTTGGCAGGGTCAAAAATGGTCTTATTACTGGTATTCTGATACTTATCGAACTGCCGACCGGTCGGTGCAGCCAGCACCTGATTGTGCCATCCTCCATTGTAATTGAGTGTAGCGCCGGTCAAAGTAATGTTGTACGTGCCGGCGTTGTACAGCCAGCTTTCCAGCCTGTCGCCGGCGCGCCCGCTCTGCTGATTTTCCAGCATGATCAGGTCAGGTGCCCCCAAATTTTGCAGGTCACTGCAGCTTGGCGCGGCGGTGGGGGTGACCGTGCGGGTGGGGCGGTGGGTAGTCTGGTACGGCACCAGGTACATGCCGTCAATCACCACCGGATTGGATGCCGAAATTCCCGGTCCTGCCCAGGCAACCGAGATGTGATCACCACCGCTGCCCTCTTTTTGGAGCGCTTCAATGTAATACAGTGTGCCCGCCTGCAGGGTGATGCTCACGGATTGCTGGCTGGTATATTTATCATACTGGCGCCATTGGGTGTAGCCGGAAACATAAGCGATCTTTGTTTTGTTGGATGGATTGGAATCGCTGGAGAGGTAAAGCTCGCTGCTGTTATCACTGGCGATCCAGAAGGTGTATTCGCCGCTATAAGGCGGGCAAACGTAACCGCGCCAGCGGGTGCCATAGTAGTCGGCGGGTGAGGGTTTGTGGCTGTTCTGCAATTCAAATGAGATGGGCAGTGTCCAGTAGCTGGGGTCATCCGGGTAGAAGGGACTGCTGGTCAGGTTGGATACGGAAGTGCCGCTGATACCATCCCAGCGTTCGAGCAGGATCGAACCTGTTCCGGTGCAGTAGGAAGGTGTAGGCGTCAGGGTGATGGTGGGTGTATCGGTTGCCGGCAGGGGTGTGAACGTCCATGTAGCCGCTGGACTCATCGAACCTTCCAGACCGGTAACACGTGAGGTACGGAACTTTTCCACAATCCCCTCGCGCTCCGAGGTGAGGCGCAGGGTAGGCCAGATGTTGCTGAGGAAGGGGGTGATCAGCGTGTGGCGATAGGTCAGCACGACGCGCACGCGGTTGCCGGGACCCCCGGCATCATCCACATAGCGTATCACTGAACCATCTGACCCGCTCACAAACTGACAGTAAACTGGAAAACGATAATCTTGCTGATTGGCTTGCGGCGGGACAGGACTGTAATAGAACGGATTGGGGTTAAACTGGTAAAAATCGCCATTTGGCGGTACCACGCGGTTCGAACAAACAGAGATGCCGAAGTAGCCGGCTGCGAACGGTCTGCCGCGGTAATCCTGAGAAAGCGCCGAAGTGGTGTAAGCGTTGAGCAGATAAGCCACATAATCGCCGGAGACATTCGGGTTGGTGTCAATGCCGATGCCAGTTGCGCCTTGCAATGCCACTTCACGGATCGAAGGCAAGCGCGCCCAATCAATCAGCGCATTGGAGACCTCATCGGCATTTTGGATTTTGGTGCTGCCGAATTTGAACGGCACCTTGCAATCCGCTGCGCCGTCCAATAGGTCCAGCTCAGCATACGTTTTGTTGATGGTATTTCCCTGAGCATCCCGGGCAGGGTATTGGTTCTCATGTTCCAGCGCGGCAGCGGCTTCATCACAGTACTGCGGGTTATAACTGCCGGTGATGGCATAGCGCACAGCAAAGCGCGCCCCATTTTCCAGCGCCAGCCAGGCTTGCAGCAAACGCCCAAATTCGATAATGCCGAAAACCAGCATAAGCAAAATCGGCAGCGCCAGCGCGAACTCCACCATGCTTTGGGCAGGATGAGCGCGAAGGCGCTTGCGGAAGAAAGTGATTAGACGGTTGGGCATGGGGTTCCTCCCTGACTATTCGGTAATTCGGGTGTAAATGCGGGTGGCAATGTCTTCAAAAATCGGTAACAGCCGGTCGCCGCTGGGGGCGTAGTAATATTGACCACAGTCTGTTCGCTTGGGTTGGTTACGACAGGGATCGGTGGTTCGGTCGCCGTCGTCGCCTACGGCTGCCATATAACGCAGTAATTGCTCGCCGATAGCGCCTTTGTTGACGCCCTGATAGTAGATATCGATCCCCGCCGCGCCCAGACCAATGGCATAGATGGCAATATCGTTCCCGGCAGGCTCTTTCAGGTTGGTGGATTTCGTAAGAGCAGCTTCATCTATCATATCGCGGGCGTAATCCATCACGCTGTACTGCGGTCGGGGAATTTGCCCGTTCCAATCGGTGTTGGGCGGGCAGGTAAGCGCCTGATTATCCACCACGCCGTCGGCGTTATCGGCATCAATGCAGTAGCGCGGTTCCAGATCATGATCAAGGCACAGACGGGGCCAGAAGCCCAGTCCCAGACTGCCCTGACAGAACCCGTTGGCATACTGAGGCGGAATCCTGCTATTGGTAGCGGGTGTGTCACTCAGATTTGCCACACCGTCGGAAAGGAAGACGATCACCCATACCGCGCCCGGCCGCCCGCTGGACTTCAACACATTGGCAGCCATACGGATTCCACAGCCGGTGCAGGTCGAAAGCGGCGAGAGCGAAGCCTGCAATGGACCGCTGCCGTCCGGGTCGTGTGCGGAAAGCCAAGCCGCTGCTGCATTGTGATCATCTATCGTGAAAATGCCGTCCATATTCCAGTCGTACGTATCCAGATACTGGTCGTGGTCGCAAGGGACGCCTCCCCAGCCGTATGGGTCGGTGTTGAAGACCAGCCCGCGCGCCTGGCGCTCAGCTTTGCTGTCCCAGCGGTCAGCATCCACCACGCAGCAGCGGGCATCGTCCGTCGTAGGCTGACAGTTGAGCGAAGTAAAGTCATAGTCGGAACCGTTGCCGTCCCGGTCTTCCGGGTTGACCGGGTTGAAGCGCCCCGGGTTGTACCAGTTGGGTATCAGTTTCTTGACCGGCGGATCATCGTGTAATTTAATGGCATCAACAGCGTTTTTTGCGTTTGCAATGCTGTCGCTTAAGTCCACCGTGTTGCCGGCTTTGTTGGCAATCGGGATGACAACTGCCTGGCTGTCAAAGGTTACAATGGAAACTTGATCGTATCCGTCATAAAGGCGGTCGATCAGTGCTTTGGCAGCTTCTTTGGCTTGCAGCAGCGGTTGACAGGTATTGTTGGTATTGCAGCCGGGGATGGTTCCAGAGCCGACATATGTAGGCGGGTTGCTGGAATCAAAAACCGCCGCGTTCTGCCCATCGGGGTCGTAGTTGTCCACCACCGGGCAGTTTGCCCCCGCGTTCCAGAATGGCTGGCAAATGCTGGCGATGGTGTCTGAAGCCATTGATTCGGAGAGGTCAAGGACGATGACTAGGTCGACCGGCGCGGCTTCGGCGATGGCGTTGGTGGTCAAGGTAAGCGAGTGAAAACCGATCAGGTTGAGGAAATACAATGGCGTGCGCTGGACGGCTTCCACAAAGACCAGCTTGCGCGGGGATTCGTTAGCCTGCGTATTTGGACAGCGGGCGTAAAACTGCGGGTAGGTTGTTTGCAGGCTGGCATCGCGCAGCCCATCTTTATCTTCGTCGCAGATATGTAGGACAACATCCGTAATGCTCAGGTCAACATTATGCAGGCGCAGCACTTCGCGGGCTGATTCTGCCATTCCTGCAACGGTTGTGCCGCGCTTGAAGTCGTTAGCAGCAGCCACTGCGGCGGCATCTACGGCGCGCTTAAGCTGACCGTAGGTTACATAGACCGCTCCGGCATCTACTGCCAGCCCGATAAACAGCAGCAACGCCAGCAGCGCCACAGCAAAAATCACCAGCACCTGCCCTTGCCCGTTAGGCAAACGACTAAGAGGCAGGTTTCGGCGTAGGCGAAGGTTGTGCAGCAGGTAAAGGCATAAGCGTGTACACATGGATCCTCAAGGGGTTAGGAATAAGATTGGTGATAATCGGCAAACCAAGCAGTTGTTCGTAACAATAATAATACTCAACGGCGACAAATCCCTTGTTCTTGACCGCAGCCAGACCAGCCAGTGATTGCTCAACGCGCGCTTCATTGTAATAGGGCGTAGTGCGCACCTCATTGCCCTGACAGTCCTTTTTCCAGTTTGCATTATGCAGGGTGTCGCTGTCGTAGTCGGAAAATGCCCAGTAGCCGTTAGGTTGAGGCCAGACGTTCGTCACGTCCAGATCGTTGGTCACCGTATAGACCGAGATCACAATGTCATCAGTGGCGGGATTGAATGCCGCATACGAATTCAATCCATTGCAGAACTTGGGCGAGTAGCACAAGCTGGAGCCGCGCGGCGGCGAAAAGACACATGAAGTCGCGTAGTAGAAGTCAAAGGGGATTTCCGTCCCCGCAGCAGCAGGGCCACAGTCCCAAAGTGAATGATTGGTTTGAACGGTGAACGGATCGCGCACAGAAGCGAAGCGGGCAGCTTCACGCGTCAAATCAAGCAGGTCAAGATAACGTCCGATGAAGACGGCGACTTCTGCCAGCCCCAATAGCATGATCAAAAGTACAGGGAGGATCAGCGCCAATTCCAGCAAGGATTGACCCCGGGGGCGGTTTGATCTGCGCAGATGTTTGAATAAAATAACGATTGGTCTGGAAATTTGATTCATTATTGACATCCAACAGGGCAAATTGAGCCGATACACGCTGCTTGTGTTCCAGAGAAATCACTGAAACATCTGACTCTACAATAACGAAAAGCATCCTGACTGTCAACCGTTTATTGCAAAACTGTTATCCCCGCGCGACAGAATTGTAACGAAATCAGGACAATTGCATGAAAATTTACTGCGCCGGGATTCACGGCGCAGTATCTGCTGCACGAAATAAAAAACTCCTTTTACAGCTTCACCGGGCGGCCGGTGCGCGCTGATTCATACGCCGCAGCAACCACCTCCACTGCTTTTAAACCGTCCAGTCCGGTGACTTTGGGCAGGCGCTGTTTGCGGATGGCATCCACGAAGTCATTGATCATGCCCTGATTGGCATCCGAACCCCAGTAATACCATGCCGGACGCTGAATTTCATGGCTAAAGACAGTCAGGTGTTGCTTGAACGCGTCCACCAGCACCGCTCCGCGCTCAGTAATCAGTTCAAAGGATAAGCCGCCCCATGTGGGCCAGTACGGCGGACGCGACCAGGAACAATCAATGCTGGCAAAGACGCCGTTGGCCAAAGTCAACATGACCATGCCGCCGGTTTCGACTTCGACTTCGTCAGCATGGAAAATCTTGTTGGACTGCGCATACACTTCCACCACTTCGCTCTGCAGATACCAACGCAGGATGTCAGCCAGATGCACGGTATGGTCGGCGATAGCGCCGCCGCCTGCCAGTTTGGGGTCCACAAACCAGGCACGGTGGCGAGCGGGCAGTTCACCCTGATTGCTGGATTTGACGGCAAAGATACGTCCCAGCTCACCGGCGTCCAGCCGTGTCTTGACCTCACGCACCGGCGCGCTGAAACGCATCGGGAAAGCGGTCATCAGCAGAACCCCGGCTTTTTCACAGGCTTCCACGATGGCGCGGGCATCCTCAACAGTCGTCGCTAGTGGTTTTTCACACAGGACATGCACCTTTGCCGCCGCCGCCATTTCCACCAGCGGACGGTGGTTGTTGTTCTCCGAACAGATGATCACCCCATCCGGTCTGGCTTCCAGCAGCTCTTCATAGTTGCGAAATAAATGGGCATTGAATTGCTGGGCGAAATGCTGACCGCGTTGTGGGTCGTCATCTGCCAGACCGATCATCTGCACACCGGGAACGGCTCGCAGATTCTGGATGTAGGACTCGGCGTGCAAGTGCGCAAAGCTCATGATGCCGATTTTCATGATCGCACCTCCGCTAGTGGTTCTAAAAAGACTGGGTGCCCGCTGCGGGCAGATTCGATCGCCGCCAGTGCAATTTGCAAAGCTGCCAGCCCGTCCTCGGCGCTGACACGCGCTGGGCGCTCACCTTGAAGCGCCGCGTAAAACTCTTTGATTTCAGTGGTGTAGGGATCTTCATCCAGGGGGCTGGAAGGCAGACCGACATCCGGCGCATCGGCGCTGATCTTTTGCAAAAGAGTCTCAATTGGCGCGGTTGATGACGAGTCATAATCAATCATCCCGCCATCGCCGGAAAGCTCAAAGCTGGTACGGAAGGTGGGCGGAGGATATGCCCAGGCACCGGCAACGTGTGTTAACACACCGCTGCGGTGTTTCAGAATTGCCAGTCCATAATCCACCGGCGGCTGGTCACCGTTTTGGGCAGTAATCTTTTTGGCATAGACACTTTCCACCTCGCCAGCCAGCCAGCGGGCATAATCAAAGTCATGGATCATCAGGTCCAATAGAATGCCGCCGGATTTGCTCTCATCCAGAAACCAGTTGCCAACCGGTTTCTTGGGGCGGAAACTGCCACGATTAAGACGGATGGTGCCCAGCTTTCCAATTTTGCCCTGTGTTACCACCGCTCTTGCCAGAGCGTATTCGGGGAAGAAGCGCACCACATGCGCCACGTGCAGTTGTACCCCCGCTTTGCGGCAAGCGGCAATCATGCGTTGACCGTCTTCCAGCGTGCGCGCCAGCGGTTTTTCGCAGATCACATGTTTTCCGGCTTCTGCCGCCTGAATGGTCATTTCGGCATGCAGATGGGTAGGAGTGCAGATATCCACCACATCCACTTCTTTCAGCATGGCGGAGAGGCAGGGAAAGACTTTGACCTGATAATGCCTGGCAATTGGTTCGGCTTCATAAGTGGTTTCGGCGACAAATCCCACCAATTCGGCACCAGTGTCTGTCCAGGCAGCGGCGTGCATGGCGCCCATAAAGCCAACCCCAACAACACCTACACGCATAACGAACCTCCTCTTATTATGGATTTATTTGATAGCCCCGGCAGTGATACTGCGAATCATTTGACCGGAGAAGATGACATAGAAAATCAGGATGGGCACCATCGCCAGCGTCAGCGAAGAGAGGACGGCATTCCAATCACTGACGAATTGTCCCAAAAACTGTTGCACCCCCAGCGTAATCGTGGCGGTTTTGGCGCTGGGCGAAATAATCAATGGGAACCACAGGTCGTTCCAGATGGGAATCATGGTGAAAATGCCAATCGCACCCAGCGCTGGGCGCACCAGCGGTAGCACCAGCAAAAAGATACGGTATTCACTGGCGCCGTCAATGCGCGCGGCATCTTTCAGCTCGCGCGGCACCTGACGCATGAATTGTGAAAGGATGAAAATGGTCAGCGGCAAGCCCTGTGCAATGTACACCAGAATCAACCCAGCCAGTGTGTTGACCAAATTCAGCCCCACCATCAGACGCAGGATGCCCACCGTGCCGAGACGGATGGGAATCATGATGCCAATCGAGAGGTACAGACCCAGCAAAGTGTTGCCTGGAAAACGGTATTCCGAAAGCGCATAAGCAGCCATTGCGCCAATCATTAAAATTAGCAGCAATGCTCCGACGGTCACAACGGTGCTGTTAATAAAGTATTGGGCGAAATTAGCGCGCTTGGTGACAGTCTCATAGCCGATCAGGCTGAAGGTCTGGGTATTGGGCAACTCGAACGGAGCACCGAAGATAGCTTTGCGTGTCTTGAATGAGTTGATCAGGATCATGAAAATTGGGAAAAGAGCAAAGATGCTGTAGCCTGCCAGTACAAGATGTGGAATCAGACTGCCCAGAAACCGGCGCAGGCGGTAGGCAAACGTGGCAGTGCGAACGGGAGAAGGATCGCTCATCGTTGCACCTCACAGTTCATACGTTGTTATCCGGCGCTGCCAGAAAAACATATAAATCAACACGCCGGTCAGGATAATCAGGAACATCATCGCTGCTACTGTGGCGCCCATAGCCGGGTTGCCCAATTGTAATTGTTGACCGAAGAAAGTGCGATAGAAGAGCGTGCCCATAATGTCGGTGGAAAATTCGGGTCCAGCGTTAGCGCCTTTCATCGTGTAAATCAGATCAAAGGCGTTGAAGTTGCCGACGAAGGTCAGGATGGCAACGATGCCCACGGTGGGCAAAATGAGCGGAAACTTAATATGCCAGAAGGAATGCCAGCGGCTGGCGCCATCCACGGTTGCCGCTTCGATCAATTCTTCCGGGATGCCGATCAGTGCGGCATAAAACAGAATCATCGGGATACCGACGAATTGCCAGACTGAGATAAGCGAGACAGCAATCAGCGCCGATTGCGGTAATCCCAGCCAGGGTTTGAATAGCGCTCCCAATCCTACCAGTTTCATTAAACCTTCGGTCACGCCCCACAATGGATTGAGGATCAGTTGCCAGATAAAGCCGATGATCACCACCGAAAGCACAGTGGGCATGAAGAGAATAGTACGGTAGAAATTGCGCCCGCGTCCACCGCTTGCCAGCAATGCTGCCAGCAACAGCCCAATTGGGTTCTGTACCAGCATATGAATAGCGAAAAAAACGAAGTTATTTCTCAAAGCCCCCCAAAAGCGCGGGGCATAGGTTGAGTCGGTAAAAAGTTTGACGTAATTCTGAAAACCCACAAAGAACTCTTTGTTATCCGGGGTGAAGCCGAAAAAACTCAATCGCAGCGAGTCGAGCAGGGGAAAAACCATAAAAACCGAGTAAATCATAACAGCCGGCGCGAGGAATACAACGATGTGCCAGGGAAAAACTTTCTTGTGGCGGATCGCTTGGTTCATGGCGCGGGTCTCCCGTTGGATAAAAGTGATGGGGTTAAAAATACTGATAAAAAAATTATACCCCAATGTGCAAGGGGCGCACTTTTAGGCAAAATTGCTGGCAAGAAAAGTGCGCCCCTGCGGTTGGAGCAGTCTAATTTGATGAGGTCAGCATATGGACGGCTCCAGAATGCGGGTATGAATTACTGCGGTTTGTACCACTTATCCAGACCATCCTGAATCTCTTTGGCAGCCTGTTCGGGCGTCAGTGTGCCGTTGATGACGGCGGCGCTGACACGCCAGAGTTCGTTCTCCAGGTTAGGCTCGCCGCGCGAGAGAATCTGGTAGGAATTGCGGATAGTGGATTTGCATTGCCCGCGCCAGCTCAGGAATTCTTTTGCCAGCGGGTCTTTGAGTTCCACCGGCTGGTTGGTGAGCGGGAAGAAGCCGGGCAGAGCGTTGCCATAAAGTTCGGCGAATTCTTTAGAGGCAACCCAAGAGAGGAAGGTTTTTGCCTCTTCAGGATGTTTCGTGGCGGCATTCATGCCCAGAGCGATATCGGTGTGATCACTGATGTAGCACTGATCGCCTTTGTTCTCCACCGGCGGCTTGAAGACGCCCATTTCAAAGGTTGCCTGTTGCTCGAACAGGGCAATTTCCCACGAACCGGTCGGATAAATAGCGGCTTTGCCAAGCGTGAAGAGCGACTGAGCATCCGGGTACTTGACCGCTTCAAAACCGGGCGGCAGGTAATCACGCCAGGCAGCCAGTTCCTGCCAGGTTTTGACATAGGGTTCATCCGTGAATTTGGCGGTGCCTTTGATCAGAGCGAGACGACCTTCCTCGCCCTTCCAGTTATTGGGCCCAATGTTCTGGAAGCCCATCGTGGCAGCTTCCCACATGTCCGCGGTACCCATGCCCAGCGGGATATAGGTGCCGTCGGCTTTGATGGCATCCAGAACAGCTTTAAACTCCGCTTTGGTCTCCGGCGGTTTCAAGCCGAGCTTATCAAAAGCTTCTTTGTTGTAGAAGAAACCGTGGATAACAGAAGCCATTGGGACGCAGAAGACGGTCTTTCCGTCGTCAGTGATCCAGGCACTCTTAGCAACATCGCCAAAGTTTTCCATGCCGGGCAGATCATTTAATGGTGCCAGATAGCCCTTCTCAAACAGCTTGAGTGAAGCATCGAAGGGACGGCAGGTGATCAGGTCGCCGGCAGTGCCGCCTTCCAGCTTGGTGTTCAGAACACCGTTATATTCAGCCGGGGCGGTAGGAGCAAAGACGACATGGATGTTCGGGTACTTGGCTTCAAAGGCAGGGATGATGGTATCCTGCCAGATAGTGAGATCGTCGTTGCGCCAGCTCTCGATGGTCAGGGTAACTTTCTCGCCGGCAGGTTGAGCAGGTTGCTCAGGGGCTTTGGTGGGTTCGGCAGCAGCCGTGGGTTGTTCGGCGGGGGCTGGTGTCGCAGCCGGTGCACAGGCTGCCAGCAACATGGCAACCGCCAAAAACAGTGCGAAAACAGAATACTTGCGCATATCCTTCTCCTTCTTTACTAAGTTGAATTTAAAACAGGGTTTGTACAGTTACGTTAGGGTTTGGGCTGGGATTACTTTTGCACACATCACCTCCTTTTCAACTCGAATGATGGATGGGAGAATAAAAATCCGATCGAAAAACTACGGCGACTTCTTTGGAAAACGCCTGTCCTTTTCCACAGTCAATGGTTGGAGTGATTGTGTGGTTGCCGGTCATTCAGTAAGATATTTCTGCTAGAAAGATCAAAACGGAAGGGGGTAGTGACGGCAGTGAGAATGCTTGACAATTCTTTTAACCCTATTATACTATACTTTGTTAGTTTAGTAACCTTACAAACTTAAGAAATTTTAAAAATATTCCACTCTTTTGCGCCGAGGATAATGAAAAAAGCCACCCATGAGCAGACCAGACAGCACAATTTGCAACTGATTCTGCGCCTGATTTATGAATATACTCCGATCAGTCGGGCGGAAATTGCGCGCCGCAGCAAGTTAACCCGCCCAACCGTATCTGATCTGGTTGAAGAGCTGATTGCCAGCGGATTAGTTGGTGAACAAGGTCTTGGTCCTTCGCAAGGCGGCAAACGTCCAACTTTGCTGGCGTTTAACGACACCGCTTTTTTGATGGTGGCTCTGGATCTTTCGGATGATGTCTTTCAGGGTGCACTGGTTGACCTGCGCGGCAATATCGTTCAAAAGATTTTACTGCCGTTGGAAGGGTGCAGCGGCGAGGCGGTTGTTGAGCTGGTGAAAACCCTGACAGGTCGGTTAATTGACTCAAGCAGACGACCTTTATTAGGGGTTGGTGTCGCTACGCAAGGGGTGGTGGATTATCATCAGGGCAATATTATTCAGGCAGTCCGCCTGAATTGGAGCAATGTGCCGCTCAAACAAATCCTGCAGGACGTCTTTGGGTTGCCTATCGTGGTGGCAAATGATAGCGATGCCGCGGCGTTAGCGGAATTTGCCTTTTGTCAGAAAGGTCGAGTGCGTAGTCTGGTGCTGGTCAAAGTTGGTGAAGGTGTTAGCGCCGGCATCCTGCTGGATGGAAAACTACAACTTGGCGACAGCTATGGCGCGGGTGAGATCGGTCATACAGTGGTTGAACCGGGGGGGCAACTGTGCCGTTGCGGGCATCGTGGTTGTCTGGAGACGGTTGCCACCAGCCGTGTCTTGCTGCAACAGGCGTGGCAGATTTTCAATCAGTATCCCGATTCGCTGCTTCTCCGACATGCGGCGAGCGCCGATCAACTAACGCTGGAAGATGTGGCATCCGCCTTTCAGCAGGGCGACCCCTATGTCGCCCAGGCGGTGGAACGCATCGGTACCTATCTTGGTCACGAGCTGGCAACGATTGCTTGTATGCTCAACGTGCATCATATTTACATTGCCGGACATCTGGCAGTTTTTGGCGAGGGTTTGTTAAAGATCGTCCGCCGTGAATTATCTGAACACTGTCTGCAAACGCTGGCAGAGCGGACACAGGTGGAGATTTGCAGTCAGCCTGAGGAGATTACCTTGCTGGGAGGAGCGGCTGTTCTACTGCGCGAAAAGCTTGGACTGGTTTGAGGGATGGCTGCGGATGAATCGGCGCGAGCGTCTTCTGGCAACTTTGAAAGGCGAACCTGTGGACCGCCCGCCGTTTTGTTTTTATGAACTGAACGGGTTGGACGAACGCCCTGAGGTGGATGATCCTTACAATATTTACACGCATCCTTCCTGGGCACCGCTGATTGAGCTGACCCGCCAAAAAACTGACCGTATTGTGATGCGCAGTGTGCCCTTCAGCGGAGTGCCTCCCAGCCCGCTGGATGAACGTACCGCAATTGAGAAGTGGGTGGATGAGAGGGGTAGTCTCTTCACCCGCCGCACGGTGCGCGCTGGTAAACGTCTGCTAACCGAAGTCACCCGCCGTGACCGGGATGTGAACACTGTCTGGACGGTGGAACATCTTCTCAAGGGCGTCGCTGACCTGCAAGCCTTTCTGGAAATTCCGCCGCAAGAGTATATCGGTGAGCCTGAGGTTTCCTGTGTGCTGAATGCCGAGCAGACATTGGGCGATACTGGCATTGTTCTGCTGGACACATCCGACCCGCTTTGTGAAGCTGCGCAGTTATTTGATATGGCAAATTATACGGTGATTGCCTTCCATGAACCGCAATTGTTCTCTCGCTTGTTGGATTGGTTTGCGCAGCCGCTTTACCGTAAAGTCGAAGCGCTGGCAAAGTGTCTGCCCGGTCGTCTCTGGCGCATTTATGGTCCGGAATATGCCTCACCGCCCTACTTGCCGCCACGCCTGTTCAAAACCTACGTGGTGGCTTATGATACGCCTATCGTCAAGACCATCCAGTGTTATGGCGGCTACGCGCGCATTCATTCGCACGGAAGGTTAAAATGGATCCTCGATGACATTGTTTCCACTGGTTGTGATGCACTTGATCCCATTGAGCCGCCGCCGCAGGGTGATGTCAGTCTGGCGTATGTGCGGCAGAAGTACGGTGAAAGGCTGGTGCTGTTTGGTAACCTGGAAGCCAGCGATATTGAAACCCTGCCGCCGGCGCAGTTTCGGGAGAAAGTGCGCACGGCTTTGCGGGAAGGTACGTCTGGTCAAGGACGCGGATTTGTATTAATGCCTTCTGCCTGCCCCTATGGGCGAGTTCTTTCGCCGCGAGCGCTGGAAAATTATCAGGTGATTGTAGAAGAGGTTGAAAATTTCTCTTGAAAAGTCGGAGGTAGAGATGAATCAAACGATGCGACTCATTCCCCCGCGTTTTATTCCTCCATTAGACAACACCTTCCGTCCTGCAGCACTGGCAAACCGCGCATTCCGCGAGGCAGTAGCTGCTGCTGGCGGCGGAGAACCGCTCGTCCTGGCGTTGGAGCGCAACGACGGCGGCGTCGGACGGTTGGAGACATATCTCTTCCCTGCTGATCACCCGCGTGCCGGCGAGAATCTTTTTTATGCTGAGCGATTGCTTAAGTTTATGCTCTGGCAGTACGGTGGCTGGAAAGTTTATGTCAGCGGACCGAAGGCAGTAGCGGATTACATCCGCGCTCTCTATTCACCTGACGGGGCACGCGCTTTCGATTATCACTTTATGGGTGAAGAAATCTACTTGCACCCATTTATGGTTGTCCATTGCCCGGCAGAGGAAGCTCCCCAAGCGCGTGCCACTGCGAAACCCATCGGTCGGCACTTGGAGGGTTACCGCATCGGGTTTGATCTGGGTGCTTCCGATTTGAAGGTTTCTGCAGTGGTGAATGGTGAGGCAATTTTCAGTCAGGAGATTGTCTGGCAGCCGCGCCAGCAGAGTGACCCCCAATATCATTATCAGCATATCATGGATGCCATTCGTCTGGCAGCTTCCAAAATGCCGCGTGTGGATGCGATCGGCGGCAGTGCAGCGGGAATTTACATTGATAATCGTGTGATGATTGCCTCGCTGTTTCGCGGTGTGCCAAAGGAACGCTATGAAGAAGTGCGTAATTTATTCTTGCGCATTCAGCAGGAATTGAATGTGCCGCTGGAAGTGGTTAATGATGGCGATGTGACGGCACTGGCAGGAGCAATGTCATTGGAGGATGGAGCGGTGCTGGGGATTGCGATGGGTTCGAGTGAAGCCGCCGGCTATGTTAACCGTGAGGGCAATCTGACCGGCTGGCTGAACGAACTGGCGTTTGCACCGATTGACTATCAGCCCAACGCGCCGCGCGATGAATGGTCGGGGGATAGCGGTGTGGGGGCGATGTACTTTTCGCAGCAGTGTGTTTTTCGCCTGGCACCAAGGGCAGGTATTCAAATTCCGGAAGATATGACGGATGCCGAACGGCTCAAGTTCGTGCAAGAGAAGCTGGAAGCTGGTGATGAAGGCGCCCGTGACATCTGGCGCACCATTGGTATCTATCTCGGCTACGGACTGGCACATTACGCTGATTTTTATGACCTGAAGCATGTGCTGATTTTAGGGCGGGTGACTTCGGGAATTGGCGGTGAGTTGATTCTGGAGAATGCCAAACAAGTGCTGTGGGATGAATTCCCCGAAATGGCGGCGCGCTTTCAGGTACAGCTTCCTGATGAGAAAAGCCGCCGCGTTGGTCAATCCATTGCCGCCGCTAGCCTGCCAATGATTCCCCGCTAAAAGTTATTGATCAGGAGGCGATCATGAAATTTCATATTCCCAGTGCACAGATTTTTGTTCCGGATGGGTTGCCGGTTGAGCAGGCATTGGCGCGCACGACGCATCTTGGCATCGGCGCGCATCAGGACGATTTAGAAATCATGGCAGCGCATGGTATCCTCGCCTGTTATCGCCAAATGGATCAATGGTTCACTGGTGTCGTGGTGACCAATGGACGGGGTTCGCCGCGTGCCGGGCTGTATGCTCATTACACCGATGATGAGATGCAGGCGGTACGGGTCTTGGAGCAAAAAAAAGCCGCCGTCATCGGAGAATATGCTGCGCAGGTGCTGTTGGATTTTCCAAGCGCAGCGGTCAAGGACAAAACAAACCAGCAGCCGGTGGAGGACTTGCATCAGGTGTTGATGCTTGCCCGTCCCCAGGTAGTTTATATGCATAATCTGGCGGATAAACATGAGACGCATGTCGGTGTAGCGCTCAAGACATTGGCGGCACTGCGCAGCTTACCCAAAGATATGCGTCCCAAGCAGTGCTATGGTGTTGAAATCTGGCGCGATCTGGACTGGATGCTGGATGAGGATAAGGTGGTGTTTGACGTTTCCCAGCATGAGAATCTGCAAGCGGCATTGTTGGGTGTGTTTGATTCGCAGATTGCCGGCGGCAAGCGGTATGACCTTGCCGCCTTGGGGCGGCGGCGCGCCAACGCTACCTATTTCGCCTCGCATGGGGTGGATGTGGCGACCGGATTCGTGTATGCTATGGACCTAACGCCGCTGGTGCTGGACGAAACAATGGACGTTGCCAGCTATGTTCGAGGCTATATAGACCGCTTTGCTGATGAGGTGCTCAGCCGCCTGCGTTGACTCGGCTAGCGCAGCACCTGAACAACATCAAACAAACCATAGCGGCGACCGGCAGCGCTCTCCCGCCAGTGTCCGCATAGGGTCAGCAGCCCGCCTTCAGGAGGAAGCAGACTAGCGGGCGAAATGACAAAGGCTGATTGTTTGCTGCGCAGATCGAGAGCGCGAAAGAGCGTCGCCGGCGTTTCTATATTCTCCATCTCCTCAACAAAATCCATTTGGGACATTCCATGCAGCAATCGTCTAAAGCGCTCTTGGTGAAAATAGGGCAGCCAGTCCAGGAAAAAGCTGCTTCCGGGCATGATCGTAACCGAACTGCCGCGCCCTAGAAAAACGCTGATGGTTTCCATTCCTGTGGGACAGGTTATTTTGGGGTATTCCAGCGGTTTGACAAAGACGGGCAGGGTAAACGGCGCGATGATCATTCCCAAGAGCAGAATGACGGTTAGAGCCAGATCGAACCGTCCGATAAAAAGTTCGGCGGGTTGCTTGCGCAGTTGCGCAAAAGACAGTTTTTCCAATAGGAAGGATAGCCCTAGTCCTGGCAGCATTCCTAGAATTGGAATCGCTGCCGCATAGGCGCGCAATTGGCTGGTATTACGGGGCGGAACAAACGGCACCGAAAGCAGCAGTCCCAGGGTTATGGACAGCGTGAGCATCATGAGCGGTTGTTCTCGCCTTTTCCAGGCGAAGACCAGCGCTACCCCATTGAGGACAAACAGGGGATACTGGATGAGCGGATTGTACCATGCTCTTGGATCATGGAGATAACCATAGGCGCTGTACCACGTGTTCGAAAAGAGATATCCGTATTGCGCCAGAATGCCTTTCAAGAATAACGACGGATGGTTTCGAATGTTCTCAAAAATCAGCTGGTAGATGATTTTGGTTTGTTCAGCCTCACTAAGCCGGTTAATTTCCGGATGGTCTTCGTAAATTTTGTTCCAGTTCTCGTCGCCAACGGTCACGCCGTATAGCGCAGGGGCAAGTTTTGAAAAGAGCGCTCCCTGCAAAGAGCCAAAAGCCTGAAAAGCCAGCCAGTTAACAGCCATGCAAGCCGCGACCACCGCGAGGCTCATTCCGAAGTCAATCCATCCAAAGCGTTTTGTCCCCCGTCGAGCCCAGCCTATCCAAAGCATGAGAAACGGCAAAATGAAAAACGGACCCAAACGCGCCAATAGCCCCAGAGTCATCAATGCGAGACCAATCAGCATCCGTACCAGCTCGCGCCCATCACTGCGCCATAACATGGCTAATCCCAGTGCTCCCAGCGGCAGTCCCATGCTTTCAGACATGGTTGTACCAGCGTATCGCCGGTAGAAAAAGAGCAAAATGATCAGCATCAGCGCAGCGGGCAGGGCGCCGTGGGCATGGGCAATGGCGCGGGCAGCAGCGTAGCAGCATAGAGCTGCAATCAGCACCATCACTGCCACCGTCAGGGTCAGATTCCGTCCACAAAGCTGAAGAACAAGCGCCAGAAAACCAGAAAAAAGCGGGCGGCTCGAGCAAAATGAAGTGAATCTCTCTCCTTCGAGTAATAGGTTGGCGCATCCATAATAACCGGCGGCATCGCTCCAGGGCAGCAGTCCGCTGACGATTAGGGAATTGGTGTCTCCACTTGCCCATAATCCTGCCAGGCTCAGTGCAAAAGCCGCCAGCGTGACTGTCAGGCTGGTCAATGTTCCAAGATAACCGCGCAGGGCATAGGCGCCCCAGAAGACCGGCAGCAGCCCAACAAGCGGTAGCAAAAACCCATGACGCACCAGCAGGCTGATCGGGCGCAATAGATTGGGGGAACGATTGAGGAGGATCAGAGCGTATGTTAACAAGGGAATGATAACCAGCAGCACTTGCCAGATGGGTTTGCGAATGGATAGGTTTGGAAGGCGTTTCAAAAAGTCTCCTGAAAGAATCCTATTTCTCAACGACAAACACCTCCAGTGCAAGTTCAATAGGCATCTGTCCAGTCTTAATTACCTCGTCCAGAGATAGCAGACGGCGGTAAATTGCTTCCAGTTGTGTTATCGTAAACCGTTGCGCCTGAGCGGTAAGTTTCTGAGCGGCAAAAGGATGTAGCGCAAGTTCTCGTTGAATCATCTCTTGGTTACCGCCCTCATCAAGGATTTCTCGGGTCAGCAGTAAAAGACGAAACTGCCGCACAACCATCCCAAACACCCTGAACGCATCTTCATTTTCCAGCAGACGGCGCAGCAAGCGCTGAGCGGTGGGCAGGTTACCCTGCGCCAGCGCGTCGGTCATGTCAAATATGCTGGTCTGACCCTGTGCTGCGGTGAGCAGCTCAACGTCCTCGGTTTCCACCGGGCGCTTGAAGTCCAAATAAACAAGCAGTTTCTCAATTTCCAGCGCTGCCAGGCGGGTATCGTTACCCACATGGCTGGCAAGTGCTTCGGCAGCGCTGCGGGTGAATTTTCCGCCCATTTCTTGCGCTCGCTTTTGAATCCATTCGGGCATTTCAAAAGGCGAGGGAAGCGCAAAATCCAGCACCTCCGCGCGTTTACCCGCCTGCTTTATCCATTGCATCAGCCAGTGTTTGGGATTTAATAAACTCCACTGTGGCGGAGCACTTTTTTGGTATTTTGGCTGGTCTTCGACGACCAGCGCCAGTAAAGTGGTCTCAGGTAAGCTGTCCAGAAGTGTTTTGAAGCGTTCTTGCGATGATGAGTCTTTGATGCGTTCCAGCGGGTGGGTGAGAATGACCATCCGCCGCGCCGCCAGAAAAGGAATGGCAGCGGCGGCATTGCTCAGCTCCTCAAGGCTTGCCTGCAAACCATCCAGCCGCGTCAGATTCAACTCCGCTGTTGCGGGGTCACCAAGCTGGTTTATCAACGTTTGTAAGTAGGCTTTGATGGCATATTCATCGTTGCCGCGCAGGATGAGTATGATGGGTTGGGTCTCGCTCAAAGTCCCCTCCAGTGGTCTCACCCGTTTGACTCTGATTAGTGGTGCGTCAATACCCGATGAACCAGCAGGTGACCGTTTTCATAGCAATAGATAGCGCGAACAGTAAGATTGCCGGGCTCTGCCTCAGTGGTCAGCCGCGCCTGTAGCAGCGGTCCGAGCGGACGGGCTACGATGAGCGCCAATGTAGCCAGCGTTATCACGACTGGCAGACGGTCGAGCTTTTTGCGCCAGCCCTCGCCGCTGCCCAGCATTGCCAGCCAGGCAGCCGACCCTGCCAGCAAGCCTGAAACTGCGAAGTTCGTGCCACAATTCGGGTGGACCGCCAGCGCATAGTCTCCGCCCCGGAGACGCAGAAGTGCCTCATCCACTGCTTCCTGCAAGTCTTGCGTATCCACTTTGCCGATAATCCAAAAGCCCCGCAGGTCTGAATAACCAGCCAGCATCTGATGCGGATTACGCCGGGCGAGAATTTGCAGCGTGGCGTGCTCCAAAGCATGATGGCGGCGCAGACGCGAGACTTGAAAACGCAACAAAGAACCGGGAGATTGCATGAATGACCTCGTGATTAGATGAGAATGGGCTAATTATATCCGCATTCTAATCTTGCAGTGGATACCTGTCTATCGCCAATGGTTAGCGGCGCAGAAAACCAACGTGAGCTACTCAGGCCCGATATCAATCATGACCATACGCGTTACCATCAAGTCGGTGATGGAAATGGTTGCTTTGCGGTCGTCTTTCTCGTAAATCAGGGTCACATCCTCCGCCTTTTCGAATGACCCCTCATCCTCAAACCGCCAGCCATTGGCAGGCATCTTCTCTTTGTAAAACCTGGTCAGGTCTGTCAGCGCCATGTTGGTTTGATATTGAACCTGTGTGTTCGTTGCCAGAAGGACGGTTTTGTCACCTTCGGGCAGGGGGATGTCCGCCGGCACCTGTTCGGTCGAGGAAAGTTTGCCCAATTCAGCCTGAGCGGTTTGCAGCATTTCTTCAGACATCAGCGTTGGTGCAGCAGCCATGACGGTTTCAACAGAACCTTCTGGCAGCATTGTCGCGGCTGCCTGCAGGGTGCTGAGCGCACCTTCCGGCACCTGTGAAGCCAGTGCCTGAACAGTTTCCTGCGCGCCAGCCAGCGGGTTAAGATTGGGTAGGGAAAGCGGACAGGCGCAGGCAATTGTAAACATCACTGCAAAAACAATCAACACGGCGCGTCGTTTCAGGTGAATCATGTGGGGCTCCTTTCTTGATAAACCAAACCAGCAAAATTGCCTGCAATCATTATACAGCAATTCAGAGCATGGTTATCAACTTTGCAAGCGGTAGACAATCCGCTGGCTGAGAATGGATTGGACAAGTTCGGGTATAATCTTCTCATCCTGACCTTCGGGAGCGTTGAACATGAAAGACGGACGTTATCAGATTCTTCTCACCAATGATGATGGGATCATGTCGCCTGGTTTGCATGCCGCCGCCAGAGAGCTGGGCAAGCTGGGTTACGTGACGATTGCTGCACCCATCCGCCAGTATTCCGGCGCCGGGCGCAGTCTGCCGGCGGATTTCGATCGCACGGTGGAAAAAACCGAACTGAAAATCGGTGATCAGTGTTGGCCGGCTTATGCTGTTGGCGGACCGCCGGCAATGGTTGTGCTGCGTGTATTGTATGAAATTCTCGATTTTCGTCCCGATTTGGTCGTTTCGGGCATTAATTACGGTGAAAACGTAGGCGATAGCATTACTGCCTCTGGAACGGTAGGCGCAGCGCTCGAGGCTGCCACGTGGGGTATTCCAGCGATTGCCGTTTCACGCCAAATTGAAAATTTATGGGATTATCTGGAGCATTCTGAAAATGTGGACTTTTCTACCGCAGCATATTTTACTGCCTATTTTGCCCGTCAGTTGCTGCAGAAAAAGTTACCCTATGATGTGGATGTTTTGAAAGTTGATGTGCCGATAGATGCTACTCCGCAGACCCCTTGGCGCATCACGCGTGTGGCGCGTAACCGTTACTACGCCGAACCGGGCGACAAGTACAAACATACCGGCGGGCGGCTGCCTATCACGCCTGCGGATGTTCCGCCTGATTCAGACATTGCCGCTTTGCTCTTTGACCGAGTGGTTTCGGTCACGCCGCTCAGCGTGGATTTGACCTCTAGGGTGGATTTTGAGACATTGCGTGAATTGCTTTCGCAGTGAAGGTTAAGCGGGCAACGAGTCAAAAATACCGCTGATGACGAAAGCATTTTTATTTCAGGGCTGTTCCATAAAGGTAGACAGCCCTGATTTTCTTTAACGCTTATCAGCCGGGGGTCTCAAACCAACCAGCTCTTCGAGCATGTTAGTTGTCAGCGATTTGGGACGTTCAATCGGTTTGCCCAGCGCCCTTGCCCAGACCAGATGCGCCGTGAAACCCAGCACCCGGCTGACCCCAAACAAAACCGTGTAAAAGTCAAATTCACGCACGCCATAATGGTACTGCAATGCACCGTTGATGGCGTCCACATTCGGGTAAGGGTTTTTGACTTTTCCGGTGGCTTTCAGAATGTCGGGCAGGGTCTCGTAAATGCGCTTGACCAGCACGATCAACTCATCATCCGGGCAGTATTTTTCGGCAAAATCGAGCTGTACTGAAAAGCGCGGATCAGTAATACGAAGCACCGCGTGTCCATAGCCGGGAATGAGCTGCCCAGATTCGAGCTGCGCCCGGGCATATTCGGCAATTTGTTCTTTGCTTGGTATCCCGCCAAAGTGTTCACGCACTTTCAGCAGCCAGCGCAGACATTCCTGATTTGCCAGCCCATGCAGCGGACCCGCCAGCCCGTTTAACCCGGCGGCACAGGCGAGATAAGTGTCGGAAAGCGCGGAACCAACCAGATGCGAGGTGTGAGCGCTGACATTACCGCCTTCGTGGTCGGAATGGATGACGAAGAACAGGCGGCACAAGTCCATGTATTGTGGGTCATCTCTGCCAATCATATGGGCAAAGTTTGCTGCCCAATCCAGATTGGGGTCAGGAGGAATGAAATCGCCATTACGGTATTTCAGGTTATAGATAAACGCTGCCAGTATCGGCATACAGGCAGTCAAGTTTAAGCTGTCTTCGAGATAGGCTTTCCAATAGTCGTTCTTTACTGCCCCACCGTTGCTGTAATAGCGGCTGAATACCGAATTGGTTTGTAACGCCATAACACCCTGTGAGAGCAGCGTCATTGGATGGGTGTCCGGGGGCATGGTTTTCAGTACGTTATAGACATGTGCTGGTAGCTGGTTGCGCGTTCGCCATTCTGCCTCTACTGCCAGCGCATCTTCCAGCGTGGGCAGCTCATCCACCATTAAAAGGTAATACAGTCCGCCCAGCAGGGGGTATTCTGCACCGGGTGTCTTTGGCAGCAATTGCAGCACTTCAGGGATCGTATATCCTCGCAGACGTACCCCTTCGTAAGGGTCCACGACTGAAATATCGGTTACCTGAATCTGCACATCTCGGATACCCCCATAAATCTGTTCGACGGTTACATCACACACCTTATAAGAACCGTAGTTCTTGACCAGGCGGCTGACGCGTTCGCGCCAGGCAGGTAATTGAGCGGCAATTTTATCGTGGATGAGCATATTTACCTCCAGCTTTCAGAAAATACCGTTACATTTCCCAGTTCTTGTGAAATCTGGGCTGCCACACGGGTAACAACCTGAGCATAGTGGGCGATGACCTCATCAGTGAAGCGCTGGGACGGCCCGGAAATTGTTAAAGCGGCTTCGAGCTGTCCTCGGCTGTCTAGAATGGGCGCGGCAACGCCGGAAGCCTCTGCCTGCCATTCACCGCGGCTGACAGCATATCCCTGTTGACGGATCACTCTCAACTCACGCCGCAACACATCCGGGTCTGTAATTGTGGTCGGGGTAAAAGGTTGAAAGGTCATCGAGCGGATAATCTCTTCCTGGCGCGCTTCGGGTAGGAAAGCCAACATGACTTTCCCCGCTGAACCTGCGTAGAGCGGCAATCGCCGACCGATGCGCGCCACAATGCGCACGTTATGTGGGCTCTCCAGCCGCTCAACACAGACGCGCTCATTGCCTTCCAGAACATACAGGCTGATGGTTTCCTGTGTATCCTGATGGAGCTGGCGCATGGCAGGCAGTGCCAGGCGGCGAATGTCAAAATTTGCCATGCAAACCTCTGCCCACGCCAGCACTTTGCTGCCCAGATGATACAGACGGCTATCGGGGTCTTGTGCCAGCAAGCCTGCCTCTTTAAGCGCTATCATCATCCGTCCAACCGTACTGGGGGGTAAGTTGGTTAACCTTGCAGCCTCGCGAACACCCAGTTCTGGCTGCTGGATGGTGAAACAATCCAGCAGTGCTACAGCATTGTTGAGTGTTTGCATTTCAGAAGAAGCCATCAAATTGCCTTCAAGATTTTTCTTTTATAGGTTGCATTTTTTTAAAACAGGCGGTATAATGTCTCATTGTAAGGGATATTGTCCCGTTTGTCAAGACGCAAAAAAGACAGCGCAGGGGCAGCTTCTCTTTTCCTCCTCATGAGCCGGGGCGGGCACCCCGCCCCGGCAACCTTGCTCTACAAGGAGATGACAATGCCTGAAACGGTGAATGGTCATACCCTCTATATGGAACATGGTCAACTGGGCGTGCCGCCCGACCCCATCATTCCCTTTATCGAAGGGGATGGTTCAGGGGTGGATATCTGGCGCGCAGCGCGCCCGGTGTTGGACGCAGCGGTGGAAAAAGCTTACCAGGGTCAACGGCGGCTGGTCTGGAAAGAGGTTTACGCCGGCGAAAAGGCTGCTCGTCTGTATGGCACTTCGCTGCCGGAGGAAACCCTGCAAGCCTTCCGTATGTTTCTGGTGGGCATCAAAGGTCCGCTGGGGACACCGGTAGGCGGGGGGATGCGGTCACTGAATGTTGCCCTGCGTAAGGACCTGGATCTGTATGTCTGTCTGCGTCCGGTACGCTGGCTGCCGGGGGTACCGGCGCCAGTACATCATCCCGAACGGGTGGACATGGTGATCTTTCGTGAAAATACTGAAGATGTCTATGCCGGTATAGAGTTTGAACAAGGCAGTGAAGCGAACCAGAATTTCAAGGCGCTTTTGCAAGAGCATTTTCCCAGCGAGTATGCCAGGATGCGCTTTCCGGCAAGCTCTGCCATCGGGCTGAAGCCCGTTTCGGTTGAAGGCAGCCGAAGGCTGGTGCGGGCGGCGGTGCGCTGGGCGCTGGAAAACCGACGGCGCAGTGTGACGCTGGTACATAAGGGTAACATTATGAAATTTACCGAGGGCGGTTTCCGCAAATGGGGCTATCAGGTTTGTGAGGAAGAATTTAGCGGTCAGGTTTATACTGCTTTGCAATGGGAACGTACTGCGGCGGCGCAGGGTGAAGAAGCCGCCAACCGTGAACAGGAGCGGGCGCTGACGGAAGGTAAGTTGTTGATTAAGGACATCATTGCCGATGCCATGTTTGAGGCGGCGCTGACCCGCCCGCAGGAGTTCGATGTTTTGGCGACCACCAATCTGAATGGCGATTATCTCTCTGATGCGCTGGCGGCACAGGTGGGTGGGCTGGGCATGGCGCCAGGCGCAAACATCAATTTTGAAACAGGTATCGCTGTTTTTGAAGCCACGCATGGCACAGCGCCCAAACTGGCGGGAAAGGATATGGTCAATCCGACCTCGTTTATCCTTTCAGGTGAGATGCTGCTGCGTTATCTTGGCTGGCATGAAGCTGCTGATTTGATTCTGCGCGGTGTGGAGGGTGCCATTGCTGCCCGCAGGCTGACTTTCGACCTGTGCGCATTGGTGGAAGGAGCCCGGCAGGTTGGCACACTGGAATTTGGGCAGGCAGTCATTGCTTACATGGAGGTTTGAAGATGGTGAAGGAGGATTTCTTCAACGCCAGAAGTTTATTGCAAACACCTGAAACAGATTATGTCGTGTATCGCCTGGCAGCGCTGGAAAAGGGCGGATACGGTCGGTTGGCGAGGCTGCCTTATTCACTGCGCATTATTCTGGAGGCTCTGCTGCGCCATTGTGGAGAGGGACAGGTGTCTCCGCAGGATGTGCTGGCGCTGCTCAACTGGCAGCCAAACGATGCCAGCCGTCCAGCAATCCCGTTTTATCCCGGCAGAGTACTATTGCAGGATTTTACGGGTGTGCCGGTATTGAACGACCTGGCAGGAATGCGCGCCGCCCTGGCCCGTCTAGGCGGCGATCCGGCAGCATTACAGCCGGTGCTTCCGGTGGATCTGGTGATTGATCATTCGTTACAGGTAGATGTGGCTGGAGTGCCAGATGCTTGGCAGCGCAATGCCGAAATCGAGTTTCAGCGTAACCGTGAACGTTTTGAATTCTTACACTGGTGTCAGAAAGCCTTCCGCAATGTGCGGATTGTGCCGCCTGCTACTGGTATCGTGCATCAGGTCAATCTGGAATATCTGGCACAAGGCGTGTTAACCAGCCAGCAAAACGGTGAGCGGACGGCTTTCCCGGATACAGTGCTTGGTACTGATTCGCATACCACGATGATCAACGGGCTGGGTGTGGTTGGCTGGGGCGTGGGCGGTATTGAAGCAATTGCCGCAATGGTCGGACAGCCGGTGGAGATGGTGCTGCCAGATGTGGTTGGTGTGCGCTTGAGTGGTCAATTGCGAGAAGGTGTCACCCCTACGGACTTGACGCTGACGCTGGTACAGTTGCTGCGCAAACACGGCGTGGTGGATAAATTTGTCGAGTTTTTCGGACCAGCTCTAGCGGATCTAAGTGTTGCTGACCGCGCAATGATAGCCAACATGGCGCCAGAAGCCGGCGCTACGATACACTACTTTCCGGTGGATGCACAGACAATTGCCTATTTGAGAATGACAGGACGCTCGGCGGAACTGGTGGAAACCTATTACCGCGCCCAAGGTTTGTTTTACACACCCGGCACCCCAACACCTGAATACTCAACTGTGATCGAAGTAGATTTAGGATCGGTGGAAGCCAGCCTGGCGGGACCTCGCCGTCCGCATGACCGCGTTCCGCTGGGAGCGATCAAAGAGAACTTTATTGCCTTACTGCCTGAGCCAAAAACGAAAGGCGGCTTTGGTGTTGCGCTCGAGGCATTACAGCGTCCATTTGCTGTTTCGCTCAACGGTCAGCCGGTGACACTGGAACACGGCGCGGTGCTGATCGCTGCCATTACTTCTTGCACCAATACCTCAAACCCAACGGTGATGTTCGCCGCCGGTTTACTGGCAAAGAAAGCGGTTGAGCGTGGATTGAAACCCAAGCCGTATGTAAAAGCCAGTCTAGCGCCCGGTTCACGTCTGGTGAGCGACTATTTGGCGGCGGCAGGGTTGCTGCAACCGCTGGCGCAGCTCGGTTTTCATCTGGCCGGTTATGGCTGTACCACCTGCATTGGCAACGCCGGACCGCTGCCTGAACCACTGATAGAGGCAGTGCAAAATGGTCTAACGGCGGCGGCAGTGCTTTCCGGCAATCGCAACTTTGAGGGGCGTATCAGTCCATACACACAGGCAAATTATCTTGCCTCGCCGCCGCTGGTAGTGGCATACGCGCTGGCGGGAACCGTGGCAATTGACCTGACTCGTGAGCCGTTAGGGGTAGATCAGGCTGGTCAGCCGGTTTATTTGCACGAGCTATGGCCCTCCCCGCGGGAAATTACCGAATGCATGGCGCGTTATCTCTCACCAGAGCGTTTTGTACAGCGTTATGCGGATGTATTCACCGGTAACCCGGCGTGGAATGCAATTCAAAGCGGCGATGGATTGCTTTATCAATGGGATGAGAATTCAACCTACTTGCAAGAGCCGCCGTTTTTCCAACCGATTTCACCTGGCGCGGCTATTTTTGGGGCGCGGGCGCTGGCGGTCTTTGGCGATTCGATAACAACCGATCATATCTCGCCAGCCGGTTCGATTGCCCGTAATAGTCCTGCTGGCAGGTATCTGCTGGAAAAGGGCGTGAGTGAGGCAGATTTTAACTCATACGGCGCGCGGCGCGGCAACCATCAGGTGATGGTACGCGGCACATTTGCCAACATCCGCCTGAAAAATAAACTTGTGCCTGGGGTGGAAGGCGGCTTTACTTTGCACCTGCCGGAGGGCGAGCAGATGAGTATTTACGAAGCTGCGATGCGCTATCAGGCTGAAGGTGTGCCGCTGATTATTCTGGCGGGCAAGGAGTATGGCAGCGGTTCCAGCCGCGATTGGGCAGCCAAGGGACCGCTGTTACTGGGCGTGCGTGCGGTGATTGCTGAATCATTTGAGCGTATTCATCGTTCCAATCTGGCGGGAATGGGGATTCTACCCTTGCAGTTCCGCCCGGGTGAGAATATAGAGAATCTGGGCTTGAGCGGGCGCGAGGTGTACTTCATCGAAGGATTGGACCAAATGAGTCCGCGCGGTGAGGTGAGCGTGCGCGCTGCTGAAGACTGCCGTATGCTCGAATTCAAAGTTATTTGCCGGCTGGACACGCAGGCAGAAATCGAGGCGTTTCAGGTAGGCGGTGTCTTGAACAGGGTTTTGCATGAGTTGGCAGAAAAGGGAAAGGTGGACGAAAAGTGGGCGAAATAGCGACGTGTCCTGCTTTTGCTGTTTCCATAACCATTGGGACAAGCGCAGGCTGGTGTGGCGGCGCAGATCGCGAATGGCGTCAAGTGCCAGGACGGGGTAATCCCTGTTGTAATATTAGGAAAGCAGCCGTTGTGCTGCCTTCAATAGGGGCTGATAGGCTGCCGGTGTGGTAAAAATGTCTATCACTCTATAGAGGAGAGAAAGCAGAAGGTGAAAGGTGCAATCCCACCCTGCTGTTGCGGTTGTGAAACATGCTTGCGAAAGCAGCAGTTTGACAATTGGGTAGTTCCCGCAAAGCAGGGTGGGAAGGTATCGTTGTTACGGGGTAATGTTTACGGTAAACGTCCAAGTGGCAGGGTAGTAGTAACCAAGAGCTTCATAGAAACGTTTTAGCACTTCCTCATCTGTCATTCCGTCCGGCTTTTGGGTGATTTTTGGTCCGGCGCCTCCGCCTCCGGTGCCAAAAGAAATTACCCAATCCATTTCAATTCCCTGTTGGCGTAGTTGTTGGCGCGCTGCCTGAATCTGGTCATCCGGGATAACTTCTGGAACGCTCTGCTCCAGCCCAACTGTCAGAATGAGCGTTTCAGGCTGGTTGTGATGTCCAAGGGCAAATCCAGCCTTTACACAACGTGGCTTCCCCGTTAAGGTTACCCATTCGGGACGTTCCAGTAGGCCGTAATCTTCATCCAGCAATAGCGAGTATTCGCTGATATGCGCCTGCGTCTGCCCGATTTGCAGAATGGTTTTATCACGGCTGATCATCCAGTCCGCCGCAGTGGGTTTGTAGTAGCACAGATAGGTTTGGGTATAGGAAGGAGTAATCTCCAGTTTTTCCAGACGCATTGGCACACCATTGGCAGATTGGGATTGCCCGACGGTCAAAGCCAGGGATGGATAAGCGGGCAGGTCAAGATCAAAAGTAAATTCCTGCCCGCCCTGCGTATCCCATGGATTGGTCATGAGCTTCAGTTTTCCCACGAAGCGCCCGCCGACAACCGGTTCTCTTTGCGAGAACATGTCGCTATCCATCTTGTAGGAGGGAGGTTCAGCAAAGTTAAACGAGACAGTATGTACACTGGGGTCGTTTTCATTCGCCACAAATCCCATACTTGTATTGAAGGGCTTGCCCTCGCTGTCGAGCAACTGGAGGTCGAAAGATTGATTCGCTGGTGCACCTTCAATGCGAAAGACTACTGCTACGCGCAATGCATCGGCATAAGCCTGCAAAAGGGTCACTTTAACCTCACCGTTCGTCTGTGAGCCGAGCGGAGGGGTGATGCCCGGAATAGCGACTTGTTGAGGCAGAGTGGACCAGACAAATTCCCACGCACCTGGAATATCCGCACCGCCAGCATCTTTGAGCGTGTTCACTACAAGCCGCAAAGCGCTAGTATCTTGCGCTGCGGGCGGAAAGACCACTTCTCCGCAGCGCCAGTTGCCCTCAGCATCCACTTCGTTTATCTGCTGAGCATTCGAACCGGATACGTTCCACAGTTGGTCAACATTCTGTGCCTGGTACAGAACGGCTTGTTCCAGCCGCAGGTTCATCCCGGAAGAAGGTTGCTCATGGCACAGTTTGGCGCGCGTCTCCTTTGGCGTTAGCGCCACCCATTCCAGCCGTATTTCCACACCATTGGCACGCACGGCGTAGGTGTTCACACTGCCGTAAGGCGCCTGATTTACCAGAACCTGCGGCGCTGTAAAACGGAATTCACCCAACACCTGATCATTCTTATCCAGCAAGGGAATATCTACGTTGACATCCACTCGTGTGTCAGTGACCATGTAAGTTTCCGGGTTGCGCACAATTTGGTGAACAACGTATTTGCCTTCCAGCCCGTTCTCGGTTGGGTAGAGTGCCATTGCGGCGCCGCTATACTGTTCGGGCTGAATCTTGTCAAAACTGAGTTGCGGGATGCCAAGGCGTTGATCGGCGGGTAAACCGCTGACCAAGAAGCCAATTTCTTGCCACATGTCGTCGAGATAAACCCATTTCAAGGTGAGTGTAACACCGTGCAGAGTCTGCGATGTTCCCAGCGGGGCAGCGGTGGGCAAGGGCGTCATCGTAGGCAGAGGAGTGGGCAGTGCAGTGCTGTTCAGCTCGCTCACCATGCCTGCCTGACTGACCGCTTCCATCCCTGCATCACCTTTGAAGTAGTTGTAGAGGGCGTATGCCACTCCGCTGATCAGTGCCAGTCCTAGCAGAACCAGCAATGCTGTCCAGAGGATTTTTAGTTTGGGTTTCATTGTAACCATCTCCTTTTGTTTGAGGCGTGCCGCAATTTGCGGCCAGATATTGGTCGTTTCTGCTACCTCACGGCGGGCGATGGCTTGCAGGGCGGTTTTCAAACGCTCATCACGAGTATTCATCGTTGCGCTCCTTTTTCCAATAGGGCGCGCAAACGGGCGCGGGCGGTATTCAATAACCACTTGACAGTTCCCGGCGCAATGCCGAGGTCAACCACCATCTCTTTTTCGCTCCAACCCAGAAAATAGCGTTGCACTAAAACGGCACGCTGACGGGGTGAGAGCTTTTGCAAGGCATCCAGCACTTGCTGTTGAAATTCAAGCGCTTCCACTTCAGCCTCGGCGGACTGCCCGTGTCCAAACAGGTTCTCGAACCAGGTTTCGTCCGTCTCGCTTTCAGTGTAGATGTTTCGAGAGCTTTGCTGAGCGGCTTTCATTGCTGCATGGATAACACTGCGCATGAACCACGGCTCAAAGGGACGGTGATGATCAAAATTTTGGATGGAACGTATCAGGCGCAGAAAGCAATCCTGTACGACATCCTCCGCCAGTGACAGGTCGCGCGTGATAAGGTTTGCAACGCGCAGAGCTTTCACCTGGTAGTGCAGCACCAGGAACTCCAGCCCGCTGATGTCGCCTGCTTTCAGGCGTTGCACAGCCGTCTGTTCGTCCATCGTCCTCCGTGATAAAGTCGGTGAGCGCTCACACTACTGTATATAGCCTCATCAATGACAAAAGGTTGGGTGGGATAATCTTATCATAAAGAGTGTCTTCAAGCAGCTAAAAAAATAAAACACCCGAAACGGGTGTCCTCTCAAGTAGCGGGGAGTGGATTCGAACCACTGACCTCCGGGTTATGAGGATTAAAGCCCCCAGACTTTTACAGGTGAGGCGCGCTGATGTACACCATCTATATCTGTTTGAGCAATTGCCAGGTATCTACGAACCATATCCAAGGTTTCATGCCCTAAAATTGCTTGCAGTGTAAAAACGTCTCCACCGTTTCTCAAGAAATTTATTGCGAAAGTATGTCGGAATCGGTGAGGATGAGCATCGTTTACACCAGCCCGGTCACCAATTCGCCGAATAATCAATCTGAGTGCGTCTCGGCTCAGAACATTCCCTTGCTCTGTTTTGAATACATATTTCTCCCTGTCTTTTTGCTCTCCTATATAGTCGCACAGCGCAGAGCGGGTTGTTTCTGAAATCGGCACCAAACGATCCTTTGAGCCTTTTCCGTGAATATAAATTCCGTGTGGTTTGATATCTTTTACCTTTATTCCACATAATTCAGATGCTCTGATCCCGGTATCTAACAGCAATAAAATGATTGCCCTATCTCGCACACCGCACTTCAAGCGATTACGACAAGCACGTTTTCCCAGACGAGTGTATTCCTTTGAGGCATCGGTAGATGCAAGCATATTCATATAATTTGAGCACGGGTAAAAGGGAGAATAGGGCGCTTTTCAGGTTTGGGGGGCTTGATCTGACGAATAATATGAACTGTGCAATATCCCATTTCAACCGCCCATGTCCAGAGAGAAGAAAGAGCTGTGTAAATGTTTTTGACTCTTTTTTTGACAAATCGAGTGATGCCAAATAATGGGCAATTGTCTTTCGTTCAATATGATCTATGTCAAAATCACCAATTTCCCTATTAAATCGCCGCAGGACGGTTTCATAATCCAGCAGAGTCCAACGGCTCAGACGCTGAGCTCGTTTAAACTCCAAAAACTCGTCAATGCAATAAGACAGCAAAGGCATATTTCCAACCTCCGTAACTGGTATGACGTTTGTTGTTATTAGGGTTTGAATGAGGTTGGATTTTGCCATGTTTCCACCCTTCAAAATGACACAGATTCATCAGTATTTGCTATACTTATATCCAGATTGAACAATCCAGCCCCGCCGGTGGCTTCGGCGAGGCTGGAAAGGCAACGCGGTGAAGGCGCGTTGCGGCAAAGACTAGCATAACAAACTTTTGCCGCCCGCGCAAGCAGAATGGCAGTTGCGGGCGGTTGTTATTTCTACACAGAAAAAACGTTTTTTGTTGTGATAGATGCAACATGTGTTTTGTAAACTTGGGGTGATAAAACAAAAGATGTGGTATTGTCAACGCTTGTGAATTTCATATTGTTTTGGAGTTTTTTTATGTCCCGTGCTGAGAATAAAGCAGACCGCCTTTTGAAAATGGAAGCTCTACTTTTATCCCATCCGGAAGGTCTTTCGCAAGCTGAGATAGCCCGCCGTCTGAACGTGGATCGTTCGGTCATCCATCGTAATTTGAATGATTTCCAGAAGATTTATCCCACGATCGTCCATGATGATGGACGCATTAGCTTGGATCGTTCGGCTTATCTTCTCAAGGTAGCTTTCAGTTTACACGAAGCAATGGCTGTGCATCTGGCAGCTCGCCTACTCGCCACCCGTATGGACAAACATAATCCTCACGCTGCTTCAGCATTGCGGAAACTTGGGATTGCCCTCGAACGGCTTGCTCCACGCATCAGCAGCCATGTCAAAAAATCCGCTGACGTAATGGATGAGGCGAACCAACGGCAAGACCCAAACTTCTTGCGCACGCTGGAGATACTAACCCTTGCCTGGGCGGAGGAACGGGTCACCAGGGTCTGGCATCGCAAGGAAACCGGGCAAATCACTGAGTATTTGTTTTCCCCTTATTTCATTGAACCATACGCCATTGGGCAGGCAGTGCATGTGATTGGTTATCGTGAACCGCCTGGGGCATTGCGCACCTTAAAGGTAGAGCGCATCGAACGAATCGAGTTGACCTTACAAAAGTACTCGATCCCTGAAGATTTTGATTCCGCAGAACTTTTCAAGTATGCCTGGGGAATCTGGTTTACTGAAGAAAAGCCGGTTGAGGTCGTGTTGAAATTCAGTCCGCGCGTGGCGCATCGCGTAGGGGAAACGCGCTGGCATCGTACAGAGCAGGTAGAACGTCTTAATGATGGCAGCCTGCTCTGGCGTGCCCTAATTGCTGAACCGCAGGAGATGATGCCCTGGATCCGCGGTTGGGGCGCGGATTGTGAGGTGATTGAACCCCAATCGGTTCGACAGAAGATCATTGAAGAAACACAGAGTTTGTATCGCTTATACAAGGAGGAAATTCATGAATAATGATCTTCTGATTTTTGCTGCCAAATGGGAGGATGGGTACAACAAGTATCATCCGCTAGTTTATCACCTCATAGACAGTGGGGTAACCGCACGTGCATTGTGGAATATTGGTTTAAGTGAAGGAGGAAAGAAGCAAATCAGTCATTGGTTAGGTTTGCCATTCCCCGAAATCGCTCAGTTATTGGCTTTTTGGGTCTCATTGCATGATATCGGTAAAGCAACTCCTTCGTTTCAAATTCGCTGTGCACCAGCAAGGGCGCAGCTGGAAGGATTAGGATTGGAATTTCCAAACCTACATGAGAGTAATATTCGCCATCACAGTTTGTTAAGCGCTTGGATATTGGAACAAAAAATCGAGAAACTAGCTGTTCAACCAATATACCTGGCAAAAAGATTTTTATTGACCATTGCAGGACATCACGGGTTTTACCCCTCATTTGGAGAGTTTAACGAATCAACTTATCGCGCGGTGAATATTGGTAATTCGTCTTGGCAGCAAATGCAAACCGAATTGATCGCGCTATTGGAGGATATATTTCCACATCCCAAGGAGGTTATATTGAGGGGGGATTGTACAATAGCAAATGCTTTCTTAAGTGTATTTACCGGATTTCTAATCACAACGGATTGGATTGCATCCAACACAGCACTGTTTGCGTACCATCCGCCCAATATATCTGCCAAAGAATATTATCAGAAAGTTGAGAGGGTTGCATCTGATAAAGTTAGACAAATTGGTTGGGAAGATTGGCTTCCAAAATTGCCACATGAACCTGTTTTCAAGGACATTTTTCCCGGTTTCAAAATGAATTCCATACAGCAAGAGGTAAGCCAGCGGACATCCTCGTTGGATGATCCATTTCTATTAATTCTCGAAGCTCCTACCGGCAGTGGTAAAACCGAGGCAGCTTTGTATGTGGCTGATTACTGGATAATGAAAAGACAATTGCGCGGCCTCTATGTTGCTATGCCTACTCAGGCAACTAGCAACCAGATGTATCGTAGGGTGGCCAGGTATCTCCAGAAAAGTCTGCCGAAGAGTAAGTTAAGACCGATCTTGGTACATGGGAACGCGCTCATTCACCAACAAGGGTTTACTGATTCGATCAGGGCAGTCAGTGATGATGAAAAAGAAACTATACTGGGTGAAATCAACGCCATGACATGGTTCACACCCCGCAAGCGCACACTACTCGCACCATTTGGGGTTGGCACAGTAGACCAAGCTTTCCTTTCGGTTTTACGAGCTCGCCATTTTCCTTTGCGTTTATTTGGTCTTTTCCGAAAAGTGGTCATTTTCGATGAAGTCCATGCTTATGACGTTTACATGGTTGAGATTTTCAAGCGCTTACTTGCGTGGTTACGCAGTATGGGCAGTTCGGCAATCCTGCTTTCTGCAACTTTGCCCAGTCAGACACGGGAAGAACTCCTCAAAGCTTTTAATCCAACATCTACTGTTAAGTCTTTGTCATCAGATTTTCCACGTCTGAGCATCAACTGCAATAGCGAAATCAATGTTTTTTCGATTGGAAAAGTGGAATCTCGCAAAGTGCTTTTGGAATATACCGCCAATGATGATCAGTCAATTTTGCTAGCGCTGAAAGAGCGTTTGGGTTCCGGGGGGTGTGCCGCGGTGATTTGTAATACGGTTGACCGCGCGCAACGAATTTTCCAAACAATCCGCGCGTCCGGTTTTTGGGACAGCAATGATCTTATCCTGCTGCATTCCCGCTTTCCATACTGCTGGCGCGAACAACTGGAAAAAAAAGTCCTTTCCCGCTTTGGTAAATTATCAAAACCGATGGACCAGCCGCGGCGGGGAATTGTGGTTGCTACTCAAATTATTGAACAAAGCTTAGATTTAGATTTTGACCTTTTGGTTACCGATTTGGCTCCAGTAGATTTGCTTATCCAGCGCATTGGGCGGCTTCAGCGGCATCAGCATCAGACTCACCCGCCACGGCGTCCTGCGGCGTTGCAATGTCCCGCCTGCATTATCACAATCCCACCTTTGGATCAACGAAGTATGCCGAGTTTCGGTGCAGACCGGTTTGTTTATGATGAAATCTTCCTACAGCGCACATATTTTGTTATTCGGTCTCGGAACTGCTTACACTTACCAGAGGATAGCGACACGTTGATTGAGCAAGTGTATTCCAATAGTGAGTTACCCAGTCTAGATAATGAACAAAAAAAACGACTGGGAAATTTGTACCGAAAAATGGTCAAAGCCCATAACACTAAAGCAATCAACGCTGAGAACCGTTTGTTAAGCGATGTGGATGGTTTGGATATGTTCAGGGCTCAGAATGCGGGCATTGAGTTCTCAGATGAAGATGAAAACTTGAATATACATCAAGACCTCCGTGCTCTGACTCGAAGCGCCCAACCAACCGTTAATCTAATTTGTCTATTGCGAAATGGTGAAAGCTTGAAAACCCTGGATAGACTGGTGGATGTTGACATGAAGCACGTACCGCTAGCCTCAACACTCGAGGCTGCATTACGTTCCGCTGTGAAGATTAGTCACTTTTCCATCGTCAAACACTTTATGAATCAGGTAGTGCCAAGCTCCTGGAAGAAGTCACCTTACCTTCGTCATGCATATCCACTGGAATTCAAGGATGGAATTTGTGATCTCCGACCAGGGTTGAGCCTAAGGCTAGATAAAGAATTGGGAGTGATAGTTCAACTATGCGAAGCAAATCGAATGGGAGGAGGCAATTTCATGGATTGAAAAGCGTCCCAAGTAATGTACAGCCAAGACCAACAGTAATCGGCCAGTCGTCTTTTTATGTGAGGTTAAATACGATGAGCTATTCCTATAACCTAATTGACCAACCTTTTATCCCTGTTGTTGACCTCAATGGTGTATCTCGAGAAGTCAGTTTGTGGGATGCGCTGATCAAAGCCTCTTCACTTAGTCGCATCAGCGCCAGTCTACCCCATACCAATGCTGCGCTTTATCGCCTATTGTTGGCTGTTTTACACCGTGTTTTCGGACCCGCCACTCCGGGCGATTGGGAACGGCTATGGCAGAGAGGTGCTTTCGACCCTCAACCCTTGGAAATATATCTGCATAAATGGTATTCCCGTTTTGACCTTTTTGCATCGGTTCGTCCATTTTTCCAGAGTCGTCATCCGGATGTTGAGATAAAACCTGCCAATGACTTATTATTGTTTGTTGCTGGAGGAGATGCTGATACACTTTTTGATCACAATGTAGATACCCGCCCTGTCGTTCTTAGTCCAGCAGAGGCAGCCTTAGCGCTGATTACTACCCAATCTTTTGGATTGGCTGGACTGTGCCATCCGCAGAAGAAACTGGTTTACACGGATGCGCCATGTGCCCGAGCAGTGGTTATTCTTCTTCAGGGCAACAACTTGTTTGAAAGTTTGATGCTCAACTTGGTAGTTTACAATCGTAAAGAGCCGTTTGAATGGCAGAAAGATTTTCAGGACCTACCAGCTTGGGAAATGGAAGACCCCTATTTTCCCGAGCGCACCCGTCCGCTGGGTTATCTAGATTTTCTTACTTGGCACAACCGCCGCCTGATGCTGTTTCCTACCCACGAGAATGGGCAACTGGTTGTAAACCAAATAACTACCGCACCTGGCTTGATACTTAGCAATAAGTTCCTCAACCCAATGCACCATTACCGAATGGATGAAAAACAGGGTTACCGAGTGCTCCGTTTTACGGAAGGGCGAGCATTGTGGCGGGACAGCTCGGCTTTGTTCAACTTGACGAAAGGAGCAAACATCAGACCTCCATCTGTCCTAAATCATGTACAAACTCTCATCTTCGATGACATTTTGCCTTCGCGCCGTCTAACACTGGCAGCCTATGGTATGTCTACTGATCCTGGTAAACAGAAAGTTTTTTTCTATCGGGGTGAGCAGTTTGATTTTCCAGACCAATTACTCAATGATCAGTCGCTGGTTAGCCGACTGGATCAGGCCTTAGATCTAGCCGAACAGGTGCACAGCCAGATTGGGGATGCTTTGCGGAGAGCGGCTTCCCTCTATCTTGCTCCTGAAGGAGATCCGTCAGGTGGAAGTAAGTTAATTTCCGATGATGAAGAGAAACTGATGGCTCATTGGAATACTGAAAGCCTGTATTGGGCAAGACTTGAAGTACCATTCTATCGTTTCCTTGACCAATTGGTTTCGGAACCGGACGAGGCTATTAAGCGGTGGAGCCATGAGTTACGCGATGCTGCCAATTATGCTTTTGAGCACACGATTTCTTCGCTGGGCAGTAGTGCTCGGGCGCTCAAGGCAGTTGCGCAATCCCGTGTAAAGTATTTGGCAGGTCTTAAAAAAGTGCTGAATTCCGACATAACAGGAGGAAAATATGACATCTGAAGAACAAATCTTTATCCAAAATCCATTTATCCAACATTTGCTCAGTCTTAGCCCGGAACGTGATCGTCAGGAGCTGGCTATTCTGCGTCGCGGATTGGGTATGCCGCCAGGTCAGGACATCCGCATGTATCCCTATGTAATTAGTTACCTTCCAGAAGATGTGCGCGGTACTGATGGAGAAAAACTCTATTATCTGATCGCTGCCTTGTTTGCTTATCACTCATTGAACACATCTGATGGGAATTTTGGTAATCACATGGCCCAGGCCGTTGTCGGGCAGGATGATAAAGCCGCGGTAGAGCGACGCTTTACAATCTTGCTCAATGCTCATATTGAAGATTTGCCAAACTATTTGCGGCAGGCCGTTTCTTTTCTGAAATCTAAAGAGATTCCTGTAAACTGGTTGCAACTCTTCAAGGATTTAAAGTTATGGGACCATCCAGAAAGAATGATTCAGCGACAATGGGCAAATGCATTTTGGGGGGATCTAAATAAATCCGCCCCATCCAATCAAACTGATTCCAAATAATTTTAGGGAGTATGACCATGATAATCGAACTTCACCTCATTCAAAACTTTGCTCCATCCAATCTAAACCGCGATGATACGGGTAATCCCAAGGATTGTGAATTTGGTGGCGTGCGTCGGGCCCGCATTTCTTCCCAATGCCTCAAACGTTCCATTCGCCATCACCCGATTTTTCAGCAAATTACCGGCGTTGAGCCGTCCATGCGCACGCGGCTGTTGGCTGGCGAAATTAAAAAGGAGCTGCTCAAACGCGGCGTTGCTGAAGAGCAGGCACAGAATCTCGCGGAGACATTCGCTAAACATTACAGTAGTAAAACTGAAAAAGGTGCGTTGGACAAGGGTCGTACGAATGTGTTGCTTTTTCTCAGCCGTGCGGAGATTGAAGACATTGCTGGTCAACTGATGCAGATAAGCAATCCAGATGAGATCAAAAAATTTGCTGAGAATTTTGCAAAAAGCAACAAAGATCGCCCTAGTGCACCAGATATAGCTCTCTTTGGCCGCATGTTGGCTGATCGTCCCGATACCAATGTGGATGCTGCCTGTCAGGTAGCACATGCCATTTCAACTCATCGCGTGACCATGGATATTGATTACTTTACGGCGGTGGATGACTTATTGCCTCAAGAAGAGACTGGCGCTGCCATGGTGGGCGTAATAGCCTTTAATTCTGCTTGTTTCTATCGCTATGCTGCAATTGATTTCAATCAACTAGTCACCAATCTAAATGGCGACCGGGAAATGGCGCGCAAAACAGTAGAAGCATTTTTCCATGCCGCTGTGCGGGCAGTACCGAGCGGCAAGCAAAACAGTTTTGCCGCTCAGAACCCGCCTTCCTTCGTAATGGCAGTCGTGAGAGAGGAACAGCAAGGCTGGTCATTAGCAAATGCTTTTGAGAAACCTGTACATGCCAGCGCTCGCAAGAGCCTTACTCAGGCATCCATCGAAGCACTGGACCAGTACTGGAAGAAACTATGCGCTTTCTATGGTGACAAACCTCGGACTTTTGTAGCTCTTTTGGAAGAAGATGTGAGTCTTGAGGCGTTGAAAGATGCGCGTTGTAAAGACTTTGATCAGTTAACAAAGGCGGTGATCGACACATTACTATAGGAGTAGACGAATGAACACTTTGTTAATGCGTCTTGTCGCTCCAATGCAATCCTGGGGTATCCAGAGTCATTACTCGGTGCGCGATACGGGGACCGAACCATCCAAGAGCGGTGTGATTGGGCTTATCTGTGCTGCCTTGGGTAGAGAGCGAACAGCGGACGTGGAGGACTTAGCCCGGCTTCGTATGGGAGTACGGGTGGACCGAGAAGGAACTATCCAATGCGATTATCATATTGCTCAGGATGTCCTTTCCAGCGATACAAAAAGCAGGAAGCCTTCGATTACCTCCAGGCGTTATTACTTGGCAGATGCCGCCTTTCTGGTCGGATTGGAAGGTGAAGATTTGTCCCTGCTAGAACAGATTCATCATGCTCTGGCTAAGCCGGTGTGGGCATTGTATTTGGGGCGAAAAGCTTTTGTTCCTTCGGCGCCCGTATATCTGCCAGATGGATTGCGTCGTGGAGAAAGATTAGAACAAGCTTTGGCAAACTATGGTTGGATCTGCTCCCCGGCAGGCGGCGATGAAAGCCTCCCCAAGCGCATTCGCCTGATTATCGAATCGCCAGATGGGGAACAGATACGCCCGGATGTACCCGTCTCATTTGCCCGCAGGCGTTTTTCCAGCCGCCGCATTTCCCAACGCATGATCGATGCGCCCCAATTTACCTCAAAGGTGATACTATGATCATTTCCCAGCTTATCTTGAACCCCTCATCTCGTCAGGTACAAAGAGAACTGGCGAACCCTTACGAATTACATCGCACTCTCATGAAAGCCTTCCCCATAGAAATGCCGCCTGGTCAGCGCGTCTTATATCGCCTTGAAATGCGTCATCAACCACCCCATCTGACCTTGTTGGTGCAATCTACACTGCCACCAGATTGGTCTGCACTGACTAAAAATGGTTATCTCTTGGAGGAGCCACAAACCAAAGAGTTCAAACTCTCTTTTCAACGTGGACAGCGATTGATTTTTCGTTTACTGGCAAATCCAACCAAACGGCTGAGATCCAAAGATCCAAATAAGGATGGTAAGCGTGTAGCATTATACCGTATGGAAGAACAAGAGCAATGGTTGCGCCGCAAATCTGAACAGAATGGTTTCCGCGTTTTATCTTTGCTGACCACTTCTCTGGACAATCAAGCAGCCTATAAGCGTATTCGTGCCACCACGAATCTGGCTGATAATGGAGAAAAACTGATCTGGCGGATGACTCATTTTGCTGTCCGTTTCGATGGCGTTTTAGAAGTTCAGGATGAAGCATTGTTTTATCTTGCAATCGAAAGAGGGATTGGTAGTGCCAAAGGCTTTGGCTTTGGGTTGCTCTCAGTTGCTCCAATGCATGCTGAGAACGGCTGAATTATTCATGGCATGGCTGGGGATGAGGCATCAATCTTTGTTTGTGGTGACCCTCATCCCTTGAGCCATCTAGAAGGACAACATATGCCTATCAATTTCCACGAAATCCCCAAGTTACGAGATAGTTTAAGTTATTTCTATGTGGAGCACGCGATCATTGATCGTAAAGAGAATTCAGTAGAAATTTTGCAAAAGGATGGGCGAACAATGTTGCCTGTAGCAGCTTTATGTATATTGATGCTTGGGCCTGGTACCAGCATCACTCATGCTGCGATGAAAGTGATTGCAGAAAACGGATGTTCAGTCCTCTGGTGCGGAGAAGAAGTGACACGTTGCTATGCTTTTGGACTAGGCGAAACTCGCAAAGCCTATCACTTACTCCGTCAAGCAGCGATGGTTTGCGATCCACAGTCCCACCAGAGAGTTGTAGTGAATATGTATCGTTACCGGTTGGGAGAACAGTTTTCACCAGATCTGCCGCTTTCTCATTTGCGTGGTATGGAGGGCGCGCGAGTAAAAGCAGCGTATGCACAAGCAGCTCAACAGAATGGTATTAAGTGGAGTGGCAGACAATATAACCGCGATACGTGGGAGGCTGCCGATCCTGTTAATCGCGCCCTCTCTGCTGCCAACGCTTTACTGAATGGGATTTGTCACGCTGCTATCGTTTCAGGTGGATATTCACCAGCACTTGGCTTCATCCACACTGGGCGACAATTGTCGTTCGTCTATGATATTGCTGATCTATATAAAACCGAGTTAACCGTTCCTGCCGCTTTTGAGACAGTAGCCGAGTCATCTGCAAACGTTGAAAAAAGGGTCCGCACATTATGCCGCGAACGCTTTCGACAAGCACGCTTACTTAGCCGCATATTGCCTGATATTGATGGTCTTCTAGAGATTGAGGAACCTAGTGAAGAAGCAATAGGGGTAGATCCGCCATCTGATCTTTGGGAGGAGTTAATGTAACTATGCTTGTAATGATTTTGGAAAAAACAACAGCTGCGGTGCGCGGAGAATTAGCGCGCTGGTTGATTGAACCTCGCTGTGGAGTGTTTGTTGGGCATGTGTCTGCGCGTGTGCGGGATGCTTTGTGGGAAAAGTGTACAAAAGACGAGCGGATCGGAGGGGTTGTGCAAATCTGGGATAGCAATTGTGAACAACATTTTCGAATGCGGATTACCGGAGACACCAGTCGTATTCTTGTGGAGGAAGAAGGTCTGCAATTAATCAAAATGCCCTGCAAGAATAGAAAAAGCTAGACACATCCCTAAAAGGAGGCAGCACTGTCCCGCTGGGAGGACATCAAATCAATGCTCCCATATATACGGACATTGAGCATTTAAGGGGGAAAATATAGTGTTGTCCCCACGCATGTGGGGGTGAACCTGAGCCACCGGTACACCACCCCTGACGGATGAAGTTGTCCCCACGCATGTGGGGGTGAACCTGACCGGCTCCGGCTGTGGCTCAACGCGAATTGGGTTGTCCCCACGCATGTGGGGGTGAACCTGTTGACCGCCGCGCGCACAAAGACACGCGTGCGTTGTCCCCACGCATGTGGGGGTGAACCGGCGTACAGGTACGCGTATTCCGGCGATTTGCAGTTGTCCCCACGCATGTGGGGGTGAACCTACGCTACGCCTGCGTCGTCCCAGCTGATGATGGTTGTCCCCACGCATGTGGGGGTGAACCTGCCCACAACACATTACGCTGCCGACCGTCTGAGTTGTCCCCACGCATGTGGGGGTGAACCGGTTTACCGCCTGAAAAAAATAGCGGTCGTGCTGTTGTCCCCACGCATGTGGGGGTGAACCGGCGTACTCGTAGGCCCATCGCGGCGACATACACGTTGTCCCCACGCATGTGGGGGTGAACCTGCTCTCATTTTTCTCTCTCCTGGGGTTTTCACGTTGTCCCCACGCATGTGGGGGTGAACCGCGGCGGGCGTGGTAGTAGGCCACACCTACGTCGTTGTCCCCACGCATGTGGGGGTGAACCGGTGTTCAACCGTGCCTGGTTTTCGGTTGTTCCGTTGTCCCCACGCATGTGGGGGTGAACCTTTACTGCCCAAACTGCAAATGGCCGGTCAAACGTTGTCCCCACGCATGTGGGGGTGAACCGAAAGGGGAACGTTTCTCGGTCTTTCGTTCAGAGTTGTCCCCACGCATGTGGGGGTGAACCGTTGGACCTGCGGAGGTTGAACGGATGTTTGTCGTTGTCCCCACGCATGTGGGGGTGAACCGGCAGAGAGCGGATAACTTTTGCCGCCTGCGAGGTTGTCCCCACGCATGTGGGGGTGAACCGTACGGCGCAGGCAGTCTTGTGCCGCTGCCGCTGTTGTCCCCACGCATGTGGGGGTGAACCGGCAAAGAGGGGCCAACTGCCGGCTTCAGCTACGTTGTCCCCACGCATGTGGGGGTGAACCTGGCCAATGACACACTGCACAAACAGGGGGGCTGTTGTCCCCACGCATGTGGGGGTGAACCGACACACGCCAGCAAGCTTTGCCGCTTCGTGCAGTTGTCCCCACGCATGTGGGGGTGAACCTTTCTTCAGGAACCTGTTGTCCGTCAGATATTTGGTTGTCCCCACGCATGTGGGGGTGAACCTACACGTTTGCCCGCCTGCCGGCGCTGTTGGAAGTTGTCCCCACGCATGTGGGGGTGAACCGGGGGTGCCGGGAGCGGCATGGTGGATTAAACCGTTGTCCCCACGCATGTGGGGGTGAACCGGACCGCACTTCTCTGTTCAGTGAGTATATCAGGTTGTCCCCACGCATGTGGGGGTGAACCTGCCAGGCAAGTGCTTCAACTCGATAATCTTCCGTTGTCCCCACGCATGTGGGGGTGAACCGGGCGATCCGCTTGGACGCCGGCTTGGTGAAGGTTGTCCCCACGCATGTGGGGGTGAACCTTTGTCCTGCCGCGCAGGAAGCAGACTTAACCCGTTGTCCCCACGCATGTGGGGGTGAACCTGTGTGTCATTGTCCTTTAGCCACGCGCAAAAAGTTGTCCCCACGCATGTGGGGGTGAACCGGACGCGCCAGCCGCGCGAAGCGTAGGTTTTTGCGTTGTCCCCACGCATGTGGGGGTGAACCGACACCAGTCGTCCGCTTTCGTCGAAGACTGGAGTTGTCCCCACGCATGTGGGGGTGAACCTTTTACCGATTTCCATTCCTAGCCTCCTTTTTGTTGTCCCCACGCATGTGGGGGTGAACCGGTCAGGCTCTTCGGCTGCAAATCAGGATACTCGTTGTCCCCACGCATGTGGGGGTGAACCGAAGCTTATCCCAGTCTTTTCCCCTGACGGACGTTGTCCCCACGCATGTGGGGGTGAACCTGTTAAATTATCAAAAGCATAGCATGTTTCTCAGTTGTCCCCACGCATGTGGGGGTGAACCGATTTGCTGCGCCGAAAACACCATATTCGCCGCTGTTGTCCCCACGCATGTGGGGGTGAACCGAATACACTGTGCCGTCTTTTTACATATGGGCAGTTGTCCCCACGCATGTGGGGGTGAACCTGCACACATCTGTCATCCTGCGCCGCCTGGATCGTTGTCCCCACGCATGTGGGGGTGAACCTAACAACGGCAGCAATTGATAATAGGAGCTGTCGTTGTCCCCACGCATGTGGGGGTGAACCGCACGCCGCACTCCCTCATCTTTCGCGGCACCTTGTTGTCCCCACGCATGTGGGGGTGAACCGCATAAAGCGCAAACAGGAAGCTCCCACAGGCGGTTGTCCCCACGCATGTGGGGGTGAACCTGGCTGCCTTTGATCGGCGCAATTGCCGTTTTCGTTGTCCCCACGCATGTGGGGGTGAACCGATACGCGCGCCGCAGCGTGCAGGGAAGCAGAAGTTGTCCCCACGCATGTGGGGGTGAACCGTCGTTTTGCGCCACCACCAGCTGCATTCTGCAGTTGTCCCCACGCATGTGGGGGTGAACCGTCATTGCCAGGCTGGCACAGCAGGCACGGGCGGTTGTCCCCACGCATGTGGGGGTGAACCTCCCCCTGCGGCGGCGGGGGAGAGGGCACAACAGTTGTCCCCACGCATGTGGGGGTGAACCTATAACCGACAGGATTTTTACATTTGGAACAGAGTTGTCCCCACGCATGTGGGGGTGAACCGTCGTTCGGCGGCGGGCTTGAGCATGTGGCGACCGTTGTCCCCACGCATGTGGGGGTGAACCGTACCACGTGCAGCATATGACATTTGTCATATAGTTGTCCCCACGCATGTGGGGGTGAACCTGACCCGCAGACCGGGGCGTTTTTCCATCCACCGTTGTCCCCACGCATGTGGGGGTGAACCGTGGTGCGCGGTAACTATCCTTGAATATATGGCGTTGTCCCCACGCATGTGGGGGTGAACCTTGAAAAGGAGAGAAAAGATGAACACATTGCAAGTTGTCCCCACGCATGTGGGGGTGAACCTGACCGGCTGGTCATCATTGCTCCCGCTGAGCCGTTGTCCCCACGCATGTGGGGGTGAACCTGGTATCAGTACAACTTTGCGCCAAAACCCATCGTTGTCCCCACGCATGTGGGGGTGAACCAAGGTAATCTTCGGGCTGTCCTTCCCGAAACACCGTTGTCCCCACGCATGTGGGGGTGAACCTGACGGGGAAATTGACCGACTGGCACTTGAAGCGTTGTCCCCACGCATGTGGGGGTGAACCGAACAAAAACTTGAAAAGGGGGGTTAACCCTGCGTTGTCCCCACGCATGTGGGGGTGAACCGGGCTGAACCCCCCCGAAAAATGCGTTGACGCAGTTGTCCCCACGCATGTGGGGGTGAACCTAACCAGTCCGGCATCTCCGCAGGTTCGCCCGTCGTTGTCCCCACGCATGTGGGGGTGAACCGGTGGACAGTCCGGGATGGTCGGACATCTGCGCGTTGTCCCCACGCATGTGGGGGTGAACCTTTGGAGGGAACAAGATGGAGATCGGAAGAACAGTTGTCCCCACGCATGTGGGGGTGAACCCGTACATGTAAGCCCAGTACGGCGACATACATAGTTGTCCCCACGCATGTGGGGGTGAACCTAAGCCTCAAAGACTTCTTTTTGGTCCTCTGCAGTTGTCCCCACGCATGTGGGGGTGAACCGCATGTTGCGCAGAATTTCAAACAGGGTTGATTGTTGTCCCTACGCATGTGGGGGTGAACCGGGGCGTGAGGCGGGTGCAGTAGAGGGCAGGGTGTTGTCCCCACGCATGTGGGGGTGAACCGTAGTGAACGGGATTTATCGGGAGGCATTAGAGGTTGTCCCCACGCATGTGGGGGTGAACCTGCGGCTTCGAACAAGCGTCCATCCAATCCGGTGTTGTCCCCACGCATGTGGGGGTGAACCGCAACGGACGCGAATGTCAGGCACGCAATGTACGTTGTCCCCACGCATGTGGGGGTGAACCGGAAGACAGCTTAGACATCAGTCCTGATGCAGCGTTGTCCCCACGCATGTGGGGGTGAACCTTTGCAGCACTGCGAGTATCAGTTGCAAATGTAGTTGTCCCCACGCATGTGGGGGTGAACCATGCTCAGTATCGCTCCCATGACTGCCGCAAAACGTTGTCCCCACGCATGTGGGGGTGAACCTGTTTCGCAGCATCGCCAAGTTTTCCCCCCATCGTTGTCCCCACGCATGTGGGGGTGAACCGAATAGCCTTGTATGACAAACCCGAAGACAGACGTTGTCCCCACGCATGTGGGGGTGAACCTGCGCGCGCGCTCGGCGCGAAGCCCCCTGTCGCGTTGTCCCCACGCATGTGGGGGTGAACCTTCCGCCCCAATCTTGTTGCCATGCCACTGCTAGTTGTCCCCACGCATGTGGGGGTGAACCTACGGCTTTCACGACCTTCACAAGGGAGCGGGGGTTGTCCCCACGCATGTGGGGGTGAACCGAGTTTGCGGCGAAAGCAGTTGTTACCAGCAGCGTTGTCCCCACGCATGTGGGGGTGAACCTGACACGCGCGCCGCAGCGTGCAGGGACGCAGAAAGTTGTCCCCACGCATGTGGGGGTGAACCGCGGGTTGTTTACATCCGCAGGGATTACAGTCTGTTGTCCCCACGCATGTGGGGGTGAACCTGGCGATATCATCGTTTAGGAGTGACACATCCTGTTGTCCCCACGCATGTGGGGGTGAACCGGGGGCGGTCTGGAATGATGAGGTATCTGTCTCGTTGTCCCCACGCATGTGGGGGTGAACCTGCTGGTTTGCAATGACACAATGCTGATGCGTAGTTGTCCCCACGCATGTGGGGGTGAACCGTACTCATCGAGACTTTTCAACACTTCTTCGTTCGTTGTCCCCACGCATGTGGGGGTGAACCTTTTATACAATCAAAAGAGAAAGGAGGCGAAATGTTGTCCCCACGCATGTGGGGGTGAACCTCAGGCATTTGACCTCCTTTGTTTTCAAATTGTGTTGTCCCCACGCATGTGGGGGTGAACCTAGGAATAGACGGGCTCAACTCGCTGCTTGTGCGTTGTCCCCACGCATGTGGGGGTGAACCTGACGCTGACAAGGTCATAGTGGTCTCCGTTCCCGTTGTCCCCACGCATGTGGGGGTGAACCTACCGCTAATGCCGGCCGCTAAACCGGCGCTTTGTTGTCCCCACGCATGTGGGGGTGAACCGAGCCGCATACCTGTACGCGCTTGAAGTAGACCGTTGTCCCCACGCATGTGGGGGTGAACCGTATCGCCTCACGATGAGGCGATACTTTCGCCCGTTGTCCCCACGCATGTGGGGGTGAACCTGGCTGATGCAGGTGATTTGCTGGGCATTTGGCGTTGTCCCCACGCATGTGGGGGTGAACCGAGAGATCCGCCGTGGCATTGGAGTAGCGGCTCGTTGTCCCCACGCATGTGGGGGTGAACCTTCCTCACCAGCAGAAACGTCCGCATAACTGTCGTTGTCCCCACGCATGTGGGGGTGAACCTGTCCCATTCCAGACCGCGGACAGTGCGCTTGAGTTGTCCCCACGCATGTGGGGGTGAACCTAAAACGCCGAACCGCGGGCGCATTCTTGTGTGGTTGTCCCCACGCATGTGGGGGTGAACCGCTCGGCGTGAGTTCAAAAAGTGTGAGCGTTTTGTTGTCCCCACGCATGTGGGGGTGAACCTCCAGTTCCTCCGGCATCTTCATAATGGTTGTCGTTGTCCCCACGCATGTGGGGGTGAACCTGGCGCTGAAAACGGCGAAAAATGGCGCAAAATGTTGTCCCCACGCATGTGGGGGTGAACCTGCCGTGTTTGTTATCTGCCGCCGGCGAAGCGTCGTTGTCCCCACGCATGTGGGGGTGAACCAGTTAAATACGGCATCAAAACCCATAACATAAAAGCAAGATTTTCTCAAAGGTGACTGGTAGAGCCATGATTGTTCCAAATTTGGTAGATATGCGTCGAAACCGCCAGATTTGGGGGATAGCAAGTGTTCCTGATCGCCAGATATGGCGGTTGTCAGTTAAGTTTACCAGTTTTGGAACAGTCACGGTAGTGCCTTCCATTGGTGGGATTCAAACTCGTAAAACTCAAAGCCGGGCTGGGTAAGCCCGGCTTGTACCCGCAAGGGTGCTGCACTATCCTGCATAAGCGGCGTTGAGCATGAGAAAGGCTTTTGCCATGCGCTGCAAATGCTTGCCCTTCTCGTCCTTCGGCTCAAAGCCCTTGCCCTTGCCGTCATCCCCTGCTGCCCAGCGAATCCATCCGCGCCCTTCTTCGCTCGCCCAAATCTCGGCGAGTTTCTTGCCTTGATTGCGCCCGAAGTGGACGATCAGCTCGCCGGGGTTTTCGTGCCCGTGCCCCTCTTCCGTCGCGTGAGCAGGGGCAGGAGAGGGAGCGGCTTGTTCGGTCAGTGCCTTTTCGGTGCGAGCCTTGCGGGCTTCTGCCAGTGCCTGGTCGTTGGACTTGCGTATTTCCTGCTCGGAAGCAGGCACCGCCCAGTCCGGGAGCCGCGGCGGGTTGACGATACGGCGTTTGGAGTGGTCGTACTCGCACCAGACCTGCGGCAGGGCATACAGGTACGCACCCAGCCCGAACTTGACACAGGCGCGTTTAAACGCCTGCGCCGAAGCGGTTGTTACCGCGTTCTCCTCTGCCTTCTCGCCAAGCAGGCACTCGCCGTCACCTGTGCGGGTTACCCCGGCAACAGTGAGACGGCAGAGCACTACCACCCGATCCGGCAGAAGGCTTACCTGATATTCGTCCTGCCAATCGGGGCAGACCAGGTTGAGCCGCTGGATGTACGGGCGGCTGTCCACATACGCCAGCGCCAGGGCTTTGGTCTTGTCACCGTTGAGCGCACCCGGCTTGAATTCCACCTCGTCAGAGGGGAACGGCTCGGACAGAGCTTCAATGATTTGGGTAAAAGTGAATTGGTCAGACATGGTAAAACCTCCTTTTGCGCTCCCGTCCGCAGCCGGGAGCAAAATCAAGTGTTTTGCCCTGCTGCGTCAGGGGAGCCGCTGCACGGTCTCGCTCCGACCACGATCCACAACATCATGGGCAGAGAGAGACCATGCGACATGGAGATTGACCATGCCCTTTCGCTGCTTATTCGCCGCTTATGCTGTTGTTAACGTGCTACCCTTTGCGGGAAATCGCCTGCCCGGAGTTGCACCGGGGGTACTCGTCAGGCGGGATTTTCGGTAGGGCAGGGCTGGGTAGCCCTGCCGGGGGATGTTACTCGCTCGCCCACCTGGCCCTGCGTTGTTCGTACCAGTCTTCGAGGATTTTTTCCCCATCACTCATGACTGAAACACGTTGATACCAATCTGGCACAAACTTGCCGAGGCAGTCGTCGCAAAGCGCATTCCCGTTCCAAACTGGAACGGAGCGCAGGGAAATCTCCGCGTTGCAGATGTCGCAAACGACATCTGCGTCCGTCAGAACAGGACCGATCTCCTCGACATTTCCGTCCCAGTCCAGGATGACATAGGAAATCCGCTCAGCGGGGGGGGTACCAGAGATAGAAGTCGGTCATGCCACACCTCCCTTACACCCGCTGCTCGACCAGCAGACGGACAGCCAGGATATGTTTGCAGTCCTGCCGTCTTTTCTGAAAATCCGGGCAGGTGCAGGACCATTCATCGCCTCTGCACACCATGTACTCACGCAGACTGCCGGACATGCTGGACTCAACCACCCATATCCTGCCAGCGATGAACGGCGAGACTTTGATCTGGCGGTTGACCATTCCCAGCATGGCGCGTACTGCACGTGCCGTTTTGGGGTCATTCGCCGGTATTGTTTTGACGGTCATGATAATCCTCCTTTCGGGTCGGCTCCGCACCGCCGACCCATTGAACTGGATCGGCGGGCAGGTGCGGCTGCCCGATTGGAGTCAGGCGTATAGGACAATTGCAAAAAAGGGGGTCATCAGCGAGATTTCCCAGCGTGATATTTCGAAAAACACTGGTTCTTTATGAAACATCAAGGCCCTTTTTCGTCG
>Ga0068707_1000012_pt1 | contig 76218 bp, 60 predicted proteins | sample YNPNPMetaG_FD_66600 | JGI IMG/M metagenome (GOLD analysis project Ga0068707, IMG submission 66600) | Anoxygenic and chlorotrophic microbial mat microbial communities from Yellowstone National Park, USA - YNP NP MetaG | ecosystem: Environmental > Aquatic > Thermal springs > Hot (42-90C) >... | reverse complement strand
AATTCTCGACGTTTGAGCAATTACTGCTGAGCCGTGAAAAGACCGTCATCATACTGCTGTGCGTGGTGGCGGTAGCCCGAGTGCTGGTGTTTAGCGCGGCTTTCCCCCTGTTCAATAACGTCGATGAGCCACAGCACGTGGATATGGTTATGAAATACGCCGCCGGACACCCGCCAAGCGGCATAGAACCCTATCTTGACACCACTATTGCGCTGGTAGCGTATTGCGGCAGCTCCGAGTATCTAACCACCAGAGAAAGTATTGAAGCCGTCGGGCTTGAAAGACCTCCATCCGAAACGGGCAACGAATCAGCAGTTGTACGTGCTGATGCTCAGATAGCACAGATGGAGGAAATGATAAACCCCGAAAGCACGGAGCCCCCTCTTTATTACACTGCGGCCGGACTGTGGTATCGCCTTGGTGAATTACTCGTGAGCAATCAAGCGAAGCTTGTCTACTGGACCAGGCTGCTGAACGCCCCTATACTTGCGTTGACGACACTGGTTTCCTGGGCATTCATTCGAAGATATCTGCCGCAGAATGTGTTTGTCAGGTTCGGGGCTCCGTTCGTCGTCGCGCTTATGCCGCAAGATTTATTCTATGGTGTGAACAATTGCGTGCTTTCGGCTCTGCTTGGCGCGATCACATTGTATCTAGCCGGGCTGATCTATGCGGGAGATCCTTCGTGGCGAACGTGTATGGCAGCGGGGCTAGCGGCCGCGGCTTCCTTCTTGACCAAAACTACCAACGCACCCGTCGTGGCAATGCTAGGCGCAATAGTCCTCATAAAGCTTTGGTCTATGCGCGGAACGCGAAATTCCGTATTTTTCGTTAGGCTGTTGGCAGTTGTCGCAATATGCACGGCGCTTCCGGTGGGCGCGTGGATGGCGCGCAACATAAGAATCTTCGGCGACGCAATGGCCTACAAGCAGAGGATCAGGGTGATGGACTGGACACCGGTACCACTCCTAGAGAGGTGGCACCATCCCATCTTCACCCCTGCCGGTGTGTCTACATTCTACAAGGATCTGGCGAAAACAGCATGGCGCGGTGAGTTCTATTGGTACGGGACTGAGCATGCCGCGCACTGGATAGACTGGTTCTACCCTGCGTCTACTGCCATCTTCTTGCTGGTGGCAGCGATTTGGGTTACGAGAAGTTGGAAAAGACTTAGCCGCGAAGCTATGTGGGCATACGCCGCAAGTGCGGGAACTGCGCTTGTGTTGACAGGTATGTTGGCATGGTTGTCTGTGTCCTACAACTATGGAACCTGCATGTCGCCCTCCGTGTCCCACCCTTACTTTAGCGGAAGCAGGCTCATCTACGCCGGACTCGCGCCGTTTATCGTCCTGTATCTCACCGGTATGAACGCCCTGCTGGGCGCGATGCGATTGCGGCGGTTCAGATGGGTGCTGTTGATGCTGATGATGGCTACTATAACGGTTTCCGAGATCGCCATATCGACGCCGGTTTTCAGGAGCAACTACAACCTGTTTCATATGTGAGAATCAGTTGCAGACCAAAGGCAGCACCGCCGCCAAGTAGCCCGACCAGCCATGGCAAAGGCTCACGAAGCCAGCCTTCTCAGCATCATTGACATCAGGTTTGCCGTCCATCTGTATGCACTCCCAGAACGTGGTTGATCCGAGTTCGAGCATATGCCCGAAGCAGCGACGCATCAGCTCCAAGGCCCCAGACCGGCCCCCCATCGCGAATCTCTGCTCGATCTCGTAAGCGTTGTATAGAGGCATAATACGATTATCGGTTTCTTCGGGTTCGCTTTCGCCAGATGGCCACCATAGCGGCGCCCCAAAGTCGGTCCAACCAAGACGCAAGGCTTCTAGCGGCAATTCGGCAAGCCCCGCCATAGCAGCGGTCACACTGCCGTCGTGCGGGATCTCGGGTCTGAATCGGCCCTCGAAATCCAAGTCCCGCCATAGGCCGCCGCTGTCGACGAATGTGCCGCGAAGAAAACTCCGAGAACTGATATATGGAAATCTATGCTTCAAATGTTCGAGGAAGCGCTGGTCCTTTCGAGATATCTCATCCGATAGTCCGTTTTCCAAATTGAACAGGCAGGATCGAGTCCAAAACCACAAAGCGTTGTGATACGCCGTATACCCGTCACGTTTCCGGCTGGACCAGCAGGTAATGGGGGCGTCATCCTCAGTTCTCGTGACCATTAGTCCGCGCTCATCACACTTCGATTCCAGCCACTTAGCCTGATCGAAGGCAACGGGCGCTAGCTCCCGGAGCGTCTCGATATCATGGGTGTGCTCATAGTACTCCCACAGGCTGATAATCCACCACATTACGTAGTCGGTCATCACCCACTCTGTGCGCCAGGGATATGCCGGCTGCATCACGCCTTGCTCGTTGGTGTGACTAGCGAAGGCATATAGTGAGTCACGAACTATGCCCGTATCGCCTAGCTGGTTATACATCACCATAGCCATTGGCCGAAGGTCGCCGGTCCAGCACAGCCGATCGCGCTTGATGCCGTCCTCGAGGAACTTCTGTGCGCAGAGCTCGACCGTATAGCACGATACTTCGTTTACCCGGTTCAACAACTCATCAGAGCACTTGAAGTTGCCGTGGTTGGTGAACTCGCGGTAGGGGCGGTGGTTGGCAATGGACGTAATCCTCAGCTTCGCAGGCAGATCGCAGGTAACGCGGACGTACCTGAACGCTTTACGGCTAGGATCGAACACGCGGTTCGGGCCGGACCTCAAGTGAAATGCTACGTCTGCGTGGAACCAGAGATGCGAGTCCAAACGGTTAAAACTCTCCGCGTAGCGCAGTGTGATCTCGCACTCACGGTCGGACTCGACCTCCATCTCGACATAGCCCAGCGTCTCCCTGCCGAAATCAAAAACAAGCTCGCTCTCTACTGAAATACGATCTCCCTCTTCGTAGTCCACCACCGCGCAGCCCGACGGAAACATCTCCCCGCGCCATTGCTCGGGATATGCAACCACTCCAAGGGGCAACTCTCGGCGCGTGGGCAGACCAGTAAACCATTGTCCGCCACCGTTCCAAGGTTGATCAACAGTCCCCCGAACGCACGGTATGATGCGGTGGCTCATCATAGGGTCATCTTCGAGCCAAACCCAACCCGGGTTGGCAGTCGACAGGTCCGCCCCCACCGCTTCGGAGTCCACCGAGAACCAGCCATCCGTTTGATGCGGGAGAACCAGCACCTTGAGCGAGTTCTCGCCGAGCTTGAGCCGGTCTGCGATGTGACATACGGTGACAAAGCTGAACTCCTCGCTGCCGACGAACTCGCCATTGACAAAAACAGCGTGGAATGCGTACGCACAACTCATCAGCACGGCTTTGTCAGGCACGCTCTGAAGGCTAAAACGGAGTTCGCAAACTTGTGTGCCACTGCCAGGCACGCTGAGCTTTGGCGCAGTCCATTTGGGCGGGGTAAGGTTCGGTATTCTCATAACGCGCTCAGGATAGCACGACGCAGAGACGCAGGTCAACGACGATTGGTTTCGAGGTTAACCTGTCTAAATGCCTCGAAGGCGGGTTTGCGCCGATTGTCGGTCGCCAGCAGTCCCACAGTGTCCTCTCCACCCGTAACGATGGCTGGATAGTCTCGCAGGCAGAACCAATAGACCAGCTTAATCTGCGGTATCTTTCTAAACTCCGCATAGATGCCCTTGAGGTGATCTGCCTGCATTTGTTCTGTAAGTTCGGCGCTAGTGGGGGTTCCGGTCACGGTGATTCACAGTGGCTTGTTTCCATCTCCGTTGGCCTTCATTACCTCAAGAGTACCACGCACTAGCTTAGCGGCGAAGCTAGGGCCTTGGTCGGGCGTCGGCAAGACATACGGATGTATGTTGATCGCGTCGCAGTAGACCTTGATACCGGCGTCGTATAGCTTCTGCAGGAAGCCGACGTTCCTGTATGACGACCACGGGTTGGCAATAATCCCGTTCATCTGAAGCGATCCCAGCGCGACAACAGCGCTGGGATTTGCCTTCTTGGCCGCCCTATAGGATACCCTGAGCATCTTGGCGTACTCGACTGCATTGGGCTCGGGCCGGTACCAGTCGATGCCGTCCTCTTCCTGCCAGACCTCCCAGTGTCCGATCTCGTTCTTGTAACGGCCCACACAGCGCCGAACGAACTCAGCCCACTTGCCGAGGTCCTTTGCGGGATAGGCGTCCCCAAAGCCTCTCTCAGTAGTTGGATCGACCCCGCTTGCCCAGGCCGGAGTGCTTACAAGAATACCAAGGATCTCGATTCCGGCATTGCGAAGCGTGCGGATGACCTTGTCCGTTCTTGAAAAATCCCATTTGCCCGGTCGCGGCTCAACAACCGTCCATCTCACCGGCATCCTCACGGCCTTGCAACCCGCATCCTTTATTGCTTGAATCAGAACAGGTATGTCCTCATCAACCGTCCACACGAAATCGTGCACCACTCCCACGCTCGGCAGAGGCCGAGTGCCAATAGCAAGGCACGGACCGACGGCCACAAGCAGCACGGTGATGACCGCAACCAATCCGGCCTCACAAATCCTCCGGCGCGCTTGCCACAGGTAAGCCGCATCCACTAAAAGCCCTCTTATCAAACCCGCAATCGCTGAATCGGCGCTCAATTCAGTGCCCTCGTACAATCGGTTTCCGCTAACAAAGACTCGCAGGAAAGTTCATCGCCAAGAAAGTTCCTTCCGCAGGAAAACGTTGGTGAAACGTCTAACTTCGCCTATGTGGTATTATTTGTGACTATCGGACAAGGAGAATCAGTTGACCAGCCGAGAACGCGTGAAGCGATGCCTAGACTACCGCAACCCGGACAGGTGCCCGATGACTCTTCCCCCACCATACGAGAGTGACATCGTTGGCGCGGATATTAGCGAAGACCCTGAATGGAAACCTTACCGCACCTGGGAGTCGCCCGACTTCAAACAATGGGAGGACGAGTGGCATAACGTGTGGAAGTGCCTGCCCAACACTACCCGTGGTGAAGTAATAGAAGGCGCGATCAAGGACTGGTCGGAAGTTTCCAACTACGTAATGCCGCGAATGGACTTGCCAATGCGCTACGAAGGCGCTCGAAAGCTTTTTGCTGAACACCCCCATAAATATCACCTAGGCAGCTTGCCAGGGTTTCCGTTCGCGATAATGCGCTACATGCGCACCGTGGAGACGTTTCTCTCGGACGTATTGCTCTACCCCGACGAGGTCAACGCCTTGCAGCGGAATGTGGTCGACCTGCTCAAGCGATGTTTGGATCAGTGGGCGACTACCGACTGCGATGGCGTCATTTTTGCTGAGGACTGGGGCACTCAAGAACGCCTTTTAGTGTCTCCAAGACTGTGGCACGAAATGTTCGAATGGGGGTTCAGAGAAATCGTCGACCACGCGCGCCAACTGGGTATCGCGATCTGGATGCACTCGTGCGGCTACATAAAGGATATCATACCAAGCCTAGTCGACATAGGCGTGAAAGTCCTCCAACTGGACCAGCCGACGCTTTCCGGTCTCGACTTCCTCGCCTCAACCTGCCACGGCAAGACGGCAATCTGGTCACCCGTGGATATCCAGCGCGATCTGCCGACCGGAAATGAGGCCTACATCCGTGCTTGCGCCCGCGAGCTTATTGACAAGCTTGGCTTGAACGGCGGTGGCTTCATCTGCGGTCACTACGGCGACGTGCGATCGCTGGCCGTCGAGCCGGAGTGGCAGGACTGGGCATCGGACGAGTTCGCCAAGTACGCCGCAGCGAAGGCCACAGTCTAGGAACTTGGCAGTCAACGCCGCGACTGTATTTACGCGACAATCGATTTCAAGTAGGCGTCAATTGGCAGGCAATCCGGCATCTCGCCTCGCTGCTTCGAGCGCAACGCCATCAGCAACGCTTTCGCGGTATCCAGGGAAGTAATACAAGGAATTGACCGCTGCACGCTGGCCCTACGAATCAACGCTGCCTCTTGCTCGATCTTTTTGTCCTTGGATGCCGTGTTGATTAGCAGGTCAACCTTATTGTTGGCAATCAGGTCCAGAAGCGTCGTGCCCCCTTCGTCGCCGATCTTGCGGACCGGCGTCGCGAGCACACCGTGGCTTGCAAAGTAGCGCGAGGTTCCCTCTGTGGCGTAGACTTGGTAGCCCAGGTCGATAAACTCACGGATTATTGGTAAGGCCTCGTCCTTGTCCTGATCAGCGATGGTGGCGATCATCTTGCCGCCGACCGGCGCGTCCAGGTTGCTCGCGACCATCGCCTTATACAGAGCACGCGAGAAGTGGCGGTCGATGCCCATTATCTCGCCAGTGGATTTCATCTCGGGGCCAAGCGAGACGTCGACCTCGGTGAGCTTCTGGAAGCTGAACACCGGCGCTTTCACCGCCAAGCTCGGCTGCTGTTTGTAGAGACCGCTTTGGTAACCCTGCTCCGCAAGTGACTTTCCCAGCAGGACATTCGTGGCGACGTTGATCATTGGCACGCCAGTAATCTTCGAAAGGTAGGGCACTGTTCGGCTAGCGCGGGGATTGACCTCGATTACCTGGACTTCTTCGTTATCAATCACATATTGCACGTTCATCAATCCGCGTACTTCCAAAGCCTTGGCAAGCTTGATAGAATGTGCGACAATCTGGTCGATGATGTCCTGCGAGAGGGTCTGTGGAGGGCATACGGCCATGCTGTCGCCCGAGTGCACACCCGCCCTTTCGATATGCTCCATAATGCCAGGGATGAGGCAGTCGACTCCGTCCGAAATAACATCCACCTCCACTTCCTTGCCTAGAATATACTTATCGACCAACACCGGGGCATCAGGATCCGGGCTGATGTCGACCGCGTGCCTCATATACTGTGCTAGCTCGTCCTGGGTGTAGACAATTTCCATCGCGCGGCCGCCCAATACGTAACTCGGCCTAACTAAAACCGGATAACCGATCTCACGCGCTACTTGCAGGGCTTCGTCTACACCTTTTACCGCTCTTCCGGGCGGCTTTGGTATTTCAAGATCTCGCAGTATCCTTTCGAACTTGTCCCTGTCCTCAGCAATGTCTATGGATCTAAAGTCACTGCCAAAAATCGGCACACCGAGAGCATTCAAAGGTTTTGCAAGGTTGATGGCCGTCTGTCCGCCGAACTGGAGGATCACACCGTCGGGTTGCTCGTACTCAATGATATTAAGCACATCCTCGACCGTAAGCGGCTCGAAATAGAGTCGGTCCGAGGTGTCGAAGTCGGTAGAGACGGTCTCGGGGTTATTATTGATTATAATCGACTCATAGCCAGCCTCGCGCAGTGCCCAAGCAGAGTGCACGCTGCAATAGTCAAATTCGATGCCTTGGCCGATGCGAATTGGTCCTGAGCCAATCACGACAGCTTTGGGGCGGTTGTGGTGGACTTGGCTTTGTGTATTATTAGGAACTGGCTGGGCGTTTCGGCAGTCTGTCGCCAAAGCTCGACTGACGGGACCACAGTACACGCAGCCGGTCTCGTCCTCGCGTTCGTGACAGGAGTAGAAATAAGGCGTCTCGGCCTCGAACTCGGCTGCGCAAGTGTCGACCATCTTGTATACCGGCACGATTCCTAATCGCTTTTGAACATATCGGAGTTGCGTTTCCGGGGCACCCGTAATCTGGGCAATCAATTTGTCCGGAAAACGCATAGTCTTGGCGCGTCTAAGAAGCTCTATCGCAGCCGACACGCCGACAAGCCTGCCTGCTGTCAGAGCTTTAATTTCAGACGCACGGTCTCTCAATTCAAACTCCATATTGACTATGTTCCTAATCTTGTGCAGGAACCACGGATCCACGTGCGAAAGCGATGCAACACGTTCAATGCTGAATCCCCGTCGGAACGCCTCGGCGATGAGAAAGAGACGCTCGTCAGTGGCGTTCATCAGCCCGCGTTCGATGTCCAATTCGGTAAGATCATCGGCATTCTTCAGCCGCAGCCAGTGAAGGCCGATCTCAAGTGACCGCACAGCCTTCATCAGCGACGCCTCGAATGTGCGGTCGATGCTCATGACTTCGCCAGTCGCCTTCATCTGCGTGCCGATAGTGCGGTCCGCTTGGTAGAACTTGTCAAAAGGCCAACGCGGGATCTTGGTCACGATGTAGTCGATGGTGGGCTCGAAGGCGGCCCTGGTCTTGCCGGTGACGGCGTTGGGAATCTCATCCAGGTGCAGGCCTGACGCGATCTTGGCGGCGACGCGAGCAATTGGGTAGCCAGTGGCCTTCGACGCCAACGCGGAAGACCGGCTCACCCTAGGGTTCACCTCGATTACGTAGTATTCATAGCTCTTGGGGTTCAGGGCAAGCTGCACATTACACCCGCCCTCGATCTTCAAAGCACGGATGATCTTGAGCGAGGCGGAGCGGAGCATCTGATACTCTTTGTCAGTCAAGGTCTGGATCGGCGCGACAACGATGGAGTCGCCGGTATGAATGCCCATCGGGTCCAGATTTTCCATCGAACATATAGTGATGCACGTGTCGATGGCGTCTCGCATGACCTCGTATTCGATCTCTTTCCAACCCAGCAGGCTGCGCTCGATCATCACCTGACTTTTTAGCGATAACTTGAGCCCACGCGAAGCGATTTCCATCAACTCATCGGGGTTGCGGGCGATGCCTCCGCCAGTGCCGCCGAGCGTGTATGCCGGCCTTACTATGAGCGGGAACGGCGGATTCTGGTCTATAATTGCAGCGACATCATCATGCGTCTGGACGATCCAACTTTGGGGCACCGGCTCGCCAATCTCGCGCATTAGCGACCTGAAAAGCTCCCTATCTTCCGCGTGCATTATGGACTCGAGCGGCGTGCCTAGGAGCTCGACGTTGTATTTGTCCAGAATGCCCTCGTTAGCAAGTTGAACTGCCAAGTTAAGCCCCGTCTGACCTCCAAGGGTCGGCAAGAGTCCGTCTGGCCGTTCTTGCGATATGATTCTTTCGGCAAACTCGACGTTGATAGGCTCGATGTAGACCTTGTCGGCCATTTCAACATCCGTCATGATGGTTGCGGGATTGGAATTGATCAGCACTACGCTGATGCCCTCCTCGCGCAGAGCCTTGCAGGCCTGCGCGCCGGCGTAGTCGAACTCCGCCGCCTGGCCGATCACAATCGGCCCGGAGCCTACCACCATTACTTTCTTCAGATCGTCTCGCTTCGGCATGAAAACTCCCGTTGGTAAGTAATTTGTCGCTTGTCGGCATATAGGCGAACTGAGATAACTGACCGTAGTTGTGCTTGTCTCATTGCGTCTTTCAACGCGGCTACGCTTTCTGCCTCAACAAAAACTCTTCATACTGCAACCTGGCGATAAACGGCGCCAGGATAATTCCTATAAGCACTGCGGGTATCCATATCCACGGCGTGACCGCATAGACGCAAACGTCTCGGTAGAGTAGCGGCAGCATCACCGCCGGAAATGCGAGCATATACGTGATCCATAGGCCGGTGCGCCACCGCCACTCTCCACGAAAGACATATCCAAACGCAAAACCTGCTATTGCAAGAGACGCTAGCACAAAAGCAGCGTCAATGCCCGGTACAACAATGCTCAACGGTAGGCGCGTCATCGGCCAGTTCGGAACGAATCCGAAGGACAGCGTGACCCACGCCCACCACACGATGCCGAACCATCCAGAACCGCCTTCCACATTCGTAAAAACCGGCGGAAAGCGCCCGGTCCTCCGCTTTTCACATAGTGCGAACACGACCACCACAGCTATACAGAAAGCGGCAACTACAAATGCTCCGACGACAAACGGATGTCTCCAATAAGGCCCCATCGCATCGTCTCCCTTCGTCGTTAGCCAAGCCACCGGAGCTTGTGCAGCTAACGCGCCACGGCGATCAGCTCGAATCACTCGCTCCTACCATGCTCGGTTTGCAGTGCTATAAGCATCTTGCTTCGAACACCGCGACCGCAGGTCGCAGCTCCGGCAGCACCGCTTCGCTTTGCTACCGAGGTAACAACAACCCCAGACCGTCAACTCCTCAACTTCTCAGCTTGTCAACGAACTCCTTGAACAGGTAGCCCTCGTCCAGCGGCCCAGCAGATGCTTCTGGGTGATATTGGATCGTGAAGATCGGCAACGTCTTGTGGCGCAAACCTTCGACTGTGCCATCGTTCAAGTTAATGCGCGTAACCTCTACATCCATAGACAGTTTGGATGGGTCAACGGCGTATCCATGGTTCTGGGCTGTGATGCTTACGCGACCGTTGATTAGGTTCTTAACAGGGTGATTTGCGCCGCGGTGGCCGAACTTGAGCTTGATAATGTCTGCGCCCATCGCCATTCCAAACATCTGGTGCCCGAGGCAAATACCTAGGATAGGGAGTTCACCTATGAGGTCTGTCATAGTTTGCACAGTATTCTTTAACTGCCTGGGGTCACCAGGGCCAGGCGAGAAGACCACCCCGTCGGGCTTGAGGCGCATAACGTCCTCGGCAGTCGCATTGCACGGCAGCACCGTGACTTTGCAACTTTCCTTAGCTAGGCAACGAGCAATGTTGCGCTTAACGCCTAAGTCTACCAAGGCTACGTGGTATTTAGGTTCAGGGCAATTATCCAGCTTGCTGCACTCGTCACCAAGCCACTCGTATGCCTCCGTGGTCGAAACTCGCTCGACGAAGTTGATATCGCCGTAGTTGGGCGCATTCTCAATTTCTCGTCGTAACTCCGTGGTTGTAAGTTCGGTGGACATCGCACCCATCATCACACCGGCGACGCGGAGATGGCGGGTGAGCGCTCTTGTGTCCACGCCTTGCATCGCGACTATGCCGCTACTGGTCAAGTAATCACGCAACCCCGTGCTGGCTCGCCAGTTAGTATGTGTCTCGCATAGCTCGCGGATGATGAACCCTTCGACTTGGATTTTGCCCGACTCAACATCTTCCGGGTTCACACCATAGTTGCCTACCAGCGGGTATGTAAGCGTCAACAACTGTCCGGCAAACGAGGGATCCGTAAGCATCTCCTGATAGCCTGTCATTGCGGTCGCAAACACCGCCTCACCGACGACCGTGCCATTAGCGCCTATAGATTCACCTTCAAATGCGACTCCGTCTTCCAACAACAAGATCGCTCTCAATAAACCATAACCTCTTCATAAATGAATAACGAAGTACTAGAAGTTGGGCCCGTCATCGCCCGGACAAACTGCCAAATGCTCGAAACAGCACAGCGTCAAAAAACCAAATGTAACGCAAAGTATATGGTTAGAAAGCCGCCAAATCCTACCAATACAACCCACCATGAGCAACCAAATGGATCGAACCTCAAAACGGCGATGAGCTTCGTAAACCACGAATCATCACAAAGTAGTCACGGTAGCACACATTTTGGGGCTCCTTAGCTCCTCTTCGCATTGTCTACCTCTATCTTTCTGCCGCCAGAGAGATGAATGCCACAGCTTGGCCACCCTGGTAAAGCCTCGCAAGCACAATCGCCAGACCACCAGCGAGCTGTATTGCGCTAGGCAAACTGATTAGCCTTTATGAAATCCTTCACCTTAGCACGCACTTCTGCATCGATCTTTCCAGCCGTTACGAGTGCGTCAAGCACGTTGCTGAGCTGGCTTATTGAATGAAGCCTGTAGCCGGCTTTAGCCAGTATTTTGTCGCCTCCCTGCTCGCGGTCGAAAATTACAAGCACGTCGGTCACGACCAACCCGGCTTCTTTGAGCGGCTCGATGGCCTCAATTTTGGAAGCTCCGTCAGTGATAATATCGTCGATTACGAGCACCTTTTCGCCCTCGGCATAGGTGCCCTCTATCAGTTTTCTGGTGCCGTAATCCTTGGCTTCTTTGCGCGGATAGATCATTGGAATATTCCCAGCGAGGCTTGCGGCGACCCCGAGCGGAAGTCCAGCATAGGGAATGCCCGCGATTCGATCGCAGCCGATCTCCCTTGCCTTTTCCGCCAGCGCTTTGCCTACTCTGCTTAGTAGAGCCGGATATGAGACCAAACCTCGAAAATCAAAATACACCGGGGACACGATACCACTTTTGAGCTTGAACTCTCCGAACTTGATGCAACCAGCATCATAAATCGCGTTGTACAGCTCGTCCATATCCAGTGTTTTCCTTTCCCCTCGCCCTGCACAGAGAGCCTCGACGGGATTCTTCACAATGTCTCGTTACTCGATCGCCGACTCGTGATATCTCATCACGCTTTGCCCGCCACCTGGACGTTATTTAGAAAACCGTGCCTTAATTCACCACCAACGATCGTCGCCACAACGCTTCCCTTCAGATAAAAGCCCTCGAACGGCGTGTTCTTGCCGAGTGATTTGAATTCGGAAGATCTGACGACCCATATCGCGTTCGGGTCAATTACTGTGATATCGGCCGGCGCTCCCTCTGCAAGGTTTCCGCGATCCAGTCCCAGTATGCAAGCCGGTCTAGCCGTCATTTTAAGAAGCGCATCGCTAAGTGACAATACGCCCGTTTCCACCAAATTGGTCACAACCAATCCCAACGCCGTCTCAAGACCAACCATCCCAAACGCGGCATCCTGGAACTCAACTTCCTTGTCTTCGCGAGAATGCGGGGCATGATCGGTGGCGATCACGTCAATGGTTCCATCAGCAAGGCCAGCCTTGATCGCGTCCACATCATCCGGTGTACGCAACGGCGGGTTGCACTTGGCTTTGGTATCGTACGAGTTCAGAGCCTGGTCGGTGAGCGAGAAATACTGCGGGCAAGTCTCGCAAGTCACATTGATTCCACGCGACTTCGCCCATCTAATAGCTTCAACGCCACCCTTGGTGGTAACGTGTTGGATGTGCAGCCGACATCCGGAGAGTTCAGCCAACAGTATGTTGCGCCAAATCATTATTTCCTCAGCTTGTCGTGGCCATGGTCTCAAGCCAAGTATGGTGCAGGCGATCCCCTCGTTCACCGTGCCCTCAGCGGTCATCGACTTGTCTTCGCAGTGCGTCAGCACCGGCACATCGAACATCCGGCAGTATTCCATCACCCGCCGCATCAGGTCCGCGCTCTGTATGGGGAAGGCGTCGTCGGAGATCGCAACCGCCCCCGCCTCGATCATATCGCCTATTTCGGCCATCTCGGTGCCCTCGTTAGCCTTGGTAGCCGCCCCAGAGATGAGCACGTTCGCAGCCGCGCCTTTGCCAACGTTTAACACATATTCGACCATTGCACCGTTGTCGATGGCCGGCTTTGTATTGGGCATCCCCAGAACCGTGCTAAACCCACCCGACACTGCAGCGCAGGCGCCCGTTTTGATTGTTTCTTTGTGCTCGAAGCCAGGCTCGCGCAGGTGAGCATGCATGTCAATAAGACCCGGAGCGATGACAAGGCCGGTACAATCGCAAATTTCCCCCTCGCCTCGAACCTCTCCCGCCAAAGGAGATGGCAACTCACACGCAGCCGAGAGTGATCTGATGCACCCATCTTCGATTAGCAAATCGCCGATTTGGTCGATGCCACGCCCGGGATCAATAATCCTGCCATTCTTAAGCAGTAGCCACATTGCCACCACCTCCGAGAAGCAGATAGAGCAAAGCCATTCGTACGGCAACCCCGTTGGTGACCTGCTCTGTGATTACCGCGAACTCGCCATCGGCCACGTCGGGGGTAATTTCAATTCCGCGGTTCATCGGGCCCGGATGCATAACCAATACGTCTGATTTGGCTCTGCGCAGTCGGTCTTTGTTGATACCGAAAAACCTGGAGTATTCACGAACACTGGGGAAGAAGCCTTTGCTCATGCGCTCTAACTGAATACGCAGAACGTTTACCACGTCCACGCCGTCAATAGCTGCATCAAGGTCGGTAAAGACAGTCACGGGCAGTTTTTCGATCTCGGCCGGCAGAAGAGTTTTGGGTCCACATATTCGCACCTCCGCGCCCATTTTCGAGAGACCCCAGATATTGGATCGCGCAACCCGACTATGCATAATGTCGCCAACTATAAGAACTCTCAGGCCATCGAAACGGCCCTTATGTTCTCGAATCGTGAGCATATCGAGCAAACCCTGCGTCGGGTGTTCGTGCAGCCCGTCTCCTGCGTTGATAATATGTGACTTCACAATCTCGCTAGCCATCTGCGGCGCGCCAGCGGCCCAATGGCGTATTACAAATAGGTCAGTACCCATAGCTTCGAGCGTGAGTAAAGTATCTTTCAGCGACTCGCCTTTGTTAATGCTAGAACCAGCCGTAGAAATGCTGGTAGTATCTGCGCTCATTATCTTAGCTGCTAGCTCGAAACTAGTGCGAGTGCGGGTAGAGTTTTCATAGAAAAGCGTGCAGATCGACTTTCCCCGCAGAATCGGAACCTTGCGCACGGGTCTTGCGAGAATCTCCTTGTTGGATTGCGCCGTGTCTAGGATCAATCTGATTTCCTCGGGCGCGATATCCTGCAAACCAAGAATGTCTTTGCGATCAAGTTGCATAGTTTCACCCTCGCCCCTGGCCCTCAACTGAAAAGTGAGAGGTAGCATATTGCCCGCCACCATTCCCCCGTAAATGGAGAGGAACTATCCTGCCCAATTCTTTGCCTGCTTTGAGATCGGCTACTTCGCTATCATAACGGCGTCTTCGCCTTTGGTTTCAACCCAATGCACGTCCACTTTCTCAGACATTGCCGTAGGCAGGTTCTTGCCGACATAGTCCGCACGAACTGGCAGCTCTCTGTGACCACGGTCGACAAGCACGGCTAGCTGAATCACTCTAGGCCGGCCAAGGTCCATTATCGCGTCGAGAGCCGCACGCGTTGTTCGGCCTGTGAAGAGGACTTCGTCGACCAGAATTACAGCTTTGCCGGTAACATTAAAAGGTATATCACTGGCATCCACCTTAGCGGGCCGGCTAGCGTAGTCGTCGCGATACATGGCAACATTTAAGCTCCCAACCGGCACACTTGTGCCCTCAATGTCGGAGATTAACCTGCCTAGACGCTTGGCCATGGGCACACCTCTGCTTTGCACTCCGATAACGACGAGGTCTGCAGCCCCTTTGTTACGCTCTATTATCTCGTGGGCGATGCGAGTGAGCGCGCGGCGGATTTCGCTGGCGTCCATAACTCTGGTCACGTTCTCAGTCATCGCAGACCTCCTAAGTCCCGGCTCGTGAGCATAAAACCACAAAAGCCTTCCTGCCCGTGATATGGCAAGAAGGCTTGTTCTGCACAATTAGTTGTGAGAAACCGTATTCACTTCTCGACCTTCCTAGCCTCACGGGACTAGCGTTAAAGGCATTCGATGTGCTAGTTTCCTAGATTATATGCTCCTGAAAGCGCAGTGTCAACAAGCGTTCGCGGTATTTCCGCGTCCTCGTTGCTAACGGCGAAGAGTGATTTAGAGTGATTTATTTAATGCTAAGAGACTGACGGGTTAAGTGACTGATTCGTTGGGGGCTGTCCTTTGGTATTCCGCGGCAATGGCCGGGAGGCCTGGCCTACCTCCCGGCTGAAGCTCGGACACTAGTTCCCAGCTTCGTTAATAATTATAGCATCGGGTGGGTTCCACCACAAGCGCTCAGTAAAACCCTATTCCTTAAGTTTTTTACATATTTGCTTTATCCTTACGATTATAGGCGCACCCTGCGCAGGACGCATGAGCTAACGAACTCTGTATCCTGGCGACTGTGTTTCCGCGACCGGTTGAAGTTGCTTGAATCTCTTACAGACTAGCGACATGTGTGACACTGCCGGTACTCTCAGATCACATACATTCGCACTATATGCTCGTAACAAGGTCGCGACGGAGACTAAGCGACCGCTCTTGGTGTACTGTGGCAGACATGCGACGTTCATCTGTACGTCTGATGACGAAGATTAGCCTGCATCGCCGGTTGGCAAAATTAGTATCAGTTGTAGTAGACTATACGGGGAGAGCGCCTATGTCACTCGAAAAACAAAAGTGCATACCGTGCGAAGGCGGAGTGGAGCCGCTGGCCGCCGCTGAAATAGAGAATTTGCTCGGTCAAACACCGGATTGGGAGGCAGTCGACTCCAGCATCCAGCGAACGTTCAACTTCGGCAACTTCGCTCAAGCCATGGAATTTGCCAACAAGATCGCCGCCATCGCCCAGGAGGAAAATCATCACCCAGTCCTACATATTTCATGGGGCAAGGTGCGAGTTGAGCTGAGCACTCATGCAGTGAAAGGACTGACCATTAACGACTTCATAATGGCGGCGAAAATCGACAAGCTGGTTGTGGACTGACACAAGCCGTGATGCGCGAACTTAACGGAAAGATCGCTTTGGTGACTGGAGGCGCCAAGCGCATCGGCAGGGCGATCTGCACTGCCTTTGCCTCTGCCGGCGTCAACGTAATCGTACACTTCAATAAATCAGAGAACGAAGCACGCAATCTCGCAGATGAGCTGTGGAAGCTCGGGGTGAGGTCGTGGGCGATCGGTGGAAATCTCACAGAGCCAAACATAGCGCCGAAGCTTATGGACGCAGCGTTCGAATCGGCTGGAGGGCTGGATATTCTCGTAAACAACGCTTCCTCTTTTCCGTCCGACACTTTCCAAACAGCTACTCGCGAAGAGCTCATTTCCAGCATTGACATAAACGCTTGGGCGCCTTTTGCGCTTACACGTGAGTTTGCAGCGCGAGCTGTAGAAGGTCACGTAGTAAATTTGCTGGACACAAGGCTTGCCGGGTCTGACTTCGAGCACGTCTCCTATATTTCGGCCAAACATCTTCTATGGCTTTATACTCGAATGGCTGCAATGGAGTTTGCACCTGGCATTCAAGTAAACGCCGTCGCGCCGGGGCTGATATTGCCACCTCCGGGCAAGGACACCGCTTATCTCGAATCGGCTAAGGACAGGCTTCCTTTGCGTCGCATTGGATCACCAGAGGAAGTGGCTGCGACTGTGGTGTTTCTGGCCCGCAGCCGTTTCATCACTGGACAAGTGATATACGTAGACGGTGGCCGACATCTGAGGGAAGGCGGATAGCGCGAGACATGGACAAGATCCACATTCGAGACATACTGCTACGCTGCGTCATCGGCATAAATCCGGAAGAACGCCGAGAGAAGCAAGATGTGGTAATAAATGTCACCCTTTACGCTGACCTGTCGCTTGCAGGAGCAACTGACGACTTCAACAATACCGTTGATTATAAGGCCGTCAAACAACGCATTGTAGAGTTGGTAGAAGGATCCAGCTTTTACCTGGTTGAAGCACTGGCCGAGACAATAGCACGTGCGTGCCTGGAATTCGATGGCGTCGAACAGGTAGACATCACTGTCGAGAAACCCACCGCATTACGATTTGCGCGAACGGTTGGAGTGGAGATATCGAGGCGTCGGAAGGACTAGATGGTATTGCATGGTCTTCATAGCCATAGGTTCGAACATTCAACCGCTGACCAACATAAAAGATGCGCTGCATCTGATGGCCAAAGAATTACGGTTATCAGGACTATCCACGTTCTACGAATCGCCGCCCATCGGATCGCCCGGAAGCCCGTGGTTTGTGAACGGCGTCGTCGCGGTCCGCACCGCCCTACCCCCACGCAGGCTCAAGTTTGGACTACTACGCGAAATAGAGCGCAAGTTGGGCCGTGTGCGGAGCGAAGACCTCTATGCCCCAAGAACGATAGATCTTGATATAATAGTGTATGAAGGGGTTGTCGTGCGCGAGCCTGACCTCGTAATCCCCGACCCGGAAATTGTGTCGCGTTCGTTTTTGGCAATTCCGCTTTACGAACTTGCTCCCCATTTGGTAATCTCAGGCATCGGAACTTTGCGGGAAATCGTTGAGGGAATGCACAATCCCGAGTTGAGACCTCTGGTCGATTTTACTCGCGCACTTAGAGAGGAGTTCGAAGACAAATGAATCTGGAAAGGGTCCAGCAGCTAATCAGGGAACTACTAATTGAGCTGGGCGAAGATCCCGAGAGAGAGGGACTTATAAAAACACCACTTAGAGTCGCTAAGGCGTATGAGTTTTTGTTAAGAGGCTATAAGGCTGATCTCGATTCGGTGATAAACGGTGCGGTGTTCACCCAAGAATCGAATAATATGATTGTCGTACGCGACATCGAGGTCTACTCGCTATGTGAGCACCATATGTTACCGTTTTTCGGTCGCTGTCACATAGGCTACATTCCACGCGGCAAGGTCTTTGGAGTGAGCAAGCTTGCGCGCATCGTCGACTGTTACTCGCGTCGCCTTCAGATTCAAGAGCGCCTAACTCACCAAGTCGCCCGCGCCATAAAGGATTCGATTGACGCAGAGGGTGTTGGCGTGGTGATCGAAGCACAGCACCTATGCATGATGATGCGCGGCGTGGAAAAGCAGAACTCGCTTATGACCACATCTTCTGTGCTTGGCAGCTTCCACGAATCCACGGCAACACGGACTGAGTTCCTGACGCTCATAAGCAAGCATAGACCGGAGTAGCAAGGTGTTTGACCGAACATAGATTGCCGGAACATCTGGCTCTGCTGATATTTGTGGCGGCTGCGATGTGTCTTGTCAGCTATTCGAGTATGTGGTTATACATCTCGCCGTGATAACGCGCGAGGCGCTGTCTGAGGTCGGCTTTTAGATCGCCCCGACCTGTTTCCTCTAGCCGGCGGGCCATTGTCTGCGGCGACCAATAGAGAAACGGACCCTCGCGCACCATAAGTTCCATTGGATCCGGAGCAGCCCCCTTAGTTAGCTGCTCCTGTTTCCACTCCCAGAGCTTGGTCATCAATTCGCCGACCTTGTCCGGCCTTTGAGCAGCAAGATCGCTGGTCTGGTAGTAATCCTCAGTTAGGTTATAGAGGTAATAAGGCTGATCTAAGGGATACAAGCCGGGATGCATCACGGTCAACAGCATCCAGCCGCCCGAAACCACAGTTCGCGTAAACGAGTAGATACCGTGATCCCATACCTGATAATCCCAACCTTTGAAGTCTTTCCCGCGCACTGCCTCGGCAAATGACCGCCCGTCCCATTTTTCCGGCATTTGGAACCCGAGCAAATCGCACAGTGTCGGAGCGAGGTCCATTCCGTAGATCATCTCGTCGCACACAAGCCCAGACGGCATTCCCGGCCAACTTACGACCATCGGTATGTTGTGCACGGCACGATTGGCAATGCAGTGGTCCATATAGGTGCCGTGCTCGCCGAAAGAATCACCGTGGTCAGCACTTACGACGATGGCGGTTTCGTCAAGCAGCCCGACATCAGCAAGCACGTTAAGAACTTGGCCGAAATGGTGGTCGGCATAGGCAATCGAGCCGTCGTAGCCGTCGATCAGTTTCCTGAAGTCATCTCTGTTTCTTATGGCTGTGGGAACCAGTGGCCATTCTCGGTCATAATCGGGACGAAGATCAACAGCGGTTCGCGGACCATAGTAGCTCTGCTGACGTTCGATTTCTTCCTCGTCTGGCCAAGCAGGCGGTGGATCGTTCTCGAACCGCTTTGCGAACTCGGCAGGCATACGCGCTGGGCAATGAATATCCCAGTAGTGTAGGTGGATAAACCAGTTGTCCTCTTTGCAATGCTCGGCAAACCACGGCAAAAAGTGTTCATTCACCACATCCGCATTCTCCATACCGCGCTTGCGAGTAAAGGTGTGCAGTTCCTGCCAGCCATTGGCGAACCAGAAAGCGTTGTGCCTGTCGGCAAATGAGCTGAAGGAGATAGTTTTCATACCCGACTGCCAAAGCTGCCAATGCATCGTGGGCCGTTCGGGGTCAGTCCAGTGACTGTTCCATATAGGTCGAAACTGTTCGGATATGCCGTGATGGCCGACGACGCCGTTGTTGATCCCGAACCTGCCCGAGAAAAGGCTTGCGCGCGACGGCACGCACGGCGAATTGGCGCAGTGACATTGGGTAAATGTGATGCCGCGTTTGGCAATGGCGTCTATGTTAGGCGAAGTGTTGCGATGGTAACCGTTTGCGCCGATGTGGTCCGCCCTAAGGCAGTCGAAATCTACGTAAAGAACTCTCATCCCATCTCCCTAATCTTTGCGACCAGCTTGGGTATCAGCTCAGCAGCCTGCGCAAACACCATTCTATATGCGTTACAAAAGTGGCTCGGCGCGGTGGTATCGCCGCCAGTCACATCTCTGTGTTTCGGGCATCCGCCGTGACATACCTTCATATAGTCGCAGCCCTCACACTGCTCGCCTAGCGCCGACTTCCTCTCTGCGAACTCAACGATCTTCGGCGACTGGATTATCTGCTCCAGCGAAGTCTCGATGATGTTGCCCAGCTTCCATTTGGGCGTGACGAAGAAGTCACATGCGAAAACGTCTCCGTTGTGCTCGATGACGACATAGTCTCCGCAACGTTCATCAAAGGTGCAGAGTCCTAGCGGTTTGCCCAGCTCGCGCATCAACAGCGCATCATACTCCCGCACAGACACCGCCGGAAAGGCCTCCGCGTATCGCTCCAGAGTCCGAACTATGAATCGACCGTAGTCACCAGCATCCGCCGAATATGGCGCCACCTTACCCTTGCCGAACGGCTCCACGCACGGGATGAATTGTAGATGGGTAAAACCCTGTTCGACGAGGAAGTCCCACACAGCGTCCGGCTCGCGCACGTTTACGTCGTTCACCAGCACGAGCACATTAAACTCAACGCTTTGATCCCGGAGAACACGCGCGGCCTTCATCACGCGGGAATGGGTTCCCCTGCCACCGGCGTCTTTGCGATAGTAGTCGTGCAGGTCCTTGGGACCGTCGATGCTGAGGCCAATCAGGAACTTGTATTCGTGGAAGAACCGCGCCCAGGATGCATCAATCAACGTGCCGTTGGTCTGCAACGCGTTGGCGACCATCGCACCCGGCAGGCCGTGCTTCATTTCCAGCTCGACAACACGCTTGTAGAAGTCCAGGCCCATCAACGTCGGCTCGCCGCCCTGCCAGGAGAACGTGTTGATGCCAAGGCGCATAGCATCGCGAATTAGCGTTTCAAGTGCGCGAACGCTCATGCGGTGTTTCCCGGCGCCAAAAAGGCCTGCTTTCCCGCGATAGAAGCAGTAGCGGCAACGGAGGTTACAATCAGGCCCGGCAGGTTTTACTAGAAGAGAGCTAACCACGTGTGGATTATATCACGTGTCGGACATCCACCATCACCCCACCCCTCGGCCACTTGGGGAAATGGAGGCGACTGGCTAACTCAACAAATCATCCACAAGCCACGAAGAAACGGACTGGGGCAGCCGGGCTGTACTTCCTACGGCTTGTTAGTGCATTGAGAGATTAACACCCGGCAAAGCATCAAAACAAGAAAGCCAAGCCCGCTCAGACTCACGCTTTGACGGGCAGAACGGACGGAATAGACAGCGGTTTGGGTTACGCCGTGCGTCTGCGGGCCCCGATGAGCCCAGTCAAGCCGCCAAACCAGGCGATGATCGAGGACGGCTCAGGGACACAGAGTTGTACTACTCGGAACCCGTAGCTGTTATCCTCTGTCATCGGATTGTTGTCGGTGCGAAACGTCGACTGCATATAATCGCGAAGGTTGGCGAAGGAACCACCCCGCAGGCTCCGAGCAGCGTAATTGCCGACGATAAATGCAATGCCTTCGTTCCACTCCCATAGGTTGCCGCCCTGGTCGAACGTGCCATAAGCGCTTTCGGAGTCTTCGAACTCGCCAACGTTGGTTCGATAGTAAGGACTATCTATGGTGTATCTACCTGGATGAATATAGTAGTTGGCGTTGTTGCCGCCATCGGGATTTGTGAGGTCATTTGACGGCACGCTGTCGCTTCGAGTAGGATAAAGCCAATATCCAGCGTTAGTCCCGCCGCCCTTGTAGTAAGCCGCCTTATACCACTCGTCCTCGCTTGTTATGGCCCACTTTGCGCCCGACTTGCGCTGAATCTCGCGGCCATCCTCGCCGTTATACCCATTGATGAAATAAGCGCCATCTTCGGTGGTTGTCAGGTCTTGTTCTCCGATCGGCTGGCCGTTGTGCAGCCAGTTTGCGAAACGGAGGGCACTCCAAAAGCTCACGTAGTTCACAGGTCTGTTAGCCCAATCGGATGGCACGCTATAGGTGTAGTTGTCCGGATCGCCCACACGCTGGATATTGCAGCCCCAGTAGAATGTTGGATCGCCCATGTACGGGCAATATAGCCCGTAGGTGTCCTTCTTGGCCACGGCGTTCAGAAATGCGCAGTACTGCCCCGCAGTCACTTCATACTTGCCGATGTTGTAGGTATAGGATACGGAGCCAAAACCGTTCTTATCGGCTGCATTGCACAGGTCGCCGACGGTAACGGTTTCGATCGTAATGGCCGCCGAAGCAGCGATACTCAAGCCCAGGAGCGCTAATGCTACCGCTACTGCAAGCAGCTTTTTCATCTTTTCTCCCTCCGAACCGTTGGCCCTATGCCATTCCCATCTTACCCCGCTTACACGTCATCCCCAACTACGATTGGGAATCCAGCCGCTGTTTCCTCGATTCCCGCTTTCGCTGGAACGACAGAGGCGTTCTGACGCAGGGACGGCGTCAGCGTCGCACACGGCGTCAATATCCCAGATATCACCAATGACAAGGACCTATCTTAGTGTTGTGCAACTCGCGGCGTCTAATGCCCGCTTACAACTCATATCATCAAAGAAATTGTCTCTATCATTATGTATCCCAACTGCCGCGATTCTGTCAAGGGGTCTTAGCTCGCTTTTCAACAAAGTGAGCACAGGGCGGCGTGAAACCTGGTAATTCTACTGAGGAGCTGGCCTGGATGGCGAGTTCGCTGAGAAGGAAGTCAGCCACCGAACGATCATAGCACGAATTAGCGGACATTCCCCCAAAGCTTACCTCAAGCCTCTCACACTGGGAAAGCGGGAGGCGATTTGCCGCCGATTTAGGCGTGGGTTGCAGCCAGGAATCTGACTGAAACGGCAATCTTAGTTGCCTAGCTCTATGGGAACGCCTTTTTCAGGGACTCGAACTTCGCACACGTCAGAAAGGCTTTCAACGTAGACTTCGGGATGCTCCGTGTGAACTGGAATCAGTATCCTCGGGCTTATTGTCCGAACAATCTGCAACAAGTCCGACTTTGATGCGTGGCCGGAGACGTGCAGCGGATCGCCCTCCTGCTCGTTCTTAAGTAAACGCCCCTCACGGCGAACACCGTAGCGCCTTAGCCAGTTGTCCAGGCGCTCGCCTGTGATGGCCATCTCTTCGTCGAACGCTTCACAAGATGAGTATATCCACACCGACCCAAGCGCGGGCTTGATATAGGCGAGCTCATTTGCGTCCCAGAAGCTGAAGCAGCAGATGAACTTGTCCTGGTTTGCCGCGACATCCAACGGCGTAACGCCGAGGTTCGGGTACTTCTCACGCAGAGTCTTCCGCCAAGCGTCTTCTTTGGTCTGATACTCCCAATATATTCGGAAACCAGGTTCGTTTAGGGTGGGCACGGTCTGCTCTGATTGCGCCATCCGCATCGCTTCCAGCAGATATGCATCCTTCGGCAGGATAGCAAGCTCCCTGCCGGTTGCCCGCGCGATCTCCAAGAACGACAGCAGCCGCTCGACGTTGCGGGGGCCAAAATCCGCCACCACCAGCCCTTGGCACTTTTCGACAACGCCCATAGCGGTGTCTCGCACAGATGACTCGGTATAACTCTTCTCAGAAGTCAAGCGTGTGCCTTCGATGATAACCGCGATGGGCTGAAGCTTCGCGACATCCTCGGCAAATTGCTCTGTTAGAAAGCCGTATTCGCCGTGCATTCGAATATCGCCTGTGTAAATCACCCACCCAGCGCTCGTCTCTACCGCCCACGCGCTTGCGCCGTAGACTGAGTGATCAACCGGAAAGCCACGAACTTTTAGGCCGCCGCAAGTGTTTGCCAGCTCGTATGGCAGCGGCTCTAGTTCGCGGCTGCCAGGAGTGGTATTCCAAAACGCGACAAAGTCTGATCCGGTCTCCTCAGAGAGATAATACTTGCGCGACACGTAGGGTTGGGTCCTATGATGGGGCGTTGTCAACGTGCCGTCCTCTCGCTCGGTGCGCCCGACCCAGTAGCAATACTCAGAAGGTATCGCACCGGCAGCGGTATCCTGCAACGCTCGTGAGATCGCGGCGGTCATCGGTGAACTGTAGATGGGAATATCCGGGTTTAGGAAGTGCATCGAGCCGATGTGGTCCACGTGCGCGTGCGACACGAGCACGCCGGCCACATCCCCCACCCTTAATGTTGCCAGCCCGTCCCAAGGGTCTCGAAGCGGGGTTATCATATCCTGCCTGTAGAGGTCCTCAAACGGTGGCAGCAGGCCGAGCTGAAGCTGCTCATAGAACCCGCAGCAGTTCTTGGGCTGGAGGAACTCCTCGTAGTACTTGCCCTCTTCGCCGAAGTTCTTGCCGAAGTCGAAGAACAGTTTCGAGCCGCCATCTTCGAGCAGGATCTTGTTGCCGCCGATGCAGTTCACTCCGTCGTAGCACGTGATTCGCGGCATATGCGCGACCTCCCCCATATACAATACGCAGTTTGATTCGACGATTGGGGAAGGTTTACCTTGCGCGACAACCCGCCACGAGGTTTCGAAACGAGTGAACATCTGGTTGCCCTTTCCAAGCGTGATTCACTTGGCAAGATCGAGCGCCCAGCACTAGGCAAATCTGGTTTTGCGGTCCCTTAAAGATTACAGCGCATTAGCAAGGCTTCTAGGCCGTCAGCACACACACCGCCGACGGCGCGCGCAGCCTCAGGGCCAGGCTTTCCGAGATTGTGAGCTTGTAGTCGCCGTTATCCGGACCGATGAAACCGGTCATCATGTCTTGGCCTATTACAATCGACGCGAACTGACTCCCACTTGCCAGCAGCACGCCTCCAGACTTGATGCCGGACGCCTTCACCGGCTTTGAGCCGATGATGGTCTCGATGTGACGTAGCTCAGACTGCTGCCCGCTCGAATACAACCTGTAGAGCTTGTTGAAAAGCTCGGGAGCCAAGGCCAATGAGTAAGGGCCATGGAATCCGGACTCGTCCATCTTCGAGATCGCAGCTATGACATCGTTCGCCGCCGTGCCAACATCGTCCCAGTCGCCGAGCGCCAAGCTCTGCACGCCGGCCGCGTTCAACAAGCCTTCGACGGCTACCTTCTCGTTGCCCTCATAGATCAGGGAATCTTCCATCGCGGCTATGGCCATAGCGGCTTCCGCGACCGAGCCGCTATCCAGCGAGAAGCCCGATTCCTCGAATGTGGCTATGTCTCGAGCGCCAAGGGTGAAGGTGGTCTGGATAAGCGACAGCGGCAGAACCTCGCTCGTGACAACCTTCACTTCGCCGTCCACGTCGATCTGGTCCTCGAGCGGAACACTCTTAAGTCCCAGCCCGTAGGGACCCTCGACATCGAGAATCCTGCGAGCGGATAGCCGGCTCTTGGCAGCGTTCATTACTATCTCATCTAAACGTTTCCAGAAACCCTCGCCAAGAGGCGAACATTCGCGTCCGAGATGCTTCGATGCCATTGGATCACATCCTTTCCGTCGTAAGGGCTACTCTTTGAGCGAACCGATGGTCAAGGTGTCTCGTCGGCTACTCTTGTTTCCGTTTCCGCCTTCTTCCTTAGCAACTTTCTCTTCAGGGGTGGGCGGTTCCAGATTGCCTCTGGCCACTTCCTCGGCCATCTCTTGCACCTCGGCCGCGCCATTGTTGAGCCATCCTTCCTCGTCTTCGGTTATGATCCTCAGCAACTCCAGGAATTCGCCCGCGTGGACACGCTCCTCGTTGGCGACATCAATCAGAACTTTGCGGGCGATGGGGTTGTCGGTTGCGTCCGCGTGGGCTTGGTAGATAGCCGCAGCCTCCTCTTCGGCGGCGACATTTAGGCGAATGGCTCGGACCAACTCCCCGAGGCTAAGCTTCTTAGGCGGCAAGTTACCGTAAAACGGATCAGCAAAGGCAGGCATACGCTCCTCCCTGGTATTTGAATCAGGAATGCGATTACCCCCGCGCGAGTGAATATGAAACGTTAGTCTCCAGTGGACACGAACAGCACCATCAAAATTGGCCTGCACGTAGCAGTCGGTTCAATCAAAACGACTTATTTCAGAACCGGACAGGTTTACAGCTAGAAAGTGTTCAGTTTTCCGCAAATCCGTCACTTCGAGAGGAGCGCTAGCATAGTCGAGAAGTCTGCTTTGGTGCTTGGGGCGTGCTGAAACATTAGATTCCTCCACTTCGATCGGAATGACAGTCCCGCGAAACTGAACAGGTTCTGCAGCTACCATCTACGTTGACAGCAAATGCGAGTCAACGTAGACTTGTGCTAAGCTTATAGCGCAGATACGCGCGGCGATGGGGGTGCGGACCGTGGGAATGGCATTGACACTGTTTATTGTAATGGTTCTGGTGATTGGTCTATCCGCGGCGGCGTTCTGCGACGCCGACGTGGAAGTTCAGGCTGGCTTCGAGCTATGGGTGGCAGACTCGCTCACGAAAATTGCTCCGAGGGGACCGATACCCGACCAACCGATAGCTCCGGTTCAGGTGGACGCCGTGCGCAACGAGTATGAGTCGGCGCAGGTGGTAGCGACCGCATCGAAGGACATCGCCAAGCTCACCGTGGAGGTATCCCCGCTCAAGGGGCCGGGCAAGACGGTTCCCACGGTCACGTGGAACTTCCTTGGGTCGGTCCCAGTGACGAAGGGCACGTTCGACACGCCCCCGGAGCATCTTATCGTCAAGCCGCCGGCGGATGTCCCTGATCCTCTGCTGGAAGTAAGGTCGATCTCAGTTCCAAGAGGCACGAGCCAACCGATATGGCTGACCATATACGTTGCGAGGACAACGACTCCAGGCGTCTATAGCGGCACGGTGAAGGTGTCGTCGGAGTCGGGTTCGCTGGAAGTTCCGATCAACGTGAAGGTGCACTCGGCAACGCTTCCGGATACGCGCACGCTGAATGTAACGAATTGGTTCTGGCCGGAGTTAATGGCTGAACAACACAAGCTCGAGCCCTGGAGCGAACCGTTCTGGAAAATGCTCGAGGCTTATGCCCGTTTTATGGCCGATTACCGTCAAAACGCAATCCTTACCCCCCTCTACAACCTCATTAAAGTCCGGGCAGACACTTCTGGAAAGCTATCGTTTGACTTTAGTTCTTTTGACCGCTGGATCCGGCTTTTCCAAAACGCTGGAGTAACCGGACTAATCGAGGGCACACACTTGGCTTCGAGGGAGGAATGGGAAGCAAAAGAATTGGACGTGCGGATTCCTCCTGTTACGCAGCCGGACGGCTCGGTAAAGCCTTGGAGCGTTTTCAAAGTCTCCGACGAACAGACCAGGGCATTTCTATCGCAGTTTCTTCCGGCATTGCAGAAACACCTAGAGGATAAAGGGCTTATAAAGCGCTATGTGCAGCACTTAGCTGACGAACCAATTAGCGCGAGTGCGGATAGCTACAAGAAACTAGCATCACTTGTGCGCGGGTATGCGCCCAAGTTCAGGATCCTTGACGCGTGTATGTGCACGGAGATTGCCGGGTCGATCGACATCTGGGTTCCGCTAACGAACCACTTTGATTCCGATATGAAGTTTTTCCAAGAGCGCCAGAAAGCAGGTGAGGAAGTATGGTTTTATACCTGCCTACTCCCGAAGGGCAAGTATATGAATCGTTTCATTGACTACCCACTGCTGGACACGCGCCTGCTGCACTGGGCGAATTTCAAGTACGGCACGACCGGCTACCTGCACTGGGGATTCAACTATTGGAAGGGCGACCCGTTCAAGGATTTCGAGCACGATTGGGGCACAAGTAAGTATCTTCCGCCAGGCGATTCGCATATAGTCTATCCAGGCAAGCGTGGACCTCTGAGCTCTGTTCGCATGGAAGCTATGCGCGACGGTATAGAAGATTATGAACTGCTTTCGTTGCTTGCGAAGAAGAACCCCACGGAAGCCAAAGCCATTGCCGATTCGGTAATCAAGACTATGACGGATTATACTCTTGATCCCGTTGTCTTCCGCTCGGCTAGGATGAAGCTCATACAGGCATTGAGCAAATAACGGAGGTGCAGTTGAAGAGATTAAACGGCATTTGCTTTGGATTGGTTATATTGATGCTGTCGGCAATAGCAACGGACGCTTCGGTTATCTCGGCGCGGGTTATGCCCGCCCAGCTTCCGCCAGCCAGGCCGGGAACACGCGAGACTTTAGCTGTGGTAATCAGGAGCAACACGGCAACAAGCGCGCGAGTCACTCTTCGCGCGCCCGATGGTTTCATCGTATCGCCGGAGGCCAGGAACGTATATCTGCCTGCGAGCCATGACATAGCGGCGTTCTTCACTCTCACATACAAACGCTCGTCACAGCCGAACGCTACCCTAAAAGTAATCGCGAACGGCAGACAAGTAGCATCCGTGAAGATCGGCGACTGCTACTCACTGGACGCTGTTGTCTGGAAGAGTAGGTTCGACTCGGACAAGGTGGGCAAAAGCCAGGGTTGGATGAAGCCGAAGTTCGATGATTCAGAATGGTCGACTTGCCGGCTGCCGTCGACCTGGAACGACATCGGCATCACCTATCTTAGGACAAGGCTCTACATCCCAGGGTCGTGGAAGGGCAAGCCAATCACATTGAACCTGCGGGCCGTTGACGACAACGACGTCTGTTACTGGAACGGCGTGGAAATAGGACGGACCTACGGCTGGGACAAGCAGCGCAGATACACCGTGAAACCGGAGCTGATTCATTTCGGTGCGGACAATTTATTATGTGTTGCCGTAGATAATACTTGCGCAGGCGGTGGCATCAACCAGTCGCCCAACTACCTTGGCGTGTCCGCTCCAAAGTCTCTGGCCGAAAGAAGGCCGACGCTCGCTCGTCCGACACCACTGGGGAAGCCATTGCCCTTTAGACCAATGAGAGTTGACAATGGAGTGCTTCGCTACGAGGATGGCGGCGAGGTGGTGCTGTGGGGAGTGAACTACTACCCGCAGAGCTGGCATCAGTTCGACAACATGAAGCGGCTCGGTGTGGATATGAAGAAGGCCATTCGCGATGACCTAGACGATATGAAACGCATCGGAGTCCAAGTCATCCGTATCCACGTCTTTGATCGCGAGATCAGCGATGCAAATGGAAACCTGATCGACAACGAGCACCTCGACATCCTCGACTACCTAATCCACGAAGCTTCGAAGCGTGGCATCTACTTCTTCTTCACCCCGATTGCCTGGTGGGGCGGGCCAAATGAAAACCCGGATAGCTTCTCGCATCGCACGCCCAAGGAGTACTTGTACTGCGACGACGCAGCCATAGCAGCCTCAGCAAATTACATACGCAATTGGCTTAATCATACCAATCGCTATACAGGCTACAAATACAAAGATGAGCCCGCGATATGCGTGTTTGAAATCATCAACGAACCAGCCTACGCTGATTATAGGCTTATGACCGATCCGGAAGCATCTTACTACGAGAAGATCGATCCGGCAACACTTGCACCATTCAAGAAGCGGCTTCGGGCGAAGTGGAACACTTGGTGCAAGAAGCACGGAATTGCGGACGAGCCTCGCTTTTTCCCACTGTTTCGTTATGAATTAATGAGCCATTATTTGGCGACTATGCACAAAGCCTTTCGAGACGCTGGAGCGAAACAGCCCGTCGCTTGCGCCCTATACGACTCAAAAGGCCACGACGACCTGATACAGGCGATTGCCGACTCGCCATGTGAGGCCGTTACCACCGGGGCTTACATCGGAGCAGGCGGATGGGATACCGACAGCGACGGGGTGAACTTATTGCCACAGCTTGCAAACCGCACGCTTGATCCAAGGTTGGATAAGAAAGCAAGGCTTGTCTACGAGTTCGATGCCATAAGGACATTGGACTCATACATCTACCCTGCCTGCGCGCGTTATTTTCGCAACATGGGCGTGCAGGTGTGCTGCATGTTCCAATACGACTCGCGGGCGACGGCGCAGTGGAACACTGACTGGCCCCAACACTACCTCAACACCCACTACACTCCGGCAAAGGCCGTGAGCTTCTGGATCGGTGGTGAGGCGTTTCGAGAAATCAAGAGAGGGGCTGTCTACGCGACTGTGGGAGCCACTCAGTTCTTCGGAAGCTTCGCGGTCTCGTTCGACCGAAATATGAGCGTCTACTCCGACGGCATCGTCTACGGGTGCACCGCGCCAAACAAAGGTTGGATACCACTCCGCACGCCTGCGGCCCCGAAAACCGTGATGGCGGTTGGAGATTCACCTTATGCCGCCTATTCGGGCACTGGTATGTACTTACTGGAAATCGACTACTCGAACAAGTGTGCAAAGCTGATTCTGCACCCGGACGCCGTAAAAGTAGGCGACCCGTGGCGGCCAAGCGCGGAGAAACCTGCTGTGGTGCTAGTGAACGAAAGCCACCCATTCACGTTTACTCTGAATGGGATAGAATTGCATTCAGTCACACGCATAGATGACAGCGACGGTCAAGGTCACGAGGTAGAAGTACAAAACAACACGTTTCTCGCAACGCCCGGCACCTATTTTGTCATGTGGTAGTTGTCGTCGGGCGATAAATCTGCGTATCGATCTCACCAACGTTTGCAGGAAGAAAGGTATTTATAAATGCTGCTCATCGACGGCAAACGGGACACTAGTGTGTTCCTGCCTGTGAATGCATCAGCTCAAATCGTCAACGCCGCTGATCTACTCGCATCGGAGCTTGAGAAAAAAACAGGTACCCGACCACTTATCGAACACGGTAGGTTCGATTCGCCTTGCCACGCGATCGTTATTTCTCCAAATGATACATTTCAGCCAGATACCGCGTATCGGTTGCTAAGAGACATCGATATTGAGAACGCGGAGGGGTTTGCGATTAGGTTTGCGGGCGGGCACGCCGTCCTTGCAGGCGCAACTGGAGCGGGGGTTATCTATGCCGTCGATCATGTCCTCGACTCCGCTGAATACGCCGGCGGTACTGCCTCGATAGCCGAGTTTGACATAGACGATGCCCCCGACTCGATCCTGCGCGGAGCGACTTTCACCACTCACGCTTACAAGCTATACGCTGAAGACGACGCACAGCTTGCCGAAATGAAGAAGCTGGTGCGTTTTTATGCCCGCAATCGGGTGAATCTGATCACCATCGAGGCCACGGGAAGGAAGTGGCCGGGCGATTTGTCCCCGGTCGTTACGTGGAAGTATTTCCCCGTGTTACACGATGAATCGCGCGATGAAGTGGTGGCAAAGCGACTGCGAAACATAAACGAGCTTATCGACTTCGCGCATTCGTGGGGCATTCAGGTAGTGATGTACACGTCGGAGTTCAACCATGAGCCGGATCTTTATCAACGGTGCCCGGAGCTAATGGGACTCCTGCCGGATACGTGGAAGGACGGAAGGCATAACTACATACGCGGGTGCTTATGCCTGTCAAAAAAAATCGCCTGGGACTATTGGCGTGCAAAGGTGCGGGAGTCGATGGAGGCCATGCCGGAATTGGACGGGCTGGAGTTGTGGACCGCCGAGGTTCCAAGTGAGTTCGGCATTTGCGCGTGTGCGAAATGTAAGGAGGTATCGAGGACGGAGTGGTTGGAGAAGTTCATCACCGAGACCCGTCGCGTAATGGACGAAGTGAATCCACGGGTGCATCTCTATGTAAAGACGTTCCAGTCGTCGCAGGGTTCACTCGAAGTGGAACGCTTTGGACCGCTTAAAGGCAAGTTACCACATAACACGACAATCGTGACCAAGGGTCAGTTTGGAGATATGGCCTACCTGAACGACCCCCACCCTCTTCTTGGCGTAATTCAAGAAGGCGCCGAGGCCACCGAGTTCGACGTAGGCGGCGAGTATCGAGGCTGCGCGATGGGAGCCACTGTCTGCTGCATACCGGAGTATTTTGCCGAGCGAATGCGCCTATACTACGCTCGCGGAGTACGCCGGTTCTATGCCCGCCACGCCATACCCACCTGGCCAAACAAGGACCTCTTGGACATCAATGACGTTGCATTCTACAAGCTAGCCTGGGATATCAATACGGACATCGAAAAGCTCTGGTTTGAGTGGGCCGAAAAGCGTTTCGGACACAATGCCGCGCCGTTGATGGTGGAATTGCTGAAGCTCTCCGATGAGGCCGTCAACAAATCTCTCTATATCCGTGGAGCTTGCGCAAATCGTCACTATTTTGTGTTCTCCGATAACCTGGACAGTTTCCGGTATATGATGGTCGATCTCAGTGCACAGATGATCGAAGGTGGCCTGGAGCGCCTCGAGCCAACTCCGGAGAACATCGCCGCAATCATTGCTGAGAAGGACGAGGCAGTGGGCGTTTGCTGGCGAATGATTGAGATATTCGACGAGGTCGCGCCGATGCTGGACAATGATGTCCGGTCAAGGTTAGAAACCATTCTCCAGCGAATGCGCCGTATAGCCGTTGTGATGCGGGCTTTCACTGAAGCAGCTTTCACTTATTTCGCTTACGAGCGATGCTTCAGCGTGCGTGAGCGCGACGGAATGCGTCCTGTGATACTGGACATGCTTAAAAAGTGCGAGGAAGAAATAGACAAATCGCAGCAGATGTCGATCGAACGGGCGGAAATTGAGTCATTCTTTGGGATTACGAAGATCGTGGATTTCGAACGGGCCCGCAAGATGTGCGAGGAGATACGTGCGCTAGTTAACTTCAGGTTAAACCAGAAGTCCGATTATTCAATATCAGTCACCCCCGCGACTGTTGGCCATCCCAACACGTATTCCGAACACAGACGGCTGTTAAGGGAGATATTCGGGCTTCCGGGAGAAGGGTAACAAGCATCAACAAGAAATTGATTCTGACAAAGTGAACCAGTTCCTCGGTCTCGGCGCGGAAAACGTGTAATAAACCTTAGTTGAATTCGGCCTTCATTACCGTGATCACGTCCCCGATGCTCCCGAGACTTAAGTTTCGTGCTCACGCAAACAGGTCAGAAGCTAGGAACACTGGTCGCGAATACATTTGGATCGCCGGTAAAGTCCAGAACGTCAATATGCGCAACCGGATAATCAGCCACCGAGCCAAGCTTCTGGTCTCAATCCCTCACAGTAGCATCCAACGTCGAGAGCCTTGCCAGCATGAGAGCGAAGATAAGCACCAATCGGAGAAGCCACGGCTATGCGCCGTCTCTGCCGAACACAAGCACTACTTTACTTTCGACCCAGCGGGCACGTCGGACTCCGGCTGGAGCACGACCGGGCGACCGTCAACGTCCGCCGCCAGCAACATACCGTTGGAAACGACGCCCCTGATTTTGGCAGGCTCTAGATTGGCAAGTAGCACGATCTTGCGACCAATAAGCGTCTTCGGATCGTAATACTGGGCGATGCCCGCCACTATCTGCCGCTCCTCGTCGCCAAGACTTATCTGAAGTTTCAAGAGCTTATCGGCGCCTTCGATTCTCTCTGCCTTCAGCACCTCGGCTATCCTGATCTTGAGTTTGCTGAAGTAGTCGTAGGATATGTAATCCTCGGCGGGCACGGGCGCTTCGGCTTTGGTCTCCGCTTTGGCTTCCTCCCTCTTGGTCTTTTGGGCAAGACGCGGGAATATGGGCTCGGGACCCAGGGTCTTGGTCCCGACGGGAATGGGCTTCTCGTCCAGTGCGTTCGACCACTTCAGGCACTCGAATCCTCCAGCTATTCCCAACTGACGCACGATCTCCCGCGCGGTAGCAGGCATAAATGGAGATACGAAAATCGCCGCCGCCCTGGCTACCTCAAGCGCCGAATACAGAACGCCAGCTAGCTCATCGTTTTTGCCCTGCTTGGCAAGACTCCACGGCTGTTTGTCGTTTACGAACTTGTTCCCGGCGGCCAGCATCTGCCAAATAACATCCAGCCCACGCGTGAATTCCAACTTGTCGAACGCTTCGCGGGCGGCGCGCTCCGTTTCCGTAATAACCGATTTCAGACCACCGGCGAAGTGCTTAGGGTCCGGCACGACGCCGTCGAAGTACTTCCCAAGCATGCTCAGCGTCCGGTTCAATAGGTTACCGAGATCATTCGCCAGATCCGAGTCAAACCTGTTCCTGAAGGACACGAACGAGAAATCACCATCCACACCGAACGACACCTCCCGACACAGGAAGTAGCGAACGGCGTCGAGACATACATCTCTCGACGCGCCGGACTCTTTCGACAAGTCCTCTGCAAGCTTCGATGGCGATACCGCATTGCCTTTTGACTTGGATATCTTCTCGCCGTTGATTGTCCAATAACCATGCCCGAAGAGTGTCCGGGGCAGTTCGAGGCCGAGCGCCATCAACATAGCGGGCCAGAAAGAACAGTGAAATCGGACGAAAATGTCCTTGCCCATAAGCTGAAGGTCCGCAGGCCAGATACGATTGAAGCGATCGTCGTCGCTCAAGTAGCCAATGGCGCTGATGTAATTGATTAGTGCATCAAACCATACGTAGATTACATGCTCAGGGTCGCCCGGGACGGGAATCCCCCACCCCTTGTTTGCGCGGGTGATAGAAACATCCCGCAGCCCTTGCTTTATGAAACTCACTACCTCGTTCTTACGAAACTCCGGTAGCAGAAAGTCCGGGTGAGACTGGATATGCCGGAGCAGGCGATCGCCGTAGGCTGACAGGCGAAAGTAGTAGTTCTTTTCTTCGACCATCTCCACTGCCCGCCCGCATTCCGGGCATTTTCCGTCTTTGAGCTCGGCCTCTGCTAGGAAAGTCTCGCATGGCACGCAATACCAGCCCGAATAGTCGCCCTGATATATGTCGCCCTGCTCAAGGAGCCGCGTGAATATGGCCTCCACCACTCTCTTGTGCCGGTCCTCGGTTGTGCGAATGAAATCATCATACTGCACTTCCAGGTTGTTCCAAACAGCCTTGAACTGCTCCGCGAGTTCGTCGACGAACTGCATCGTAGGCACGCCCTTTTCGGCCGCAGCCGCCGCAACTTTGATCGCGTGCTCGTCGGTTCCCGTAAGGAAATATACCGGCTCGCCCTTGAGCCTGCGGTATCGCGCGACAACGTCGGCTACAATTGTGGTGTAGGCGTTGCCGATGTGCGGAACGTCGTTCACGTAATAGATGGGTGTAGTTACGTAATAAGTGTCTTTTGCCATCCGAACGCAGCCTTTCTAAGCGGCTATGGCGCGTCTGAGGCACGCCAGTGAGATCATGCTAAAGTCTACGAAGTAGCCTGTCAACAAGCCGATCGCAGAACACATTTAGTATTGAGTAACAGTCATTTCATTCAGACTCCAAGCTTTGGAACCCAATCGGTCACCTTGCACTAAGCACCAGAATACACCTCTTGCCTCAGCTAGCGCTTGGCTTGATGTGACGGATCAACAGCTAATTTAATGGCAGCGCACGGTGACAAACTTCGAAACAAGAATCAGATTGGTTGGTTAATTACTACAGGTAGAACACCGCCCCGACGCACACCCAGCGCAACCGCTTGAGAGAGCTTGACTGCCACCGCTTGAGCGCGAGGAAAACATCGAAATGAGCCGCTCGAGTTTGTCCGATCCGCACTTCTCACAGCGCACTTCGCTGATCCGACTCAAGCTGGTCAAAACCTCGAATTGGTTGTCGCATACAGCGCAACGAAACTCATAAACAGGCATCAGGATTTACTCCCTTTCTGCGACTCGTTTCCGCGCGGCCTGTAGCTCCTGCGGCGACCGCTTCTGGAGCCACCGCCGTTTTTATTGCTTCTGGGTTCTTTGTTCGCATTGTTCTGTGTCGGTGCATTGTCGGGTAAAGGCGACGGCGGCCTAGGCTCGCGCCAGGACACCCCAGTGGACTTCGGTACGACTACCTGCTCATAGTTCACCTCATCAAGCTCTTCGGCGTCCGGCTCGACACACACAAACGCGGCATCGTCTTCATCGAGCTCATCGGAATCACGTCCACTCGAACCTGCACCAAGCGGTTCGCAATTCCGTTCACTCATATTGCAAGCGATTCCATGCCGCCTGCACAGCCCCTCCAGTTTCACCTCGTCCGCGCGAACGTGCAATTGCACATCAGTTTCGGTTTCGATGGTAAGCGTGTTGCTCACCACATTCACGTCCAGCACTTTGGCTCTTCCTTCACCCCAGGGTATGATTGCCCCCACCGCCGGCAAATAGCGCTGCGCTTCTTTGTAGAACTCGTGTTCGTAGCGCAAACAGCACATCAGCTTCCCGCACACACCGGAAAACTTGGCGGGGTTCAGAAACAAGCTCTGGTCCTTAGCCATCTTCATCGAGATCGGTTCGAAGCTGCTGAGGAAAGTCGCGCAGCACAGCGGCCTCCCACACGTCCCATAACCGCCTATAAGCTTGGCCTCGTCACGAACGCCTATTTGATGGAGCTGTACCTTGGTCCTGAGAACCCCAGCTACATCTTTAACCAGTTCGCGGAAGTCAACCCTACCGTCAGCGCAGAACGAAAAGGTCACCTGCGAGCCGTCAAACGTATACTCCGCTTCAAGTAGTCTCATAGGCAAGTTGTGCTCGGCGATCTTGCGTTCGCAGACCTCAAAAGCATACTGCTCTTTCTCGCGATTGGTAGCTTCGCGTTCAAGGTCCTGCCCGGTGGCAACCCTGACGATACGTTTCAGCGGCGCTACGAGATCTTCCTCGGAAACCTCCCTTGGCTCAATCACCACCTCACCGAATTCGACTCCTCTGGCAGTCTCAGCAATGACGAAATCGCCCTCACGAAGCGCCAGTTCGCCCGGGTCGAAATAGTAGACTTTGCCCACTTTTCTAAAAGTAACGCCGACAACAAGAGGCATAACAATATCCTTATGCGATGCACATATATTCTTAACTAGTTGCATTACCTCGCGAATTGTCACCTACCAACATTAGCAAGGGGTTGTCGCGAAGCTGGACTGACAGTGGCTGTAGTGCGGGAATGACACTGGGTGCCATCTGTAGCATGCAAATTCTCGCAAGATATATGATGCAAGATAGATCGCGGAAGCCCACTTAATGTGACAATTCGCGCGAGTCCACTGCAGTTTTATTCTACCATACTGCAAATTCACCGGCAAATTTGTTGCGAAACTGGTGGAACATTTCGAAGTCTTGCGTCGTATAATAAGTAGCAAACCTTCCCACCCTCTTTTCTCCTCCCCAGTCCGATGGGCTGGGGAACTTTTTTGTACTAGCTAGTAATTGCCAAAGTCGCGCCAGGCCTCCAGAGCATAACGAATATTCTCCAAAGGAACGTCCGGAGCAATCTCGCCATGTCCGATCAGACCGCCGTCGAACGACCCCAGACAATCGATAACCTCCTTGACGTGGTCCCTTATTTGCTGACGCGAGCCGTGGGGAAGAATGTGCTGTCGGTCGAGGTCGCTCCGAAATGCGACTCTGCCGCCAAACTCCCTGCCGAGCTGCTTGATGTCCATAATGGCATGTTGCACATTAAGAACATCAACCCCGACGTCGATGAGGTCCGGGATTATTTCTATCGTATAGCCATCGCTGTGAAAATGGACGTGCTTGCCCTTAGACTTCGCCGGCTCAAACATACGTGCGTAGGCCGGTTTGAAGAACTCGCGCCACGCAGCGGGACTGATAATGAGCGACAACTGCGTTCCCCAATCGTCCGCGTACGGCATACCGTCTATATTTGCCTCGGCAGACCTTCTTGCATACTCCACAGACCACTCTACAAGCGCGTCTCTGAGCATATAGGCCTCATTGGTCTTTAGCGCAAGATCGAACATAAGAGCTTCGTAGCCTCGGAGGAACTGCATTCGTTCAAAGAGATTGAAACCGAATCCGAACACATAGAGGTCGGACTCCCCCCTGTTCTGGGTTTTGATCACGTCTTCTAGCGATGGTATTTCCGGAAACTTGAAGCTGCTCCAATTACTCCAGTCGGCCAGCGGGTGCCCGACACAAATACCCAGCAAACCTTCCTGCTCGTTTTCCCACACGCATCCCCATTCGTCGGTGTGACGCCCAAGGCGATAGGTGGGGTGAAGCTCCTCGCTGGTCGGTATCTTCCCCTCAAGATAGAAGCCGAAATCGTCAGGAAACTCCCGAAGAAGTTCGACCAGTTCGGCCCCGTAGGCTATGAATGCCGCTGGAAGGGCCGTGTGCATTATCGGCACACGATCTGGTCGCTCAAAACGAATTGCTCTGGTTACGCGTTCTCTGTTTGTCACTGATATCTATCCAACTCCGATGATTGTGTTATCACGCTTTTGAGAGAGCGCAGATATGGTATAGATAGGTTATCACACGCAGTCCATCTTCGCTACCGCCTATTGGCTGGTCGGGTCATATCGACCAAACAAATAACCGTTCAAGACCACCAAAGCCGCGCCCAGCAGCAGGTTAGTCAGCATAATGACACCAAGCGCGTAGGCAACACTCAGCTCCAGCACACGGAGCAAGATCACCGCGAGTACCACAGATGGTCCCAGAGCAATTAAGAAAAATGGAACGGAAATCAGATTTCTCAGCATGTTCTGCGCTATATCTCGAGTGTCTGGATAGACCAGCACCGGGGTTATCGATGCACCCGAAATGGCAAAAACGAGTGAAGGGCTTGCCAATCCCAGCCAGATTATACGTTCATTATATAGAGATGGGGCAAACACCAACACTGCAACCATATATACAATTACGAAAACGTTGAGGTATACGGCGGATCCAGCCATTTGGGCCAGCATCATCTTCCATGGCGCTATTGGCATCGGCTTGGTTATGTCGGCGTGGCGCAGCTCAGCCCTTACCTCAGTCTGAACATTCGCAGCCATAAACGTGATAACATAGATTAGAGCAGCCTGAAGTGAGGCGATCATTGCCAAGCCTTCCTCAAACCGTGTCGCCCCGTAAACGAAAAGGACAATACCGGCGATGGTGAGCAGGATACGAGTCCTAGAGGTGCGCCACCTGATCAACAAGTATTTCCAGACAATCGCCATCGCCCCGTTTCCAAAAGGCGGTATAGCACCAGGTATACGTCGAACACCGCGCTCCTTTAGAGTTAGTTCTTTTGCGCGTGCGTACCAATCGCCTTCGCGCATCGCTTTTTTGCGGCTCGCCACTTTGAAGCTGATTCCGAGGCTGGGCTCGTAAAGATTTTCGCGTCTCGAATACAGCATGAGGAAGCTAACCACGCTCATCGTTGCCAGAATTCCCAGCCACAACATTTCCTTCTCCGTGACACCAATCAGAGGAGCCAGCATAATCGAGGCACACCAATCCGCCGGAGCTAATATCCACCGCACAATAGGCGACTTAGCAGCCGCCGCCAACCCAGTGAGGATGTCTCCAGATCCCACATACGCAGCCACCCCAAAAGCAGCGGTCGCAGGCAAAATGCCGATAGGCAAAACTTTTATCGCCAGAGCAGCGGTCCTCAGGCGCTCAAAACCGAAAGTGAAGACGACGTTGATCGTATGAGCTAGGTTGATGACGGTCACGATGAGGAACGCCAGAGCAAAAATGCCCAGGATCCCGGTCGGCATAACCGAAACGCCCAGCGTGCCGAAGAAAATCGGCATTATGAACAGGTATAGCATCGCCACATAGCCGACGTACTTCAGATAGTCCTTTGCTAGCTTCAGCAGCAGCACGTGTTTTCTCGGAATCGGCGTCGGGAACAGGAAGTCGATCTGTGCGATGGAGAACACCATCAGCCCGGAGTTGAACGCACCGTGCAACGTGAGTATGGTCCCAAGGGCGATAAGCCAGAAGAATATCGACTGAATCGCACGGATCGGGATATCACCTAGGTTCTGAGTAAGCCCGTGGCTAGGTCCGCCCGACATCGAGCGATCGCCCATCATCAGCAGCGGGAACATTAACGACGAAATCACCCACGCGGCTACGATTAGAAACGGTATCAGACGCTTCGGGCTGCGCGCCACGTTCTTGATCGAGTTGATCAGGAGCCGATACTCAAGGTAAATGAGCTGCTTCAACCGATTCGCCTTCTTCCGTCAGCGTAAGGAACACTTCCTCCAACGACGCTTCTCCGTCAAGACTTGCCCGTTGGTGGAGCTCCGCCAGGGTGCCCTCCGCCACCACTTCGCCACTACGAATAATAACTATCCGATCGCAGAGCCGCTCGGCAGTATCGAGCATGTGAGTACTGATCAGCACCGAGGCACTCTTCGCCTTTGCAGCAGCGATCATCTCTTTTAGTTCGTAAACCCCTTTGGGATCAATTCCAATGAGAGGCTCATCGAGTAATATCACGCGGGCTTCGTGGATGAACGCACACGCAATAGCCAGCTTCTGCTTCATGCCCTTCGAGAGACTCAGCACGAGGTCGTTGCGCTTTTCATCGAGGTCGAACCGCTTCAGCAAATCCTCAGCGCGCTCCTCGAAATGCTCCATCGTCTGATACGCCATGGCGATAAAGCGAAGATGTTCCATGACTGTGAGCATCTCGTAAGGAGTGGGCACCTCGGGGACAAACGCAATCCGCCGCTTCGCATCTTCTTCGTGTTCGGCAAGGTCGACGCCATCGACCACTATCCGCCCACTCGTCGGCTGGACAATGCCCGTGACGCATCGCAATATGGTGGTCTTGCCTGCTCCGTTGGGACCGAGGAGCCCGACTATCTCGCCATCACCGACGGATAGCGAAATACCGTTAACGGCGAGGGTTCTTCTATAAGTACTTGACCAGGTTCTCTACCTGAAGCAAGGTTAGTCTCCAATCATCAGATGCTTTATCGACCGCCGCCGAGTCCCTTTGTTTCCCACCGCCAAGCTCTATGCGGCGCTCTCGCGCAAGTCGGGCCAGCCTCTAAGTCACCGTGTCGGTCTATCCGCTCTTCGACCACATAGCATAGTCCTTCGCGAAGTACGTAATGATTAGATCAGCTCCAGCGCGCTTGATCGAGGTGAGGACTTCTGTAGCCATCCGACGCTCATCTGCGTAGCGTTTTTCCGCCGCCGCCTTTATCATGCAGTACTCTCCGGAGACATTGTAAGCGGCTATGGGGACGTCGAAGTTGGCGCGGGCGTCACTTATGATATCCAGATAAGCAAGCGCCGGCTTAATCATAACAATGTCAGCCCCTTCGTCGATATCCAGTGCAATCTCTTTCAACGCCTCGCGTCTATTTGGCGGGTCCATCTGGTAGCTCGATCTGTCGCCGAACTGCGGCGCGCAGTCGGCCGCATCACGGAATGGCCCGTAGAACGCCGATGCGAACTTGGCGGCGTAAGACATGATCGGAAGCTCTGAGAAGCCGTTTTCGTCCAGAATCTCGCGAATCGCCATCACGCGTCCGTCCATCATATCAGAGGGCGCCACCATATCCGCACCTGCTTCGGCGTGCGAGAGGGCCGTACGCGCAATGAGCTCTAGGGTCTCGTCATTCACGACTTTACCGTTGCGCACTACCCCACAGTGACCGTGAGAGGTGTATTCACACAGGCAGACGTCCGTGATGACGACCATCTCCGGGAAGCTCTGCTTGATCGTGGCAATGGCCCGCTGGACGATGCCGTCGTGCGCATAGGCCTCAGAACCGCAATCGTCCTTCGAACTCGGAATGCCGAAGAGCAGTATCGCCGGTATGCCCAATTTTGTCAGCTCTTCGATTTCATGGTTGACCACATCCACCGAAAAATGGTAAACCCCCGGCATCGAAGGCACTTGTAGTTTGACATCTAGCCCGGGCGCGACGAAGATTGGGTAGATCAGGTTATCCACGCTTAATGTGTATTCCCTGACCAACTTCCGTAGGTTCTCGGAACCCCGTAGCCGACGCATTCGGTTTATCGGAAATCCCATCCCGTACCTCCCCCAACTGAAAAGCCTGTTAAGGTCACCTCTCTCGCAGAGTTACAAACTCAAAAGAGCAACGGGATTACTATTATACTACGTTCAAGCGCACGCCTTTTGCATAAAACCGGCAAGACTGAGCCCATCACAAGGATACGGATCGGGTCAGATGCCGCACAAAGTCAAACAAAAACATCAATGACATAGCAAAGACTATAATACTGCTCGTGAGGTCAAGGGAATTCCGCCGCCGAGGTGTGGAATTAACGAAGCTATGAGAAGCAAGCTCAGGCTCCAAACCTGCACGAAGTCAGGAATGGAAAAGTTGCAATATCTAGTGACCTAGCCTATCGCTGGCAGTTGATGGCTTCATCCAGCATGATTCGAAGCGACTTCGGCGGGATGTAGTTGGCTATGGAGTTGCCGCTGCCGACCGCGAACCCGCCTCGCGCGCCGCAAGTGAGAGTCACCTCGCGGACATAGGCGCGAAGTTCGCTCTCCCCCATCCGACATATCTTGTCCACGTCGATGCCGCCCAGCAGCGCCACCCTGTCGCCCCATCGCTCCTGCACTTGGACAACCGGCATTATTACATCCTCGAAGCTATGCTTGGCGTCAATGCCGACGAAATCGATCAGGTCGTCCATCACCAACTCCAAGTTGCCACAAGAATGCAGTATGAACGGCTTTCCTGCATCGTGAACAGCATCCACTAGTCGCTTCAGTCCTGGAAAAACGAACTCGCGCAAAGCAGCAGGCGGCAAGAACGTTTGGGTTTTGAAACCCATGTCGTCGCCCATTGCCACAGCAAACACCTCCGGATGACCGACCACCTGCTTAGCAACGGCCACTTGTTGGTCGTTGATTCGCGTTAGGACGTCGCGAACTAGGTCGGGATCGTCGTAGACCATTAGACAGAACTGTTCTGCCCCTACCAGCCACATTCCCCACTCCAGAAGACCGCCGCCGAGATTGCACACGCACTTCATTCCCTCAGGCAGATGCGACGCGCAGTAGTCCAAAATGCCGTAGTCCACCATATCCGGATTAGGCCACGGATAGGCTTCGAAGTCTTCGCGGCCGGTGATGGGCTTGTTAACCTCGTCCACGAAGTAATGGTCGAAGCCCTCGACATCGGTGAGCTTGACGTGTTGTATTCCGGTAAAACAAAAACCGACGCTGGGCGAGAGGTAATCGTAGCCAAGATAGTACTGCGCTTGAATGTGACCATCGAGATCTGGGTTGCCGCCTAGTGGTAGGGTATCGGTCATAGGAGTATCGCCGATAGCGCGCAACTGGACGCTTGTATCGCTGAAGAACTCGTAGACAGGGGTGCGATCTGGCTTTCCTCGCTTGATAGCAATCTCCAAACGGCGGTAATCGGGGGTCGTATTGAAACAACTTGGCATTTCAGTCCTCCGGCAATGCTTGTCCAAGCCGCTTCTTCTTCAGGTGATCTTCACAGTCCTGCACCTATCAGATGAAAGTACAGGGGGAAACCGCGCCCGAAAAGGCTAAGCTAAATGCATAAACACAAGAATACGTGCAAACTGGAGACTCGAGTGAGACTTCATAACCTCCCTCCATTGAACGAGTCGGACAACACAATCCCAATGGGCGTAATCTTCGATATGGACGGAGTGCTGGCGGACACCGAGCCACTGCACGCAAAGACCTACGTACAGGCGTTCTGCCAAGCGGGCTTATGCATCGACGAGGAACAATACCGGCAGGCAATAACACTTGGCGGGTCCAGCGTTCGCAACCTCTTCAAATCACTCGGCGGCAAAGATGAACAATGGCCGGAAGTCGCTCGTGCCAAGGCCATCGGGTTCAAGGAAATGCTGGACCGCCACGGCAAGCTTATGCCCGGCGTCACAGAGCTGTTGGTATCTTTGCGTAGGAACGGCCTGTCGATTGCTCTGGCGACGTCGGCCGGCCGCAATACGCTGTCGATCGTTATGGACCGCTTCGATCTGTGGCAATGCTTCGACGTGTTCGTCACCTGGCAGGACGTTGAGGCGGAGAAACCGGACCCGGAGGCATTTATTCTGGCTGCGCGGCGTCTACAGGTTGAGCCGGAAGATTGCGTGGTGATAGAGGATTCTCCGCGTGGCGTGCTCGCAGCCCACCGAGCCGGAATGAAATGCATCGCTGTGCCTACACCCTCGACCGCTGACGGCGACTTTTCGTATGCCGATCTCTTGGTAGGGAGTCTAGAGCTAGTAGATCTTTCAGTTATCAGGAAGGTCCTGCATCGCGTGTAGCGCTTTTGTACAAAGGCAACCGTATCCACCTTCCATCACCTTGCCAGGGAGGTTGGGTGACAGGCCAGAAAACCACCGAAGCGCAAGGTCCACCGCCGACCATTCGCACAGCGCGCGCAGGCAACACCCCACGGTTGTGCAGCATCTAATAGGTCCCAAACTTCGCCAGGTGGTATTTATTGCGCGCTTGCTCGTCCATCGAACTTCGAACCGTGAACACGGTTCGGCACCAACTCCTGCAGATTGGCTAGTGAGACGAGACAGCTAGCACGTATCATGCTCGCACACAAGCTTGCGTCATGCTGTCTCCCAAAGCAGGGGAGATGGCTGACCGTACCTAAGCGAAAGCTGATGATTACAATTAGAGGCAAAAGCAGGCGGCCAGGAACGGCCGTCGCAGTCGCGGCAACGGTGGACAGAGTGGCCGGCGTGAACCGCGTTTCCCCTACACTGCTCCAGCAAGGCATCGGAGCTCTGAGGCGTGGGCTTACACCGGTCGATTATCCGCAAGCCGTGATAGTGTGTGACTCGGCTGCGGCCGCCGCTGTATCGATTCCAGGAATCCGAATCATTGGAACAGCAATCGAAAGCGATAACGACGCAGGACTGGGCGAGGGCGACGTGCCGTGTGTAATCGGTCTGCCAGATCTGATGCAATCGGTAAGCGGTGACACGATCGTAATCGTCGACGGAACCGAGGGACTCGTTCACATTGACCCGGACCTGCAGACGCTTTTGCGTTACCAGCAAATTGAGCGCGAGCACAAGATGCCAAAGCGAGTCTACTTGGAGCACGAACACTTGTCCGCTCGAACGGCTACTGGTGAAATTGTGCGGGTGATAGCGCAAGTCGCTGAGCCTCACGAAGTCGATGTCGCGATCAATGCCGGCGCAGATGGGCTTGTCGTAGATATGCGCGGACAGGCTGAGACAGTGGATGCGGTAGCGGCTGCGGTGCAAGAATCAGCAGTCGGAAAGCCTATAGCGCTGCTGGCGCACGAGGTCACGGGAGAGCTGATAAGAACCGCGCTGGGGTTTGTGTGGAGCGAGGTGCTGGTGCTGCTGCCGCCGGATGGGTTTTGGGAGCAGGTGCAGGCGGCGATGGACTTGGTGGAGATCGCGCGCGGGCCGATGTATTGCCCAAGGCTTGGGTTCGGGGTATGGAACAAAACCGACGAGACGTGGCATAAGGAGCAGGACATACCCGTAATGCTCGAACCTTCCGCAACTTTCTGTGACGAGAAGCAGTCCAAAAACGCGATGGTCGCAGTTCGGGAAATTGACCGCATAGCGGCACTTGTAAAGGCGGGGGCGCGTAGCCTGCTGGTGCGGCCCGAGATGGTGGCCGCGGCAAAGAATATGGTTCGGATGGTTGGACTGGAGGAACCGGAATGAAGTTCGTCGCGTGGATGGCCTATCATCTGGAGACGCGCGAGATAGTGGACGACTACATAGCTCGCATCAAGCCGTTTCTAGAAGGTCATGAGCTTGTGGTGTGCGAGGATGTCGAGTCGGTGAAGCAAGAGATTGCCGACGCGGACGTTATGATAGGTTGGCGGATCACCCCCGAGGTGTTCGCCCAGGCGAAAAAGCTTAGGTGGATTCAGTTTGGCAGCGCCGGCATTGACCACACGATCTTTCCCGAACTCCTCGCTAGTGACGTGGTATTGACGACGCTCAGTGGGATACACACGACGGTCGTTGCGGAGCATGTTTTCGCGTTGATGCTAGCAATCTCGCGGCGGCTTGACTTGGCTGGAAGACTACAAATGGAACAACGCTACGATCGGTCGGAACTGGCCGCGACGTGCTTCGAACTTGCCGGAAAAACACTCGGAATCGTGGGCTTGGGAAAGATCGGCAAGGGGATAGCAACGAGGGCGAAAGCCTTTGGCATGCAAGTCATTGGCACTAAGCGGGACATAACGACGCCAGTCGAATGCGTAAACGAGCTGTATTCACCTGATGATCTGGACAAGGTGTTGGCTGTAGCCGACTTCTTGGTGTTGGTTGCGCCTTTGACTCCGGCAACGCGCGCGCTTATCGGTCGTCGAGAGATCGGATTGATGAAACCTGGCGCGTGCATTGTAAACGTGGCGCGAGGTGCGATGCTTGACCACGAGGCACTTGGGGAAGCGCTGGTGACCGGCAAACTGCGCGGGGCCGCCTTGGATGTTTTTCCGGAAGAACCACTACCGCCGAATAGCCCCATCTACAATCTTCCAAACGTCATTATTACCCCGCACACTGCAGGGTCGCATCCTGGTTACAGCGAGCGTGCAGCAGAGGTATTCAGAGCCAACCTGAAGTCGTTCTTAAGCGGCGGCCAGATGATAAATGTCTACGACAAGACGCGAGGATACTAGGACTAGAAACAGCTCCCGTCGCTACACGCCAGCAGATGAGTTTGAAAGAGACCTACTGCCATTTCTCTGGCGCGAATTGCTCCGGCATTATTTCGATCTCCTGCTCTGAGACAATCTCCTCTGATGATATCACTCCCAATTGGTGTATTATCTCCTGGGCGAGCGCGTCTGGTTCGTCCTCGTTGTGAGCATCTATAGCTTCATCGTAGTTGTGTGAGTAGTCTGAGGGTAATATATCCTGGGCATCCCAGTCCTCGTCAAGGTCTTCTACCGTGGGCATGCTCGCCGGCTTCGGCTGTCGTTTGGGATGTGGAAACGTTAGAGCCTCATTGACATCCACGTCATCGGGGATCAATATATCTGATACCAAGGAATCAACGTCCGCAGCTATGTGCGAAGTCATCGCCGCTCTGGCCTCGATTAGATCTTTAAGGTTGTGTATCACTTTGTTATCGTTGCGGAGTCTGTCGTCGCTCATCTTGTTTATCCTCTACAGTACAATTACCCCCGCATAATTGCAGCAAAACGGGAAGGATCGGTGCACATCGCATACGTGAAGTTTAGATCCTGCAAATATATGGAACAATTGATTTGACAATATTAGACTCAATGTGTATCATACTCACAACCCAGCGGATTGGGTAACTGGATATGTTGTCGGACACGCTGGGTCTTTCGTGAGGTGACGTTATGAGATTAGACAGACTCACCATAAAAGCGCAAGATGCAATCCAGGACGCGCAGCACATAGCGTCCGAGAACCGCCAGCAGCAGATCGAACCAGAGCATTTGCTGTTGGCTTTGCTCAAACAAGAGGGCGGTGTCGTAGCACCCATCCTACAGCGGCTCGGTGCAAACCCCAACGCACTTGCAGGACAAGCGCAAGCCGTTATCGATAGAATGCCCAAGGTAAGTGGCGCAGCCGGCACCCATATAGGCGCTCGTTTGCAGCGCACGCTAGAAGTCGCCGATGCAGAGGCTGAGCGTCTTAAAGATGAATACATCAGTACCGAACATCTTTTAATCGGCATAGCGGCTGAGCCTGGCCAAGCATCAAATCTCCTTGCCTCCGCCGGCGCGACAAGGGACGCCATCTACCAAGCAATGGTTGACGTCCGAGGAAGCCAGCGCGTAACCGACCAAAACCCGGAGGACAAATATCAAGCACTGGAACGCTACGGTCGCGATCTCACGGACGAAGCCCGAAAAGGTAAGCTAGACCCGGTTATTGGCCGTGACGAAGAGATCAGACGGGTAGTACAGGTCCTTTCGCGTCGCACGAAGAATAACCCCGTCCTGATCGGCGAGCCCGGTGTTGGTAAGACCGCCATAGTGGAAGGTCTGGCGCAGCGCATTGTGAACGGAGACGTGCCCGAGTCACTCAAAAACAAGAGGGTTATTGGACTGGACTTGGGCGGACTGGTGGCCGGCACCAAGTATCGTGGAGAGTTCGAGGACCGTCTCAAAGCCGTTCTGAAAGAGATCCAAGAGGCTGAGGGCGAGATTATACTCTTCATCGACGAGCTTCATACCATCGTCGGCGCTGGGGCGGCGGAAGGCGCAGTAGACGCCGCCAATTTGCTCAAGCCTATGCTGGCGCGTGGCGAACTGAAGTGCGTAGGCGCCACCACTCTTGACGAATATCGCAAGCACGTGGAGAAAGATGCCGCTTTGGAACGCCGCTTCCAGCCTGTAATTGTAAATCCTCCCAGCGTCGAAGATACCATCGCCATTCTTCGCGGTCTCAAAGAGCGTTACGAGAACCACCACGGCGTCCGCGTAAAGGATTCGGCGCTGGTAGCTGCGGCTGTGCTCTCGGACCGATACATATCGGATCGCTTCTTGCCCGATAAGGCCATAGACCTCATCGATGAAGCTGCCAGCCGATTGCGTATCGAGATCGATAGCCTACCGACTGAAATAGATGAAGTCGAGCGCAAGATACGGCAGCTCGAAATTGAACGCGAAGCACTAAAAAAAGAAACGGACCCAGCCTCCGCAAAGCGACTTGAAAAGCTAGAGCAGGACCTCACCGGCCTTCGTGAACAAGCAGACCAAATGAAGGCACATTGGCAACTCGAAAAGGAGATCATCACTTCCATCCGAGACACCAAAGCCCGGATAGAACAAGCGAAATCCGAGGAGCAAGCTGCCGAGCGCAAGGGCGACTTGGGCAGAGCCGCCGAACTAAAGCACGGGATCATCCCAGGCTTACAAAACCACCTTGAAGAACAAACACAGCGATTAGCCGAGCTACAAAAGACACAGCGAATGCTAAAAGAGGAAGTCGACGAAGAGGACGTGGCGGAGGTCGTCGCCAAGTGGACTGGCATTCCAGTGACGCGACTTATGGAAGGCGAAATCGAGAAGCTCGTTCATATGGAGTCACGATTAAAGGAACGGGTGGTTGGCCAACAGGAGGCGATTGTGGCGGTTTCGAACGCTGTGAGACGCGCTCGCGCAGGACTACAAGATCCCAATCGCCCCATAGGCAGCTTCATCTTCATGGGTCCCACTGGCGTCGGCAAAACAGAGCTCGCCCGCGCGCTGGCAGAGTTCCTCTTCGACGATGAGCGTGCTATGATTCGTGTAGATATGTCAGAGTTTATGGAGAAGCACTCAGTTGCTAGGCTCATCGGCGCACCTCCGGGCTACGTAGGATATGAAGAGGGCGGCTACCTTACAGAACACGTTCGTCGCAAACCCTACAGCGTCATACTCTTTGACGAAATTGAAAAGGCACATCAGGATGTCTTCAACGTGTTGTTGCAAATCCTGGAGGACGGTCGCTTGACAGACGGTCAGGGCCGCACGGTCGACTTTAAGAACACTGTGATTATTATGACAAGCAACGTCGGCTCCGAGATGATTCGCGAGCATCGCATAATGGGCTTTCGACACGATATGGGCCGCGCCGAGCAAGAAGACCAACTGCGGAAGATGGTCACGGACGCACTGAAGGCACACTTCAGGCCGGAATTCCTAAACCGCATCGATGAGATTATCGTCTTCAACGCGCTTTCGGAGGACGACATCAAGCAGATCGTAGACATCCAGATCAATCACCTCAAGAAGCGCCTGGCTGATCGTAGGCTCGACATCGAGCTCACCGACGCCGCAAAGGCGCAGCTCGCCAAGGAGGGCTATGACCCAACTTACGGGGCTCGGCCTCTAAAGCGCGCCATCCAACGCGAGATTCAAGATAAGTTGGCTATGAAGCTCCTGGAAGGCGCCTTTAAGGAGGGCGATAGGATAGTCGTGGATGCCGATGCCACCGGTCAGTTCGTGTTCGAGCACGCGGGAGTAGCGAGTACAGTGTGAAGATTAATGGGGAGTGGAGATAGTGGACGTGGGATGAAAGGCACTGACAGGCGCGTACGTAGTACGTATAGTTTAGCGTCAAGCTCTTTTCTCTGTAGGGAGGGATTGCAAATCCCTCCCCAAAAAACAGCGACCTGTTACCAGATGCCCTCCAGGTAATCAGTCTGCGATTAGCGGGTACGGTTCGGCTAATGGATTATTGGGTATAGAACAGGTGCGACAGTCTGGGTGGGTAGCCGCTACAAGCGGTGACAGGGATCAGGTTGTCGCAACGGTTTCCCCCAGCGGTCCGTGCTGCGGCGCACGCACGAACAGAAAAAGCCGGCCTATACGGTATGCCAGCCGCAGCACGGATCAATTTGCCGCTAAGATTGGCTCTCTCAACTTGTGATAAGTGCGTAGACACGGTCTGCCGGCATAACACCTTCGGCGCAGACGCCCAAGATCGAAACGATCTTTGTCCGGATCAACCCCGTTTGGCTTCGAAGAATCTTGCTATTTCATCACGTTCAAAGCTTGGCAATGGCGAGCCATCTGCAAAACGAACCCCGCAACCTGGCTCCACAACCCGACCTATCACGTCTGCAAGCACTCCCTCCATAGCTAGTGCCCGAACAATCATCACGGCACGATGAGGCTCGCACGTGATAAGTAGGCTGCCGGATGCGATGAGGCCAAGAGGATCAATACTCAGTGCGGCGCAGATAACAGCACAATCGTCCCACACGTGAATTCTGTCACGATGGATTTCCAGACCACAGCCGGACGCATCGGCAAGCTCGCGCAGGGCAGTGGCCAAACCGCCTTCGGTAGGATCATGCATAGCAGTCACGCCACCCTGGTTAACAGCGGCGCGGGCGTAGTCGAGTATGCAAATGCCGGGATCGTCCAGGTAGGACTTGGCACAGTCGATAACGCCCGCATCAACACCGGCGGCCTTGAGGTCATCTGCGGCCTCTCTGGCTAGAATACTTGCTCCCTCGATCGCAATTCCACCGGCTAGGACAACAGCATCCCCCACCCTCGCGCCGTGGCTTGTGATGAGCCGATGTCTGTCGATTTCCCCGAGCATACAACCGGACACGACTACTTGCGTAACCGACCTGGTAACCTCCGTGTGGCCACCGATAAGGGCGACGTTGATCTCCTCGCACGCGGCCTCGATCTGTTCAAACACCAGATCGGCGTCGGCTTCGGAACTGCCGTCCGGAAGCAAAATTGTCGCCAGAAAAAATTTCGGCTCGGCTCCCACAACGGCAACATCATTGGCATTCACGCTGACGGCATAGTAGCCGATGCGATCGGTGGCGAAGGTGATTGGGTCGGCTGCCGCAACAAGGACAGTTCCGCCGAACTCGACAGCGGCAGCGTCTTCTCCGTAACCCGGCCCGACTATCACCCCCTCACCCGGCTTTGCCCGCGCCAGGAGCCGTTTCAGAGCATTCGGTGGCAGTTTGCCGACTTCCATTGGTTACTTCCCGTAGACCTCGCCGTTTCGGAAAGCAGCCCAAGCGAGCTCGAAAGCGTCGTCTCGCACGGGGATTGGTCTAACCGGCACACGCGCTATGGAAAACTTCGGCTCAGCCAGAGACACAAGCTCGATTTCAGCAATGGTATTACGTAATTCTTCGTTCTCAGCAAGAAACGTAATAGGCTTGCCAGTAGTTGGATTGGTTAAGCTGGTGTGAATAACTTCGCCCGCATCATCTATTACCATGAACGAGCCGCGACTACCACCACCACCATTGATATACTCAATTATCGACTCGAAAAACGCGATCTGCGTGAGCGCGAGATGGCTAGCTCGGATTAGGTCGATAATCTCGGAGTTACAAGCAAGCTTGACTTCCCCTTGGTGAATCTTTTTATACAGCTCTACCGCTGCCTCTAACGCAGACTTGCACTTCGACAGTTCTCTGATGTGTCCTCCGTAAAGGGACATATTGCGTTGAATGAACGCAATTGCATCTTTTGGCGAGACACCATCGGAGCTAGCACGTATCTGACCGAGCCACTCATGGATATACTGGACAGCGCTGATAGCCTCGGCAGGAACGGCCTCGGGTAAACTATCGGCGCCGTAAACATTGGCGATATACTCCGCTGCTCTTAATCCGCCGACTTGGCCGGCATTCAGTGCGGAACCGCCTGGGCGCTTGACACCATGCGTGCCGGCCATTTCGCCGATCACGAAAGTATGAGGAATGCTTGACTCCCACCACTTGTTCACCACAAAACCACCATTATGATGCTGCGCGCAAACGTTGATCTCTAGTGGCTCTGTTCTGATGTCGATATCGTGCTCGGCGTAGAGGTCGATAGCGAGTGGGTTCATGTGTTGCAGTCGCTCAATAGGCGTTGGCTGAAGTGCTCGGTTACGGCGAAGATAAGTAATAGCCTCCTCGTCCATCGCGTTAAGATCGAAAGGCTCCTTGCCTTCACCGGGTAACGGATTCTGAGTGAAATCCATAAATACACGGCGGCCCAATATCTGCGTTTCGTAATAAACGAGCACGTCTATTAATGAGGATTGTTGGTTGGTAATTCGCTGTGGGTCGAACGGCCACTGATAGCCTTTTAAAAATATGTTGGTGGCCATCTTTGCGGTAGTGTCGAAGTATGGCGCGAGGAACTCTCGCTCGTCACCGCCGTTTGCGTCGGTCGAGAATATGCGGGGCACGACCTGCATATATGTGCCCGATACGTTCCACCTGAACTTCGTGGAGGCTAGGCCAAATTGGGACTCTGTAATATTATGCGCCTTAAGACCCGCCTCGAAGGCTAGTCCGTGGATTCCAATCTGACCCTCCGGATAGACGCTCACTTCATACAACCCACCCGGACCACCGGCAGCAAGCACCAGGTTTTCACACAGGAAGATGGTAAGACCGAAAGAATGGTCCTGCAGACGAGAGCGATCCACTGTAACAATGCCAACGATGCGCTTTTCAGGACCTTTACCTGATGTTATTAGGTGTGCAACTTCGTGCTTATCAAACACACATATCCTATATCGATCTGCCTGGGCGTGGAGACATTCGCTCATAAACTTCGATGTCTTGGGACCGGCAGAGGTGGCACGTTCGTAGGGATCGTGGTCGGTTTTGTAACCAATATAAGCCCCCTCCGGGTCGTGTGGAAACGGCACACCAGCCTGCACAAGGTGATAGAACTCGCGCAAACCCGACAATCCCTCCGCGAGCGCGACATCACCGTGCATACAGCCGAATGCGGTCAACGTTCTGGCGAAATCCAGCGCGCTGTCGGCTACGGTCGGGCTGGTGCCTGGCTTATAATAGGTCTGCTTATCCGAACCGCTCATTCTACTCGCGCCCAGATGAACGCCAGCAGTTACAACAGCGATCCTGTTCTCCGGGTCTGCAATGCCCCTTGCTGTCATAAACTCGTAAAGGTGAACGGCGCAGTTCATGCCTGCGGCTCCCGCGCCAACTATCAAAGTGTTGAGTTTGTAGATGCTGACTTTTGAGCCGTCGTTCAGCCCGTGTTCGCATTGTTCGATCAACTTTTCTTACCTTTCAGGACTACGAATTGTGACATCCGGAACGCTATTCCGGCGGGCTCAAAATACTTTCCGCCATACATTTCCCAGACAAGCACAAGGGCAAAATGACGATCTAGGTAGCCAAATGTCCGAAACGTCACCACTCCCCGCACTCCGGGACATTCCAGCCCCTGTCGGATGCATCGAATGTCACTTCGCCGAATGAAGACAAGATTCCTACGCAGTTACTAACCGCAACGTAGCACCATTGAAACAGACGACAGCCAGCTTACGGCAATGGCTCGGCGCAGAGGAATGTAGAGTTTTGACAGAATGCCGAGCGCTGGGGAATAACCCGTATAATACTGGCAACGCGCGGCGCGGCCAGTTCCGCCTTCCAACTTTGCGCAAGTCGGCATCTAAGAATTGGGATCTTCCACGCCTATGTCCGCGATATGGTAGTCTTCGCGAGCGTCGAACTTCCGACCGGAGGCGGGCGGCTTGGGACCAAATCTCGTAAGCAGCACAGCGCCCGCACCCAGCAAGCCTACGACGGCAATTACGATCGCAAGGCCCTTGAGAATGGGCGGCAGCCCGGCATTGGGTTTAGCTGGGGCTCCCGGGGAGATGAGCGGCTTGGTTCCTTTTTCGGAGTTGATAACTGCAAGCACCGCCTGCGGGACTTCGCCCTTGTGAATTGTGGGAGCCATCTTCCTAATAGGAGTTGGGGTTTGCCTGGGCTTCACCGCTGGCACTACCTTTGGCCCCTGCAATTGGCGGCGAATTTGCTGCGGAGTATCTAGGGGAACGTTTGCGTTCTTCGGCGGCTTAGTGAAGAACAGCGCATGAGACGGGACGACGGTGGCCGCAGTAAGCCAAGTAACCGTGATGGCGAGAAAAGTGTATCTTAGCCTTGTACCGCTAGTGTATCTCAAGTGAGTATCTCCTGCCAGTTGAGTTGGACGACGCTGGGCGTACGAGGGAGGTTGATATCGATAAGTGGTTTGCCTCCGAGCGATCGCTCCTTGATTCTGTTGTCGTAGTTCATTCTAAACGGCAGGCTATAGAGAACCATGGCTTCGTCTTTCGAGATAATGCTGCCGTTGAAGGTAACGCCTCCTCCACCAGTACCGATGTTTCCTCCGCCAAGGAAATTGGTGTAGAGCACAGCGTCGATCTGCGATATGGGAGAAGCGACGCTATGTATGTAGGCGTCCCCGAGTAATGATCGATACTTCTTGACACCGTAGGAGTCTATGGCGTTAGCATCGAAAGCAGGAATGTAGTTGCCGTTGTCGTCATAGCGCGGTTTGGTGAATGGTGGGGTCATGTATTGCAACGGGTATTTGCCGAATGTACTGGTATCGCCCATAATAATGCTTGCAGAGGCGGCAAGGCCGAGAATGCTTTTCTTTTCGTTGGCGTTGTCAATCGCTTCAGGGTCCGAACCCCTGAAATCCGGCGGATCCTGGTAGATTATGCTTCCGACTATATGGACATTTCTTCCGGCATAGATAGTGCCCTGCCCCTGTATGTTGCCCTTGATGATCACGTCCTGAGTTACAGTGACCGGACCGTGCACCTTGACCGGATGCTCGAAAGTGCCAATGACGACGGCGCTGCCGGTAACAACCCCGTTGGTACTGATACGCTGATAACTGCCTGTGCCGGAATCCCAAACTTCCAAGTAAGCTCCTTGGTTATAGTTGGGATTGGGTGTGCCGTCGGCAAACGTGGCCTTAGTATCGACGTAGTTGTTGCTCAGCGTTTGATAACGTGAGATGTCGCTAAGATCCGGCATCGGGAGGGTATGCATCGGTTCTGGGTCGAGAACGGTACCGCCATAGGTCTTGATGCCGTTCTTGTCGCCCACCACGGCTCCAAAAACGTTCTCATTCACGATGGAGGCATCGTGGCTATAGATAATATCACACCACTGTTTGAACTGGTCAGACCCGATGTCTCCGTGTTTGGTGGAGTTGTAAGCCTGCCTCGCGCGCGAGGAGGCGTTGGTTTCGTAATAGGTATTGGTCCACTGATTGGGAGTAATGTTGACAACTCCCTCGGCCGGAGGGATTAATCTGCTGTTAGGAGCTGCATAGACACTCCCGTTGATGGTTGGCGTGCCTCCCGAAAAGTCGAAGTTGCCATTGGCTCGCATATCACCATTGACAATGAGCTGCGTAGAGGAGAAGCCGTTCATCCAGCCATAGTTGTTGACAAAATAGGCATAGTCGAATATTGCCGAACGCGAAAGGCTGAACCTGACTAAAGCTCGAATCGCCCGCCGCGGCTCGTCGGTGTCAAGAACGACATCACCGTCGGTATCTGTCCACCCGACCGAGACTATCACTAAATCCCTGGTATAGCTATCCACATTGTTCACCGTGGTTACCGAAGCCTGGTAACACTGCTGCGAACCTAGGTTTCTGGTGATGGTGTTGAACGGGACCGACTGGGAATCGATTTGGTCGAACGATTGACTTACCTTGAAGCTGTTCCATATTTGGCCTGCAACCTCTTGTATTCCTGCTTCGGCGAGGTGGAGGCAGGCAATCCGGCTCTCTTCACGGGTCACACGTTGTATGCCGCTACTCGTCATCAGGAGGGTGACCGTGCAAAGCTCGAGCACGACGACGATAATTGCCAGCACTGAGACGGCTATGGAACCTCTTTTGCTCCGCCAGGCTCGACAACCGCGATGATGGTTGGCGCCCATCGTGTGCTACCTCCTATGACTGCACTGCATTGCGAAGACGCACCCGGCTGGTAATGGCGGAGTGAATCGTCTGGTTTCCAGCCAGAGTCTTGCGAGTTACCAGCCGAACGATGACTTCGCGGCTGTTGATACCCGCAGAGAATATAGTGATTGGTAAGCCGGTTTCCGGATCCGTCGATGGAATGTCGGTTAGAATGGGTCTATTTGGATCATCCGATGCATAGAGTGACCCATTGGACAAATACAGTTGTCGGTTCGATGACTCGGTTGCCGTTTTACTTGCAGTGTATGTGCCATCCCCGTTAGTAGCGGGATACTTGTAGGTCAATCCGAGGCCGTCGCTGTCAATGGTGGCGGTGCGGGCCTCGCAAAGGTATCCCGCAACTCTTTCCGCAGCGAACGCAACGCTTGCATCAAGATCGCTCTGCGCTCTTGTCCTGTCGGACGAGCGCAATGTGTTTATCAGCACGGCGGTGGCGCCGAGAGTTACCAAGGCAAAAACCCCAATCCCCACGAGTACCTCCACCATCGTGGTTCCACTTTTGCGCTTAAAACAGTTGATCGGCATATTATTCCTATTTCATATCCGCCATTCTGGTCGACAAACTTATAGAACGGCTGCCGCTGCGAGCGACCCAGGAAACGGTGACCGTGACCTCCCTTACTGTCGACGATATGTCTGTCACCGTAATACTGCCAGTGCCAGACGGCAGAAGTGTGCTTATGCGGTCGGATGTGTTACCAATACTCGTAAAAACGTAGGGCGATGTGGTGGTCTCAGGTTCAATCAGGTTATAGAAGACCAGGCCGGAGTAGGTCATGTTGGCGTAGCCAAGATTCTCAAGGGCCTCGATCTCACGGTTTGCAGCCCAGATAGCCTTGGTTCGCTCATCTGTCGCGCCACGCACCGAAACCGCTGCAGTCAGGCTACCCGCGAATAGCAGCCCAAGGATGGCCAGCAGGCAGATGCCGATGGTAGCATCAAGCAGGAGACCACCCTTTTGTTTGCGCCTGGCTTGTTTGTAACGCATGTAAGTAGACTCAACTGGTTGTCAGTAGGCTTATTCCACGCCGGCACTCAGCTTGTGCCAAGTATTACTTCGGTTTTGCGAGCAAACATCTTTATGGGGGTATGAGAACTAGCCGTTGGCCGTCGGCTGAATTGGTAAGGCAGTAGTGTCTTTGGGAAAACCGCTCAGCTCGTAGTAATGCTGCCCCTCCGATCTAGGTGCAGCAGATTCACATCGAGGTTTGTGTTCAGCACAAGGGTGAGTCTCGCGCGCCTACCATCACTGTCTTCAGTAGCTCAATTTGCGCTCGTGCGACAAGGCAAGGTGTCAGAACGAACCACTGTAGATGAAGTGCAATGTGTAGGTTGTGGAATCGGCGCTTACGTTGGGAAAAACAATTCCGCCCTGAATCTGGAGCCGGTCACTGAAGGTATGCTGAAGTCCTAGCGACCAAACCCCATAAGGGCCGGCGGTATAGTCAGCCTGAAGATCGGTTCGGGCGCCGACGAGCTTGTCGAAACCGAAGAAGGGTTCGGCTATCTTGCGTACGTCGATGAGTCCGAAGTGAAATCGTCCGAACCCAAATCTCCGGCAGGCAGTTATATAGAGTTGGCTACGAATACCAGGAGCCCACAATGATCCAATGGCCGTCGCGCTGCGGCTGGCGCGATGAACCACAAACTTTACGTTGTAGAGGACGTGAAACGGCTGATGGCGGGCGATATTGAAGTCCACGCCGGCTTCCGCAACATCGCGGAAACCGAACTCGGTGTTGATGAACCGCGCCGTGTCAGTGTCTCCTTCGACGACCCCCACGGTCTGGAACTCGCACGAGTAATGACTGGCGCCTACCACATCCGCTATGGGAACAATGATCAGGCTGGTAGGCGATGCGCGGCAGCGAAGGCCACACACAACCAGCACCAGAAGAAAACACCTCAAAAGACACGAACGACCGGCGATACTCATCGCCTTCCTGTCTTACCCCGTAATGCCCATCATCAACGACGGCGCCCCTAGGAATCTAAAGCAAGAGAACGGATTCGAGCAAGTCGTGGTCGGCGACGATGTCGTCTATAGGACCTTGCGCGGCGACCCGGCCCTGTAATAGCACAATGGCCGAAGAGCAAACGACGCGAGCGAACTCTAGGTCGTGAGTAGCTATTAGTTTTGCCACGTCTATATTGTTCAGCACTCGGACAAGGTTGGCGCGGCCACGAGGATCGAGTCCGGCACTGGGTTCATCCAATAGCAACAGCTTGGGTCCGCAGGCCATCACAGCGGCAAGCGCCACAAGCTTCTTCTCCCCAAAGCTGAGCCGGTGCGGATCACGATCCTCATAACCAGCAATACCAAGCGATTTTAGCGTCTGGGCAACTAAGCGCGGAACGTCTTCAGCGCACGCGCCGAAATTCAACGGGCCAAAGGCGACGTCATCGGCCACAGTAGGCAGGAACAATTGGTCCTGGGGGTTCTGAAACAGTAGTTGAACAACGCCCCTGATATCTGGCAAGGTATTGCGGCGAAGTGGGATGCCGTCAACTAAAACTGAGCCCTCAGACTGAACTAGTCCCACGATGGACGCTAAAAGCGTGCTTTTGCCCGCGCCATTGGCGCCCACCAACGCAACTGATTCGCCTTCCAGCATTGTGAAGGCAACTCTGTCCAGGGCGTGATGACCATTCGGGTATGTTACACTGAGCTCGCTAATCGCAAGAATGGGTTGACTCACGGCACCCACCACAACAAGGCGAGAATGATCGCCATCAAGCAAAGCGGGCAAAAATCGCTAGGAGCGATAGACATCGGGAGGGAACGTGTAAGGCGACCATCGAAGCCCCGAAGCTCCATTGCGTTCGCGACATCCTCAGCGCGAACAAGCGAACGGATCATAAGCGACGCCGAAATAAGACCAATATCAACGCTCCTGCGATAAATTGGCCGTCTATTTCCACCTCTTAGAAGTCGAGCATTGTTCACATTGGTGGCCTCCTCGCGCAGCGTATCCACCCAGCGCAGGATGCTACCAGTGACCAGCGTCAAAAGAACCGGTAATCGTAAGAACTCTACCGCCTTAACAAAACAAGCCCAGCCAATACTCGTGCGCAGTGCAGCAAAAACTGCGAACGCTGTCCAACAGCGCATGAGAAACAAACCCGATTTGTGTAGCGACTCTACATTAGGGTTATTGCCGGCAAGCAGCCCCAAGAAGTAAAGTCCCGCAACCATAGAAATAAGCGGAACGAGTCCCCAAAGCAGTTTGCGCACAGGTAACCGTGCAGCGAAGCACGCGGCAAGCGCGATCAGCGCACAGGCAGCGACTGTCGTTGGCTTAGGGGCAAGAGCAACCGTGATGACCACCAAAAGCGCGCAGTAGACCCTAACATAAGGATGAGTGCGATAGATGAGCGACGGTCCTGACTTAGCAACCATCGCACTCCTCGAAAACTTGTAGGTCAGGGCTAGACCAAGTCCTGTGCGACGCTTCGTTCTCTCCAAACTCATCTAGCCATTCTTTCACTTGTTGTTGAAACGACTGGAGAACGCGCAGTGCAACAGTGGCTCCGGAGTCAGTGTTTATAAAAGTTGCGGTCGTGCCCTGGCCGGACGGCTCGAGGACGATATTGCGCTTGCCGTAGGTACAACCGGCCGCAAGCTGGATGCCGTCGACGACGCAGGAAGGTGGCGGGGCATCGGGACAACGTACTCTGGCAGCAATGCCGAAATATGGCCTAGCCCCGAGCTTGCGAAGCGCGTAGTTGCCCATTTTGATACCTATGACGAGATTGGGTCCGAGATGGCCGTGAAACCGTGCGGCGAGGTCAAGGTCGGTGAAGTCTTTCAACTCGATACTCCTTTGGCCTTTATGCTTTCTGCGACTCGCACCACCATCGGGGCGACAATGAGCTGTATGAGGATTCCAGGCCAACTGGCAACAAAAGCGACGCCTAGGTATAGAGCAGGGTTCTGTTCGACACCAATCACCGGCGCGATGGCAAGGACTTCCAAAGCGCCCGCAACTCGCGCGGCAAGCATTGCGCCAACTACAGCCAAAATCACTGGGAGGCGCATATATCGGCGTAACAGACTAGCGCTTAGACCTAGAATGCCCAGCTCAACCAACATGATAACACCAACCGGCAAAAAAGGAGGCATGCCGGTAATGGCCGAAGATATGAGAGGAGTGACTATGCCAACCACGAGCGCAACCGGAGCAGATACCAGTAGCCCACAAATGAGGATTGGTAAATGCATCGGAAGAAACGTCGACCCGAGTCCCGCTAAATGAAACAACATTGGAAGGACAACTCCGAGAGCTCCAAAGAGGCCTGCAGTTGTGATGTCTTTTGCCGAATAACGCACTACGGTGATCTCCTTCCATCGCTCATCCTGACTATAAGACCGCGATGATCAAACGGATACCATCTCTGTTTTCGAATGGGCAAGCGCATCCTGTGAAACTCAAAGAGATCGCACGCGCCTGCCGGACCTACGCTCCAAATGACCCATTTTACTGGAGACTGCTCTTGGGAACGCATCGCGACGCTTTCCTCCACTTCGCACTGCGGATAATCCACCGGCACGTAGAGCTTTATCTTGGACAAGCTGTTGTTAACATAACCCCAACCTGGTGCAAGGTATTTGTAGGTACGTCCCGGGTTGTAAGGATCCCACAACCGTTTAGTACTTAAATAACGATACAGGGACTTAGGCAGTTCGTAATAATCGTTTACGGAGACTGCTGAACAAGACTCATTAGCTAGCGGCGGTTTGCCATTGTTGTCATCACAATACATTTGCACGGCATTTGCAACCTGTGCAAGCTCCGCGTGAATACGAATCACCTTAGCCCGAGTCTTCGCGGAAGAAACGATCGGAAAAAGTATGGCGGCGAGCACCGCAATGATCGCCACCACCACCAATACTTCGATAAGTGTAAACCCTATGATGCCGGGTTTTCTATTCATAAGCCTGTGTTCGACCAACCGCACTGTAAGCTCAATTTAACGTCTGAATGTCTTGAGAATCCGCAACGAGCAATACCGGCATCGACGAATCACCCGATGCAACTGCCGTGACCGCCACGAACGTGCCCTGGGAAGGCACCGTAACACCAGTGGCGACTTTCATTCGCATATCACGGCCGAAATCGTCGGTGAACTCGTATAGACCGCCCCCGAGGTTGGCTCCAATCTTGCCCACGCAGCGAATCAGCATCCCAAACACATCCAGGCCGCTCTCAGCCCGCAAAGCCACACTGTTCACCAAAAGCGGAGCGGGACCGTCCCCGTCCTCCACAACAGTATAACGTGGGAGTATGGCTATTTCGCCGTCGCTGGTTGTTACCGTTCCCTGTACGCAGACAATATCACCAGGCTCGACGGCCCGATCGCTGACAACACGTATTCCGCCGACTCGCGTAGCATCCTGGATGTAGAAATAGCCGTCGAATGCCCGGCTAACGACTTTGTCTACAAGAGCAACCCGATCCCCAACGGCTTTGTTACGCACTTGTCGGCAATAGTAAAGCGCCTCGGCGATGTCCTCGTATTTCTTTACCCAGACGCGGTAGTTGTCGTGATAGGGCGGTTGTGGGTCTTCTTGATCCATAATGCCAACCACGTTGAAAGCTGAGCTAGGAGGAGTAGTGTTGTTGAAATTGCCACGACCGGAAAGAAGCATATTCACCGATCCGCTGGCGTCGGATATAACCAACTGCTGGTTATTTCCCCACGTGCCGGAAACGACCTGCACATCGTGAAGCATAACAAACCGTGTCTGATAACGTTCACCTCCTCCGGCACGCGTCTGATCGAAGTAGTTGCAGCTTGACACAGAGCTGATGAACGCCGGATCAGGTATTCCAACTCCTGTTTCGATGACTTCTAGGGTAAAAATGATGTCGGGATCGTCGGAGTGGCGATCGTTGATAAAAACTTTGCCGTTGTGGTTTCCCAAAAACCCTGTGACACGAACACGGTCACCGGCATTAAAATCGGGGTAGTTGACCGGTCTCCAACCCTGTTCCCACCAGAAACTTCCGGCCCAGATCTGCATACCGCCGCGGTCCGAAGCTGTATCTTGCACCATTGCGGTATACATCACATCCGGATCCAACAGCTCTCCCACGCCGGCAAGCGTGACGCCTTCGATAACCACACGGTTGGCAGGTATCGGGTCGGCACCGACAAGCGGGTGGCTGCCAGTACCGTCGGCGTTCACGGCCTCATAGTCCCAGATCGAGTCCGCTTGCCCCCCAACGGGCAACAACAAAGCGATGATGACGGCGAGGACGAATGTCCGTGTTCTCGAAGTGCGCATTCTTCTTCTCCCCATAGTGTGCCGTAGCACGTATTGACATATCGTAGCACGCGTGCTTGAGGATGTCAATAGTAATTGCGGGGGTTTTGTGGCAGGCAACATTGCTTTTCTTGAGCGAGAGACAGTAGCGCAGGCTTCGGCGGCACACCAATCTTCGGTTTGATCGGTCTCCCGAGAGCAAGGCTTACCCGACAGGATTGTCGGACAAGCCAAGTGATCAAGTGATGCCCTTGCCGGTCGTGGTGGAGACGAGTTGGCCGTGTTTGACGCCTCGTGTACTGATAAGCGAATCGGCGATGCGTTTCACCCGGTTGCTGGGACCTCGAACTATGATCACTTCCAGGCAGTTATGGGGATCAAGATGGACGTGGGTACTGCAGACTATGGAGTCGTGATGGTTGTGCTGAAGCTCGGTTAGGACATTGGCAAGTTCGTGCTCGTGATGCTCGTAGACGATGGTAATGGTGCCTATCACCTCGGCTTGTGGATCTGCCCATTCCTCGGCCACCAATTCACGCCTAACTAGATCACGTATTGCCTCCGAACGTGAATTGTAGCCGCGCTCCTCGATAAGCGAATCGAACCTGCTGAGCAGGTCGTCTTCCATCGATACCCCGAAGCGTTCCAGTTCGGACAAATGAGGCACCCTCCTTTGGCAAGCAATGAGATGGTAACACGAGAGGACATTTGGTTCAAGCCTGCCGTGTTTCCAATCCTGACACAGCCAGGCTATAATTGCGGTAGTTCTACTTAGTCGGGAGAGTCCATTTGCAACACGATGCTGTCTGCTCCACCCCGCCGTGCCGCGACCTAAAGCTGCTATGGATGTCGGTTTTCGCCCTTGGCCTTGGGTTCGGAATCTACAACGCCACTTTCTTCAACTTCATTACCGAGTTCATCAAGATCGAGCCGCAACAGCTCGGATGGCTCGAAGCAACAAGAGAGCTGCCAGGTTTTTTGTGTTTTGTAATTGCTGCTATGACCATAAGAATAGCCGAGCCGTTACTAAGCGCATTTGCGTTCTTGATGATGGCAATTGGCATGAGCTGCATATCGCTGGTTCATACTGTGCCGACTCTGATGCTGTGGTCGTTCGTATGGAGCGTGGGGATTCACACTTGGATGCCACTTTCGTCTTCCATAACGATGCACCTAGCTGTCGACCACGAGAAGGGGAAACGGCTAGGACAGACGACAGGATGTTGGAGTCTGGGCACAGTTATCGGGATGGCGGCAGTCCTGCTTGTAAACCATGGATTGAGCTACCAAGCGTGGTTTTTGATCGGGGGCGGGTGCTACGGGCTTGCATCTTACGCGATGGCTCACGTGCGAAGGGACATCGGCCACCCTGAAAAGCCGCGGTTCGTGTGGAAGAAGCGATATCGACTGTATTACGCGCTGACGTTTCTGGAGGGGTGCCGAAAGCAGGTATTCTTCACGTTCGCGCTGTATGCGCTCACTAAAGTCTACAACACCCACTTACGTGTCGTCGCGCTGCTGATGCTGGTCAACGGTTTGGTAAATATGTTCGGAGCGCCGGTAGTAGGCCGCGTGATCGATCGCATCGGCGAAAGAAAGATACTTCTGACTAGTTACACGGCGCTGATACTTGTATTCCTCGGCTACGCGGAAATCAAGCGCGCCCATATTCTGTACGTGATGTATTGCCTAGACAACCTCTTCTACCTATCGACGATCTGTCTCACCACGTTTTTACAGAAGGTCGCGCAACCTGAGGATTTAATGCCGACACTGTCTATGGGAGTTACAATGAACCACGTGGCAGCAGTGCTAGTACCACTCATAGGCGGGTACTTGTGGGCATCGCTTGGGTGTGCAGTGACTTTCAAAGGCGGAGCAGTGGTAGTGGCGACATCCCTAGTTTTGGCAACAAAGGTAGGTAAAAAGCGTTCCACCAGGGTAAAGGCGTGATCTGAGGCATATTATATCTCAATCACACGATTACCTCTGGTCGCTGCTGGAGCGGGACACGGAAAATGGCTCGCAACTATACCTTTCATCGTTACCGGTGTGGGTAAGGGAACAGGTAAGATTATGGCTTGAAGGACGTTGGGATGAAGGCGTCGAATTAAGTTTGGAGGTTTCCCCTAAGAGCCAGTCGTAACGGACGGCATTCCCATCCAGGAGGACGTTAATATAATGGATTACTTTCTGACCGAAGAGCAGAAGTTTATGAAGGACGTGGCGAAGGAGCTTGCGGAGAAGCGCTTCAAGCCCGTAAGCGCACACTACGATGAGACCGGTGAGTTCCCGTGGCCCGAGACGCAAGCTATGGCCGAAGCCGACCTCTTCCGAGTATTCATTCCCGAGCAGTATGGCGGCATGGACTGCGGCACCCCTATCATGAACATGTGCGTGGTGACTGAGGAGCTGTCCAAGGTGGACGGGGGCATAGCGCTTGGCTTCGCTGCAACCGGGTTGGGAACGTTCCCGATTCTGATCTCCGGTTCAGAAGAACAAAAACAGCGTTGGCTGCCCAGAATCGCAGACGGAAAATCGCTGGCCGCCTTTGGCCTTACCGAGGCAAACGCCGGGTCAGATGTGGCAGGAATGCAGACGCGAGCCGTTGAGGACGGCGACTACTATATTCTGAATGGCACCAAGCAGTGGATTACCAATGGCGGCGAAGCCGAGATCTACTCGGTATTCGCGGTAACCGACCCAGACAGGGGCGCGCGCGGGGTGTCGTGCTTCGTGGTCGAGAAGGGAACCGAGGGCTTCAGCTTCGGCAAGAAGGAAGACAAGATGGGCATTCGGGCTTCAGCGACCCGAGAACTAATATTTCAAGACTGTCGCGTACCCAAGGAAAATATGCTAGGCAGGCGCGGGACAGGGTTCTTTACTGCGATGAAAACCTTTGATCAGTCGCGGCCCGGCGTGGCCGCCCAGGCGCTCGGAATCGCCGCCGGAGCGTTGGAGCTGGCGGTCAACTACTCCCGAGAGCGTGTTCAGTTCGGCCAACCAATATCGGCGAACCAGGGTCTGAGATTCCTGCTTGCGGATATGGCGATGAAGGTGGAATCGGCGAGGGCACTGGTTTACTCCGTTGCGCGTTGGATTGACTCGAACCCGGACGAGAAGGTTACGGCCTACTCGGCGATGGCTAAGTGCTGGGCATCAGACGTCGCGATGGAAGTCACGACCAATGCGGTACAGGTGTTCGGTGGCTACGGGTATATGAAAGAATATCCGGTCGAAAAAATGATGCGCGACGCCAAGATAACCCAGATATATGAAGGGACAAACCAGATCCAACGCGACGAGATTGGCCGCGGGCTAATTGCAGAAGCGGCACGGAAGAAATAATTCCGGTTCGAGGCTGTGAGAGTCTGAGCGGATCAAACCAACCGTGAAGCTCTTCGGCTATCAGGAAGTAAGTGAGATCGCCTAAGGCGTATGAGTGAAGCAGGTAGTCCACACGTAGTTGTCCTGGGAGCTGGGTTTGCCGGTGTCGAGGTAGCCCAAGTGCTTGCACGTAAGCTGCCGCGCGAAGGGCGAGTGACGCTGATCGACCAGAACAATTTCCTGCTGTTCACCCCTATGCTGATCGAGGTATTGGCAGGACAGGTGGACATGCTCCACATTGTCGCGGCGGCGCGTCAGCTCCATCGGCGTATCAAGTTCGAACAAGGGCGCGTTGTAAACATCGACCTTACCAACAAGCGTGTGGATTACCTCGTCTGGGGTGGAGGAGGAGGCAATCACCACACCACGCGCTCCATCCAGGCGGACCATATCGTGATCGCGTTGGGTTCGGCTCCTGATTTTCGCGGTGTGCCGGGTCTCGAAGCCAACGCAATGACGATGAAGAACCTCTGCGACGCAGTAAGCATTCACAACCGAGCACTGGCTTTACTCGAAAGAGCCGACTCGGAACCCGATGCAAGGGTTCGTCGGAGGCTCCTTACCTTTGTCATCGGCGGCGGCGGGTTCTCAGGGGTGGAAACTACGGCGGCACTGACGGACTTTGTAATGGACGCAATGCGTTACTACCCTACCGTCCAGCGCGAGGATATCCGTGTGGTATTGGTGGAGATGGAATCGCGCCTGCTGCCGGAACTTGACGAACGCCTAGTCGAATACGCACGCCACAAGCTGGAGCGTATGGGCGTTGAAGTGAGGCTGAACACTGCGATCAGCCACGTAGCGCCGGATTACGTGGATTTCGCGAGCGGAGAGCGCGTATATGGCCATACTCTTATTTGGACGGGTGGAATCAGTCCAGTGGCAGTGGTACGCAGGATGGCTTGCGAATGCACCAAACACGGCGCAATCATAGCGGATTCTACATGCGCGATTGACGGCTTTCCCGGCTGTTGGGCACTTGGCGACTGTGCCCATGTACCTCACCCACGAACAGGGATTCCCTATGCACCGACAGCCCAAAACGCAGTCCGCCAAGGTAGACTAGTCGCCAACAACATCATCGCTACGCTGAATGGGAAACCGGTGAAACCGTTCAATTTCAAAGCTATTGGCGAAGCAGCCGCCTTGGGCAGACACGCAGGGATCGCTAGTATTTACGGAGTGCGCTTCTGGGGTTTTCCAGCGTGGTTCCTGTGGAGAACAATCTATCTCCTGAAATTGCCAAGGCTGAAACAGCGCGTTCGCGTTGGAATCGACTGGGCAATGGACCTGGTATTTGGTCGGGAGATAGTGGAATTGCCGGCGCAGTGCTTCGTAGCCGGGCTGTGCCCGACGATTGAGCTGCAGGAGACGAATAGGCACTAGGAAGCCACGGGAAACAACAGATGCTGCGAGTCTACGTAGAATTAAAAGCGCCGAGAATGGTGTTGTCGATAAGCCGTGTACGGCCAATGCGGACGGCCGTCAGCGCCACCATCGGCTTGTCTGGGTGCACTACAGGCGCGAGCGTCTCAGCATCCACGACCTCGAAGTAATCCAGCTCCGCAAGCGGTTCCTCATCGATCAACCTGATGGCAGCGGCACGGATTGCCTCCGGCGCACGAGTTCCAGACTCATACATCTCCTTAGCCAAGCACAGCGCACGACTGAGGACCGTAGCCGCGTCACGTTCCTCAGCGGAAAGATAGACGTTGCGTGAAGACATCGCGAGGCCGTCAGGCTCTCGAACGGTCGGCACCGCGATGATCTCCAGCGGCAAATTCAGGTCGCAAACCATCTTGCGGATAACCAGCAGTTGTTGATAATCCTTTTGTCCGAAGTAGGCACGGTCAGGTTGGACTATCGAAAAGAGCTTAGTGCATACGGTTGCGACTCCGCGAAAGTGTCCCGGACGGGACGCGCCTTCCAATATCTGAGTTATGCCCTCAACCTCAACCCAGGTCGATGTCCCTTCGGGATACATTTCCGCAGTGTCTGGGGCAAAGACTACGTCGACACCGGCTTCGCTGCACAGGGAACAATCGGTTTCAAGTGTTCTGGGATAGCGCTCATAGTCTTCGCTGGGGCCAAACTGTGTAGGGTTGACGAATATGCTCACCACTACAAAGCCGCACTCGCTTTCGGCACGTCGAACCAATGCCAAGTGCCCCTCGTGAAGAGCTCCCATTGTAGGAACGAGGCCTATGGTAAGGCCGTTGTGTCTCGCTGCGGCGACACGTCTTCTTACATCTACTATTGTATGCGTCAAGATCACAGCTATTATATTACTCCATAGGTTTCTTACGCACTGGGAACACCCCGGATTTCACATCGGCATTGTAGTTCTTGAACGCTTCAAGGGTGGCAGTCCAGATGTCGGCGTATTGCTTGGCAAACGAAGGCTTGAGCCGGTCATACATATTCAGGATATCATGGGCCACGAGCACCTGGCCGTCACAATCCGGTCCCGCTCCAATGCCAATGGTCGGGACAGTCAGGCTGAGGGTGATCTCGGCAGCAAGCTGCGCTGGGATGAGTTCCAATACCACAGCGCAGACGCCGGCGTCCTGGAGCGCGGAGGCTTCGTCCTTTATTCTGACGGCGCCGGCCTCGTCCCTTCCCTGCACACGTAAGCCGAGCGCGTGGATCGACTGAGGAGTGAACCCCAGGTGGCCAATCACAGGGATCCCACAAGTCACAATCCTGCTTATCGCCTTGGCGGCGTGGGCTCCTTCGACCTTCACGGCATGTGCGCCTCCTTCGGCAACCAGACGCCCTGCGTTGCGAACTGCTTCCTCGACGCTGACCTGAAAAGACATAAACGGCATATCGGCCACAACCATCGCCCTCTTTACTGCTCTTGCAACGGCGGCAGTGTGTCGGATCATATCTTCCATAGTCACCTGCAGCTCGTTATCGTAGCCGAGCACTACACGCCCGAGGCTGTCGCCAACCAACGCAATATCGATACCGGCCTCATCGATGAGACGACCCGAGGGATAGTCATACGCCGTGAGAGCGGATATCTTCTCGCCTCTACTTTTCATCTCCATAAGATCGGCAACGGTAACGGCATCTTTTGGCATTGATGAACCTCTCATTCGTCAAGCGGTTTGGCAGCACAACCCAAATACCAGCCTATGAGACAAGACAAAAACGATATATTGCCTCCGTAAAGCAGCACTTGCATTTTTGCCCGCGGGTCGTACATAGCCGATGCCAATAACACAACGATTAGCACGCAGCCAAATACCGTGAGCACCGACCTGGACAGGCTGCCTTGCAACAATCCCACTACAGTATACAGCGCTGCTGCGCCAAGAAAGAAGAATCCCGAGCCGATAAGCAACAACACGCCAGTTGGAATGAGAACCCAATTGGTACCTCCGCTAGTCTCAAAGACGAGCTCCTCGTCGGGATCGTCAACCAATTTGTTGATCGAGAGTATAATGCCGACAATGACCGACGCAGCGGCCATAAATCCGATGAGGTTCCAACTCCAGAGCCTGATCTGCGGGATATACAGATTCAGCCAGGGGATTGGCTCGCCCGGAAACACCTGTATTAGCCATATGCAAAAAGCTGCAAGAGACGCCCAGAAGATTGTCATGCGGATTGCTTTGGAGGAAGAAGCCGGAGCCACATAGATGTCTTGCTTTGTGGAGATTTTCTTGTCGATCAGAGCAAGCATTTTGCGCTCGCTTTCGCGGTCTAGCGGGTCGAGTTGGACGGCGCGACTGTAAGCATTGATCGCGTTCTCGGCCCTGTCGAGAGCTCTGTAAACATCGCCAAGAATGGCGTAGGCTTTCGCATTACGTCCGTCCATTCTAATCGCACGCTTACAATGGCCCTCGGCTTCGTAGAAACGGCGCTGGATAAAAGACCACTGGGCGTCTTTTAGCAACTGATCCAACGAGCTGGACGGTTCGCCGCGTTTGGCGGCCGTGCCTGGAGGTTCGGCGATGAGTGTGGCGTCGTATTGCTTCCTGCTTAGTGGATCGCTGAGGACTTCATAGGCCTCGGATATCTGTATAAAGAGCCTGTGAGCAGCGTCCTTGTCCTCGGCGACATCTGGATGGAACTTGCGAGCTAACTGTCGATAGCGCCTTGCGATTTGCGCCTGAGACGCACCCCTGGGAAGACCGAGTATCTCGTAGTAGTTCCGCGAGTTTCGCATCAGATTCCGCCCATCACCTTGTTGAAATAGCTCGTGTAGAAGCGAACCAGGAGCAGGATTACAAGGATGGAAACCACCAGCAGCGCAACCACGAATAGGGCTATGGCCAGTTTTTGAAGCGAGGCGTCGACCTCTCCTTCCATGTAATCGGCAACCGTGTTGAGCGTGTCGTCGATGCGGCCCGTCTTTTCCCCGGGTAAAAGCATGTCAAGCACTATTGGTGCGAAGGCGCCCGTGCGCTGGAGGGCTTGGGTGAGTCCGATACCCGAACGAAGAGCGGAAATAGCTCGGCTAATCCGAGCGCCCAGAGCTAGATTCGCACAAGCATCTGAAGAGACCGAGACGGCCTCCGTAAGCGGCAGTCCAGCACCGTAAAGTGAGGCAAGAACTCTGCTAAATCGCAACATTGCGATCCTTCGGGCAGTTGGCCCGATGATTGGGATCATTAACTTAAAAGCATCCCATGCCTTTTTTACACACGAGAACTGGAAGAGAAGCTTCACCAAAACAGCAGCAAGGAGTAGCCGGGGAACCCAGGTAATAAACCATTGCTTTAGAGCCGCAAAGTAAGCTTCTCCGCCGCCCTGCATCAGCGCTTCAAGCTGCGAAGCAGGAACAAGCAGAATCACCACGATGGCAGGATAAAAAATGGCAAGCGCGATTTTTCGCCGGATCCCAATCTCGTATTCGAGGTAGGCAGCAATACGCTCCACCATCGGCATTAGCAGACCGCCCATCTCCCCCGCGCGAACTAGTGACAAGATTAGCCTGTTGAACACGTGCGGATAGCGACAAAGAGCATTAAAAAGCGTGTCGCCTGCGCTAACGCGGTCGCGCGCGTCGGCAACGATAGCGCCGAGTCGCCCTTTCGTTCTGCTACCTAGACTTCGAAGCGCCTCGGAGAGCGACATTCCGCCGCCCAGAAGTATCGCTAATTGTCTGAAGAAGAACGATAGATGGCGAATATTAATACCAGTACACAGTGGACTTACGAAATAACCGATGAAGGCCACTGCCCCCCGGCCATAAGTCACACCTTGTGCATGCGCCGAGCGCACGTCCATCGGGAAATGGCCCATCTCGCGTAGCCTGGAGGCGGCAGAACGCTCATCATCGGCGTCGATAGAACCTGTTATGGTATTGCCCGATCTGTCCTTGGCTGTGTAATAGTATGTTGCCAAGCTATTCAGCCTCCAACCAAGTCTACAAACTTGAAAGCGACCTCGAAGTAGGTGCGAACCATTTGTATCAGCACGATGCCGATTACTGCAATTACGAGTGCGATGAGCAGGCTCACAGACCATATACGGCCAAGCGACCTTTGCAACTCAGCGCGATCAGCGTAGGATGCCGCGAGATTGCTAAGAACCTGCGGAACCTGGCCTGCCCTTTCGCCCGCAACAACGAAGTCGATGTCGTCAAGGACGAAAACGCCCGATGCCTCCATCATTTGCGAGATTCCGGCATCGGCTGGAACGCGCGACCGCGCACCGCGAAGTCTTTCCGCAATTACCGAATTGCGAGCGGTGAGACTTGCGGCACCCCACGCAGAGCCAGGCGATATGCCTGACTCATATACCTCATCAAGCACGTGCAGGAAACGTGCTAGCGAGCGATAGCGATGCAGCTTGCCCCACACCGGAACGATCAACAGGAGACCGTCAAGGACACGCCTTATCGACGGCACGCGCTTGACCCGACCCCAGGCGATCCACACAATGGCAACGGCAAGCGTCAGCGGAACGCCGTGCGTTAGGCACATCATCAGAAAACCCTTTACGACGATTGCCAGGACTTCGGCCGATGTTAAGGAGCCTTTGAGCGAAGCTTCTGCTGCCTGCGTGAGCAGGTCGTTAAGGTTCGCGGCCCAGATCAGGAAAAGGAACCCGATGATGTGTGATTTGGCTATACCCCACCCTATGCGTCCCTTGCGCACTTCCGTGGCCTCGCGCTCGATCTCGACCGCGACCTCTTCCAGTGCCCCGTCCAACTTGCCCGACATCTCTCCGGCCCAGACGGAGGCAATAGCGTGCACCGGAAAGATACCCTGATGCGCTACCATGACAACGGAGAGCTTTTCTCCCGCTTGCAGCAACTCCTGGAACTTGGGAAGCACATTTCTAATGTGTCGGTTACGCACGGCCGTGGAAACATCGTGTAACGCCTGACTAACTGGAACACCCGACTTCACCAAAACGGCCAATTGCCTGAAGAACCCTGCCAATTGCGAAAGCGGAACGATGGGCCGAACGTTGACCGGCATCGGCATTGCAGCGCTGCCGACCTTTGACCGCTGTGACAACTGCGACGCAGCGGCTGATCTCGTGTTCCGAGCAGAGCCGCCCAACACAGAAGGGTAAATGCTTCGGAGCGTGTAGCCCATCCGACTGAGATTGTTCGAGACCTGTTGCTCGCTGTCAGCCTTCATAACGCCCCGAACGACCTTGCCCGTTTTGTCCACGGCTTCATAGCGATACAGGTGCATTATCTGCAACAGCGCTCCAAATTAACTTGCGACGGTTTGAAGAGGCGTGGTTCCGATTTCGGCCCCACGCTTTAACGCAACTCATAATAACAACTACGCAATTACGACTACCAACCGAGGGCCATCTTTTTCTCCAAACCTTGAGTGTCCACGGCTGCGGCAGCCTCAACTGCGGACATTCCGCCCGGCAAAACCAAATCAGGCGCAATCTCCGCCAACGGAACCAGTACAAACGCCCGATTCATCATCTCCGGGTGCGGGATCACCAGCTCATCTTTCGTGACGCTAAGATCATCATAGACTAGTATATCCAAGTCTATGACTCTAGGACCCCAACGAATTGTTCTGACACGACCCAAGCGACGCTCGATTTCAAGGCACAGGTCGAGCAATTCGTCAGGAGAGCGAGTAGTCGCCAGCTTTGCCACAGCATTGAGAAAATCAGGCTGTTCCTTCACGCCCACCGGTTTGCTGATGTAGATAGACGAAGCAGCCACCACCTGAGTATAATCGTCGCCTTCCAGGAGACGAAGCGCTGCCCGCAGGTTTGTGGCTCTGTCACCAATATTCGAACCAAGCGCGATAAAGGCCGTCACTTTGTCAGTCATCTACTGCCCAATTATACTTATCGGCGAGAAGCAGCGCAAAGATTGGAACAGGTAATGGGCGTTGGGTTTTGGAGATTGGAAGCTGGAAGACAAGGCGAGGGTAAACTAATATTGCGTATAGTCGGAGGGGGGATACCAAATATGTTTGCACCACGAAAACTCCTATTGACACTACCGGCAGCGGCGATGGTAATACTAATGGCGGCAGCGGCAGGAATCACACAGAAGTGTTGTTCTGTCTGCGCACCTCAAAAACCAGTGGCCGGCTGTCCCACCGGAGGGCCGATAGTCGGATGTATGGTGCTTTCGGATGACACAATCCGCCAGCAAGTTGAGATGCGACTACGCAGCATATTCGACCCAAAGAGGGGATGCGCAAACGTAAACGTGGTGAACGGTGTGGTCTGCCTCACAGGAAGCGTAACCGAAATCGCCGACATTGAGCTGGCAACTTTCCTCGCTTCAAGCGTGCGAGGTGTCTCTCACGTGTGCAACCAACTCACGCTCTTGCCGAAAATCCTGCTTGACTCGGCGCTGGTAGAGCAAGTCACGCGCGCCATTGGAAACGCACCATACAAGGTCAGCGGAGTGAAGGTGGACGTAACCAATGGGGTTGCAAATTTGACTGGCTGGGTAGACACGGAATACGTTAGAGAACAAGTGGGAGCGATCGCGGGCTCGGTTCCAGGAATAGGAGCAGTGCATAACTATCTTATGGTGAAAGAAGAAGGCGGTACTTTCTAATACGACTTCTTCTCACATCCGAGTGAGATGCCGTGATGCCGAGGGGCCCAATCGCACGATGCTTGCGACTTTGAAATAAATCGTAACGGCGGCGCAACGGATCTCGTGCATTGGTCTATGAGATCGACCTGGAGAAAGCACGGCCCGGCGTATTGCGCCGGGCCGTTATTCAACAGTCAAGCAAGCCTAACCCTGCTCAGATAGCGCTGTCGGAGTCCGCATCGATATGGCCCTCGCCATCATCTTTGACGGCGAACTCAGGCGCCTCTTCGGCAACATCGGCATCCTCGTCGGCATAGGCTCCAAGTTCCTCGTCCGCCTCGTAAGTATCCGATTCGCCTCCAACGGCAACGTCGACACCACCCATCTCTTCAGCACTTTCGATCTCAGCGGCCATGGTAGCCTCAGATGAGATCCCGCCGGAAAGCATCTCCAGGTCCTCGCCTGGAATCAGACTTTCGTCCTCCTCGTCGATGGGTCCGGCTTCAAGCAACTGCCGTACCGGCGATATAACCTCGCCGCTCTCGGAAAGCACCTCAAGCCCTCGGTATCTCGGTAGGCCAGTACCCGCCGGAATCAGACGACCAATGATGACGTTCTCCTTCAGCCCCACAAGGTTATCGCGCTTGCCCTTGACGGCTGCATCGGTAAGCACGCGGGTGGTCTTCTGGAACGATGCCGCGGACAGGAAGCTGTCGGTGGCAAGAGACGCCTCGGTAATACCCAAAAGCACCCACTCTGCGGTGGCCTCGGTACCGCCAAGACCGCGAACGCGAGCGTTCTCATCCTCGAACTCGAACTTGTCGACGATCTGCCCCGGCAGGAAGCGGCTGTCACCGGCTTCGACGATTCGACGCTTCCTGAGCATCTGTCGGACGATGATCTCAACGTGTTTGTCGTTGATGTCGACGCCCTGCGACTTGTAAACGCTCTGAATCTCGCGCACTAAATACTCCATGACGCCACGCACGCCCTGCAGCTCCAGAACCTTGTGTGGGTCGAGCGGACCTTCGGTCAGACGATCGCCTGCCTGGACTTCCTGGCCGATCTCGACCTCTAGGTTCCCTCTGTAGGGCACCAGGTGGGTCTTGCGGAGTTTGACTATCTGAACTCCTGCTTCTTTAATCCTGCGAGCGAGCTTTTCAGTAAGTTCGGTGCCCGCCTCGACTATAACTTCCCCTGACTTGGGATCAACAACATCATCGACGACTACTTCACCCGCTAACTCGCTGGGGTCGAATGTAGGCATCTGCGTGTGAATGACCACTCTCTTAAGGCCGCGGGTCTCGATATCGACCACAGTCCCAGCGACTTCAGTAATGATAGCCTGGCCCTTGGGTTTGCGCGCCTCGAATAGCTCAACAACCCTCAGAAGGCCACGAACCTGGTCCTCAAGCACCTTAAGAACGGCCTGAACAGCCCTAGATCGCTCGCGCTCCATGCCTTCGACGCCGTCCTCTATCGAGACCAGTCCGCGTCGAATATCTTCGTGGAGGTCCCTTAGGGACTCCTGTTTCTTTTTCTTGACCTCAGCAACTCCGGTAAGGTACTTTCCCGCGACACCTCCGGTGTGGAATGTTCTCATCGTAAGCTGGGTGCCCGGCTCTCCGATGGACTGCGCGGCGATAATACCAACGGCGGTTCCAGGTTCTACTAGCCGCCCCGTCGCCATATCGCGCCCATAGCACTTGGCACATATACCCTGACGCAACTCGCAGGTAAGCGGCGAGCGGAGACCAACACGCGTGAGCCCGGCGGCTTCTATCTTCTTTGCCATCTGATCGGTAATGATCTCGCCCGCACGAACCAGCGGTTCGCTTTCACCCGGTAAAAAGATATCGTCAAGAGCGGTTCGACCCTTCACTCGGTCGCCGATAGTCTCAATGACCTCCCCGCCTTCCTCGATGTTCGACACGTAAATCCCGTTGACCGTCCCGCAGTCGTCGCCACGGACAATGACGTCCTGCGCCACGTCCACCAGGCGCCGCGTCAGGTACCCGGCGTCGGCAGTCCTCAGAGCGGTATCCGCCAAGCCCTTGCGTGCGCCGTGGGTCGAAATGAAGTATTCGAGAATGTTGAGTCCCTCGTGGAAGTTCGACTTGATGGGAAGATCCTCAATCAAGTTGCCAAATGGATCACTCATAAGACCGCGCATTCCTGAAAGCTGAGTTATCTGCCTTTGGCTGCCGCGCGCTCCGGATGTAGTAATGATGGAGATCGGATTGAACGCGTCGATACCACCCAGGATTGCCTCCGCCACCTCTTCGGCAGCGCGTGTCCATAACTCGAGGACCTGCTGCTTGCGTTCGGCTTGCGTGATGAGACCTCGGCTGTAGTCGCGGTTCTTTCGCGCGACCGCAGTCTGCGTAGCCTCGACGATTTCGTCGCGCTTGGACGGTATGTCCATGTCGGTCATCGAAATCGTAATTCCTGCAAAGGTAGAGTAGCGGAAACCAAGCTCTTTTATGTCATCAAGAAGCTGAATTGTGCGCTCATGGCCGTTGGTCTCGTAACAGGTGGTGACCAGCGAAGCCATGGTCTTCTTATCGATTTCTTTATCGATGTAGCGCATGTTCGGCGGTAGGATACTGTTGAATATGAGCCTGCCGACGGTGATCTCCCGCAACTCCAGTTCCTTGCTACCAGGCTCCTTTGGCAGACGGACCTTAATGGGCTCGTGAATATCGAGATTGCACTTCTC
>Ga0068707_1000011_pt1 | contig 77274 bp, 60 predicted proteins | sample YNPNPMetaG_FD_66600 | JGI IMG/M metagenome (GOLD analysis project Ga0068707, IMG submission 66600) | Anoxygenic and chlorotrophic microbial mat microbial communities from Yellowstone National Park, USA - YNP NP MetaG | ecosystem: Environmental > Aquatic > Thermal springs > Hot (42-90C) >... | reverse complement strand
GCCTGCCGACAGACACAACCATGAAAGGAGGCAGCATATGACAACCCAAAAGGATTCACCCCTGAGCACTGAGAATCTCTACGATGACGACGAGGAGGACACCCAGAAAGACAAGTATCTTACCTTCACCGTTGGTAGCGAAGATTACGGCATTGACATCAGCCATGTCACAGAAATCATCGGCATTCAGAAGATCACGGACGTGCCGGATATGCCGGACTACATCAAAGGTGTTATCAATCTGCGCGGCAAGGTAATTCCCGTGATGGATGTACGGCTGCGGTTCAGAATGCCCTCACGGCAGTATGACGACCGCACCTGCATTATCGTGGTTGACGTCAACGGATCGGCAATCGGGCTGGTCGTTGACACGGTGAAAGAGGTGGTGGACATTCCGCCAAGCCAGATTGAGCTGCCACCTGAGGTTGTTGAACGCACCGCGCAGCAGTACCTTAAGGGATTGGGGAAACTGGGTGAGCAGGTGAAGATACTGCTGGATGTAGAGAAACTGGTACGCAGGGAGCAGGTAGTGGCTTTCTCTGAGCTGCACCAGCCCGGGCAGGCGCAGGCAATGGCATTGTAAGGTTCCTGGTTCAAGGTTCAAGGTTCAAAGTTCGAAAAACAAAATCGAAGCTCGAAGCACGAAAAACCTTTTTCGGATTTCGGATTTAGAATTTCGGGTTTTTTCGCCGTGAGCTTTGAACCATTTGAACCTTGAACATGGAACCATGAACTTAACTTTTTTTCAGGAGGACGAGCGATGTTTAAGAACATGAAACTGGGAGTAAAACTGGGAATCGGGTTCGGCGTGCTGATCGCCATTGCGATGATACTGGGCGGCATGGCGGTCGTGAACATGAAGGCCGTGCAGAACAATGCGACCATACTGGCCAAAGAAAACGTGCCTGAGATGGGGGTGGCAAACAATGTGGAGCGCTACTCGCTGAAAACCATGTACGAGATGCGCGGATACGCCTATACCGATGACGAGAAGTTTCTTTCAAAGGGCAGGGAAAATCTTGCCAATGCGAAAAAATATTTGCAGGAGGCCATGGCTCTGTCAGATAAAAACGACCGTCTCGCCGGACTGAGGGAAGCGGCGCTCAAGGCGGAAGAGAAGCTCAAAGAGTATGAGCAACTTGCCGAGGAGACCGTCGCGGTCAACGCAAAAATTTCCAAAAACCGAGAAGTTATGAATGAAAACGAAGCAAAGTATATGAATGCGTGCTATGATTTCCTGGCGGATCAAAACAAGCTCATGGAAAAGGACATAGCCGACATGGCAGGACAGGAAAAGCTCCAAGAGCGTCTAAAAAAAATAAACCTCATAAACGATGTGATCGATATGGGCAACTGGGTGATAGCCGGCAACTTCAAAGCGCAGGCCACGCGCGATCCCGAGCTTTTCAGGGAAACCCTCAAAAAATTCGACGATATAAAAAAGAAAATCCCCGAAATCCGCGAAATAACGCATCAGGCGGTAAACCTGAAGTCTCTTGATGACATCGAACAGGCCGGCAGCGCGTACCGGAAATCCATGGAGGAATTTCTCGCCAACTGGTTCACCCATGAAGAACTCGGCAAAAAGCGCCTTGCCGCCGGTGAAGCAGTGCTTGAACAGGCAAAGGCAACGGCGATCAACGGCATGGAAAAGGTCTCTGAGATTGCCGACAGGTCGGTCGCGACCCTGAGCACATCGTCAGCCGTCATGATCGCCGGCCTCTTGATCGCGCTTGCCATCGGGTGCGCGTTTGCCGTCGTCCTCACCCGGGCCATTACCGGCCCCATGGTCAAAGGGGTCGAGTTCACCAGGCAGGTGGCTCTGGGCGATGTGAGCGCAACACTTGATATAGATCAGAAGGATGAAATCGGCATGCTTGCTGCGTCTATGAACACCATGGTCGCCAACCTGCGCGAGCTGGTGAAAACCGCCGAGCGGATCGCGGAAGGCGATTTGACCGTCAACGTGAAGCCGCTGTCGGAGAAGGACGCGTTGGGCAATGCACACAAACACATGGTTGAGCGGCTCTCCAACGTGGTTGCCGAAATTAACACATCCTCAAGCAATGTTGCGGCAGGGGCTGAGCAGATGAGCTCGACCAGCCAAGCGATGAGCCAAGGGGCGACGGAGCAGGCAAGTGCACTTGAGGAGATATCAAGCTCGATGAACCAGATTGCCTCACAGACCAAGCAGAACGCTGAGAATGCCTCGCACGCCAGCAAACTTGCCGGAGAGGCAAAGGACTATGCGGCACGGGGCAACCAGCAGGTGGGTGAGATGGTTGGAGCGATGAAAGAGATCAGCGAGTCGAGCAGGAACATTCAGAAGATAATCAAGGTGATAGATGAGATAGCGTTTCAGACAAACCTTCTTGCCTTAAACGCAGCGGTTGAGGCTGCCCGGGCAGGCAAGCACGGGAAGGGTTTTGCGGTGGTGGCAGAAGAGGTACGGAACCTGGCGGCACGGAGCGCTAAGGCAGCCAAGGAGACCGCGGAGATGATTGAGGGAGCGGTGAAGAAGATTGAGGACGGGACAGCGATGGCAGACCGGACGGCAGCGGCACTGAGTGAGATTGTGACTGCGGCGACGAAGGTAACGGATTTGGTGGCAGAGATTGCGGCAGCCTCCAATGAGCAGGCACAAGGGGTCTCCCAGATAACGCAGGGGCTGAGCCAGATTGATCAGGTGACGCAGCAGAACACCGCGCATGCTGAGGAGAGTGCTTCGGCAGCTGAGGAGCTGTCCAGTCAGGCAATGGTGCTGCAGCAGCTCATCGGGACGTTCAAGGTTTCAGGACAGGTGCAGCAGGTGCCCTCAGCCGGAATGCTGGGCACCGCAGCAAAGAAGGGGGCAGCAGCGCCCAAGAAGGCGGTGACCTCAGGTTGGGGACATCCACAGGACACTGCTCATCAATCCGAGCTAGAACCAGTCATCCACCTTGACGACTCAGAGTTCGGGAAGTTTTAAGCACACACAAGAACCTCCCCCGAAGGCTGATGGACAAGGCACAACAGTGCTCACGACCATCAGCCTTTTTGTTTGATTTGTCTTGACCTTGGCGTTTGGTGTCGTGCTATAGTTTTTTCATGGAAAAGCCGGTTAAAGTTTTTTATCTCATCACCAGCTCAAATGTCGGCGGCACGGAAAAAGCCCTCTTTGAACTCATCAGACGAATTGATAGAGCTGTTTTTTCCGTGTCGGTCTGTTCAATTAAAAAACCCGGCTGTTTTGCAAAAAAGCTTGCCGCTGCTTCTGACCGCTTTTATTCGCTCGGACTGAGCGAAGCAGGCGGAGGTCGCGCTGCAGTGAACTTTCTGCCTGCACTCTTCACCCTTGTCCGTATCGTGCACGCAGCAAAGCCGACAATCCTGCACTGTTTTCTTTTTCGAGCAAACATTATGGGAAGAATCGCAGCGCGGCTTGCCGGTGTACCGGTTGTCATTTGCTCAATTCGGGTGATAGAAGAAAGAAAGTGGCTCAAACACCTGATTGATCGCCGCACCTCAGGCATGGTTGACCGTTACCTTGCGGTCTCAGAAGCTGTCCGGCAGTTTACCCTTCGACAGCTCAGACTGCCACCAGAAAAAATTATCACCATTCCCAATGGGATTGACTGCCCAGCCATTGCGCTTCGTGCTCCGCAAAACCTGCCGGAACGTGGTGGCACCTTCAAAATTCTCTGTGCCGGACGGTATGAGCGCCAGAAAGGTCACTCCTTTTTTATCGAGGCACTCAATCGCATGGTGCAGCAGGGTGTTCCGGTGCAGGCATATCTGTTTGGTGAAGGACCTGATGAAAAGAAAATAAAAGATCTCGTAAAACGCACGGGACTTGCTGAGCAGATTCAATTTATGGGCATTACCGATGACCTTCTGTCATGGCTGCAGCGGGTGGATGTCTGTGTGCTGCCCTCGCTGTGGGAAGGTCAGCCCAACGTGCTCCTTGAAGCAATGGCAGCATGTTGTCCGGTAGTGGCGACCCGCATCCCGGGCATTGATGAACTTATCAAGGACGGCACAACCGGCTTGTTGTGCGCACCGGCTGATCCAGAGTCGCTTGCCACTGCACTGCTACAGGTGTTCCACGACCCTGCAGGTGCTGCAGAGCGGGCGCACGCAGCACGGCAATGGGTTGAGCAGTTTTTTTCACTTGAGGCTACGGTGCGGGCGACGGTTTCGGTGTATGAGCAGGTTCTGCAGCAGAAATCACTCACGAGGATGGTATGACCGCGCTGATGCTGGAATATCTTTTTTCATTTCTTTTGGCATTATGTCTCTGCCTCTACATCACACCGATTATCATCGAGGCAGCACTGCACTACGATATTGTTGACCGACCAGACAACAAACTGAAAAAACACCGCATGCCGGTTGCCTATCTTGGCGGCATTGCAGTGTATCTCGCCTTTCTTTTTACCCTTGCTTTAACGTTTACCTTTAGCCGGGAGGTGCTCGGGCTCTTGCTTGCCGGAACCATCATTGCGCTTTTGGGCATCATTGACGACCTGCGACCGCTTGGACCCAAGGTGAAACTGGTTGGTCAGGCGATTGCGGTTTTTGTCCTCATCAAGTCCGGTATTTATGTCCAAATCATCTTGCTGCCGCTGCCGCTCTGTCTGGTGATAACGTTTTTCTGGCTTATGACCATCATCAATGCATTCAATATCATTGATGTTATGGATGGGCTTTCGGCAGGGGTAGCACTGGTCGTCGCAGCGGTACTGTTTTTTGTTGCTCTGCTGAATGACAATCACATGATCGCGGTATTAACCATATCACTTGCGGGTGCACTGCTGGGGTTTTTGCGGTATAATTTCGAGCCTGCAAAGATTTATCTTGGCGACGCCGGGAGCACCTTTCTTGGTCTGATGCTGGGCTCCCTTGCCATGATCGGCAGCTACACGAACAACAACAATGCCGGCTGTCTTGCACCGGTGGTGATTTTGGGCATCCCCTTGTTTGATACTGCTTTTGTAATGTATATCCGGTGGCGTCGGGGCATGCCGGTGATCTATGGGAGTCCTGACCATTTTGCCCTGCGCCTCAGGAAATGGCGTCTTTCGACAAAACAGACCGTGCTGGCAAGCTACGGTGCAAGTCTGATACTTGGGGTAGCAGGCATTGCTATGATGCTCAGCCCGTCAGTAATGGTAGCTTTGTGCATTATAGGGTTTTGTGTGGGTGGGTTTTTATGTGCAGGATGGCTTTTAAAAAAAATAGATATGGGAATGTAAATACCCCAACAGAAAACCAGCACTTAAAAAGGCGATTTAGAAATGAATCAAATACGAGATGTTTTCGTCCCGCAGAGAGACTGTGTCGTAATCGTTGCCCGTAACAGGAAAGGGGTAACTTTCTTTTCATGCTGCTGGATTTTTTGCTCCTCCTGTCGCAGATCCCTATCTGGCGGGGACAGCAAGGGGTGCGGGAAGGGCTTTCCTGCCCCCACCTAACCTCCCCCTGTCAGGGGAGGCATATTTTGTAAGCCCCTCCTGTCGCAGATCCCGCCTTGGCGGGACAGGGAGGGGTACGGGGAGGGCTGGCTTGCATTTCCGCTCCCACTTAACCTCCCCTAGAGGAGGTTTCCTATTTCGCCCCGTGCCCCATCTTTTCCTATAATTTCGATACAGGCTCAGAGGCGGGGGGTGGCGATCTCATATATTGAACAACATTAAAACTCCACGATGATTAAGATAATTGATCATGTCTATCAGGTTGGTGGCAGTGGGCTAACCGCTGCCGCTGATGCAGCAGTGTATCTTATTGTCATTGATACCGATGCCGCACTCATTGATGCAGGCACGGGCAGGGGTCATGATGCACTGGTGCGAAATATTGATGCCTGTCTGCCTTCGCAGGCACGCCTTACGCACCTGTTTCTCACTCACAGTCATTTTGACCATACAGGCGGTGCAGCGCGACTGCGCGAACACTACCAGTGCACGATCGTTGCACATGCCCACGAGGCGCGCTTTCTTGAAACCGGTGATAGCCGCGTCACTGCTGCCGCATGGTATCATGCTGAGCTTTCTCCTTTCACGGTTGACTATGCAATTACCGGTTCGCAGGAAACGTTTCACATCGGTCACCAAGCGCTGCAGGCACTGCACTGCCCGGGACATTCTCCGGGGTCTGTGGTCTATCTGATGGAAATCGGAGGGAAGCGGGTGCTCTTTGGGCAGGATATTCACGGTCCCCTGCATCCAGAGCTTCTGTCAAACCGTGACGATTATATCACCTCGCTCACCATGCTACTCGGGCTTGAGGCTGATATTTTGTGTGAAGGTCACTTTGGCGTCATCAGAGGACGCGCAAACGTCCAAGCTTTCATTCAATCCTATCTACCATAGAGGAGCATCGTTATGGAACAACCGCGACTGTTAACAGAAAGGCACCTTGAGAATTATGCATCAGTCCTCATCTGGGGCATGCAAAAAGCCCGCACCCGTCCGTTTAAAAAAAACGATATCGTGATTGTCCGGTATGATTTCCCTGCCCTGAGACTTGCAGAAATTCTGTACGGTAAACTCCTTGCCTTGGAAGTGCATCCGGTTGTCCGTATGGTCGGAACATCGGTTATGGAACGGACGTTTTTCACCACAGCAAATGATGCGCAGCTTGTGTTCGAAGTGCCGGGGGAACGGATACTCTATAAAAACCTCAACGGCAGCATTTACCTGCATGCACCGCAGTCCCTGACCCATCTGCAGGATATTGATCCGGTACGCATCGCTACAGCTGCCCGCGCCCGCAAACCACTGCGCGACATCATGTTCAAACGAGAGGAAAAGGGTGAGCTCGGTTGGACCCTCTGCTCATTCCCAACCCCTGCCATGGCACGGCATGCACGGCTCAGCCTGCGTACCTATGCAGCGCAGGTAATAAAAGCCTGCTATCTGAATGCAAAAAATCCGGTAGAGACGTGGGAAGAGATTTATCGCAATGCGCGCTCACTGAAGCAGTGGCTCAACAGCCTGAAGATTAAACAGTACCATATTGAGTCCAAAGACATTGACCTTCGCATCGCTCACGGCGAACGGCGTCGGTGGATCGGTATTTCCGGACACAATATCCCAAGTTTTGAACTGTTTATCTCCCCTGACTGGCGTGGCACCGAAGGAGTGTATGTTGCTGATCAGCCTTCATACCGCAGCGGTAATTATGTCGCAGGGGTGCGGCTTGAATTTAAAAAAGGAATTGTCGTGAAGAGTGATGCCTGCAAAGGAGCTGAGTTTGTCAGAAAGCAGCTTGCAATGGACACCGGTGCATCGAGAATCGGTGAGTTTTCGCTGACCGATATTCGGTTTTCAAAAATTGACCGCTTTATGGCAGACACTCTCTATGATGAGAACTACGGTGGCAGGTACGGCAACTGTCACATTGCCGTTGGTTCCTCGTATTCTGACACGTATGACGGCAATCCTGGGACGCTCACCAACCGTGCCAGACAGCGGCTCGGGTTTAACGATTCAGCACTGCACTGGGATTTGGTGAACACACAGGAGAAAACCGTAACCGCAACTCTGCAAACAGGAAAGAAAGTTGTCATCTACGAAAACGGAAAGTTCACGTACTGATCACACGCACACTCTTTATGGGGTGGGGTGCCTATTGCTCATAACACCCTATATCCACACCAGCTCCCTGTGGTCGTTGGGTTCCGTCTAAATCCTGTGCAGGCGCGCGCACCCCGTCTCCACTGTCACGCGCAGGGCTGCCTGCCTGCAGGTGGTAGTCGCCTTCACTGCCCCATCCTGTCGCGACAAACAGCGGATTACCAGAGATATTGCCCGTTCCGATTTGCGCAACCTCGGCATCGGTAAACGTAGTTTCATCGCCAACAATCAGCACACGGTTGTCATAAGGTGCAAAGAAGAAATTTGATGCAAGGGTATACGTAACTGCACGGCTAACCCAGATGACTGGTGCGTTCTGTCCACGGCTTGAAAAAATCGTGTTTGCAATCTCAAGCTGTACCGGAATATCCGGAGCGTCGTATTGAACGTGCATCAGATAGTTGTTGCCAATCTGGTCGTCAACCGTGCAATTGACAATGGTGAACTGTGAATTCGGCTGCTCGGTGCTGATGACCAGCGGCGACCACGGCGTGGTGGTGCTGTCGCCATCCCCCCTGCCGTAGATAAGGCAGTTTTCAATGCGAGAATTATCACCCCAGAGTTTAATGCCATCGCAAGAATTATTGGCAACAGTACACTCATGAATAAACGTATTTCTTGCTTTTGAATCAAGCCCGTCGCCAAAGTTGTGGCTCGCGGTAGTCTGCGCTATCTCGATCGGACCGTCTGATTCTTCAATCCCAAACCCGTCAGGACGGTCATAGGGTCGTAGAGAGCCGTCGCCTCCCTGATAGTAATGACCGCTGTACGAAAGGTCACAGCCGCGGATGACGACGTTGCGCAAACCGCCGTGTTCGCCGCGGGGACCGCCGATGCAGCCAAATCCGCAGTACGTAATGCTGCTGTCAAGAATCTGCAGGTCATCGGCATCGCCGACGTCAATGCCGAATTCGTCAACATGATGAATCTTCACATTTTTCAAGACAACGTTCTCAATTGGTCCTGCGGTTCCGTTGATTGCCTCGCGAAAACGGGAACGATTGCAGCTCGTAATTTCAAGGTTCTCAAGCCGTACATACCTGCAGTTAGAAATATCAAAAGCACAGATGAGGTTATTTCTGCCAGCAATGACCGGTCGAGCGCTTGGATCACGCGCACGCACCACGAGCCTATCGCCCGGCTGCAGTCTGCTGACTGCAGCCGCAAGTGTCCGAAACGGCTCTTCCCGTGTCCCGGCATTGCTGTCATTGCCATCCGGGCTAACATAATAAGTCCCCTCCCCGTCACCACCAACAATGGATACCCACGCGTTTTCAGTTCCGGAAGGCGGGAAGATAATATCTTCATATGCGGAGAGCACATAGTCATACTGTCCCGGTGATGGTCCGCAGCCTGAGCTAAGAGCGCATACCACGCATAGGACAGAGAGAAGAGAAAGCCGGCGGTGTTTCATAGAACCCCCTCTCGTATGGTGTGGTTGTGGTGTCAGAAAACAGTTCCTGCAGGAGCAAAAACGTTTGATATATGTTGGTAGTATAGAATGCAGCTCTCGGTATGTCAATCAGGTCTCGTGCCTGAAGCACGCTGCTCAGGCAACGTCCACCGACCTCGCCGGGTTTCGTGCTGCAAGGCTTTCTGTAGCCGTTGCAAAAATTCCGAGCGCGGTATTTCTCGGGCGCCCATGCGCACCAGATGCTCAGTTCTCACCTGACAGTCAATCAGCCGAATTTTCCACTGGTCGAGCGTCTGCACCAGGTACACCAGTGCTATCTTTGATGCATCCGGCTGCTCTGAAAACATTGACTCACCAAAAAACGCAGCTCCCAGCGAAACGCCGTACAAGCCGCCGACGAGCTGCCCCGCTTTCCACGTTTCAACGGAATGCGCAAAGCCTGCCTGATGGAGCGTGCAGTAGGCGGCTATCATGTCAGGCGTTATCCACGTGCCGCGTTCATGCTTGCGCGTAACCGTTGCGCACTTCTGGATGACGCGGTCAAAGCAGCGATCCATGGTCACGGTAAAGACTCTTTTTTTGAGGGTTCGCGCAAGGCTTTTTGAGATATTCAAAGTCACTGGCTCCAAAACGAGGCGCGGATCAGGAGACCACCAGAGGATCGGCTCCCCCTCAGTGTACCATGGGAATATCCCCATGCTATAGGCGAGCAGGAGCCTGCGCAGGCTCAAATCACCGCCCACTGCAAGCAGACCGCCTGCTTCAGCTTCTTCAGGGTCTGGGAATATCAGGTGCCGGGAAAGGCGATAGATAGGCATGGAATAATTTTGGAATACGGATTTTGGATTGTGTTCATCCTGCGGCGTAGCCGCAAATCCAAAATCTAAAATCCAAATTATTTTTATTGATATTCAAAAACTAGTTGTCGTTTGTGAGAGCCTTCAGACGCGGACGTGCCGGCATCAGGCGCAAGGTCAATAGTAACCTTACCGCCGTTAGTCAGGTGTCCGAAGAGAATTTCATGGGAGAGTGGATCTTTAATCTCCCGCTGAATCAGCCGTGCCATGGGGCGAGCACCGAATTCAGGACTGAAGCCGTTGCGGGCAAGCCAGGTGCGTGCCTGCGGGGTCAGGGTTATGGTCACTTTTTTACCAGCGATCTGCGCCTGCACTTCAGCCATGAACTTATCAACAATTTGCTCCATAATCTCTTGGCTCAAGGGGTTGAACACCAGAATATCGTCAAGCCGATTGCGAAATTCAGGGCTGAACAGCTTTTCAATCGCTTTTTTCCCTTTGTCGCTGACGACCTCCTTGGTGCTCCTGCCAAAACCGATGGTTGTAGATGCCATTTCGCGAGCGCCGGCATTGGTGGTCATGAGAAGAATCACCTGACGGAAATCCGCCTTCTTGCCGTTGTTGTCAGTCAGGGTTGCATAATCCATAATCTGGAGCAGGATGTTGAAAATATCAGGATGCGCCTTCTCGATTTCATCAAGCAAGAGCACACTGTGCGGATGCTTGCGGATGGCATCGGTCAGCAACCCTGCCTGTTCAAACCCCACATATCCGGGCGGAGCGCCAATCAGTCGCGACACGGTGTGCTTTTCCATGTATTCGCTCATGTCAAAGCGCACGAAATGAATCCCCAAAACCTGCGCAAGCTGCTTAGCGACTTCGGTTTTGCCAACGCCTGTCGGTCCCATGAGCAGAAACGAACCGATCGGTTTATCTGGCATGCCAAGCCCTGCCCGCGAACGCCTGATGGCAACCGCGATACTGCTGATGGCATGGTCTTGACCGAACACCCGGTGCTTCAGTTCTGCTTCAAGGTTTTGTATGGCAATTTTGTCTGAATTGGATACACTGCGCGGCGGGATTTTTGCCATGCGCGCAACAACCTTTTCAATATCGCGGGTAGAAACAATGCGCTTGGCACCACCCTGCGCCTTAAGATTAAAGATAGCCCCTGCTTCATCAATGACATCAATGGCTTTGTCCGGCAGGTAACTGTCGTTGATATGCCGGGCAGCAAGTTCTGCAGCCGCTTTCAGGGCTGCAGGGGTATAGACAACCTGATGGTGCTTTTCGTAATAGGATTTTAAGCCTTTCAGAATCTCGATGGTTTCCGGTACCGACGGTTCAGCGATTTCTATCTTTTGAAAGCGTCGAGCAAGCGCACGGTCTTTCTCAAAGTGGTTTTTGTATTCCTCATACGTCGTTGAGCCGATGCACCGCAACCCGCCAGTGGCAATAACTGGTTTTAGGATGTTTGAGGCATCCATCGAGCCGCCGCTGGTGGCGCCAGCGCCGACAACCGTATGGATTTCGTCAATAAACAGGATTACATTTTTCTTGCCGGTCAGTTCTTTGATCACTGCTTTGAGCCGCGCCTCAAAATCGCCGCGGAATTTAGTGCCGGCAAGGAGCGCACCCATGTCAAGGGAATAAATTTCGGTGTTCAGAAAAGCCTTGGGCACATCGCCTCTGACAATACGCAAGGCAAGTCCTTCGGCAAGCGCGGTTTTGCCAACCCCGGGATCGCCCACAAACAGGGGATTGTTCTTGACCCTGCGGTGCAACACCTGAAGGGTTCGCTCAAGTTCAGTCGTGCGACCGATCAGCGGATCAATCCCACCGGCTCGTGCTTTGGCATTTAAATTGACGCAAAACCGCTCGAGCGCGCTTGATCCGGAACGGGGGGTGCGGCGCACCTCACCCGGTTCTTGTGCCGGGCGCTGCTCTTCCTCAGCCGATGCCTCCTCCTCACCCGTCTCATTGATGCCGTGGGAGATATAATTCAAAACATCGAGTCTGCTGATGCCCTGCGCTTTCAGAAAGTAAACAGCATAGGAATCATCTTCCTCAAGGATTGCGGCAAGCACGTCCCCGGCGTCAACCTCACCTTTTTCAGAGGACTGAACGTGCAGCAGTGCGCGTTGTAGGACACGTTGCACACCGATTGTTTGCACAATCTCCTTTTTGCTGTTCTCAGGGAGGCGTTCAATCTTTTCAACAAAGAACTGCTCGAGCTGCTCGCGGAGCTCTTCAATATCGGCGCCGCAGCTACGCAGAATCCGGCTCCCCAGCTCGTCAAACAACAGTGCATACAAAAGGTGCTCCACGGTGAGCATTTCGTGGCGCCGGCGCTGTGCTTCGCGCACTGCAGCGGCAAATGCAAGCTCAAGTTCTTTGCGTATCATGGGTTATGCCTCTTCCATGCTGCACTTCAGCGGGTACTGATGCTGCCGGGCAAGATGATGCACCATGGCAACCTTGGTTTCAGCAATTTCTGCAGGATACACGCCGCACACACCAATGCCCTGTTTGTGTACATTGAGCATGATTTGGGTCGCCTCGGCAGGGCTTTTGTTAAAAACAGTTTCTAGGACCTGTACCACAAAATCCATGGTCGTATAGTGATCATTGTGCAAAAGCACCCGGTACTGACGTGGCTCGGCAAGGTCAGTGCTGTGTTCTGTCCCCTGTTGATACTCGGGAAGATGGGTACTCATAGGACACGACGACTCAATGTTTGCTTCTCTGTTTTCTGTATATAGAATAATATATTTTTATATCGTGTCAATAGACAAGTGCGCAGGCGCAACGCTGTCCTGCGCGTGCGATATCTGCCTTGAGTCCTGTGCCATCTTGTAGTATATCACTGATTCGTTTTTGATTCCGGTAGCGTCGTGAAACTTTCTGATTTTGATTATTATCTGCCCCCGCACCTGATTGCCCAGTCCCCGGCGCCACAGCGTGATGCCTCCCGTCTGATGGTGCTTGACCGAACACACAAAACCATCGAGCAAGCCCGTTTCAGCGATCTTGTCACGCGACTCATGCTGGGTGATCTGCTTGTGGCAAACGACACTCGCGTCATTCCTGCCCGGCTCTATGGGAGAAAAGAGACCGGCGGCTGGGTTGAGGTGTTCCTAACCAGCTTTGTCAGAACCACAGCAGATGGCGGTCTTGTCTGGCAGTGCCTTCTGAAAAGCCGCCGCCCCATCAGACAGGGTATCCGAGTTTTCTTCGCCCCGGGATTTGAAGCTGTGGTGCATGAACGCACTGCTGCAGACACCTGGCTTGTGGAGTTTCACAGCGACTCTGATTTCTGGCAGATGCTTGACCGTATCGGCAGAACACCACTCCCGCCGTATATCCGACGGCAGCGCGACGCTGCTGACGATGCCCGTGACCGCGAGCGCTACCAGACTGTGTATGCAGCAACCAGCGGCGCGGTTGCGGCTCCCACCGCCGGACTCCATTTCACCCCGCAGCTTATGGATGCGATCAGAAACAGAGGGGTCGCGATTGCTTTTGTGACCTTGCATGTTGGGTATGGCACGTTTCAGCCGATTCGAACCGAAGAGGTTGAAGAGCACTCGATGCACGCAGAGTATTTTAAGGTTTCAGAAGACACGGCGCAGCAGGTCACCCAAGCACTTGCCCAGAAGCGCAGAGTCATTGCTGTTGGCACGACCGCAACCCGCGTCCTTGAAACCCTCACAACCCCTGCGGGAATCATGGCATCTGGTGAAGGAACAACCGATCTCTATATTTATCCCGGGTACTGCTTCAAGGCAGTGTCAGGACTCATCACTAATTTTCATCTTCCCCGGTCAAGCCTGTTGCTTTTGGTGTGTGCTTTTGCCGGCAGGGAATTTGTTCTGGAAGCATACGCTGAAGCGGTCAGGCAGGGGTACCGGTTTTACAGCTACGGCGATGCCATGCTGATTCTGTAGCACCAGAAAACAGCAGGGGCTGCCGAAAACTGCTTCGACAGCCCCTGTTGTTTTCGTTATCAAAGATAAAATGAGTTATTTGATCACATCCCATCCCTCAGGGCAAACATCCTGCACCTTCCCAAGCGACACCAGTCCAGAAACTTCCTGCTCAACCACCGTAATAGTCCCCTCCCATTTCTGGCTCAGGGTATTATATTGCAAGCTCTCAATAAGCAGGTGCGCGGTGATTTCACCCACATTCACCAGTATCGTGCCGGTAATCACGCTCTCGGTAGCTCCGGTGTTAATGCAGTCCGTGTCAAACACACCGTGGAGATATTCTCCGGTTGATTCCACAATTATATAGATTTCACCGGCAACCGTACCGTTGTCCGACTGGGACACGCAGGCGCGTACCCTTGCCTGCACAAGCCCAAAGTCTATGCCGCCTTCATAATAGCCGTCAAATGCAGCAAGACCATACGTTGGGCAGTTTGGCTTATTCTGCTGGTAACGTTCAAAGACCTTTTCATAGAAACGCACAGCCGCAGCATAAGTTCTGATCGCAAGAGGCTTAGTTGCAGAAAGCGTACTGGCTCGTGCCATCGCATCGTCGCCGAGTTTGTCAAAAAAGCTTAGCGGAAGCTGGTAATCCTTGCAAATTTCTGTCGCCATAATCTCTGACGCTGCCTGCGCAAGTTGCGCCTCACCGTATGCCGCGGGGTACAGGTAGTGATATGCTGCAGCGATGGTCCCGGTAATGCGCGAAACGCTCAGTGCAGCCTCGGCAACAGCAGCATGCTGGAGCGCCTCGCTCGTGTTGGTGCTGGTAAGAGACTTGGCAAGCGCGTTTTCAGCGATGTTCAAAAAAACCTGCTGCACTGCAGAACTGTTGTCTTTGTTTTCGACAATACTGTCTCTGAGCGCGGCTGCAGCGCCGTGCAGCGTCAGAAAATCTCTGTCACCGATCCGTTTCAGCTTGGCGGTTTCGCCGTTGATTGTGCCGGTGAGCGTTCCGTCATCCTGCAGGGTCAGCGAAAGCGTGCCCGCAGGCTGTATCGTCGCCGTCATGGTCCTTCCGCTGATCGTGCCGCTGATGGTGCCCTGCTGTGTCCGGCTGCCGGCTGTGATAATCGCGCCGGAGACCGCGGCATGCGCCTGGTCAAGCTCAAGGGCAATGCCCGTTTCCCCTGCCCAGCCGAGCCAGCAGCCGTCAAGATCGATCCCGGGCTCATCGGTCAGGGTAACCGAATACATATAAAGGCCGGCAATCTGAGATGACACATAGGCAAGACCCTGATCAGGGCTGTAGGAAACCTTCAGCGGATCGCCCAGCAGATAGGGGTCGCCGTCGAGTTCTGCAGGACTTTCAGCATCCTGCAGATCAAACAGCCTGACCCCGCCATAGTTGCCGATGGTTTCCACCGTCAGCAGGTAGCTGTTGAACGCCACGGACGCCTTGGTCTGTCCCGGCTGATTGCGCAGCGGCAGGGGTTCGATGACCGTGCCGGGAGCCGGATTATACGGCAGCGCCAGATCAGCCACCATGAGCCCATCGCTGCCGCCGGAAAGAGCGGCATAGGTGTCCCAGACCGTCGCGTTTAAAACATTGCCGGTAATCACGCCGCCGTAAAGCTTTTTTGGATATGTCGTGTCCCGGACGTCAAGAGTCACAATTCCGTCAAGCCCGTCCGCACCCACAAGAAAACCGCCCAGCAGGTCAACGCCGTAACACAGACCAGGGGTGTCATAGGTTGCAAGCACCGTTGGGCTTGCAGCATTCGTCACGTCAACAAGGGCTATGCCGGTTGTCTGCGTGGCCACATAAGCAATGTTGTCTTTTACGATTACATTGACAGGCTGTCCGGTCAGCTCAACCGAGCCCGTGATGCTCGGTTTTGCGGGATCCTGTATATCAACAATCTCCAGAAGCCCTCCCTCGCTCTCTTCCTCACCTGCGCCCAAAAGCCCGGCGATATAGGCAAAATTGCCGTCAATAAAAATACCGTTTGCAAAACACTCAAGCGCAAGCCCGGCTGCCAAAACCGGTTTTGCGGGATTGCTGACCTCATAGATTTTCAGACCGTTTTCACCCGCGGCAAGATAGGCATAATTGCCGGCACCGGCACAGCCCATGACGCGTCCCGGTGATCTGAACGCGCCCTGTTGGATCACCTGCTGCCCAGCAACATCAAAAATCCGGATGCCGTAGGTCGAATTTGCAAGCAGTACCCTGCTGCCGTCATTCCAGATGCCGAGGCTGTGATGCCCTTCGAGGTCATAAGAGCCTGTCTCAACCGGACGACCAGGATCTGACACGTCAATATAATGCATATTAAAGAACTCATCCTGGATATAGCAATAGGTACCGACATTCACCAGCCCGATGGCGCCGCCCCAGTCCCCCTGCCCGCCGACAAGGTTTGACACAAGCTTCGGGCTCTTCAGGTCAGTCACATCAAGCACCACAATTCCCTTGATACCGCCGGCGACATACAGATAGTTGCCGTTTCGCGCGCTCTGATAAAACTGGCCGAAATTGTTTTCAGCATCCTTCCACTGGGAAACGCATGCGGGACTGGCGGGATTGCTGATGTCAAAAACATAGAGCCCGTCGCCCTCGCAGCAGAGATAGGCGTAATTGCCGTCAAGCATGAGATCATAGGCAAGGTGCCGGGAATTGGCAAAACCGGTAAATGATGTTTTCAGCACCGGCGCAGCCGGGTTGGTAATATCAATCGTATGCAGCCCCGTGTGGTCGGCGACATAGGCGTAATTACCCCGCACAACCACGTCAAAGGTATTTCCGAGGCGGTCAGACGTATCGAATATGATCTGCGCGAGCTGTTTCGGTTTTTGCGGATCGGACACGTCAACCGTCACCATGCCGCCTTCAGAACAGGCAAGGTAGAGGACATTATCTTTTTTTGCGATCCTTCTGCCGATGCCCGGTGTCGGCAATGATCCCAACTCAACAGGATGTGCGATATCGGACACATCTGCAATAAAGAGCCTCCCGCCGATAAGGCTGTAGAGTTTCCCTGCGTCAATCATCCCGTAGCGGGCAGAACCGCCAAGGTTGTATTGGAAATCAACTGACGCTGATGGCACGGCCTGCGCTGCAGTGAACACGAGCAGCACTATCATCACAAGCGCAGAACCAAAAACTGTAGCACGCATGGTGTGTCTCATGTGAACCTCCTTAGTACGCCTCCACAAAATAAAGGGGGCAGTTATTCTTTTGCCCTCTATCCGCCATTTCAGTAAGCCTCCCCGGTCGTAGATCCCGCTCTGCGGGCCCAGGGGGAGGTTAGGTGGGGGCAGAAAAGCCCTCCCCGCACCCCTCCCTCACAGGAGGGGCTTAAGAACAAAATCATCAGGCGAGAAAGCAAAATGATACCTGTTACCTTTATCATAGACCCCTTTATGGTGTGGAGCGGTACTTAGTCAAAGGCGATGCCCTCAGTTTTACCTCCAAAAAAAGCCCTCAGCCAGATATTGACTGAGGGCAAAACGATATAAAAATAAGTATCACGACCTCCCTGCTCAATACCCGTGTTTCTGCAGATAGTCCAGTGTGAACATATCCTGTGACAGCTCCGCGCCAAACTCAAACTCTGTGGTGCCGATTGTGGAGTGAATGCGCTGCAGGTCAACGGTCTGCGAAGCATTAAAATGGGGGATTTCAACGCCGTTGTAGCCTTTGCCGATAAAGCCAAGCTGGTCAATGATTTTCCAGAGTTTGCCGCTGCGGTCGTAGCGGTCGGTATACAGCATCTGCCAGCATTCCGGGTCAAGATACCAAATCATTTTGCTGTAGAGAAAGTTCGGGTCTTTGCTGGTGGCCTCTACCACATGCACCTTAATCCGCTCACGCTGGGTGCCGTCAAACAGACAATCTCCTGGTGTATGCACCAGTTTCTTTTTATCCGTATGCCGTGCCATCAGATATTCTTTCTGCCCCAAATATTTGTAGGTGTTCACCTGTATCGGACCATCCCAGCCCATGTTATCATAGGCACAGTAGTCAGCGCCTCCCTGTGCATCCTGTCGTTCGCTTGTTGAGCGGCGTCTGATGCGACGGATCGAAGGCATCCAGAACCACGAGTCATAAGGTTTCAGTGTGTCTTTGTAGTGAATCTCCATAATCCGCATGTTACGGGTTTCAGGCGGCGCAAGTTGCAGCATGGTGAACGCACGCCAGATCTGCTTGGGGTTGTTGGGAAATTCAGGTACCGGAGGCATGTCGTACCTGCCTGAGAAAAAGCACAGGTTGTTGAAAATCTCGACATCCATGTCATACTTCAATCTGCCGTCAACGATCCAGGCATTATCTCTGTTCTTATAGGAATCCCCATAGGACCGCGTTCTGAAATTATGCGCCATTTCAGTGGCATCCTTTGTGTCGGGAAACGGAACACCTGATACCCAGTTAAGGATTTCACCTTCAGGACCAAGCTTTGATTGACCATAAAACTTCTTGGTGAACTCGATGTTGCCGGGTGTCGGCGTTACCGGCTGGTAGGGCACAATCACAAACCAACTGTCACCCCAGCGTGCGGTATCTTTCATGAGGTTATAAAAACTTTCAGGCAAAAACTCCTTGACCTCATCAACATTCGCGCTTGAAATTTTTTTGCCAACCCACGTCGCTTCCCATGCCCGAACTTTTTTGAGTTCATCGCCTTGGTAACAGACCACCGGGAACAGCAGGTCTTTTGCAAAACTGGTGCGTGCAGCAATCCCGACAAGGACGATGCACAGCACTATCGCGGCAGCAATGGTTCTCTTCATGACCGTATCTCCTTTTCTACCATTAAAATTCATAGACGATTTCGCCGGTCCAGAAATCCTTCCGGTTCAGTTCCGGCTGCAGATCAAAGTAATTGATATACCGGATCATGAACGTCCACTTGAAGAAAGGCTTGAACCCGAGTGCCGGCGCCCAGTAGCCGCCGCCGTGATCCACGTAATAGGCACCGTAGAATCCAGGCAAAATACGTCCGTTCCACAGTTCATAGCTGAGCTCTTCGGTAATGACCGTCCAGTGTTTGTGCTTCTTGCCGTAGGTAACCCACGGATAAATGTAATCGGTGCGATGCTTTTCAGGTATGAACTCCATAAAGAGCTGTGTGCCTGAAGACAGGTACTTATTGCGCGCCCACGGCGTCAGTCCCGGAATAAAAATTTTTGTGTCCCACCGCGCGCAGAAGGCATAGCGGTTGTACTCTTTCACGCGCACATTGCTCCCCAGAAACTCGGTGCCATCCTTGCTGTGTTCCCACAGCCCCTCAAACCTGAAAATATTGCCTGACATCGCAAGAGTGGTACCCGGAATAATCGGGATCCTGACATCAACCGGACGGTTGAAGGTAAGCCCGAAGCTATCCTGCCAGCCATAATGCCACACATTTTTTGCATGCCCCTTGCCGGTAAGGCTTGGCAATACTGAGGCGATCGCCTTGCCGGTGCGCAGCACGCCGTCATCGGCGCGGTGCCGGAAATAACTTGCGGTCCAGTCCCAGCCTTTCAGAAAACCGCGCACCCGCAACCCGATTTCCATTTTGTTAAAGCCATCGTTTGGCTGATCGCGATAGTAAGCGCGGAACTGGTCATTAGGATGCTTGAAACTGTTAAATGAGGATGGGTGCAGAAGATGGTAGCCGACTGGCCACTGCCGCGTGGGTTCAAAGTCAGGAATCAGCAGCAGTTCAAAGTTCAAGTCCATCGGGACATCACGAGGGGTGAAAAAGAACCTGCCCATCCAGAGTCCCCGTTTGATTTCGGCAAAGTCAGGGTATGCTGGATTGAGATTTCCGCGTGCATCAACCGGATTGATGTTGTCAACCATGCGCTCAAAACTCGTCTCACCCCAAGAAACAATCTGTTTTCCCAGACGAACCTGAAACAGATTGTGGTTCACTTCAAGATATGCTTCCCTGATGATGTCTTTGGCACTGTCGTAGCTGCGAAACTCCTTGCGTGCATGTCCGCCGCCACCCCAGTCTAGGTATCTGCCGGTGTCACCGTCAATGTCGCCGGCAGCGTCATAGAATTCCTTGAACACACCGTACAGGTTAATCTGATATTCAGAACCGCTGTAGGCATGCCACATGGTCTCAAGCTTAAAAGAGCTCCGCGCGTTAATGGTTTCATAATCGTACAGCTCATAGGGCTCCCTCCCATGTGCCCGGCGCAGATAGGACTCGGTGATTTTGCCGTGAATCACCACTTTGCCGTCAAAAAGGTCAAGGGCAGGTGTGGTTTGGGTCATGACTGAAAGGCACAGCAGGATGCCTATCCCTGCAATTACAAAAAGTTTTTTCTTATTCATAGCGTTTTCCCCTTTCTTTCCCGTACTCCTATACTCGCTGTGCATGCCGCTGGTTGTGGCGTTACGCCTACTCAACGATGATGGTCCCTTCAAGAAGGTCGCGCGGCGTTTTCACCGAATCGGTCCTTCGTGCTTCCCGCAGCACCACGTACTTAAACGTTCCCTTTTCGACAAAGCACAGACTTGCCACCGCACCCGGCGATATTTTGTTTGAAACGTACACGCCTTCGTCGTCAACGACAAAATGTGTCGGGCTCTTGCAGGCAACCGTCACCTGTTTGTCAATAAACTGGATTTCTGCAATACCGCCTGATTCGTTGATCCAGATCACCGTCGTTCCTGCTTTCACGGTTGCGGTTTTGGGATCAAGCCCGGCAATCGAATGCAACCGGATGATCTGATGTGCTGCGATCTTCTGCTCGGGAGCCACCTTTTCCGTCTGCGCGAAAACCATCCCCGCCGACAGCAGCAACACCAAACAGCATGCGGCAACTATTTTTTTGTTTTTCATATGCATTTCCTCCTCTCTTCGGTGATTAAAAAAACCTATCAAAAACTATTTTACTTCCTCGCCCCCTCCATACCTCCCCCTCACAGGGGAGGCTTCAAAAACCCCTCCTTGGCAAGGAGGGGTTCGGGGAGGTCTCTTGTACAACCCAAGCAATCTGAGAGATACATTCCCATACTGGTACGGGTAATAATCTATGCTCGCCGCTGACATCACGAAAACAGCATCAGGCACTGTCAATGACACGCACAACGGCGCAAGGATAATACCGTGAAATCCTGCGCCCTTTATAGTCCTGCGCCGTAATACCCGTCGCGCCAGAACCCCTGCAGAAAATATTCGTCAATATCATCTCCGAAAAGCTGCTTACCAAGCCTTACTGCAGTGTCTTCGGCGTACAGCAGATCAATAAACACGTCCGTGCCTTCCTTGACACCCTGAATAAGCACTGCATCGTCTTCAGGCTGTAACCGTGCAAGACTGGTGAAATAAGCGTCCATGAAAAGCTGGTACGCCTGCAGCGCCGCGGCAGCGTAAGCCTCCCTGACACCGTCATCGTCGGTATCAGGCTCTTCTATTTCAATGCGGTATTTTGATTTATACGGTGCAAGGTGTTTGGTGTATTTGCCCCGGTTATCACCGGTACGCTGGTACTGCTCGACAAGCGCAAGTCCCTCCGCAAGCTTGGCGATCTGGTCGCCAAAAAAAGCGTCAACATCAATTGAGGCATTATCCACATTGTAAAAATCCATACTGAATGACGTACTCATGCCAGCCATACCCTTGAGCGCGTCGCCGTGCAGGTAGGGCGCCCGGATATTTGCCGCGGGTCTGACCACAAACGCGCAGTCAGTGAAATTTCCTGACCCTGGTGGCACTTCAAACTGGCTGATTGAGGCAACGGCAATCGTCGGGCTTTCATAGGAAACAAGATGCACTTGAAGCTGCCTGCTGCCGAACACGAGCGCGATCAATCCCTTGAGGTTTGCAATATAATCCACACCCGGCGCAAACTTTACAGGCATGTCCGTGCGCTGCGTCGCGCCGCTTGCCTCATATTTTTGCTGCGCATACTCCTTCATATTCTGATACAGTCCGAAATCATCAGCAGGCTTGCCACAAGCAGCCAATAGAAGCGCACTCAAAACTATCAAAGAAAAACTTTGGGGAAGGGCATTTTTTTTCATAGAAGCTCCTCTGGGGATATTGTAGAGTGGTGACACCCCACCTACCAGCACCAGACTACAAACAGGCACTGGTGTCAAGCAATTAATAAAACTTTTTTATTCCACCAAAAACTTCGGTTTGAACAATAAAATAAGTGCCGGCACCAGAAAGACCGCGCCAAGGCAGTTAAAAAACAGAATCACCGCAAGCATCACACCCATCTGCGCCTGAAACTTGAGCCCTGACAGCGCCCAGACCAAAAGCCCGAGCACCAGCGTACCTGCAATGTAGATGATTGATTTGGAATAGCTCTGAATGGTGCACATCAATGCGGTTTCCATGCTGATCCCATCAGCGCGCTTTTTTTCCTCCATGCAGCGTGCCAGCAGATAGATGCCGTAGTCAACACCCATCCCAATCCCTGCCGCTGATACCGGAAGGGTTGAAATAGACAGCCCGATTTCATTGATTGCCATATAGGCAAACGCCATGTAGTTTGAAATCAGCAGCGGAATCGTGAGAATCAGACCAGCTTTGAGTGAGCGGAACTCGATGGTGCAAAAGATAAGGACCCCCAAAAGCGCCAGCAGCAGGGTCTGGAGCTGTTTTGACGCCACCATTTCATTGATCGCTGCTTCAGTGCCGATAACGCCGCCGGCAAGTTTGTACTGGAAACCTTCAGGAAGTTTTGCATGCTCTTTGATATAGGTCTTTGCAGCTCCAATAGCACGTGCTATGGTCGGACCGGTCTTGTCCATATAAAACACTACGATATTGGTCTGTCGCAGCTTGGGGTCAAGAAACTTGTTCATGTCCCCGGGGTCTCCTGACTGTGTCAGCCCGATCAGATACGCATTTGCGGCTGCCGGGTCTTCAGGCAGTCCCATCCATTTGGGGTCATCTTCGTGAAACTTTTGCGGCATTGCCATGAGCGGACCAATGATAGTCTGTACGCCCACGCCGCCTGAATGCCGCAGCATATAGGTGGAAAAATTTTTGATATCCTGCATGACCGCAAGGTTGGTGAGTGAGCGAACCTTTTCACCTTCAAGAACGATATAAAGCGGATTGATGAGCGGCATGTTCTGATTGATCCGCACACTGTCCTGATTGTACCGCGAGCTGGGGTAGAGGAGGTTTGACCCGACCTGTGCATCACCGACGATCAGCCGTTCAGCCCACAGATAGGATCCGACGGTAATTACTGCAACCCATGCCAGCACCCAATACCTTCCCCTGCCGATAATCCAGGGACCCAGCCAGTCGGCAAATTTGTTGGCAAACCCTTCCCGGCGCTCGTCCTTCATGCGCTCACGCGTGATGTGGGCAAGGAATCCGGCACTGACCGGCACATAGGTCATGAGAATGGGTGTCAGGATCAGCCCGATTATCACGGTAATAAATGACCAGAATGCACCCACAATCCCCATGTGCTGCAGCGTCGGCACCGGCGTTATCGCCACAACCGCAATACCGAATGCATCGGTGAGAATGCTCACCAGCCCCGGCAGAAACATCTGCTCGATAATCACGCGTACACCGGCAAACGGATCGCTGGTTTTGATGTATTCTTCGAAGTACCGGTTGTAGAGCTGATGGGAATGCCGGAACGCCATGAGCGAAATCAAAAACGGCATGACAAAGATCAGTGGATCAAGGTTGTAGCCCATCAGGGCATAAAAACCCAAGCCCCAGATACCCGAGATCACTGCAGCAAGCGGCACGAATACGGTTGCCATGATCGAGCGATAGGCGATGAACAGCAGGATCGGAATTACGATGCCGGTGCCGATCATGATGTAGTTCATCTGCCTGATGTAGCTTGCCACAACCCCAAGGTGCATGGGGTGCCCGACGATCGAGACCGTGGTGTTGGCGTCTTCGGTTGCTGCGCGGATGCGCTCAAGCTCTTTATGGATGAGGGTATAATCAAGTTCTTCTTCAAAAAAATCAGCAAAGATGAGCGCCTTTTTTGAGTCAAACGAAACATAGGAGCCGTAGTAGGCTTCATTTGAATAAATTGCATCCCGGAGCGCCTGCAAGCCTGCCTCGTCTTTTGGCACTTCAGGCCACATCAGCGGTGTTGCTTCAATGCCCCAGGAAGTGATTTTCGGGTTTTTTAGCTTGCGCGAGGCAATAGAGAGGATTTTATACCGGTCAACGCCCGGTACGGTCTCAAGCTCATTGGTGATAAAGCGTATCTTTTCAAGCGTTGCGGTATTAAAAATATCGCCCTGCTCGACAGCCACCATAATCACCAGAAAATTGGCGCCCCCGAACGTCTTTCTAAAATCATTGTGAATTTTGATATACGGATGATCTTGCGGTAGCAGTTCATTAAAGTTTGTCGAGATGGTCAGGCGTCGTGCCTGATAGCCAAACCAGCAGGTGACAAGTCCGGTTACGAGCAGCACCAGAAGGCGGTACTTGATGATAACATCAGCAAATTTTTTCATTGTCTGTTTTTTTACCCTACAACAAGCGTTTACCCGATGGCTTACCGCATGCTACCGCGCAGCAGATGCCAGCATGATACCGGATACAACCTTCCAAGTAGTTGCCCCATCAGTGGTTTTCAGAATCGTACCCCGCGCCCCTACTGCCCAAGCTTCCCGATTTTCTGACAAAGCCATGTCTCTGAGCCATGACCTAGTCTGGGTTGCTTCCCGGTGCAGCTCCCAGTGCAAACCACGGTCGCGGGATACAACACAGGTGCCTTTCTGACCAACAGCGATGAGTACGTCGGCGCTGCCCTGAATTTTATATAGCGTCACTTTCAGTGCTTCTGCTGGATTGGGAGATTTGCGCCAGCTTTTGCCGCCGTCAGTGGTCGCAATGATGGTGCCGTCCATGCCGCAGGCAAACCCACTCCGGCTGTCGTTGAAATAAATGCTGTACAGCGACGGTGGCTGTTGTTCCCATTCCGACTCGCTGACAACCGGAATGATGTCAGGGCACTCCTGACGGTGCCACGTACTGCCACCATCAGTGGTCGCATAGATGGTGCCGTATTCACCGGCAATCCAGCCTGTGGTCCGGTCAATAAAATAGACATCATTATAGATTTTGTCTTCACCAGCCCCCTGTGGCGACCAGGTAGCACCAGCATCCGTAGTCGCGATAATGGTGCCAAAATCACCCACTGCCCAGCCATACTGCTGATCAACAAAATGAACCGCAAACAGATGATTGCTTGTCCCGGTGGTCTGCGGCACCCAGGTTTTGCCGCCATCAGAGGTGTGCAGCATGGTTCCGGCTCTGCCTGAACTCCAGCCGTGCGTTGGGCTGACAAAACTCACATCGCACAGGTTGACCTGCATGCCGCTCTGTTGGTGCTCCCACGTTGCGCCGCTGTCAGGGGAATACACAATGGTGCCGTCAAACCCGACAATCCACACGTGCAACCCGCTTGCAGCCACGGCAAACAGATGATTCGGGGTGACAAACCGATACGGTGGTTTTGGCGGAGGGACCTTTTCAACCTTAAAACAGCCGCTCATGCAAACACTCAGGCCGCAACCAGCAATTATCATCAGGAAGGTTTTTGATATTTTTCTTTCCATAAAAAGACTCTAAGACAAACGACAAGATAGCTTAACACAAACTGTGCCATTGCACGACACGATGTTTTTTATCTGTTTTTGTATTAAAAAGTCTTCTTTTGTTTGTATCTGGGTTTTGCTCAAGGATGCTGTGGTGTGCAAATGTTCACAAAAAAGAGAAAATATGCACATTCGCGTTCTGCGCTCGTGCGGAGAGAAAGCACTGTTATAATTGAAGCTTTTTCTTTCTGTGCCGGAAGGTATAATAGTTCAGCCCAAGCATGCGGGCTGCTTCACTTTCATTGCTCCCACACCGGCTCAGTGCCTCTTCAATGTAGTGACGCTCAACTGTTCTGAGCACGGAATCAAGGTCGAATCCGGGTGTGCCGAGCTCGGGAAGTTCTGATGGCGGTGCTGAGGTGGTTGTTTTTGCAGCAAACGGTTGGAGACTGATATCAGAGGGCAAGAGCAGCGGACCGGTGCCAGTCAAAACCCCGCGCTCGATAACATTGCGCAGTTCCCGCACATTGCCCTTCCATGCATACCGCAAGAGCATCTGCTCTGCCTCAGGAGCAATGCCGGTTAAGGTTTTACCGAATTTTTTACTGAACTGCACAAGAAAATAACGCGCTATCGGCACAATGTCTTCAGGTCGGTTGCTGAGTGAGGGTATATCAACTCTGATGACCGCAAGCCGGTAGTAGAGGTCTTTGCGAAAGGCACCCTGCTCGATCATCGCCTCAAGATCCCGGTTAGTAGCAGATACCACCCGGGTTGCAACCCGGAGTTTTTGGGTGCCGCCAACCCGGTAATATTCCCCTGCTTCAAGGAAGCGCAAAAGCTTTGCCTGCGCCTCAGGACTGAGGTCACCGACCTCATCCAAAAACAGTGTCCCCCCCGCAGCCTGCTCCACCAGCCCCCGTTTGCCGGTGTCGCGGGCGCCGCTGAACGCTCCTCGTTCATACCCAAACAGCTCACTTTCAAGAAGTTCACGGGGAATTGCCGCACAGTTGAGCGTGACAAAGGGTCCTTTAAAATTCGGGCTCTTATAGTGAATGGCACTTGCAATCAGCTCTTTGCCAGTTCCGGTTTCACCGCAAATGAGCACCGGCGTATCAGGACTGCGGGCAACAAGCTGGATAAACTCCATCACACTCTGAATTGAGGAGCTTTCGCCGATAAAGCAGGGGATGTTTTCCTCGAGGTAGCGCTCCTGCAATGCCTGGACTTCTTTACGAAGTCTGACGGTTTCAAGCGCGTTGCCGATGGTCACCAGCAGTGCATCCATATGGACTGGTTTTACAATGTAATCATAGGCGCCAAGCTTCATAGCAGCAACCACTGTCGCGATATCCTCATAGGCAGTAATCATGATAACCACGGTATCAGGGCATATCCGCTTGATTTCGCGCAAACCGTCAATACCGCTCATGCCGGGCAACCCGATATCAAGGAGCACGATATCAGGGGCTGCGTCCCTGAGTGCCTCCAGCACGTCTTCTGCGGTTGCAAACCCACTGACCTCATACTCCTGCTCGAGTCCGCGGATCATACCGGTGCGGGCAACTGTTTCATCATCAACAACGTAAATGCGGTAGGACGTCATTGATACCGCTCCTCTGCCTTCAGTGTGCTGTGCTGCTGGTGCTCGTGGGTTGTGGTGCTCCCTGCTCGTGGTACACGGGCAACTCTATCTTAAACTCGGCACCGCCCAACGTGCTCGTGCCGACACTCAGCACACCCTGGTGATCGGTCACAATACGGTGGCACAGGCTCAAGCCGATGCCGGAGCCGTCGCTCTTGGTGGTAAAAAAAGGATCAAAAATTTTTGTCCTGTTTTCCGGTGCAATGCCCGGGCCTGAATCAGCGACCACAATCGCCACGACCGAGTCGGTTGACCGTGTCTGCACCAGAACGGATTTGCTACCCTGCCATCCCTGCAGTGCCTGAGCAGCGTTGGTTAAAAGATTCAGCACTGCCTGCTCGATCAGCGAGCGGTCGGCTCGGCACCAGGGCAGTGCAGGTGCAAGATCGGTTTGCAGCGCGACACCGCTCTTGCGCAAGGTCACAGCGGCAAGTTCAAGTGCAGTCCTGACTGCGGTGTTGAGGTCAATCGGCACCAGTTTTGGTGCACTGGGACGTGAAAAATCCATGACGCGGCGGATAACCGCCTCAATCCGGTCAGCAGCGGTCTGGAGTGCAGCTATAATTTCCTGGAGCTTCTGGCGTTCTTCAGCCTGCAGGTCATGGCGCTCAGCATACCGTTGCAGCATATATACGTAGGTCGTGATGCCGGTCAGCGGATTTCGTATTTCGTGGGCAATGCCGGCAGCCACCCGTCCGAGCGATGCCATCTTATCCTGCATCCGCAGACGTTGCTCGGTTTCCCGAAGATTTTGTTCCGCCAATTTCCGCTCGGTGATATCCCGGATAATGGCGGTATAGAAGGTGCCTTCTTTTGTCTTCCAGCTTGAACGCGACAGCTCCATCGGGAACTCGCTCCCGTCACGACGCCTGCCGATCATCTCGCGGGTAAAAAAATCTGCACGTTGCTGGTCGCTGCGAGCCTGACGTTCATACTGGTCGCGCAGACGCTCCGGCAGCAGCATGGTAGCTGGCTGATTGATGACCTCGGCTGCAGCGTAACCAAACATGCGCTCAGCGCCCTGATTCCAGAACATGATGCGGTCATCACTGGTCACCGTAATAATGGCATCACCTGCGGTCGCCACCACTGACCGGAAACGCTCCTCACTGGCTTCAAGCTGGGAGCGGGTTTTGCTGTTGAGCAGTGCGACCGCTGCAAGCTCGCTAAATGCAGTTGCCATTTTACCATCGCTTTCAGAAAAGCCTCCGGGCTTGTTGGCAAGCACGAGGAGTGCACTCACCGTATGCTGGAGCAACAACGGCACACAGATGATGTTTTCAACCAGTGCATGGTGCAGGGGCAATGCGTTAAACGGCGTGTTGCGAAAACATGGTTTGCCACTGGTGCATGCCTCAGCATAGATTCCCTGCACGGGCATGGTTCGGGGTTTTTCAGCAGCACCGGGCAACAAGCTTGCCAAAAGGTGCAGCACCTGCTCCTGCGGGTCTCGTTCGGCAACAAAGCCCGCACGCGCACCGCTGAGCTGCATCGCAAGCGCAAGGATAGACTGCGCAGCATCAGCAAAATCATGGTGCTCAAGTACTGCCCGAGCCGCTGCGAGCAGTGCTGCGGTTTCAGCTTCGCTGCGCCGCGATTCCTCAAGCGCAACGGCGAGTGCATGCTGTGCGCGGCTGCGCTCAAGGATCTCCTGCCGCAGCTCATCGCGCTGGCGGAAAAACCGAAGGATGAGCTGTGCCAGATTGCCAAATTCACTGGATGCTCGGGGTAGGTTTTTCAGGAACGCAGGGTCTTCAGCGCTCAGACTTGCAGAAATGCGCCTCAGCGGCACATTGACCCAGACAATCAGCAGTCCGGACAACAGCGCAATAATGGCAGCAGCAAACAAAACACTCAGCACGAGCTGGCGCTGCGCCGCCTGCTTCATTTCCCGGGCAAGCAAGATCTGGCTCCGAACCTTGATCTGGCGAAGCGGTTTTTTATCCCACCCATAGACAACGCGCGAAAACTGCACCGTGCCGGTGCGGGGATCATAGCTGCTGCTCTCAAGGGTGTCCTGCTCACTGAGGGGGTCAACAGAAAGTGAGCACTCGGTTACGACCTCAAGATCGCGAAGATAGGCAGGCGACCAGAGTCGGGCGGCAAACAGATATCCCCGGGCAGGCGTCGTGCGCAGGGTGTCCTCTGAAGGTTGCAGCGGCGCGCTTCTGAACTCCACAAGCCCTGCTGGGGTGTCCATAAAAAAATGGGTAAAAAAGCTCCGCGAAAACAGCTCGCGCATGATGCTGCCGTGGCGCACCAGTTGCTCGACCCCGGTGATACCCAGCGGGTTTGCGCTGTAGATGAGGCGCAGCGACGCATCATAGAGCCACACCGCAGAAACATTGAAGCTTGGCAGGGAACGCTCAAGCAGGGTGCTGGCAGGATTTTCTGAGGGCGAACCTGCAATGCCCAGGATGTCATCGCGGCTGCTGAAGTCATAGGCAAACAGTTCCAGTGAGGCGCTTTCAAGCCGCAGCACCCGGTCAAAGAGCGTATTTTTTTCATAAATAGTGCTCTTGACGATGAGCTCCTCGCGGCTCTGTTCATGGCTTCTAAGCAGAATAAAACCGCTGATAAACAGCAGTGCTACCCCGGTGAGGAGCAGGGTGATTCTGGTTTGGGTTTTCACTCCCGTGACTCCGGAACGTACCTTTGTGGTTTCCCTGAATATAGCATGGCCTAAAAAAATTGTTTATTTTTTTATCAGGTATGGTAAGGTACTGCCTTATTTTTATGAAAGGAGCGATTCGGTGAGCGTGCTATTCTCAGATATTGCTTTTGCCATGGCACCCGGCCAGGGCGGAGAGGCAGGTGCGGGCAGCGGACTGACTGCGCTGTTCCCGCTGGTTATCATGTTTGTGATTTTCTATTTTCTGCTGATCCGACCGCAGCAAAAAAAGGCAAAACAGCATCAGCAGTTTCTCTCAGATCTCAAAAAAGACGACATGGTCGTCACCACCGGCGGCATTCACGGCAAAGTCACCGGCATGACCGACAACATCATTACTCTTGAAATTGCCCCTAACGTCAGAATCAAGGTTTCCCGCAGCGGGATTGCTGGGTTCAGCGAAACTGCTGCCAAAACCTCTGATGAGAAACCCAAGGAGAAATAAAGGAGCATTGCATGGCACAGAGTCTCAAATGGCGTGCGCTTGTGTATGTAATCATCATCGGCGTTGCGCTCGTCTATCTTTTGCCCACGTTCATCCAGGTACCGGCGTGGTGGGAAAAATACCTGCCGTCTGACAAAATATCACTGGGTCTTGACCTGCAGGGCGGCATGCACCTTATCCTTGAAGTTGATACGGAAAAAGCCCTTGAAAACACCTTGGAGCGCAATGGTGCAGACATCGAGGACCTGCTGTACAACAACAAAATCCCCTTTGATCACATCAAGCGGATTTCGCGAACTGCTCTGGAAGTCGCTCTTGTTGATCCTGAAACAAAAGACAGGGTTAAGCAGCTCCTTGAACAGAACTTCCCAGCGCTCAAACATGAAAAAATCGAGCAGGCAGGTGAGACCGTTACCTTTACCCTTGCCATTGACGATCTTGAAGCACGGCAGATTAAAAAAGCAGCAACCGAACAGGCGCTTGAAACCATCCGCAACCGCGTTGATCAGTTTGGCGTTGCAGAGCCGTCAATCCAAATTCAGGGCGAAGACCAGATTGCCATTCAGTTGCCCGGCATCAAAGACCCCAAGCGCGCCATTGAGCTGATCGGCAAAACAGCACTCCTGGAGTTTAAACTCGTCAATGACGAGGTCAGTGTTGATGAAGCACTCAAGGGTTCGATGCCCGCGGATTCAGAAATCCTCTACCAGCGCGACGTCAACCCAAAAACCGGTGAGGTAAAACGGGTACCCTATCTTTTGAAGAAACGCACCCTGCTGACCGGCGACCGGCTGGTCAAGGCTCAGGTGCAGATTGATAACCGGTTCAACGAGCCCTATGTCGCACTTGAGTTTGATGCACGGGGGGCAAAGATTTTTGAACGCATAACCGAGAAAAACATCAAAAAACGGCTCGCCATCATTCTTGACAACAACGTCTATTCCGCGCCTGTGATTCAGGACAAAATATCAGGGGGACATGCCCAGATCACCGGTCGCTTCACCATGGAAGAGGCACGTGACCTTGCCATTGTGCTGCGCGCAGGGTCGCTGCCGGCACCGGTGAAAATTCTTGAAAAGCGCACGGTCGGCCCTTCACTCGGACAGGATTCAATCCGTCAGGGCATCAGGGCAATGATTATCGGCAGCATTGCCGTTGTCCTGTTCATGATCATCTACTACCGGCTGTCCGGTATTGTCGCCAATCTTGCGATGCTGCTCAATATCGTGTTGCTGCTCGCGGCACTGGCAGGTTTTGGCGCAACACTTACGGTGCCGGGCCTTGCCGGTATTGCACTCACCATTGGTATGGCAGTGGATGCCAACGTGCTCATCTACGAGCGTATCCGTGAGGAGATGCGCTTGGGAAAAACCGTCAAGGCAAGTATTGACACCGGCTATTCACGAGCCTTTCTCACAATCCTTGATTCCAACCTGACAACCATTATCGCCGCGTTGTTTCTTATGCAGTTTGGCACCGGTCCAGTCAAGGGCTTTGCCATCACCCTCACGATCGGTCTTCTTGCCAATATGTTTACCGCGGTTGCCGTTACCCGCTTGATTTTTGATTATTTTGTCATAAAGCGCCGCATCAAAACGTTGAGCATATAAAAAAGAAAGGAAGTGTTCTGTGGAATTGATACGCCCCACAATCAATATCAATTTTATTGACCGGACGCGCTCTGCGCTTATTTTCTCTGGCGTGCTGATCCTTGTCAGTATCGTCTCTCTGGTGCTCAAAGGAGGTCCGCGCTACGGCATTGATTTCAAGGGCGGCACCTTGTTTCAGGTCAAGTTCAATCGCCAGGTTGCAATCAGCGATGTCCGCAAAGCCGTCAAGGAGATGGGCATCGAAGCCGGGTTGGTTCAGAACTTTGGTAGTGAAAACGACTATGAATATCTCATAAACATTGAGGCTGCGATTGAAGACCTTGAACAGTTTTCTGATCGGTTTCGTGAACATTTTGCTGCTACCTTTGGCAAAGACAGTTTTGACATCAGGCGCACCGAAGCGGTTGGCCCCAAGGTCGGCAAAGACCTTCGTGAAAAAGCTCTGCTCGCGGTAGCGCTGTCCTGCGTGGGTATGCTCATCTATATCTGGTATCGGTTTGAGCTGCGGTTTGGGCTTGGGGCGATCTGTGGCTTGGTGCACGACGTGCTGATAACCTTGGGAGCCCTGTCGCTGACCAACACCCCCATTGACCTGCCGGTTGTCGCTGCTCTGCTCACGATCGTTGGTTATTCGGTCAATGATACGATTATCGTCTGTGACCGGATCAGGGAAAACATGCCCAAAATGACCAAAAAGCCTTTGCGCAACGTCATCAATATCAGCATCAATCAGACCTTGAGCCGCACTATTCTCACCGTAACGACCGTGCTCATGGCAACACTGGCGCTTTTTCTGTTTGGCGGCGGCGTTATCCATGATTTTGCGTTCACCATGCTGGTCGGTATTATCGCAGGTACCTATTCCTCGATCTTCATCGCCTGCCCAGTCGTCATTTACTGGGAAAAACTCTTTGTTAAAGAAAAGAAGGGGCTTGCCAAACGAGCCTTGTAACAGGGTACTGTCGTGATTTCCGTTTCTGAGGCGCTCGCAACCATACTGGCACAGGTGCAGCCGCTCGGAGCAGAGCGCGTCGTGATCACTGAGGCGCTCAACCGTGTTCTTGCTGAAGATATCCGGGCGCCCTTTCACGTGCCGCCGTTTGACAATTCAGCAATGGATGGCTACGCGGTGCGGCATGCTGACATCAGCTCTGCCACGCCTGACCAACCGCTAACCCTGCCCGTAGCGTATGATCTTCCTGCAGGGGCTTTGCCCCCAGCACCGCTCCCTCCAGGCACGGCGGTGCGCATTATGACCGGCGCGGTACTGCCCGAGGGCGCGGATACTGTAGTCATGCAGGAGGACACGGTTGCGCACGAGGGGATGGTCAGCATTCTGAAAGCGCCGTTTCAGGGAGCAAACATCAGGCATTCTGGTGAAGACATCAGAGCAGGTGAGCTCTTGTTCCCCCGTGGCACGACCGTGCGTCCCGGACATATCGGGACCCTTGCTTCAATTAAACGTGCAATCGTCTCAGTGTATCAGCGTCCCCGCGTTGCAATTGTTTCAACCGGTGATGAGCTGGTTGATATTGACCAGGACCTTGTACCGGGGAAAATTGTGACCAGCAACAGCTATTCGCTTGCGGCACTTGTTGCTGACAGTGGGAGCCTGCCGCTGGTACTGAACATTGCGCGCGACACGCACGCATCGCTCAAAGAGCGCCTCAGCGAAGCACTGCACGCAGACCTGATTCTGACCTCAGGCGGTGTCTCCGTGGGTGACTATGATTTTGTCAAGCCGGTGCTGCAGGAGCTTGGGCTTGCGATGAAATTCTGGAAGGTAGCCATGCGGCCCGGGCAACCACTTGCCTTTGGCACGATCGGTACGGTGCCGGTGTTCGGGCTGCCGGGCAATCCGGTATCTGCGATGGTGTCGTTTGAGCAGTTTGTCAGACCCGCGCTGCGCAAGATGTGCGGCTGCACAAAGTTGTACCGCCGTACCATCACCGCACGTTCCCGCAACCGGATCGCTGCACGGCAGGGCAGAATGTTTTTTGTGCGCTGCGTGGTCAGTGAGGAAAACGGTGTGTACTATGCAACCACAACCGGTGAACAAGGCTCCGGCATACTCACGTCTATGGCACGCGCGAACGGCTTGATGATTGTCCCGGATACCGGCACGGATGTTGCGCCCGGCGACACGGTGCGCGTGCAGCTCCTTGACCCTGACTTTGGATTTACCGACACACCGACAGGGTGACAGACGATAACGCAGCATTTCCTCAGCTGCACGCAGAAACAGCATGCAAGGAGAACCTATGGCAGATTCTTTTGAAAACCTGAAGCGAACCCACTACTGCGGCGAAGTTCGTGCCCATGATATCGGCGCACGGGTCACGGTTATGGGATGGGTACAGAGCCGACGCGACCATGGCGGTCTTATTTTTGTTGATCTGCGTGATCGCACCGGCATCCTGCAGATAGCTTTTAATCCTGACCTCAACAAACCGGTGCATGAGAAGGCGCATGGTCTGCGCAGCGAATATGTTATCGCCGTTGTCGGACGTGTTGCCGCCCGTCCTGAGGGTACGGTGAATCCTGCACTTCCTACCGGCGAGATTGAGATTCTTGCTGATGATTTGCGGATTTTAAATGAGGCACAGACACCGCCGTTTGAAATTTCAGACCGCACGGAGGCAACCGAAGCATTGCGGCTTAGGTACCGTTTTCTTGATCTTCGGCGTCCCTGCATGCAGCAGATTTTGATTACCCGGCACCGGATGTATCAGATCATCAGACAGTTTCTCACTGAGCATAAGTTTATTGAGTTTGAAACACCTATGCTCACCAAGAGCACACCTGAGGGAGCCCGTGACTATCTGGTGCCCAGCCGTATTGAGCCGGGAAAGTTTTATGCGCTGCCCCAGTCGCCCCAGCTCTTCAAACAGATTCTCATGGTTGCAGGATTTGACCGGTATTTTCAGATTGTTAAATGTTTTCGCGATGAAGACCTCCGTGCTGACCGGCAGCCAGAGTTCACCCAGGTTGACCTTGAGCTGTCCTTTGTTGATGAAGAAGACATCTATGCAATAATTGAGCGCCTGATGCAGCGGTTGTTCAAAGAAATTCTTGCGCAAGACCTGCCGGTGCCGTTTCCCCGGCTTTCGTATCAGGAAGCCATGGATAGGTTTGGCGTTGACAAGCCGGACATCCGTTATGGGCTTGAGCTGTGCGACGTCACGACTGCCCTGCACGGGTCAGGTTTTCAGGTGTTTGCGCAGGCAATTGCAAAAGGCGGGGTTATCAAGGGCTTGCTTGTGAAAGGCGCTGACTTTTCCCGTAAAGAGCTTGACGAGCTTGTCGAGATTGCAAAAACCTATGGCGCTGGAGGGTTGGTGTGGATTAAAGTTCATCAGGATGGTTGGCAGTCGCCGGTTGCAAAGTTTTTAAGCGATACAGAAAAACAGGAGATTGCAACCATCATGGGTGCTCAGCCGGGCGACCTGCTGCTGCTGGTCGGTGACCCGTCATTTACAACTGCGTGCACCGCGATCGGCAACGTACGACTGCACCTGATCAAAAAGCTCCAACTCCAGCCGTCCCGACCCTATGCATTTGTGTGGATTAACAAATTCCCCCTGCTTGAATATGACCAAGAAGAACAACGCTGGGTTGCAATGCACCATCCCTTCACCGCTCCGCTTGAACAGGATCTGGCGCTCCTTGAACATGACCCAGGCAAAGCCCGTGCCCGTGCGTATGATCTGGTAATGAATGGCAGCGAAGTTGGCGGCGGGAGCATCCGTATCCATCGTCCTGACGTGCAGTCACGAATGTTCTCCCTGCTGGGGATTAGTCAGGAAGAAGCCGTGCAGAAGTTCGGGTTTCTGCTTGACGCCTTGAAATTCGGTGCACCACCGCATGCCGGTCTTGCTTTAGGTCTTGACCGGCTCGTGATGCTCATGACCGGGTGCGATTCAATCCGGGATGTCATTGCATTCCCTAAAACCCAGAAAGCAGCATGTCTGATGTCAGGAGCACCTTCCACGGTTGACCAGCGCCAGCTCAGAGACTTGCATATCAAGGTAACTATCCCGCAGCCTTAAAACCCGGGCGGTGGCAAGACCGAGGGCTGGTAGTGGTTACCGCGGTGCCGTTGCGCTCCCCCTGCTGTACTCTGCCTCCAGCACGGTCGAGTTTGACTTTCGTGCCGTGCTGTCTCTACAATAAATCCACTGCCCGAAAAACCGGTGGGAGGCTTTCTCCATGCTTTTTGTTGATACTGCAAAAGTTTATATCAAGGCTGGCAGTGGCGGTAGGGGCTGTGTCTCGTTTCGCCGAGAAAAATACGAGCCTAAAGGCGGGCCTGATGGCGGCGATGGCGGCGATGGCGGCGACGTTATTTTCGTGGGCGACCGCGGCATGGATACCCTGGTGAGTTTTCGGTACACGCCGCAACTGGTTGCCGGACGTGGTCAGCATGGCAGAGGCAGCAACTGTTCAGGCAAAAAAGGAAGTGACCTCATTGTTCGGGTTCCCTGCGGGACCATCATCACCAATGCAGACACCGGCCAGCAGGTAGCAGAAATTACGATACCGGACGAACCGGTTGTCGTTGCGCGCGGCGGCAGAGGCGGCAGAGGGAACCAGCACTTTGCAACCCCTACCCATCAGGCTCCCCGTTACTGCGAACCAGGCAGACCCGGCGTTTCGTTCACGGCAGTGCTTGAGCTAAAAGTCATGGCTGATGTCGGACTGGTCGGGCTTCCGAATGCGGGCAAATCTTCGCTGATTGCTGCAGTCTCACAGGCGCATCCTAAAATTGCTGATTACCCGTTTACGACACTGCATCCGGTGGTGGGAGTGGTTGAGCTTTCCGGGCACCGCAGTTTTGTCATGGCTGATATCCCCGGCATTATCGAGGGCGCTGCTCAGGGCAAGGGACTTGGACTGCGGTTTTTGAAGCATGTGGAGCGGACACGGGTACTGGTGTTTGTGCTTGATATTTCTGCGTTTGCTGAAACACCTGCTGCCGAGGCATTTGCCCTTCTGCGCCGGGAAGTGGCAGCATTTGGACACGGGCTTGAACAAAAACCGTTTTTAATTGCGGCAAACAAAATAGATCTTGATCATGACCGGACGTGTCTGCACCATTTTCTGGAAACCGTTGGCAGCGAATATGCGAACAAGGTATTTGCCATATCAGCAGCAGCACGGGAGGGGCTCCCCCCACTCATGGAGAGGCTTTTTAGCATGGTGCGCACACCTGCAGATGGGAAAACGATCTTCTGATGCCTTCAGGTATTCTTGAGGTCAGATACTTTATTTTTTTATTTTCTTTTCCTAAAAAATTCGCTACTATGAAACAGGATAAGTTCGTGTTGGGGTGCTCGAACATGGTCGTGTGTCAGGGTTCAGAGTCAGGGGGAAATAACAAATAATATATCGTAGAGGAGGATTTCCCATGGCAGCGTATTCAAAAGATTTCTTGCGAGCCCTTGAAGTTGGCAGACCACCCAATATCGTCAAGCTCTTCCCAAACTCAAAAGCATTGCTCGTGAGCGGCAAGGTGATTGACCGCGCCATGATCGCTAAGGGCAAGGCAATTGCCATGGCGGCAAACGGTCGCAATTCGTTTGTGATCCGTGGCGTGCTCCGGGCAGCGCAGCGTGCAAACGCAGCATTGATTATCGAAATTGCAAAGTCTGAGGGAGGTGCCAAAGCCTATTGCGCTGTCAACTACTGGAACATTGCGACACTTGTTGATGCCTTTTGCAATGAAATGGGCATCACGGTGCCCGTGGCGATCCATGCAGATCACTATGGTATTAAGAATGAAAAAGACATCGCTGCTGCTAAGGTCGAAATTCCCACGATGTTTGATGCCGGCATGACCTCCATTGCAATAGACGCCTCGCATATGCCAGATGACCGGAATCTTCTGGCAAACATCGAGCTGAATCCCTACGTGCCAAAGTGGGCTGGTCTTGAAACAGAGGTCGGCGAAATAAAGGGCAAAGAAGGTCTGTCAACGGTTGAAGAAGCGCTGTTTCTCATCCGCGGTCTCAACGCTCATTCCATCTTCCCCGACTGGATCGCCCTCAACAACGGCACCACGCACGGCATTGAGGAAAGCGATGCAGGCATTCAGGTGGGGCTTACGGCTGAAATCCACAAAGCGCTTGAGCCCTATAAAGTTTCCGGTGCGCAGCATGGCACCTCAGGCAACAGCTCAGAGCGGCTGCGCGCAATCGCCAACCAGACCCACACCACCAAGGCAAATGTGGCAACCGCTTTACAGATGATTTCATGGGGCATTGAGGTCAATGACTACGGCAATGCGATTCTTGACAGCAACAAAAATCTTAAGAAAGTCCCGGGTGCAGGGGTTACTGAAGAGATGTGGGCGGAAATGGTTGAATACGCAAAATCAAAAGAGTGGAAAACAGGTGATTTCAAAAAGCTCAATCTGCCGTTTGAAACCCGGCTGCTGGGGCTCCCCAAAGACGTGCGTGACCGCATGGTACAGGGCGTCGAAGATTTTGCCTACACCATGATGGTCAATGTACTGAACGCCAAAGACACTGCGCCGCTTGGGATCGAGGCAATTCTCAAAGCAGGCTCATGTGATCTTGGTCCCAAAGCAACACGCATCGAAGACCCGGCAGAATGGACACCGGACAAAATAGCTGCCCGCGCAAAAACACTGCACGGCGACAAAGGTCCGCAGGGCAACTTTGATGACTGAGCACGGTGTGCAACCACTGAGAGCACAAGCCCTTGTACAGCACAGGGGCTTGTTTTTCGGAGGACAGATCTATGGGCACCTCTTACGGCTGGACTGGGAAAATACTTGCTGTTGACCTCTCAACGCAGCGCATAACAACCCTTGACACCCATGCCTACAGCAGCAAATTTCTCGGCGGCATCGGCATCGGACAAAAACTTTACTGGGACAGTATGGGAGGACAACGGACCGCTTTTGATCCGGACAGTCCACTGATTCTGATGACCGGACCGCTTGCTGGAACCGGCGCGCCTGCTGCTCCCCGGATTTCGGTATCCGGCAAGTCTCCCTGTATTCAGCCTGAGACATTTGTCCATGCAAGCCTCGGCGGATTTTTCCCCGCAGCGCTCAAGCAGGCTGGCTATGACGGTATTGTGGTCAGGGGCAGAGCAGACCATCCGGTGTATCTGTACATAACCGCCGGGAAACCGATGCTGCGGGATGCGCGTCATCTGTGGGGCACGGGCAATCATGAAACCCAGCGCCGTATCAAGCAGGAATGTGGTAAGGATGTTCGGGTGCTCTCCATCGGTCCCGGAGCTGAGTCGTGTACGCGCATCGGTGTCATACTCGGGGACGTGGCAAGCTCTGCATCCATGGGGTTTGGATCGGTTATGGGTTCAAAAAACCTCAAAGCTATCGCGGTGCAGGGAGGAAAGCTGCTGCCGGTTGCTGATCCGGCGGGGGTCCAAACGGTTCGGCAGAAAATCAAACGCATGACCGGCACGGGTTTCTTTAACCTCTACGGCACACCGCTCACCATTGCCGGCGCTGAAATTCTCAAGTATGTGCACTGCCACGGTTGTCCGCAGGGGTGCTGGCGGTCGTTGCAGCGCATTCCCGGCGGTTTTGAAGATATCCGCAAATGCCAGACTAATGTCTTTTATTCTCTGTGGGACCGCAAGCTGCACGGGCAACCCACCGAGGCAAGCTTTCGCGCAGCCACGATCGCCAATGATTATTCCCTGTGCGTCATGGACATTGCCTTTTTGCTGATGTGGCTTGATCGGTGCATCAGTGCAGGACTGCTGACGGAAAAGGACATTGAACTGCCGCTGGCACAGATGGGCAGTCTCGCCTTTTTTGAGGCGTTGTGCCAGAAAATTTCCCGGCGCGAAGGATTCGGTGACGTACTTGCGCAAGGCACGATCCGAGCTGCCCAGCAGGTCGGCAGTGCTGCACTTGAAATTGCCCACAACTTTTTGACCCCAACCGGTCGTGCCATTGCCTATGGTCCGAAAGTGTTCATCCTCTCTGCCATGATCTACGCAACTGAACCGCGTCCCTTTATCACCGAACTGCATGAGGTTTGCGAACCACTCACCAAATGGGCGCTCTGGTATACCTCGCAGGGCACGAAAACCTATGTGTCAACCGAGGTGGTTCGTGCAATTGCCCAGCGGTTTTGGGGCAGTGAGCAGGCAGTTGACTTCTCAACCTATGACGGAAAAGCGCGGGCATCACAACTGATTCAAAACCGCTCATACGCCAAAGAGTCTCTGATTTTGTGCGATTTTGCTTGGCCGCTCTATGACGATGCAAGCACGCCGGATCATGTTGGCGATCCTGAGCTGGAGAGCAGGCTCCTTGCAGCAGTGACCGGCTGGGAGAGTGACAGCCGCGGGATTGACCGGATCGCTGAACGCATTTTTGCGCTCAACCGTGCTATCCTTTTGCGCGAAGGCAGACGCGGCAGACAGGATGATGTCCTTCCCGAATTTTTCTTCATTGACCGCGACGAGATGATCGGTGATGTCTTTGGCATGCATAATCCGCAGCTTTTCCTGCCGGGCAAAGGTGAGGAGGTAATTTCTCGTCGCGGCAAAGGCGTTGACCGGCACGGGTTTGAACGCATTAAAAATGAATACTACGAACTTCGCGGCTGGGACGTTGCGACCGGGTATTTAAAAAAAGAGACGCTCACCGCACTGGATCTTGCCGAAGTCATAGAGCCGCTCGGTGAGAAAGCCGTATAAAATGCTCCCACCATATGGTTAAACAATCGTCACGGCGTTCACCTGACAGCGTGAGCAGTGTGGAGGGCAACCGCAAACGCTCGTTTCAGCGCAAGATCCTTGCCTATTACCGAAAACACGGTCGCGGGCTGCCGTGGCGCACCACACGTGACCCGTGGCACATCCTTGTCTCGGAAGTAATGCTGCAGCAGACGCAGGTTGAACGTGTCACGGCAAAATTTTCATCTTTTCTGAGCACATTCCCCACCCCTGCAGCTCTTGCCGGTGCACCGCTGAACAGTGTTCTGGCAGCATGGTCAGGGCTCGGCTATAACCGACGCGCACTTGCGTTGAAGAAATGCGCCCAGTTTCTCTGCGAGCAGTTTCAGGGAAAGGTGCCCTCTACCTATGAAGACCTTCTGGAACTCCCGGGCATCGGGCCCTATACCGCTGCAGCAATCTGTGTGTTTGCGTATAACCAGCCGCGGGTAATTCTGGAAACCAACATCCGCTCCGTGTACCTTCATTTCTTCTTTCCCTGCGAGCACCGCGTCAGCGACCACACCCTCCAGCCGCTGGTCGCTGCAACCCTCTACAAAAAAGATCCGCGCACGTGGTACAACGCACTCATGGATTATGGTGCTTTTTTAAAACAGCAGGGTGAAAACCCCAGCCGTCGCAGTGCACACTATGTGCGGCAAAGCCGGTTTCAGGGATCTGACCGCCAGATCAGAGGCATAGTGTTGCGGGCACTGCTTGAAAAGGCACCGCAGAGCGAAGCGACACTTCTTGAAGCCGTCGGCAAGGATCCTGAACGGGTGCGCGCACTTATCCAGCAGCTTATCTGCGAAGGATTCATAAGAAAAGTCGGCACAAAGCTCTCGCTTGCATGAGGCAGAAAGCAAGCGGTTGCCCTCGGTAAGACTTTTATGCCGCAATATGTTTTTTTATGGAATTTCCTTCCGTGTTTCTTGCTTCAGGTACCTTCTCCCCAGCGCGTGGTACGGGGAGCGTGGCTCGGGGGAGGTGAAGAGTGAGCGGTGAGCAGCAAAAATAAGTGAAAAGTGAACTGTGAACTGTGAACAGTGAACGGCAAAAAATACTTTTAATGTTTCCTTCTGCCTTCTGATTTCTGTCTCCTGTCTTCTTACCCATCACTCCTCACCTCTCACTTCTAATCACCCTCACCTCCATAACCCCCATCCAGGGAGAAGAAGTTACCCCTTTCCCGTTACGGGCAACGATTATGACACAGACACCTGAGGATCTTGAAACGTTAGGAGGGGTTGAGCTTATCGAGTTTATACAGCAGAGTTCGCCTTCCGATGCCTAAAAGCCGGGCTGCTTTTGCTTGATTATTGTTTGAACACTCCAGCGCTCGGCGGATCAGGCTGCGTTCAGCCTTTTCCACAACCTCACTGATCACCGCTTTGTAATCAAATCTCCCCTCAGGCACGAGCACCTGCACGCCGTCTGGTTCGTTCCGAGCAAGCCCAAGGTCTTCACATCGTATGGTTTCAGAGCTTGAAAGAACTGCTGCCTGCTCCACAACATTGCGGAGCTCCCGCACATTCCCCCTCCAGGGAGCACTGCGCAATAGGTCGAGCGCGTCGCGGGAAAACCACTTTTCTCCAAGCCCGTGTCTGCGGCAAAAATCTTTCAAAAAAAAGTTTGCAAGCAGCGGTATGTCTTCCCGGCGTTCACGCAGCGGCGGCAAGGTTATTTCAACCACCTTCAGGCGGTAGTACAGGTCTTCCCGAAACGTGCCTTTTTTGATTTCTTCTGGCAGGTCTCGATTGGTTGCAGCAAGTACCCGAACGTCAATCGGAATGGTTTTGGTCGAGCCCACGTGCTGGACCTCACGTTCCTGCAGCACCCGAAGTATTTTTGCCTGCGTGGCAAGCGACATATCGCCGATCTCATCAAGGAACAACGTGCCGCCCTGTGCCTGCTCGAATTTTCCAATACGACGTTCCACGCCAGTGGCAACACCTTTTTCGATGCCGAACAGTTCACTTTCAAGAAGGCTTTCTGGCAAGGCTGCACAGTTGATTGACACAAGCGGTCCTGCGGCACGGTTGCTTGCATAGTGCAGCGCCCGTGCGATGAGCTCTTTGCCGGTGCCACTCTCGCCGGTGATGAGCACATTGACATCAACGGTTGCAACCTTTTTGACCTTGTTCAGAACCTCGGCAAACGCCGCACTCGCGCCGATGATGTTCTCCTGAGCGAAGGCTTTGCTGAGTTCCTGCCGCAAATCACTGTTTTCAAGCGCAAGCCGGTCACGGGACTCCCGTAGTTTTTCATACAGACGGGCGTTTTCGAGCGCTGCTGCAGAGGAATTTGCGATGATTGACAAAATCCGCTCCTTGTCCGGTGTGAACGCTCCGGGTGTGGTATGGCTGAGATTGAGCACGGCAACGACCCGCTCGCCAACAATGAGCGGAATACACATCAGTGACCTTACCTGCACCTTCATCGCCGGGAGAGGACAAAACCGCGGATCCTCGGAAACATCCTGCACCGTCACCGACCTACCAGTGCGTGCAACCTCGCTTGCAAGAGAGGTGCCGGTTGGAAACCGCGTGGTCACTGCAGGGTCTGCGATAAATGAAGCCTGCGGATCATAAGCTCCCTTGGCAGCACGCAGCACCAGTTCCCCCCGGTCGTCTACCAGCATCAGAGAGCAGTTATCAGGATCAAGTTCCTGCTGAATGATGGTAACAAGCGCGGTGCAGACAGAGGCAACATCCGTAATGTCGTTCAGCGCATCACCCACCCGGCGGATGAGCGACAACTCTTCTATCTTTTCAAGATACTTTGCATTGATCTCAGAAAGAATCTTCTTGAGGCTGTTGCGCTCGTTTGTCAGTTCCTCGATGTGCTGCGCTGTATCCATAAAAACCTCGCTCGCAGGATCACGCTCACTTCTACCACAGGCGGCAGGCATGGTTCAAGATACTGCGACCGGCATCCGTGCCCCAGCCAACCTATCAAAGCCGGTTCGCTGCCTGAGCTGCTCGTAGAGTACCTCAGCAAGCTGAAACAGACTGACGGTATCACACCGATTATAGGCGACAAGGAGCCTGAGCGCCTCATCATCGCCCTGCTGCGCTGCCCGCCAGAGCAACACCGCATCAAAGCCATCAAGTCCCTGGACAGCTTCTTCCCGCACCATACCAAACCTGCGCTCCAGCGTTTTGAGCCCGCCTTTCATGCCGACCCTGCGCGCCGCAAAGCAGAGATCAAAATGAAGTCCGGTGTAGGATACGCCGAGCGATTCCCGCAGAAACGGCAAATCAAACACAGTACCAAAAAAGGTAATCACATAGGAATACCCTTTCAGCTCCTGCGCAAGGCGTCGTGCGCTCAGCGTGCTGCCGCGCACCAACGCCTGGTAATCAAACCCATCGTAGAGTCCCACAACAGTCACATAGCCACCTTGTCGCACCCCAGCTCCGTTGGTTTCGATATCCAGCGCTACGGCATACTCGCGCATTTCCGGAAACAGCCGCCAGTGATCGCGGGGCTTAAGGAGGTGGCGAAAAAAATCAGCGTCGTGCGCTGCAAGATGCAAAGCGGCAGCCTGAAGCGTTTCGTCATAGAGGCGCTTTTGTGCAGGTGCAATCCAGGAAAGTGACGGTGTGTTCAAAAAGTCGTCCCAACACCGGATTCCTTCGCGCCAGAGCCGCTGTTCGCTCACGTCGCCAATTCCCTGCAAAAAAGAGAAGGTGTGCCGAATCATGTGCGGACTGTCTTCACAGGAAGCCCAAGCTCCCACGCCTTCAGCACGCGACGCAGGAGGTTGCCGTACTGATCCCGCGGCAAATGGTCACAAAATTGAATCTCTTGGGGAGCAATGTCAGGCGCAAAGTTATTTTTGACAAAGGCCATGATCTTTCGTTGCAGCAGGGGGCTTGGCTGGTAGGCATCTTTTAGACGGATAAATGCCTTAAGCTTACGCTGCCCGTCCGTATGGTGAACCCTAATGACCGCAGCTTCGGCAACTGCCGGATGTTGCTGCAGGGTTGTTTCGATTTCTGCAAAACCGGTTTTGCCTGCGGCAGTGATAATAACATCATCAGTCCTACCCTGATGGAAAAAATAACCATCATGATCCATAAATGCGGTATCGTCAGTTACAAACCATTCTGGGTGTCTGATATAGCGCTGGTATGCCTCAGGATTTCCCCAAATGCTGCGCACCATAGCAGGCCAGCCCGGCTTGAAGGCAAGCGACCCCATGGTGAACGCGGGCACCTGTCTGCCGTCCTCGTCAAGCACGGTCGCAGTCATACCGGGGACCGGTTTGCCTAAATACCCGGGTTTGATGGGCAGACAGGGGAAGTTTGCGATGGTAATCATGCCGGTTTCAGCGGTCCACCACGTGTCATGAACCTGAAGTCCCAGCACCCGCAGCATCGTATAAATCAAATCCGGGAACAGCGGCTCAACCACACTTGCCAGATGCCGTAAACTTTTCAGATCAAACTGGCGAGGAAGCTCCTCACCTGCAGCGGCAAGGATTCGGTAGATGGTCGGGATGGTATAGAGGACTGAAACACGGTGATCCTGAATCAGGCGGTAAATCATCCGAGCATCGTGCATTTTGCCGGTTACAAAACTTGTCGCCCCGCAGAGCCATGGTGCAAAGGCGCTATACACAACACTCATCAGCCAGCCGGGCTGTGCCTGTGTCCACAGGACATCATCAGGACGGAGGTCAAGTACCCACTGCGCGGTTACCAGATAACCGCGCATCGCATCGTGGACGTGCACAAGCCCGAGGGGTTTGCTGTCCTGACCCGACGTATAGACCAAGAGCAGCGGATCCTCGCGCTCGACCCACTGAATGGCAGGCTCATCTGAGGCAGCTGCCATAAGCGCGTCCCAGGCAATTTCACCAGCGTCCAAATCCGTATCAGGACCCACAATAATAATGTGCTCAAGGTCAGGGAACTCCTCTGACGGAATATGCGCACGACGGTTTGGCGTGGTGACCAGAACCTTACCGCGGGCATCGAGCATGCGCGCTTTGACGGCTGACTCGCGGAAATTGCTGTACAGGGGCACGATGATTGCGCCGATCTTGGCACACCCGGCAAGCGCGATATACAGTTCAGGAACGGCAGGGAGAAAAAGGAATACCCGGTCGCCTTTTTTGACTCCAAGGCTGCGCAGCGCATTACCGAAACGGTTTGAAAGCGTGCGCATCTGCGCATAGGTGAGCGCGCTGCGCTGCGTGCCACGGCAATATAGCAGGCAGGTGCGCTGGGCAGTTGCGGGGTTTTCAGCATGCCGGTCAATAGCTTCATACCCGATATTGACAAGACCGGTGGTGTGCCATGAAAACGATGCATTGACCGCATCCCATGAAAAACTGCTGCACGCGGTCTCATAGTCACGGAGGTTTGCATCACGAGCTTGTGGCACAAGTCTGTTTTCAAACATTGCCCTACCTACCACAAACGCTGCAGCGGATTGACCCGTTGGGGTGCGTCACACCGCCCCAGCAAAACTTTTCCAGTACGGTGCGATCTGGGCTTTGACTGATGCTACAATATCAAAAACCGGAGAATCGCTGCGCGGCAGTGCATTGGCAAAGCTGCAAGAAGACTTCTCCAACCCATCGTGCATGGTTTCAAGCACTGCTTTGACTGATTTTCGAAGTGCGCCGAGGTCGTAGCCGCCTTCAAGCAAAAAAATTGTTTTGCCGCCACACGTCGCATCAGCGATGCGCAGTACGGTATCAGTAAGAAAGCGGTAGCCGTTTTCTGTCATCTGCATACCGCCAATAGGGTCATCCCTATGGGTATCAAAGCCTGCTGAGACAAGGATCAAGTCTGGCTGGTATTCGAAGGCGAGGGGCTCAAGAAGCTGGTAGTACACAAACGCAAAATCGCGGTCATCGGTACGGGCTGGCAACGGTACGTTGACCGTAAAACCACACCCCTGTCCTCTGCCGATTTCTGAGAGTGCACCGGTGCCCGGAAAAAAAGGAAACCGGTGCGTTGAAAACAGCAGCACCTGCGGAGAGGTCTCAAAAATGTGCTGCGTGCCATTGGGATGGTGCACATCCCAGTCAACGATGAGGATTCGCTCACACCGGTAGGTGCGCTGAGCATACGCAGCGGCGATAGCGATGTTGTTAAAAAGACAGAACCCCATCTGTCGGTTGCGCTCAGCATGATGTCCCGGTGGTCTAATCAAAGCAAACACCGTGTCAAGCACACCTGAGAACACCTGATCAACAGCCGCAAGAACGCTGCCTGCAGCCAGAAACGCCACTTCGCAGGATTTTTCCGAGGTCACCGTGTCAGGGTCAAGATAGCGCAGCGGCTCGCCAGCGGTATCTAAAATTTTGTCAATGTACTCAGGGGTGTGAATCATTTCAATGTCCTCAAGGCTTGCAACCCGCGGTGGAACAAGCTGAAGCTGGGAAGTAAGTGCGTCTGCATCCAGCATGGCGTAGATTGCTTCAAGACGCCGGGGCACTTCAATATGATGCACGCCGGTCTTGTGGTCAAGAAACCGGGGATCGCGGACTATCCCAATACGATGCATTGCCTCTGCTCCCAACAAACCTGCGGTATGACGTGTGAGATTATAATCCTGCGCGGAAAATAAACAAGTCTTTTGCTCGCGCCTTGGTGAGCATTTTCTTTTTGACCGGTTTTGCCTTTTTTGATATATATGCGTTAATCAATGAACAGTGCAGAATCCGTGGGGCTGTAGCTCAGTTGGGAGAGCGCTTGAATGGCATTCAAGAGGTCGTCGGTTCGATCCCGATCAGCTCCACCATATCTTTCCCCGTAATCGTTTCCATTGAAACCCTCCCTTGCTGTTTTTGCGCCCTACAGCACATCACCCGGCTTCCACTCATAGATTTTTTCCGGGTGTTCAATGTAGTCACGCAGGTAGCCGAATCCGGCAAACCCTGCACCTGCATCAAATGCGCGGTGATCCATGGTGGCAAAAAACGTGACCATGTACCGGGGCACAACCTTGCCGTCAACGACCTGAGGTGCCAAATGGAAATCACTCAAGCCAAACATAACGATTTCAGGAGGAGTAATAACGGTTACAGTCTGGTGGCCTGAGACCATCATGCCGTTGTTTGCCAAAGTACAGGTTGCGCCCAAAATATCACTGACCTGCAACTTTTGATCCTCGGGCACATCCTTAAACTCAGGGTCGGGTTTCTCTCGGTTCCACAACAGCATACGCAGAGCCATCCAGATACCGCTGAGTTCTTTGAAATTAAGCTCCCGCACCATTGTCTTGAAATACGCAAACGCTGCTTTTTTGTATAGTTCGTTAGCATCAGTCCTACGCGCTTTTCGGGTCAGATCACGCATTTCTGCGGCAACAGTTTCAATGGTTTTGCGGTGTGGATTCCGTACAATCGGTTTTATGACGCCGTACTTGGTGTTGACCGTATAGCTGACATTGATGTCATCAGCGATGTAGAGGGTGCCGCCGTCGCGCCAGCGGCGATAGTCCAGAAATGCATTGCAGTCTGGCGTGTGCTCAAGCGCGTGTGCGAGTGCCTTCAGGAAAAAGGCTGAGTAGTTTTTCCGTACCGCACGGCGCAGCCGGAACTGTTCAGCGGTCTCACCCTCGCGCGGGGTAAGCGTGCGCTCAGTTGCACGGGTATATTCTATCAGCGGCGTCACGTCATAATGGGTGATCATGGCAGCATGGGGGATGGTCTGAGCTGACTGGGAAAGAACGTACGCAACGCTCTGCCGCAGGAAACTGAGCGGTCGCTCTTCACGGATCTTTACGTGCTTGCGGACATAGGCTATTTTATAATTTTGAAACATGGCAACTCCTTACCCATAAACAGTTATACCCCCCTGAGGTAAGAATCTTGACAAAAACAAATCCCTTGTCAAGGGCAATCATGCAGGAGCGGAGGAAGAGAGGGTTGTCTTTTTGAAACTGAGCAGGTAAACTATGCGGCTAACCTCATAGTGATTTTGGAGAACAGCTTATGGCACGATTCCTTATCACCGTTGTTCCAGCACTGGGACATATCAATCCGACAATGCCGATCGCTGAAGAACTGAAGCGGCGCGGGCATGACATAGCGTATGCAAGTGGCTCTGACATGCAGCAGTATATTGAAAATCAGGGCTTCCGGTTTTTTACCGCAGGGTTTCCCAGTTTCAAACACTATACCAGCTATGCCCTTCGGAAAATGTTTGAGTATCAGGGTCTCGTGAGTAACGCCTTTTTTTTCAAGGTGCTGATTGAATACAACCGCAAGCTCATCGTTGATCTTCCTCCTGTCATCCAAGCCTATAAGCCCGATGTCCTTCTGGTGGACTGCATAACCCATGGCGGTGCGCAGCTTGCTGAAGTTTTGAACCTGCCCTGGGCGACCAGCCATCCCATTCCCGGTCTGATCCCGTCGCGCGATGCTACGCCGTTCACCTCATGGGGGCTGCCGCCGTCCCAGAACCCAGCGGTGCGGGCATGCTATAGGATTATTCGACTTGGGCAAGGGCTTTTTTACCGAATGTTTGATCCAGCGTTCAACAGCATCCGCGCCTCGCTGAACCTGCCTCCCCTGCGGCACTGTGTGGTGACCAATACTCTATCACCCTATCTCATCCTGATCCCGACCTGCGAAGGTTTTGAGTACGCCCGGAGTGACTGGCCACCGCAGGCACATCTGATCGGTCCAGCGCCATGGGGCAAGGTTTCGGCACAGGACGATGAGTGCGCATGGATTGATGCGCTGCCCCATGATCGGCAGATCATCTATGTCACGCTGGGGACCGTACAGGTGTTCCGCTCGCTTGATTTTTACAAAACGGTTATCGCTGCGCTGCGCGATGAAGGATATTTCGTGGTCATGAGCATTGGACCAGTACTTGACAAGAAAGAGCTTGAACCAGTGCCTGAAGGGTTTCGCATCGAACCATTTGTGCCTCACGCAAAGATTTTGCCGCGTTGTGCTGCAGTTATCCACCACGGCGGACAAGGTATCGCACAGGACTGCATCTATCATGGACTACCGTCACTTGTTGTGCCGATATCACAAGACCTCTACGAAATCGCTACGCGGTGTGTCAGCGCAGGCGTAAGTCTGAAAATCCCCTATCCACGGCTCACCCCGCAACGTCTGCGCGATGCCCTGAGAAAGGTGCTTACCGACCAATCCATCCGCGCAGCAACCAACTCGCTGCAGGCTCGTTTCCGTGCAACCAATGCCGGCGCAACAGGCGCAACGCTTTTGGAACAGCTTGCCAGAACAAAGCAACCCGTCTATCGGCCCGGGTCAGCGTCATGACTACACTGGTACGCCGCTCGTGCAGTTATGGTTCTGAAGGGTCACCGACTGCCTCGGTAGAGAAAAAATCCTGACAGAACACATCGAACCGGTCCTCAAGAATTGCCTGGCGTATGCGGCGGCATAAGGTGATGTAGTATGAAACATTATGCAGGGTCATGAGCACCAGCGCGGTGATTTCTTGTGCCATGAACAAGTGCCGTAAATATGCTCGCGAAGAGGTGCGGCAGGTATAGCACGAGCAGGCAGGGTCAAGAGGCTGGAAGTCTTGTTTGTAGCAGGCATTGCGGATCTTGACCCTGCCACGGGACGTGAAGCACATGCCATTACGGGCGCAGCGCGTCGGTAGGACACAGTCAAACATATCAATACCGAACCCGACTGCTCTGACAATATCTTCGGGGAACCCAATTCCCATCAGATACCGTGGTCGGTCAGGTGGCAACAACTGCGCTGTCTGCTGAATCACGGGATATGCCTGTTCCATTTCCTCACCCACCGAGAATCCACCAAGCCCGTAGCCGGGTAGCTCAAGCGCGGCAAGTTCCTGTGCGCTTTGGGTGCGCAGATCCAGATGCAGACCTCCCTGCACAATGCCAAACAGCGCTGTTTCCTTGCGCGACCATGCAGCAACCGATCGCCGTGCCCAGCCCAGGCTCCGCGCAACTGCTGCAGCAACAGCACTCTTAGGTGCGGTTGCAGGCGGACATTCATCAAGTTGCATCATGATGTCAACCCCAAAACCTTCCTGAATCGCAACCACCTGTTCAGGGGTAAAGGTTACAATTGCGCCGTCAAGATGTGATTGGAACACCGCACCCGCGTCGCTGAGTTTGCGCAACGCTGCAAGCGAAAAGATCTGGTACCCACCGGAATCCGTAAGGATCGGACGGTGCCACCCACTGAAGCGGTGCAAACCGCCGGCTGCACTGATGATATCGCACCCCGGACGCAGAAACAGATGGTAGGTATTGCACAGAATCATGTCTGCGCCTGCTGCTTCGATATCGCGCACGGTCAGAGCTTTGACCGTACCTTGAGTACCGACCGGCATGAACACCGGCGTCAACACTTCTCCATGCTGAACCACGAGCCTGCCAGCGCGGGCAGAGGTGGAAGAAGAAGTATGCTCGACCACAAAGTGCATCAGGTACTCCCTCGCCTCAGCATCCTGAATGCAGGGGAGCATCAGGACTGGTCATTATTATAATCCTCGGGGAGTGACTTGTAGCAGTAGATGAGTTTGTCAGGCGTGACAATGGCGTTTTCAAGATCAGCGCCAGTGGTGATCGTGCTGGAAGAGAAAACCACTGAGTTCCGAATTCTGATACCAGGGGGACAAAAGACCTCGTCACCAATTACCGAATTGTCAACCTGTGCAGGGTCTATGGAGGTGTTGTGTCCAATGAGTTTTGGAAGGTTTTGGCGCCGCAGTTCTGTCAGATTAATATAGAGAAGGTCTTCAGGATAGGTCAGGTTGAGGTCTTCCTGAATGATGGTTTTGCTTTTTACCGTGAACCCATCGTCAATAAGAATCTGGATTGAATCAGTGATTTCATATTCATCTCTGCTTGCAGTCCGCGGGGTGCGGCGGACTGCATCAAAGATATGGAGGTCAAAAAGATACAAACCGCATCCTTTCAGATTGTTGACCGGGTGTCGCGGCTTTTCGATCACCCTTCGGACAAAACCTTTCTCATCCATCAGAACTGAAAAATTCCGCTTGATTGCATTGATGTCTTGCTCAATCTTGGTGGCAAGAACAGCATTGACCTTGTGGTCGTAAAACTCGTCAATCATGGGCTGCAGGCTGTCGGTGATAAAAAAGATATCGCCCAGAAACAGCATGAACGGGCGGTCAATGAGGTTTTCAAGTTTGCTCAGTGCATGGGCAATGCCCAGGGTCTGACCCTGGTCTACATAGTGGATTTTGATGCCGTAGCGCTCACCATTACCCATAACGCGCACCACATCAAAACCATAATGACCGATGACAACAATAATAGATGTGATGCCAACGGCTTTCATCATTTCAATCTGGTATTCCATCAGGGGTTTATTGCATATTGGCAAAATTGCCTTAGGGTAATGTTCACTGAACGGATACATCCTGCTCCCCTTGCCGCCAGCAAGGATCACGCCCATTATGCCCTGCGTACTCATACACAAACCGTCCTTTCCAAGATTAAATGCAGAAGACCTCTCATGTCGGACGCAGCAACTATAAAATATTTCTCTCAAAACCTCAACCGGTTTCATCGGTTCATGAAAACGAAGCACGGGGGCTGCTGTTTTTTATTGACACTGCGGCATCTTCCTGACTATCATGACCGGCAAACATTGTTTGCAGTGAAGGAGACTGGCTATGCTCAAAAAAGTACTGGTGACCGGCGGATGCGGATTTTTGGGATCGCATGTGTGTGAATTCTATCGCCGCAAAGGCGCTGAGGTAATTGCCTATGACAATATGACCAAAACAGAGCTTGCACGCACCGGATTTGCCGTTGAATCAGCGCGCAATTACAATAGCGATTTTCTTAGGAGCATCGGCGTGTCGGTGGTAAAAGCTGATGTCCGCAATGAGCAGGAGCTGCTGGATCATGCTTCGGGCTGTGACTATATCGTCCATACCGCGGCGCAGCCGGCGATGACCATCAGCTGGGAAGACCCGCGTCTGGACATTACCACCAATGTGATCGGAACGTTCAATGTCCTTGAAGCAGCACGGCGCCACAACATTCCGGTTGCCTGCTGTGCAACCATCCATATTTATGGTAACGAGATCAATAAACGGCTTACTGAAGCGGCAACCCGTTACATCAAAAAGCCTGTGGCAATTTCTGAAACCCACCCGACCCTTGAGGGAACGCTCACCCCGCTGCACGCTTCCAAGGCTGCTGGCGACACGTATGTCCGGGTTTATAGTGATACCTACAAGGTTGCTGCAGCAAGTTTCAGGCTCACCGGTATTTACGGACCCCGGCAGTTTGGCGGTGAGGATCACGGGTGGGTCGCAAACTTTGCCATACGCAGTGTTATGGGCTGGCCATTAACGATTTTTGGCACCGGCAAACAGGTCAGGGACATCATTTATGCTACCGATATTTGTGAAGCATTTGATACATTCTACCGTGTCCGCGTGCCGGGGGTTTATAACATCGGCGGTGGTCCGGGGACGATGCTCTCACTGCTTGAATGTATTGATATCATTGAGCAGATTAACGGTCGGCGACCCGAAGTACGGTTTGAGCCAGACCGGCATGGTGACCTGCGCTACTTTGTTTGTAATATCACCAAAGCAAAAAAGACCTTTGGCTGGAAGCCAAAAGTCAAACCGCGCAAAGGCATTGAAAAACTCATCCAGTGGATTTCCGAAAACAAACACCTGTTTGGCGGATGAACCGGTTACATCAGCCTGCCTCCCTGGGGGAGGCAGTGATGCTGGGTATGGGGTGGCGCAGCGCTTTTGTTAAGGCTTTTTAATGTTTGTTTAATCTTTTTTTAAGACGAAGTTGCTATTATCCAAAGCAGGTTACCTCATAACCTTCTCTCATATCTCCTCCTTATACCGTCCCAGCACCCCCTCTGGGACGGTTTTTTTGTCTCTATGAGCCCAACTGCTCGCTCCATTGAACTGCTTGCACCGGCAAAAACATGGCACGCAGGTATTGCTGCGATAAACTGCGGGGCCGATGCGGTGTACATCGGTCCGGAACGCTTTGGCGCTCGGGAAGGCGCAGGTAACAGCGTCGCAGACATTGAAAAACTCTGTGCCTATGCACACCGGTATTGGGCACGGGTCTATGCAACGGTCAATACAATTCTGCGGGATGACGAGCTTGCTGAGGCAGAGCAGCTCATCCGGCAGCTTTATGAGGCTGGCATTGACGGCTTGATTATTCAGGACATGGGGCTTCTTGAGCTCTCGTTGCCACCGCTGCCGCTGATCGCAAGCACCCAGATGCACAACAGCTCTCCGGAAAAAGCAGCATTCCTGGAAGCAGTGGGGTTTTCCCGCATCATCCTCGCCCGTGAATTGAGCCTTGTGCAGATACGCCGCATACGGCTGGCAACCCGTGTGGAGCTGGAATGTTTTGTCCACGGCGCACTCTGTGTCTGCTACAGCGGACGGTGCTCACTGAGCTATGCAATCGGCGGCAGAAGCGCCAATCGCGGAGAGTGTGGTCAGCCCTGCAGAAAACCATACTATCTTGAGGATGCACACAGCACACGGCTCTCCGGTCCTGCCCATTTCCTGTCACTGCGTGACCTTAACCTTTCTGACCATCTTGGTGAACTGATTGATGCCGGCATTACGGCATTCAAAATCGAGGGAAGGCTCAAGGACACTGCATACGTCGTTAACACAACAAGCTTCTATCGCAAAAAAATAGATGCCCTGCTCGCTGGGAAAAAGAGCTGTAAAAGCTCCTCAGGAACCGTGACCTTTTTCTTTTCGCCAGACCTTGCCAAGACCTTTCACCGAGGGTTTACGACCTTTTTCCTTAAAGAAAGACCCCGTTCACTTGCCACGTTAAAGAGTCCTTCATGGCTTGGCGAGTATAGGGGAAAAGTTAGAGGAGTAGGTTTGCAGTCCTTTTCACTTGAGCATGCCGATATGCTGCACCCTGGCGATGGCATCTGCTTTTTTGACCAGCACGGCAGGCAGCGCGGCAGCACCGTGAACCGGGTTGATGGCAGCACTGTTTATCCGCAGAGCATAGAGGGTATTACCCCGGGGATTGCCATATACCGCAATCATGACCACTGGTTTTTGAAAGCGCTTGCGCGACGCTCTGCTGAACGCCGGATTGCAGTGCGCTTTGAGCTTTCCGAAAGCGATAAAGGTTTTGTGCTCAAGGTTGTTGACGAAGACGGCATCAGCGCAGCGGGTACATTCACTGCTGAAAAAAAGGTTGCCCAAAAACAAGATGCAGCACGGGCTACTATCATAAAACAGCTTCATAAACTCGGCTCGACAATCTTTTTCTGTACGGGGGTAAGGATCAGGACAGGGAGCATCTATTTCATTCCCGTGGCGCAGCTTAACAACATGCGACGCGAGGTGCTTGCGGCTCTTGAGATAGCCAGAGCACAGAACCGCCCCGTGCAAAGCAGCGCACCCCGGTATGATGGCGCCCTGTATCCCGTCCGCGAATTATCATATGCTGATAACGTCTTGAATGAAAAAGCACGCATCTTTTACCAGCGCCATGGTGTTGTGCGCATCGAGCCTGCTGCTGAGTCAGGACTGGCGATGCAGGGACGCAGCGTGATGACCACCAAATACTGTATCAGATATGAGCTCGGTTGGTGCCATAAGGAACGAAAAACCTCAGTGCATGACCCCCTGTATCTTGTTGATTTTGAAGGACGAAGATTTAGACTCGTCTTTGACTGCGTATCATGTCAGATGGAGGTTGTCTTTATACCATGACCCAACTCCTGAGGGTAACGCATGCTCGTGCTTGCCATGCGGCGACCCGCAGGTTTTGTTGAGCAGCCCTGCCCTGTGTCCTGACTACGTGCATGATCCACCTGCCCAAGCGACATACCACAGCCTCTGTCCCCTACGGGAAAAAGGTGAGATTATCCTGCACATAAATACGCCTCCACAAAATAAAGGGGGCCGTTATTCTTTTGCCCTCGATCCGCCATTTCAGTAAGCCTCCCCTGTCGTAAATCCCGCCCTGCGGGACCAGGGGGAGGTTGGGTGGGGGCAGAAAAGCCCTCCCCGCACCCCTCCCTCACCGGAGGCAAAATCATCAGAGACAAGAAAGCAAAATGATACCGGTTACCTTTATCATAGACCCCTTTATGGTGTGGAGCGGTAATAGGCAATAATTGTATACTGGAAAGTTAATGAACTCGTAAATAAGTAGCGTGATGAGTTATTGCATGAAGCCCCTGCTCCACAAGGACGCGGCAATCTCATTTTTTCAGATGCTTCAATAAATTTTCTGCTTGCCTTTTGCCTACGTAATGCCTTACGATAATCCTGAAGTTTCTTCAGCATGCCCTCATGCAGCCAACGCAGAAAAGAACACCCTGAGCTTTAGAGACTGCCGTGCTATTCGAACTGATAGACCACGCCAGATATTTTTACCATCTCTCAGGAACTGAAGATGAGCGGGCAGCGAAAGTTATTTTTTTGCACGGCTCTGGTGGCGACAGCTCTGTCTGGCAGTACCAGTTGCCGTGGTATGGGTGCCATAAGCTTTTCGTGCCAGATCTTCCCGGGCACGGTCGGTCGGAGGGTACGGCATATGAAACACCAGAACCTTATGCACAATGGCTTGACCGTTTCGCGGTAGCAACCGGATGTTTGTCCTTTGTGCTGGTTGGCTTTTCTCTGGGCGGACTCATTGCCCAAGTATATGCGCGAGACTTCCCTGAGAAAGTCCAAGGACTCGTATTGATGAGCACCGGCATGCAGGTTCCTATTGCTCCAGCGTTTCTCCAGCTTATCCGGGAAGACTTCCAGCGTGCTGCCCAAGCTTCCTGTGACCGTGCCTATCTGCTGGGCGATGCTGCCGAGCCCTACCGTGAAGGACTCAGGATGCTCGTGCACAACGGACCTGAAGTATATTACAAGGATATCACGCTCTGTCAGCGCTTTGACAGCACGAGCTGGGTGCATCGCATTACGTGCCCGGTGCTGGTCATGTGCGGCAGCCATGACACCATAACCCCGCCAGAGCTGTCGCAGGAGCTGAGCAAGAAACTTCCAAGCGCAAAGCTTAGAGTGGTACCACAGGCTGCCCATATGGTCATGCAGGAGCAGCCGGAGCAGTTCCGCTCCGCAGTTACCGATTTTGTCTGGCAGCTCACGTTGAGGGCGATCAGGCAAGCGACTACAGGCTGCGTACCCGATGACGGGTCAATAACAAGGCATAGGGGTTTATCATGATTTTGATTACCGGTGCAGCCGGATTTATCGGCAGTGCAGCTGCTGCGATACTTAACCGCAAAGGGCGGCACGATCTTGTGCTCTGTGATGCATTTGGCGATGATGACCGCTGGAAGAACATTCTCGGATTGCGGTACCGGACTTTTGTGCATCGGGATGATCTGTTTTATTATCTGACCACAGCTTCCGAAGCACGGTCGCTGACCGCGATTCTACATTTTGGCGCCTGCTCGGACACCACCGAAACCGATATGGACTATCTCTTCCAGAACAACGTCAATTTTTCAATACAGCTCTGCCAGTGGGCGCTGCAGCGCAAAAAGCCGGTCCGTTTTGTCTATGCATCTTCAGCAGCGGTTTACGGTGACGGAACGCTCGGTTTTTCTGATGCCGAAGACCTGACGCCCCGGCTCAAGCCTCTCAATAAATATGGTTTTTCAAAATGGATGTTTGATATGTGGGTTTTGGAAAACGGGCTCACTGATGTCGTTGCTGGACTGCGGTACTTTAATGTGTTTGGACCAAACGAGTACCACAAAGGTGATATGGCAAGTGTCGTGTTCCGATCCTTCCCGCAGGCACAACGGGAAGGTCGTATACGACTTTTTGAGTCACATCGGCAGGGAATCAGCCATGGCGAGCAGGCACGAGATTTTGTCTATATTGAGGAAGCAATTGCCATGACCCTGTTTGTGCTCGAAAACCGATCAGCAAACGGTTTTTTCAATATTGGTACCGGCCGGGCCCACACCTTCAATGACCTTGCCCGCGGTTTGTTTGACGGACTTGGACGCGAGCCGGTCATTGAATACTTTCCCATGCCCGAAGCCCTGCGTGATCGCTATCAATATTTTACCCAAGCAGATATGAGCCGGCTTCACGCAGCCGGCTACCCTCACCAGAAAGACCGTTTTCATGAGCTGGTGGCGCGCTATGTATGCAACTATCTGGTGCCCGGTTACCTTCGTTTGCAGGAGGTAAGCTCGTGACTACGCAGCTTCGTGAAGCGGTGCAGGTTCTGTTTGCCCGTGCCGCAGCATGCGCCCGCGCAGGGAAGATTGATGAAGAAGAAATGCTGTATGATGAAATTATTGAACGGTGCAGTACGAGCAATGATCCTGTCCTGCGTGCCGATGCTGCAAAAGCCCTGATCAACAAGGGGACCGTGGTTGCTGGCAGGGGAGCGGTAGCGGCGGCACTTGAGGCATTTGATGCAGTGGTACAGCTTATCGGCAAAGAGCACGATCCCGAGAGCATTGAACGAACAGCAATAGCACTGGTCAACAAGGCGATTCTCTTATCGCGTCAGAAGGACACGACCGCAGCACAGCAACTCTATGATGCTGTGGTGACTCGTTATGGCACTTCTTCAGCTCCGCGTGTTGCAGTGCAGGTTGCCAAGGCGCTCTTTAACAAAGCATTTTTGCTCGCCGCCCAGGGCAACACCCACGAGGCGCAGGCAGCCTATGATGAGCTCGTTGCCCGTTTGCGAGACACCCAAGACCTTGAACTCAAGCGGTGGGTTGCGCGTGCGCTCTTTCAGCAAGGACTATTGCACGGTAAAACCATGAACCGTGATGCTGCAGATGCAGCCTATAATGAACTCATTGCCCGGTTTGGTTCAGAGCAGGACGCTGATCTCAAAGACTATGTTGCCAAGGCGCAGTTTAATAAAGGCATGAGCTATCATTTTTAGCCCTTCCACAACCGCCTGATCAGAACACAAACCTGCTGCCAGTATCGTCCATGAATGCACGGTGTCCGCATCATACCCAGTGCCCGGGCTGCACCCTGAGGGAACTTCCACCTGAGGCACGCCGCGAAAAAAAGCGTGAACGGGTGAGCACGGCGCTTGCACTGTTTCCGGCGCTTCACCACACGGATGTCCTGCCCTGTGTTCCTGCACCTGCTGAACAGGGATACCGCACCCGCGTGAAATGCGCTGTTGCAAGCCGAGCCGGTACCCGCGCTGCCATCGGGCTGTACCACCGGAACTCCCACACGGTGGTGGACGTACCGCAGTGCCACGTTATTGTCCCTGAGCTGCTCCCGCTCATTGATGATCTGCGCGTGCGGATCCCTGCCTGCAGCGCACCGGTTGTACACCTTGACATCCGCTGGTCAGTCTATCAACACAAGGCTCACGTGACCTTGGTAACCCAAGAACCATGCAACGATAAAAGATTTAAGCACCTTGCCGCAGGGCTTCTGCAGGATCATCCTGAAGTTGCTGGCGTTGGTGTCCGCCGCCCCCCCAGCGGTCACGTGCTGCGACCGCTCTCAGGGGTGACCGTGCCGATCGCTGGCTCATCGTTTCTCATGGAAAAAGTCAAAAATTTCCTGTTCCGTCTGTCTCCGGGTTCTTTTTTTCAAGCAAGCCCTGCTGCTGCTGAGCTTTTGCAGGAGCTTGTCGCCTCGTGGTGCGCACCGCTTGCCCCGGTGGCTCATATTGTAGATCTTTTTGCAGGTACCGGCTTATTTGCAATCGGCGTCGCACAGTATGCGCGGAAAGTAACAGCAATTGAAAACGCTCCGCAAGCTGTTGCCGATGCACAGGCGAGTGCAGATCTGTCAGGGGTAGCACTCAGGGTACTGGCTCTTCCTGTGGAGCAGGCCTGTGCCAACCTTCGCAGTATGATGCCTGATATCATTATACTTGACCCGCCGCGGCGCGGCACCCCTTTTCAGGTTTTGGAAGCAGTGGCTGATGCACGGCCCGCCCGCATTATCGCTGTTGCCTGCGATCCAGAAACCTTTGCCCGCGATGTGCACGTGCTGGCTGCGCAGGGATACCGGTTGGTGCAGGTTGTGCCGTTAGATCTCTTCCCCCCGACCGACCATGTTGAAGCAGCCGGACTCCTTGAAAAAAGCACGCCCGTTCGCCGAGGACGTATCCTATACCGTGATCCTGCCGTATTGGTTACGGAAAAGCCTCTGCCAAGCCTTGCTCGTGAGCCGCAGTGGGAGCGCGATTCTTATCCTCATCTGCTGCACAGCCCTCCTGCCGGCGCAACCGGAAGTACGGTGCGCATGACCGTACCGTCCCCGCAGCCGGCAGAACTTGAATACCTTGCACTCGTCAAAGGGGTCCCGCGAAAACGGGGCAATCTTCCGCTTCGGCGCCATAAATCTTCACACACGCGCACCCATCGTCAACACTACCGACTGCTCACCGTCATCGGGGGCTATGGTCTTGTGCGCATTTACACGACCAGTGCTGCTCGATGGGAGGTGCCCCGCCAAATGCACCAGATCGGTCATCCAATCCTTGGCGATGATTGTTGTGGTGACCGGAGGACAAATCGTTTTCTTACCGAAACCTGTGCTTTGCACCGGCCCTGTATCCATCTCCACCGCATAACGTTTTATAGCGCTGAGGGCAAAAAGCATCGTGTCACCACGCCGCTGCCACCTGATATACGGCTGGTACTGCAACGTTTGCGTAGGCTGCGGGAAGCCAGGTGAGCATCCGGTGCACCCCTTGATTTTCTGTTTGTGAAAATTGCTCATTTGCGCTATGGTTGGAGGCACAAGGGTAATTGCGGTGCCACCCGTCACAAATGGCACAAAACATCGTTTTTCAATAGGAGGTTTGCACCCATGGCACTGATTGATTTTGGCGGCGTAAAAGAACAGGTTGTTACCCGAAAAGAATTTCCGATGGCACGAGCGCACAAGGTTCTGAAAAACGAAGTCATTGCAGTCATCGGATATGGCGTGCAGGGACCAGCACAGTCGCTCAACATGCGCGATAATGGTTTCAATGTTATTGTCGGACAGGCAAAAAAGTTCAAACGAGACTGGGATCGCGCAGTCAAGGATGGCTGGAAGCCCGGTAAAACCCTGTTTGACATTGAAGAGGCTGCCCGGCGAGGCACGATTATCCAGATGCTCGTTTCTGATGCAGCACAGCGTCAGATTTGGCCAACCATCAAACAGTGCCTTGCTCCGGGCAAAGCGCTCTTTTTTTCACATGGCTTTTCGATCGTCTATCAAAAGCTCACGGGTGTTACCCCCCCGAAAAATGTTGATGTGATCATGGTTGCGCCGAAAGGCTCAGGAACTTCGGTACGCAGAAACTTCCTCGCTGGTGCGGGTATCAATGCCAGCTTTGCCGTTGAACAGGATGCAACAGGACGGGCACGTGAGCGCTGCATTGCTATGGGCATTGCGATCGGTGCTGGTTATTTGTTCCCGACAACCTTCAAACACGAGGTCTTCAGCGATTTGACTGGCGAGCGCGGCGTGCTCATGGGAGCACTTGCCGGAATTATGGAAGCGCAGTATGAGGTCTTGCGCAAGCACGGTCATTCACCCAGTGAAGCGTTCAATGAAACAGTGGAAGAACTTACTGAAAGTTTGATAAAGCTGGTCGGTGAAAACGGTATGGACTGGATGTACTCCAACTGCTCAGCCACTGCGCAGCGTGGTGCGCTTGACTGGAAGCCAAAATTCAAAAAAGCGGTTCAGCCTGTTTTCAATGAATTATATAAACGGGTTGCCTCCGGCGCAGAGGCACAACGGGTGCTCCAAGCCTGCGGCAAACCTGATTACCAGAAGCAGTTGGATAAGGAGCTTGCTGCCATGGCGCAGTCTGAAATGTGGCTTGCGGGCAAAGCAACCCGGGCATTGCGTCCTAAAGAGCCTGCAAAAAAAATTACCAAAGCAACAAAAGGTATTACAGGCAGGTCGGGCAATTGACGGAAGTTTTTGGTTTTGAGTCTGTCTTTTGAGAAGGGGATTCCGGTGATACTGTAGTCCCCTTCTTTGTTTTATAGGGCACTGATATGGATACCCAGCCACACACTGCGCCACCGGTCAAAGAATACTTTGATACCATAGCACCACGCTATGACCGTGCCAATACCCTGCTGAGTTTTGGGCTGCACCACCTCTGGCGTCAGCGCACTATCCGCATAGCAGATATAGCTCAGGGAGCAGTGGTGCTGGATGTCTGCGGCGGTACGGGAGATCTGGCGCTGCGTGCTGCACCTGCTGCTGGCGCGTCAGGGCGTGTCTGCATCTATGACTTCAGCAGTCCAATGCTTGCCCAAGCCCGCAAGAAACAGGCTCGTGCAGGAAAGGTGCACCTTGTCTGCGGCGATGTGTACGCCATGGCAGTGCGCAGTGAAAGTGTAGATGTTGCTTTGATCGGCTTTGGGCTCCGCAATCTCACGGATATGGTGCAGGCGCTCAGCGAAATATACCGGGTGCTAAAGCAGGGTGGGAGACTGGTGTGTCTTGAGTTTTCGCGGCCCAGCAACGTCTGGTTCAGAATGCTCTATGACCTGTATTCGTTCTACGTCATACCGTGGGCAGGGGAGCGAATTGCCGGATGCCGTGCCGCATACCAGTATCTGCCAGCATCAATTCGGCGGTTTCCGCTGCCTGACCAGCTTGCTGACCTGATGCGTGCTGCGGGATTTGTGCAGGTTTGCTACACCATGCTTGCCGGCGGTATTGCCGCTATTCACAGAGCAGAAAAACAATGACCAAAAAATATTCGCATCCAACGTCTGTAGAACAGCTCAGGGAACAACTTGAAACCCTGTATGCGAAGTATAATCACCGCACCTTTGTTGCGCCTGACCCGCTCCTGTTCCTCTATGACTATGACGACCCCAGAGACCGGGAAATTGTCGGCTTGATTGCGGCAACACTTGCCTACGGCAGGGTTTCACAGATCATGAAGAGCGTAAGGGCTGTGCTTTCGCGGCTTGGTCGGTCACCGGCAACATTTCTGATGCACAACGATCCTCGTGGTATCAGAAAATTAACCGCAGGGCTGCAGCACCGGTTCACCACCGACCATGCTCTCGCAGGGCTTCTGCTTGCAGTGCAGGCTGTGCTCCGAAAATACGGGTCGCTCTATCATTGTTTCCTGACGTGTCTAAACTCCGATGATACAACCACGGTACCAGCGCTTGAAAGGTTTGTACAAAAACTTGCAGACCAGTGCCATCACAACCTTACCGTGTTTACTCTTCCCCGTCCCTGCAAAGGCAGCGCGTGCAAGCGACTCCACCTTTTTTTGCGTTGGATGATCAGGAAAGATGCTGTGGACCCAGGGGATTGGCATGACCTTAACCCTGCGCTGTTGGTTGTGCCGCTGGACACGCACATGCACCGAATCGGACGAGCTCTTGGGTTCACCAATCGGCAGCAGGCAGATCATCGCACGGCGCTTGAAATCACCGAGGGATTTAAAACAGTATCGCCTGAGGATCCGGTCCGCTATGACTTTGTGTTGACACGATTGGCAATCCGACAGGATCTGAAGAATGCGTGCGGCTTTGTGGCGTTTATGATTGCTGAAACTTTTTCAAAAAGCTCTCAACTTCAAGGCGCAGCTCATAGATCGAGCCCATCAAGGCAAGAAATTGGGACTCAGTGATACGCAGCACACCAGTAATCGCTTCAGCAAGCTGGTGCTTGACCTCTGTGGTAAGCGGATCATTGGCAAGCACCGCAGCAAGATTACCAAGGCATACCATGCGTCTGAAATCCCCTGCAGGAGAGGTGTCCTGGTGCAGTGTTGCAAGGTCTTTCAAACTATGGTAGGTGCAGGCGTCGCGCACCTTGGAAGGCAGTAGCCAGTGCTCGCAAAGGAGAATGCCCAGAAAAGAGCTTGGTGGCAAGGCAAGCCGCTCCTCAGCAGTGCTGAACAGACAGCCGTGCTCGGTACAGTGTGCCTGTAGCGCTGCAAAGTGCTCAGGGAAAAATTTTAAATAGACCAGCTTGCCGATGTCATGCAAAATCGCAGCTGACCACAGTTCATCAAAGGGGAGCTGGGGCACATAGGCTTTTGCAAGATGCTTGGTGCACAGAGCAGTGAAAAAAGAGTGGAACCAGAATGCGGTCAGCTCACGGGACTGAGCGATATTCAGGGTATTGATAACCGACAGCGTCAGCGCGAGGCGGCAGATTTCGTTAAGCCCGAGGAACGCTACTGCAAAATGAATTTTGCTAACTTCTTGAGGAAGACTGTAGTAGGCAGAATTGACGATTTTCAGTATTTGAGCCACGAGCGCCGGGTCGCTGCTGATGAGTTCTGCTATCTGGCTGATCGAAGTGTTTTCATTTTGGAGCATCTGCTGCAGGGTGGTGACAACGGTGGGGAGTGCCGGCAGCGTACAATGCTGACGCAGAAACGTTTTGGGATCAATTTCAATCGGCGGCAGGTGCTCCATGCGGCACTCAAAACTTGGATTGTAGTGTAACTATATGCTGAAGACGTTGCTCCTGTCAACAGGAAAACCAATAAGTTATCACTGCTTTAAAACCGATTGCTCGCAATGAGCAACAAGGCGATCTGTTAAAGTTTTTATGTGCTGGTCTTTTCTCTCACACACCGTTACCTCAGGTGCTACACAGCAAAGCGCTCCAGCAGCGTTTCTATTTTTTATCGTTTCCCCGCTAAGCACCGTATACCACATGCCTCGAGAGTAACGACACTGAAGCGAAATGAGCATGGCAGACACGCACGACAGGCTGTACCTCATCTCAGGGATTCTTTTTGTTTTCAGGGTTCTGATTTTCATAACCCTTTTCTTTTTCCCGCTCCACCTCAGCAGCATGGGGCTTTCAGGCTGGGAAATCGGCATGCTTATGGGTATTGACTCTCTGACCTCGCTTCTGACCACGCTGCCGATGGGAATTTCAAATGACCTGGTGCCCTCGCGCCGGCTAACCCTGTTTTCCTTTGTGCTTCTTGCAGCCGTGTACTTCATGTTTTCGGAGGCGCGGATTTTTCCGGTGCTCATAATCCTTTTTGTGCTGTTTGGATCAGGTAACAGTCTTGCGCAACTTTCTCTGAAAGCACTGATTTACAAAACAACAGAAACAACCCGCAAGGGAAGCCGTTTTTCGATCATGGGCTTTGCCGAACATTCAGGCATTGCCATAGGTGCGCTTGTGGGTGGGCTGTTGCTCGTGCGTATGGGATACGACAAAATATTTGTGATAACAGGCAGTCTGTTTCTGCTCCTTGCGCCTTTTGTGTGTTTGCTGCCGAAAACCATGACCCATCTGTTTGATCCTGCGTTGTATAAAAAAGAACTGTTGAAGAGAGATGTTGTGGTGTTTGCGCTCATCACGTTTCTCTATACCTATCATTGGGGCGCGGAAAAGACGGTGTACACCCTGTTTCTCAGAGACTGCCTTGGGTTTTCCCTGTCTGACATCGGGCTGCTCATCGGAGTAACGGTCATGTTTTTGTCGCTCGGGTGCCTCGTGTTCGGCAGACTGCTTGACCGCAGGGTCGCCACACTTTCGCGACTGATTATCGCTGGTCTGTGCCTCTCTGCAGCAGGTACTATGCTCCTTGCACTTGCGACTGACAAAGTTCAGGCATATGTGTTTCGTGCTATCCATGAAATTGGAGACGGGTCATTTATGGTTTTTTCCTATGTCATGACCTCAAACCTTTTCAGCAGAGCACGGGTTGGCGGCGGTTCAGGGTTGCTGGGTCAGATTGCGGTGCTTGGAACCTTTGCGGGCGCACTGACCAGCGGTTTTTTGCTGCAGCACTCCGGTCCCCGGCTGCCCATGATGGTTTCTGGAGTCATGAGTCTTGGCGCATTGTATTGCTTCTGGAAATTTAGACTTGAAACCGACGTTGCGGGTGAAAATAATGCATAAAAGGGTTGCCTGTTTAAGAGGCAGCCGCAGTAAATTTTGGATAACTGCTGCGTCCTCGTTTATTTCTTTTTTCTTCGTGAAAATACCAAGCAGGGTAACCAGCGGAGGACACTACCCATGGCATACGATATAGCAGAAAATCTTAAAAAAGTTCAGCAGCGCATTGAGGATGCCTGCCGGCGCTGCGGCAGAACCCCTGAGAGTGTTCGGCTTATCGCAGTCACCAAAACCGTGTCTCCTGAGCAGATTGAGAAGGCTCTTGCTGCAGGTGCACGGATACTTGGTGAAAACTATATACAGGAAGCAAGCTCAAAAATCGCAACGATAGGGAAGCGGGTGGAGTGGCACCTGATTGGACATCTGCAGACCAACAAGGCAAAGCGGGCGGTTGAACTCTTTGACCTGATTCATTCAGTGGACAGCCTTCATCTTGCCGAAGCGATTGAAAAGGCAGCAGCAGAGAGAAACCGCATTATGCCAGTGCTGGTGCAGGTGAACTTATCAGGTGAAACGTCAAAACACGGCATTGATCCGCAAGCAACGACGCAGCTGGTGCGCCGAATTGCACAACTGCCGCACCTGCGCGTTGCCGGATTGATGACCATACCACCGCTGTCCCCTAAGCCGGAGGAGTCGCGTCCGTACTATTCGCTCTTGCGCAGGTTGCGTGATGAAATTTGTGCAGCGCTTCCTGGAATCGTCACCTTGAGCGAGCTTTCCATGGGCATGTCCTCTGATTTTGAGGTCGCAATTGAAGAAGGTGCAACGCTGGTGCGCGTTGGCACGGCAATTTTTGGACCGCGACAGTAGCAGCGGTACTCGCTCTACGACAGCGGGCTTTTATATTGACAGAAACATAGCTTTCCCTTATAGTGCGGAAGCTTAAAAATAAACCCCGCATTGAGCGATATATCAAGTACTGATTCATGCAAACGCCTGGAGGCAATGGCGTTGTGCGGACTGATGCGGTATGCGCTATTCACCCGGAAGGTGAATCGCACCGCATGCTGCGCAGGCAGGCACGGACGCCTGTTGAGCATGAGCGAAAACGCCATTGCCTCTAGGCACGAGAAGCAACAATTGCTCAGGCTAGGTAATAATTATTACGCAGATTAGTCAGAAAGGATTGTGCAATGGTTCGGGTTGGTTTTATTGGATGGCGCGGCATGGTCGGCTCGGTGCTTATGGAACGCATGCTCACGGAAGGGGATTTTAAAGGCTATGAGCCGCTGTTTTTTTCAACCTCACAGGTTGGCGGGAAAGGTCCTGCAATTGGTGTGGATATCCCGCCCCTTGCAGATGCCTACGATATAGACCTGCTCTCCACCCTTGATATCATTGTTACCTGTCAGGGCGGCGACTATACCAAAGCAGTCTATGGAAAACTGCGTTTGCGCGGATGGCGTGGTTACTGGATTGATGCAGCATCAACGCTGCGCATGGAGCCTGACAGCATCATTGTCCTTGATCCTGTAAACCGTTCAGTCATTGATCGTGGGCTTGCACAGGGCATCAAAAATTATATCGGTGGCAACTGTACGGTCTCGCTTATGCTCATGGCATTGGGTGGCTTGTTTGCCCATAACCTTGTGGAGTGGATGACCACCATGACCTATCAGGCAGCCTCCGGTGCTGGCGCAAAGAATATGCGTGAGCTGATTCAGCAGATGTGCGTCATCAGTGCAAACGTTCAAGACCTCATTGACAAGCCGGAAGCTGCTATTCTTGAGCTTGACCGGAGGGTTGCAGCATGCATCCGAAGCGAGAATTTTCCGGTTAAAAACTTCGGGGTACCGCTTGCTGCAAGCTTGATTCCCTGGATTGACCGGCTGATGGACAATGGACAGACACGTGAAGAATGGAAGGGATATGCGGAAACCAACAAAATTCTCGGCCTGTCTCAACCAATTCCTATTGACGGGTTATGTGTTCGGGTTGGCGCAATGCGCTGCCACAGCCAAGCGGTGACAATTAAGCTCAAGCGTGATGTCCCTTTGGATGAACTGTGTGCTCTTATTGGCAGTGCAAATCAGTGGGTAAAAGTTATTCCCAATACCCGGGAGGCGACCATCACCGAGCTGACTCCTGCGCGCGTTTCTGGTACCTTGTCCGTACCAATTGGCAGAATTAGAAAAATGAACATCGGGCACGAGTACCTGACTGCATTTACCTGCGGCGATCAACTGTTATGGGGAGCTGCTGAGCCGATCCGAAGGATTTTGCGTATTGTGTTAGCGTATGTGCAGGGATAAGGGCGAGCATGCCCGAATTCCAGTATTTACTGGCGCAACTGATGGATGAGCTCAGGAACGATCACGTGCACATCGCCGACCAGCCCGAAGTGAGCGGTCTGAAATATCGGTGCGTAGGGATCGTTATTGATTGCAATAATAATATCAGATGCCTGCATGCCAGCAAGATGCTGCACTGCACCTGAAATGCCGCACGCAATATAGATCTTCGGCCGAACGGTTTTTCCGGTCTGACCTACCTGATGCTCATGTCCGATCCACCCAAGATCAACAGCACCGCGTGAAGCACCGATTTCTGCATTCAGCACCTGTGCAAGTTCCTGGAGGAGAGTAAAGTTTTTCCCGTCGCCCAGCCCGCGACCGCCTGCCACAATGACCTGAGCCTGTTCAAGGGAGACTGCTGGCTTGTCTTTGGGCATGGTTTTGAGGATTTGTACGGCATCGTCTGAAGGTTCTTCTGTAACCGTGAGCGGCACGATGACACCGCTGCCGGATCGAACAGGTTGTGGCTGCAATACTCCCGGCCGCACCGTTGCCATTTGTGGTCGGTGTCGGGGCGTAGTGATGGTTGCCATAATATTGCCCCCAAATGCCGGACGGGTTTGCAACAGCGTGCCGTCACGGTCAATTGCAAGTCCAGTGCAATCTGCGGTCAGCCCCGTCCTGAAGTGGTTCGCAAGCCGTGGGGCAAGGTCGCGACCAATGGTTGTTGCCCCACACAGGACAATCTCCGGACGAAGCTCTGCGATAAGGCTTGATAGAATACGGCTGTAGGGCAAGGTGCGGTACCGCTGAAGAAACGGCGCGTCAGCGATATACACGGTATCAGCTCCGTGGGCAACAAGGCGCTCGGCAAGCCCGGAGATACCCTGCCCGAGCAAGGCTGCACTTACCTGCGTGCCGCGCTGGTCAGCAAGTTGTCGTGCTGCTGCAGTGAGCTCGCAGGAAACTGTGTGGAGCACGCCCTCACGTTGCTCAGCGATAATCAAGATACCCCGATAGGCATCGAGGTTGCTGTGCTGCAGCACTTCTTTGTGTTCAGCAGCAGCAAGAGCTTGTTTGGGACAGACCGTGATACAGACACCACAGCCCGTACACTGGTCGGTCAGCATCGGTGTCTTCCCTGATACCGTAATACCGCCAAACAAACATGCCCGTTCACAGAGTTTGCAGCCGATACATCGTTCGCTGAAAATGTGTATCATGGGCGGCGCGCATGGTGTTGAGTTGGTTGTTTCCAGCATTAGAGTGCCTGGAGGTTTCTGAGTTTTTCAATCAGTTGGTGTACCATAGTGCGAGGATCGCCCTCGATGATCTCAACCCGCGTGTTTCGTTCTGGCTCAAAAATTTTTTTCACCGTGGTTGGTGAGGCAGCAAACCCCAGCATTGAAGCTGGCACATTGAGGTCTTGTGCTGTCCACCGGATAATGCGGTCAGGCGCGCATGCAGCAACAAGGTTGTACAACGACGGATAGCGGAGCTGACGTATGCCAGCACAAACGGTTACCAGTGCCGGTAGGTGTACCCTGACCCATTCCGAGCAGTCTTCAAGTCTGCGCCGAACCGTAAGTACATTGTCTGCATAGGAAATATCCTCAGCATACGTGACCTGCGGCAGTCCGAGGAATCCCGCAAGCTGAGGCCCAACCTGTGCCGTATCCCCGTCAATTGCCTGCCTGCCGCACAAAATAAGATCAAAAGCCCCCTGTTTCATAATTGCACGGGACAACGTGAATGCAGTCACCAAGGTATCTGAGCCGGCAAACACACGGTCACTCAGCAGAATCGCCTTGTCAACACCCAGTGCAAGCGCCTCTTCAAGCACTGCTGCAGCCTGAGGCGGTCCCATAGAAAGAGCAGTGACCGTTGCACCATGCTGATCTTTTAAACAGAGGGCTGCCTCGATTGCGTGACGGTCTTCTGGATTGATGATACTGGGGACACCCTCACGAATCAGGGAGTTTGTTTTTGGATCAATCCTGACTTCAGTAGTATCCGGGACCTGTTTTACCGTGACAATGATTTGCAAGGGAGCCATACTCGTTGTGACCGCTCGGTGCTTATTTTAAACTGCGGGCAATGATCAGCCGCTGGATTTCTGAAGTGCCTTCATAGATTTCAATGACTTTAGCGTCTCGGAAGCACCGCTCGACACGATAGTCCTTCATACATCCGTAGCCGCCATGGATTTGCACTGCTTTGGTTGCACAGCGCATCGCAGTCTCTGAGGCATACAGCTTTGACATGGATGCTTCAGCAGCAAACGGTTTGTTGTGGTCTTTAAGCAGCGCAGCACGGTACACGAGAAAGCGCGCTGCTTCGATTTCGGTAGCCATATCAGCAAGCATCCACTGAATTGCTTGAAAATCCGCAAGCGGTTTGCCAAACTGTTTGCGCTGTCGGCTATACCGGACGCTTTCTTCAAACGCACACTCTGCAACACCGAGTGCCTGCGCGCCGACACCGACCCTGCCGAACGTCAGCGTGTCAAGCGCTGCTCCCAGCCCGTTGCCCACTTCGCCAAGGACATTGTCTGCGGGCACTTCGCAATTTTTAAAAATAAGCTCGCAGGTGTCAGAGGCACGGATGCCCAGTTTGTTTTCCTTCATGCCCGGCGTGATGCCGCCAAAGGACCGTTCAACAATGAATGCAGTAATGCCACGGCTACGTTTGGCACGGTCGGTCCGTGCCATGACAATGATAATGTCCGCAGTCGAGCCGCTGGTAATAAAGGTTTTGGTGCCGTTGAGTACATAGCAGTCGCCATGACGTTCAGCGCTTGTTTCAAGTGAGGCAGGATCAGAACCCGCATTGGGTTCGGTCAGCGCAAAGGCACCGAGTTTTTCACCGCGGCTCAGCGGCACCAGATAGGTGCTTTTTTGCTCTTCAGTGCCAAGCACATAAATCGGATAGGCGCAGACGGAGTTGTGCACTGATACGATAATCGCAGTCGAGGCGCAGACCTTGGCAAGTTCCTCGATGATGAGCACATAACTGATGCTATCAAGTCCACAGCCACCGTAGGGTTGCGGGATACTGATGCCCATGAACCCGAGCTGCGCGAGTTTTTTGAGCGCTTCAGCAGGAAACGTCATCGTTTCGTCCCACTGCTGTGCATACGGAGCAAGCTCACAGCGGGCAAACTCACGGGCGGCAGCTCGGGCAAGCCGGTGTTGGTTTGTCAGTTCAAAATCCATAGTCGCAGTATATAAAAAAGGTGAGACCTTTGCAAGGAGCAGCCATAGGGCATGCTAAAAATTTTTTGTGACAGGAGAAGCTGACAGGGGATGAGGCTACAACGTGCTGAGCGTTTTTTCAACGTAGTCAGCCGTTTCAGCCATCAAGACACTAATCTGAGAACTGTCAAGGCGGAGAAATTCCATGGCTTTGGGATCGATTTGATACATCATGCCATCAAATCCTGCACCGATACCGCTCATGAGCGCAATTGCATCTGCCGCGTGCACAATATGGGCAAGCTCATTGACGCGCAGCATTGACGGCGTATGGTGATACTGGATTGGACCAATAAGCTTTTTGGGGATTTGCCATTTTTCACAAACCTCCGCAGCGATCTCGGCATGGTCAAAGCCGAGAAGTTTTTTTTCAGCTTCAAGGAATGACCTCTGACCATCTTTCATAAACTCTTCGAATGCCTGCTTGCGTTCAAAAATATAACGGTCAAGAATCAGCTTTCCGCAGTCATGAATCAAGCCTGCAGAAAACGCATCATCCACAAGACCTGGGTTCTTTTTAGCAGCAAGTGAGCGGGCACAACCTGCAGTTGCAAGCGAGTGTCGCCATAGATCGCCAGCATTCATGCCATAGCCCTTCAGTTCTGATCCGAGCAGGGTCGAAGCGCAGGCAAGGGTCAGCAGTTCATTGAGGGTTTTCATGCCGAGCACTACTGAGGCATGTTGAATCGAAGAGACACTGCCCATCACACCATAATAGGAGGAATTGGCTATTTTTAATACCCGTGCAGCAATCGCCTGATCGGTTTCAATAATGCGTGCAAGGTCTGAGAATGTTGATTTGTCGCTCAGTGTCAGTTCCCGAGCCCTTTGGGCAACCTGTGGCATAGGCGGCAGATCACTGACGGTTTTTAAGATTCTCTTTTTCAGCACCTCGCCAACTGGCTCTGACGTCTGGGATTGAGGAGCAACTGTTTCATTTTTTTTGCCGACCGCAAGGTCAACCTCAATACGTCCCTTACAGGCAGGACAGGGGAAAGCAACATGCTCCCCATATTTTTTTATGCGATCCTCAGGGATATTATATGCTTTGTGACAATGGGGGCATTCTATTCTCATACGAGGTATCCGTTGTGCGTTGGTAGTATATTTCTACAAAAGGGTTGCATGCACCTCATCTGGGTTTTCTATTATCATGGAGTACGGGCAAAGTCAATTTTACCATAAGGTCTTTTGCAGTAGTAGTATCGAACCAGGGCGGCAATTTCTTTATAGTTGAGGTAAAAAAATTCACTCTTCATGTTTTTGTGTTTGAACAAGAAAGGTGTTGCCAACGCTGGTAAAATTTTATATTACTCCAACATTCCGGCTACCAAGAGTGGTTTACAGACCGTTAATTATCTTGTCAGGAGCATTTGGTTACCTATGGAGCATGCATTTAAGTGTATTCAAAACATGGCATACCCGGGCCGTCTGATTATTCTCGGCATGAGTCCGTCAGGTGAAACAGTGGCGCTCTATGCAATTACGGGTAGGAGTCCGTCAAGTCAGGCACGCAGGCTTGAGATTACCGCAGACCCAAAAAAGGTAGTGGTCTTTCCTACTGATGAAGCAACGTTGCGTACCGGCAATCCTGACCTGCTGGTCTATCCCGCGATTATCTGCGGGCAGGGCATTGCCATAAGCAACGGCACTCAGACCGAGGCAGTGTTCCAGCACATAGCATCTGATGCTTATCCGGTGGATGTTTTAAGCAGGGCGCTTCGGATGTGGGACTATGAACCAGACGAGCCAAATTTCACACCGCGTATCAGTGGTTGCATAACCTGCGGGGCTGCGCTCAGCATCATTAAACGGTCACCGCAGGGAAGCTCTGTCCGTTATTTTTTTGAGGTGCCGCTCACCCGTGGTGCCGGAAAAATGATTGCTACCTATACCGGTGCACAACAACAACCGCTGCCAAGTTTTTCTGGCGAGCCGCTGGATGTGCTGTTGCCTTGGACAACACCACATGCTGCTGCCCAAGCACTCTATGAAGCGCTTGCGCCGCAGCCCGGCAATCCTGATTTCCGAGTGGCAACCGCAGCAGTTTTTGCTGGTGACTCTATCACGATCCACGTCATCAACCGGCATTCCTAAGGGAGTAGATATACTATGGCAACCGATGTTTCATCGTTTAAGGATGTCTATAAAACAGCAGTAGCGGCGGATTTTCCCCAGCAGGTAACCGTACTGTTTGGAGACCGCAGGATGACGTTCAACAAGCTCACCATACCCCTGCGCTACGGCACCAATCCGCATCAACCCTTTGCAGCATATGCTCCTGCTGACAATCCACAGTTGTCAGTTGGAAACCTTGAAATGCTCAAGGGCGGAAAAGCGGGGCTGTCCCTTACCAATTTGCAGGACATGAGTCAGGCAATCAATATCCTCAAGTACTTCACCAAGCCCGCCTGCACCATTATGAAGCATGTGAACCCCTGTGGGTTTAAGGTACAGACCCAGGGGGAGTCACTTGAGCAAATTTACCGCTGTGCCCGTGCATGTGATGAACGCAGCGCGTTTGGCGGTATTGTCGGATTTAATGTAACCGTTGATGCGGCGACCGCAGAGGCGATCATGGAAACCTTTATTGAGGGGGTTATTGCTCCGGGCTATGATGCAGCAGCGCTTGAGATTCTCCGTCGTACCGAGGGGACGAAAAAACTCAACAATGCAATCAGAGTCGTACGGGCGCCGCACATGGATAAACTCCCCAAATTTTTCGGTGACTCTATCGAGGGATTGTTAACCGTGCGCAGCCTTGTGGACGGTACGCTGACCTTTGAAATGCCGTACCTGACGCGCATTAAATCACCAGCAGACTTTATTTGCGATCCCATGATCCCCAATGCCGATCCCAAAAAAAACAATGGCTGCGACTTTGTGGTAAACCGTCGTCCTACGGAACAAGAACTTCAGGACTGCCTTACCGCATGGTATGTCAATATCAACGTGCGCTCAAACGGCATTGTGTTTGTACGAGACGGCGCAGCGCTTGCGGTCGGCACCGGTGAACAGGAGCGCATCGGAGCAGTAGAACAGGCAATTGATAAAGCATTAAAAAAAGGGCACTCCTTGCGCGGTGCGGTGATGTCCTCAGATGCTTTTTTCCCCCAGCGTGACTGTATTGATGCTGTTGCTGCGCAGGGCGTTACCGCAATTGTCTGGCCAGCGGGTTCGCTCAATGACGCAGCGGTCATCCAAGCAGCAAACGAGCATAATATAGCGCTTCTCGCCACACTGGAGCGGTGTTTTTTGCATATTTAAGCGGTACCGGTGTGCCTGAACCTTTCAGACAACACAGCGTGTTTATAGGACTCGGGACAAACGTTGGCGACCGTTGTGCCTATCTTACTGCAGCACTTGCCGCACTGGGTTCTCTGGTTACCATTCACCAATGCTCTTCTGTTTATGAGACCGAGCCGCTGGGTTATGGGAGCCAGCCATGGTTTCTCAACATGGTTGTCAAAGCCACCACGCTCCACCAACCGCAGCAGCTCCTGCAGGAGCTTAAAGCCCTTGAGCAGCGCATGGGGAGAACCCCAACCTTTCGCAACGGTCCCCGCTGTATTGACCTTGATCTGCTCTTGTTTGATGACCTCGTACTGCGCGACCATGACCTAACGCTGCCGCATCCCCGAATCCACGAGCGCAAGTTTGTGCTCGTACCGATGTGTGAAATTGCACCTGACGTTCTGCACCCTGTTTTCGGGATGACGATGCGGCAACTGCTTGCATCACTTTCCAGTACTGCACAGGTAACGGTATGGGCTTCCACGCTCCCGCAGCACTAAGTCTTCTCCTCATTGATAATTACGATTCCTTCACGTACAACCTCTTTCAGCTTCTTGCTGCATGCGGTGCTATGGTAACGGTGGTTCAGCATGACCGGATCCGTCTCCCGGAGATTGCCGCGCTGCAACCTGATGGCATCGTCCTATCACCGGGTCCGGGTAGACCTGAGCGCCGTAATATCTGTATGCAGGTGATTAAACGGTTTTTTAAACACCTACCGATCCTTGGAGTGTGTCTGGGGCATCAGTACCTCGGCGCGGTGTTTGGCAGTCCTGTGGTGCATGCTCACCATATTCTGCACGGAAAGACATCTGCCATCTATCACACCGGAGGGGGCATCTTTGAACGGTTGCCCAATCCCTTCAGTGCAGCGCGGTATCATTCGTTGGTGCTTGACCGCGTGCCACAGGGTTTCTTGCTGAGTGCATGGTCTGACGACGGTGAGGTCATGGGCATTATGCATAGGCACTATCCTGTGTTTGGAATCCAATTCCATCCAGAGTCGTTTATGACAGAAGCAGGGGTACTGCTGGTGAGGAATTTTCTGTATGTCTGTCGCCACGCTGCAGCTTGATCCCGTGTCTCTTTTTTTGCGTCTTCACAACGAGCGCCATATCTGTTTTTTGACCGGCAGGGCTCGGCAGCGGTGGAAAACCATTATTGCTTTTGATCCTGCAGAAGTGTTGAGCAGTAATGCCAGCAACACTGAAGGTTTTCTTGATTTTGTCACCCGCTCAACAGCACGAGGAAGAAAACTTATCGGCTATCTTGCTTATGAAGTCGGATGTCAGTTGCACGGCATACCGTTGCATACCCACGATGACCTGCGTCTTCCCGGTATCTTTTTCTGTGCCTATGATAACTATATCTCGTTTCATGGAGATCATGCCGTGCTGCATTATAAGGATCCTGTCTTCCCCCGCAGAGTTGCAGACATCTGCAGACGAACGCTCCTCAAGGAGCCATCACACAAGCCGTGCTGTTTTGTGCCAGAGCTGAGCAGGAGACAGTACCACGCAGCGTTTCAGAGGATAAAAAAATATATTTATGAGGGTGAGATTTACCAAGTCAATTTTGCGCATCGGCTCACAGGGCAGTCCGAGTCATCGGCACAATCGCTTTTTACATTTCTATATAAAAAAAACCCCGTTGGATTCCTTGCGTTTCTCGACGGTGGGGACTTTCAGATACTGAGCGCATCACCCGAGCACTTTGTGAGGATACGAGGAGGAGCAATAAGCACATTTCCGATCAAAGGTACGCGACCCTGCTGCGGACATTCCGGCACAGCAGCACGGTATCGGGCAGAACTTGTGCGCGATGCTAAAGAGCAGGCTGAACTTAATATGATTACGGATCTTTTACGCAATGACCTTGGAAAGGTGTGTGCCGTAGGCTCGGTACGCTTAAAACAGCGACGCCTTCTTCAGCAATGTGCTGCTGTGTGGCATACCTATGCGGTGGTGTCAGGACGTCTTGCTGCGGGGACCCAGCCAGTGCTGGCACTGCTTTCAATGCTGCCCGGTGGCTCAATCAGTGGATGCCCAAAAAGACGAGCGCTTGAGATTATTGACGAGCTGGAGCCGGTTGCACGCGGCGTTTATACCGGAGTGATCGGAACGATTGACCCAAACCAAACTATGGACTTCAGCATCGCTATCAGAACAGTAATCAAGAAGGAAAACCGCCTGTGGTTGTCCGTTGGCGGCGGCATTGTGTATGACTCAAACGAGGAGCAGGAATACCAAGAAACCTTTGCCAAAGCACGATCACTCCAAGGATTGTAAGAGCATAAGATACCCGTTGGTTAGTATTTAATGGATTCGGAACGAATACTTGTCATTTCTTCAATCAGGCGTGCCACTTTATCGTCCTCAAACAATTTTTCAACCGCGGTGGAAAGTGCTGCATTTAGTTCCTGTTCCATGCGTTCCTTTTGAAAACGAACGTCGCGGTAGGTTGAACTACTTTCGAGAGTACGGGTATAGAGAATTTTTTTGCGCTGCACATCTGCAAAGACGACCCGCAGCCGAACGGTTGCTTCATACTGCACATTAGCAAAGTTACTGGTGCACACCACCGAGAGATCCTCGATTTCTCCGCCGACAAGGAGCATACCCCATCGGCTATCAATAGCTCGTTCACTGAGATCCCATTCCGGAATGCCGCCGTACACCGTGTAGCCGTGCTGATAAAAAAAATCTTTCATTACTGCGGCAACCGCCTGACCGGGCTGCATGAGCTGCGACACCGCCTTGATTTCCGATCCGTCGGATTTCACCCGTTTTCCGATAGTTGAGTGGTCGGGAGCTGAGCGCTCATCATTGAAAGTGGCAACCGTAATGACATAGCGCTGCAAAGACCGATCTGCAGCAGGCAAACTTTTTTGCGGGGTGTACGCCATGGTGATTCTGTAGTAAGAAGGATGTAAACACGAGCCGCAGAGCAGCACCAAAAACCCCGCAGCAAAGAGTGCTTTAAAATTATTTTTGCATGTTTTTGCCATACAGCACACCTCCGTATAAATGTCGTGCTGTACCATAGTACAAAATACAACCTGCGTCAAGGTAACAAATCTGCAAACGTGCACCGTGCTGGGATGCGTGCTCAGACCAATTTGAAAATCTGTTTGACATCACAAGGGTTTTTATTTATATTGTAGCAACAGCTACAAAAGCATACTCCCCACTGTCTCAGTCGGTAGAGTCCCGCTTGTGGCGGGATTAACCACCGGGTGCTGGCGTGGTTTTTTGAATGTGTTATTTATTCCCCAGTAG
>Ga0068707_1000010_pt1 | contig 77376 bp, 75 predicted proteins | sample YNPNPMetaG_FD_66600 | JGI IMG/M metagenome (GOLD analysis project Ga0068707, IMG submission 66600) | Anoxygenic and chlorotrophic microbial mat microbial communities from Yellowstone National Park, USA - YNP NP MetaG | ecosystem: Environmental > Aquatic > Thermal springs > Hot (42-90C) >... | reverse complement strand
GACTTTTTTCTACTCACGATGCACACTCAACAATCCTAAGAATTTGATGAGCGACCTCCTTTATTGACGGTTGAGAGGAAATCATTGGATATCCCAATTGTTCAGCAAGCAGCCGAAATGCATCTAATCTCTTCTCTAACTGCCAGTCACTTTTCAAATCTGGGCGTCTCTGGCGGACTGTATCTGCATAATCAAGCGTCAAGATAAGGATCATTGCATTCTTCGGCAACAGCTTCAAATATAAGTTTACAGGCGGCTGCAACTGAAAGCCTGAAATAACCCCAGCAACAGCAAGGTCTACCAGCATATCAAGCACAAAACGTTCACAAACGATCGTTGTCCCGCACCACATGGGCAGATAGATCTTAAAAAATCCAGCAAACGCTGCATCAAAAAGTAATGTCCATGGCAACAACAATCGAAGTATGGTTGAACGACGGAAATCCCAATATCCATGTCGTACATTTCCAACTTTCTCATACCAGCTATATCCTCGAAAGCGGGCATAGACCAAAAGGGGAACACTTAGAAAAAACGGAAAGCGCAGCCAGACATGCTGGGTTTGGATACCTTTTCCACGTAAATGAGATAACAGCAAAGAAGTTTGGGTGCTTTTGCCAGTTCCATCACAACCTGTAATATAGATAAAACGCGGATGCTGACCTTCTATTTTCATAATGTTTCTATCAGTTCTGACCATTCTTCTCCTAGCTTTTGCCAACTACGCACTTGAGCGAACGACCCCGATTGAAATGTTTGAGAGTTCTTTATTTGCGTTTCTTCAATTGCTCTTTGCAATGTGCACGTAAGGGATACAACACTTCCTGGCTCTGCTAGGTAGCCTCTCGAATTCAGCAGTTCCGGCAAGCAGCTGATGCGAGTAGTAACCACAGGTTTTCCTAAGGCTTGAGCTTCAATCAAGGAGAGCGGTGCATCTGAAAGAACCAATTCAAAAGGTAAAGCTACAAGGTCACATGCAGCAACCCAGCGCACTAACTCGGGGGGAGGAAGATTGATTTCTATCAGATGAGTCTTCTCCTTCAGACCCAGATGACTTATTAGTCGTCTGGTTGTTCTGAGCTCGGCTTTGCCTTTTTCCATCGAGGGACGGGCAAGGATGACTAATCGCACTTGTTGGTGCATGCCCCTTAAATTTGCAATGGAGCAAATCAGGGTTTGAATGCCGCGAACTGGACTGAGCGCGCCAAAATAGCCAATCAGGAATTCACCTGTCGAAAGTCCCAAAGCAGTACGAGGTGACGAAAGCTGATTGAGAGAAGAATCCCAGATTTCATCTACTCCAGGGTGAATAACCGCTATTGCACCTTCCCAGAACTTTTCCGCTAATCTTTGGGCAGTAGTTTTGGTTTGGGTAACAATCAGTCGAAATGGATTGCGCTTTACCCCCTCTCGCAGCATCCATCTAGGAGAAAACGCTCCTATGAGATGAACGGCGCTAAATGACCAATTGCGGAGTAGTTTTGGCAAACCCAAGTTTTTCATCTCTGTCATCGTATAAAGCGGCGCAGTGAAAATGCCTATGTGAAGACGTTTATCATTGAGAGGTAAATCCTGGTGAATAAAGCTGGTCACACCAACATTCCAGAGCACGACTTGAGGATCAAGCACATGTAGTATGCTTGACAGTTCCCGGTTCTTTTGCCAAGTAAACTGGTGTGTGGAAGTTAGGCGGTATATCGGCACCTCTAATGACAAATCGCTGGAACTGAAGGAATCGGTAACAATGTTCACAATATGATCACGCTTGAATAATTGCACGGCAACTTCGGTAAGGTAGCGCCATGGTTGAAGACGCATGTTTGTTGTCTTCAACCCAGATACGATCAGGCAAACGCTCTTTTTCGCTTTGCTCACTTTTTACTTTCTCCTAACAGTACCTGATACTCTTGCAAGTAGCGTTTTCCTACTACATCCCACGAATAATGATTACATACGGTCGCGCGGGCTTCTATGCCCATCTGTTGCGCCAACGTAGGTTTTGCAATAAGATTCAAGATAGCATCAGCCAACTGTTCAGGCTGATGAGGCGGAACAAGTAAGCCGTTCTTTTGATTTTCGATTATGTCCAGATTGCCGCTCACCGCAGCGGCAATGACGGGTCTGCCACAAGCCATTGCTTCCAGTAAACTGGTAGGTAGTCCTTCATAGTGAGAAGGATGTACATACATCATACAATGCTGATAATACGAAATCAGCCTTGTACGCTGATGAACATGACCAAGAAGAAACACACTATCTTTTAAGTTAAGCTGTGTAACTAGACGCTGGAGGTTGGGTCTTAAGGGCCCTTCGCCTAAGACAATAAATCGTAAATTAGGATGGTATTTGAGAACAATCTTAGCGCTTTGGATTAAGTCTTCTAAACCTTTGCGAGGTGCAAGTCTGCCTACTGTTAAGACATACATAGGCTGATCGTTTGGCATTAGTATTTGGGCGGGTTTGAAAAGATCTATGTCTACACCATTTCCAAGAACAGCGACACGTTGTGGGTTTATCCCATATTCTGTAAATTCCCGCCTGACAGTATTTGCTACCGTGGTTAACCTATGAACTCTGTGCATTAACTCGGTTTCCACTCTCAAGCTAAAAGGAGTTTGTAACTTGATAAGTAAACTATATATATCGCTTACTTTGACTGCTCGACTATATCCTTTGATAGGAGTGTGAATAGTAGCGATAGTAGGCAATCCAGTTTGCGGCATTTTGACCAGAGGACTGTGCAGGTGAAACAAATCAAGTTTGTTTTCAAGCTGATGAGTAAGCCGATTAACAAACAAATTATGAAATTGAACATGAAAAGGATACAGCGGAAGAAAACAGGGCTTCCAAACAAATATACCTTCCGGTGTGATGTACTGATCAGAAAATAGTCCTCCGCGTGTTATCAAATGCACCTCATGTCCCTGCGATACTAACCAACGGGAAAGATTCCATACATAGAAACCAATTCCCTCTTGGGGTGGAAAAGGAGTCGAAAAAATCATACCGATACGCATTTATCGTTTCTCTATATGAAATTTATTCCTGTGCTGTTCCCACGTGTTCAGTTGATTACGCAATGCCTGTATCAAACTGGTAGAGCCATCGAAAGTTGAGCTAAACTGAGGGACTTTGTTAAGCGCCTCTTTCAATACTTGTCCATTCAATTGTTCGTTTAGGATAGCCAAAGCTCTTCCTTGCTCATGCAATGCGCTAGCGAGTTCTATTTGATGATCTGTCCAATTCTCGTTAAATTTTCTTAGCCGAGGGATGATGATCAGCGGCTTATTTAACAGAAAGACAGCAATAATCGTACCTGCAGATGCCTGTGAGATGACAATTCGCGCTTGTTGAATGAACTTGTTAATGCTCTGGCTATCGGAATAACGAAAATAATCCGCGTGGATGGGGATATAGTCAGAACATCCCGTTTGAATAAGGACTGGTTCTCCTTCAACAAGAGTTGCCAACTCATCCGCTGCTTTGACCAGACGTTCGAAGCCTTGATCGTGTGTACCAACCGTAACAAAAATCATATCACTGATCCATGGTAGCGCGCTTTCTTGCCACAAACGCAAAGAAGCTGCGGCCATTGTACCCAAAACTCATCCACGAGTGGATAAGCCAGCTTGCCAGTTCGCGAAAGTTTTTCGACACGGCACCAACTCTCAATGAAAATTGAGCGTATTCCCAGCAGCTTACCCCAGAAGAAAAAAGGCAGCGCAATTTCTGAACCAGTGCTGACAATGACATCTGGTTTCTCTTTTAGTAAAATCCACAACGCCCAGATGACTGCCCACCCAAAGCGATGAATGCGCGCTCCAATGTTCTTGCAGAAGTATACTGGAGCAATGGCTTTAATCTCCTCATCTCTGGCGCTGTAATGCGTTGCAAAGAAAATCTTGTGTCCGTCAAATGCTTTTAGTAGTCGCAAGAGTTCGGTCAGATGTCCTCCATGTGTACATACTAGGGCTATTTTCATTTTTTGTACCTCATCCACTCAACCGTGATTTTAATTCCTTGCTCAGTGGTGTAAGGCAAGTCGCCAACGAGTGAATCCAATGGGGCAATGTCACAAAGTTCATCCGTGATAATATTATTTAAGCGAAAACTGGTTAATGGTGGATTGTGCCATCCAAATTGACGCAGCAAATCCCCGATACGCGCGATCAACCTAAGCAGGCTAAATGGTAAAGTGCGAATAGGCTTTGAGCCAAATGCCTCTTGGACCATATTTGCAAACTGACGCAATTCTAGCGGGTGATAATCTGCTAGATAAAAGAGCTTTTTATGGATCACTTCATCTGAGACTTCTAAAAGTCTTTCCACTTGATAAACTGCATTCTTAACAAACCCCCACTGCTTTCGTGTCACAATCTTACCGGGGTGAACATAAAGGTTGTTAGCAATTGCTTCAAAGAAATTCTTGTATGGTACGTCAAACCATGGACCCCAAAGCGAAGTAGGACGGACAATGCACCAGACTGCTCCGAATTCATCTGAAGTGCGTACAATACGCTCTCCAATCATTTTACTTAATCCATACAAAGTGCTTGGACAGTAGTCCAATTCATGATGTGGGACGTACCCCAGCCTGCACACCAACTGACTGGAAGCAAAAATGACCCGTTTTACGGATGGAGTTAATCGTACAGCATCAATTAAATTACAAATTCCTTCGATATTTGCAGCATATCCAGCCAGATTACGCCTTTCTCCCAAATCGGTTCGCGCAGCAAAATGAAGTATGTAATGCGGAGCAAATGCTTGTATAGCCTCAAGAAGTTTCTGTCGGTCCAGGATATCCACCTTTTGCCAAAATGAATGATAACTAGGATTACGAGGCGACAGAATATCCAGATTAGTTACCTGGCACCCCCGTTCAACAAAGTGCTCTACAAGATTCGTACCAATAAATCCAGAACCACCGGTAACCAGCACACGTTCTCCTGTCATCACAGCCACACTTTTGTCAATCGCCCCTGCCTAAAGTAATGGGAATAGACTTGAACTGTCAGAAAACGATGCATTTGATGTAAAAGGATAGGAATACCTTTGCCGTACCTTCTAGCAACCAATAATTCCTCATCAAACTGGTTATAAGACGTCTGACCTGACTTTGAAGTAGAGTGAATCCGAAACCGAGCTAACGGACTATGTAAACGATGAATGGGATAAACTCGTCCGATTCGCAGCCAGTATTCATAGTCCATTGTGTAATTTAAGCTTTCATCCAGGTACCCAAGTTTCTCTAATAGACAACGCCGCCAGAATGTAGCTGGCTGTGCAATAAAGTTCAATACCTGCAAAGTGGCGTAGCTGCCTACACGCAGCCAGAAATTCTTATACCAGCTTATACCACGCCGGATGATCCTGCCTTGTTCATCTATGTTGTGACATTGTCCAGTAATCCACATGGCTTCTGTATGATTAGCGAAGTAATTGCCAACTTGAAACAGTGCATTAGCCTCGTACATGTCATCTGCATTGAGATAGGCGACAATCTCCCCGCTTGCCATTCGTAAGCCTTTATTAATAGCATTTGCCTGCCCTTTATCTCTTTCGCTAACCCAGATGAGGCAGTCACTGTAGCGGCGTAAGACATCTAACGTGCCGTCCGTTGATCCCCCATCAATGACAAAGTATTCCAGGCCAGGATAATTTTGAGACAATACTGACTGGATCGTCTGCTCAATAAACCGAACCTGATTATAGGAGGGTGTTACAACACTGATGCGGGGTAGTCTTTCGGGCAGGCCCAAATTGGTCATCGTCTCTTTAGATCCTTGAGCATGTCCGTAATTAGACCTCGTATCGAATGCAGCGTAAAACCTGTGGATAACATAATCAGTCCGAGTGTCGAAAGTAAAACACACAACATAGCAAATCCCACTGGCAGCTCTTTTGCTTGTCTGAATCGTTCAACTACCCAAATTCCTAGTGCCATTCCTCCTAGCAATAGGGCTACGCCGGGAACACCAAAAAACAAAAGTGGACGATACTGCCCGGTTAACTTAAGAATCCCAGCCAACACATCAAATCCCTGTTGCCAGACAGACCGCTTTGGTTTATCATCGTATCGAACAGATACTGGTACTTCTAATATTCTCAACTTATGTTCGCGAGCAATAAACTGCATTTCAGATTCCACTGCAAATCCTTTAGAGTGAAACAAATGCCGACATGCCTGCGGTGAAAAAGCTCGATAACCGCTTTGTGTATCGCTGACTGAAGTTCCGGAAATCCAGTTCGTAAAATATCTAAAGAACAAATGAGCAAGCCTTCGGTGTCTTGGAACCCCTGAAGTTTTAGCCAGATAGCGAGAACCAATAACGATATCAGCCCGATTCTCGAGGATGGGTTGTACCAAGCGGGGCAGTTCCTCTGGATAGTGCTGTAGATCGCCATCAATAGTGACCACTACTTCTGGATTTAATTGCTGGACCACTTGAAAACCAGCATTCAATGCTTCAGCTTTCCCTTTGTTTTCAGGTTGTCTCACCACAATAGCGCCTGCACGCTCGGCAAGATTTGCGGTATCATCTTCGGACCCGTCATCTACAACCACTACTGTCACCGGCAAACTCTGGAGTTTAAGTACCATACTGCCGATAAAACGTTCCTCATTATATGCAGGGATCAAAACCACAATATTGCGCTTTCTGAGCCGTCTTGCAGTAATCGGCTCTTCACTGGCAAGTTTATGTGCCTCATCCTGTAGAATATTTTTCCGCCTAAGGATTGCCATAATGATTTTACGAATGGGTGTAGAAATGTGCCTTAAGAGGACGTTGAAAAATCATATTTGACGCATATCTATACGAAGAATTTACCACTCTAGCACCATAGTAGGAGTCAGTTTTTGTTTTTTTAACACTCTCGTGTCTTTAATTTTAGCATTTATTCCTTGTTATATTTTTAACAAAATTGTTAAGGGGAGCGGCTAAAAATTTCCAAAATAAATAAGGTATAATGTCGCACGTTGCACGCCAAAAAATCGTTGAGGAACAAAAGCACACATTAAATTTTTAAGATAAGGGCATTAAACAACATGAACATCTATATCACCGGGATCAGCGGGTTCTTAAGTATCAATCTGGTTCGTTATCTGCGTGATAAAGGAATTGAAAACATTGCCGGTATTGATCTGGTGGACTTTACCTACCCGGAACGTCCTTATATCAACTTCCGCCAGGGGGATATTCGCGACCCCCAAGCCGTTCGGGAAAGTATGCGCGGCGCCGACATCGTCGTTCATACTGCAGCGGCACTGCCTCTATATACACCTGAAGAAATTTTCTCTACCGATGTTGAAGGAACTCGCATCGTTCTTCAACAGGCATTGGAATATGGCGTTAAGCGTTTTATTCATATCTCAAGCACCGCTGTGTATGGGGTCCCGGACCATCACCCAATCTACGAAACAGACCCATTGATCGGTGTGGGACCTTATGGGAAAGCCAAAATTCAAGCTGAAGAGGTTTGCCTGGAATATCGCCAGAGGGGAATGTGTGTCCCAATCTTAAGACCCAAATCATTTATCGGACCGGAACGGCTAGGGGTGTTCGCCATTTTCTACGAGTGGGCATGCGAGGGACGCAATTTCCCGATGATTGGCTCTGGCAAGAACCGCTATCAGCTTTTGGACGTGGAAGATCTGTGTGAAGCAATCTGGGCTTGCATGATGCTGGACGAAACGCTGGTCAACGACACGTTCAATATCGGAGCAGCCGAGTTCACCACTATGAGCGAGGATTATCAGGCTGTTTTGGACGAAGCTGGCTTTGGGAAACGCATTATCCCGTTTCCGGCTGGTCCAGTGGTTCTGGCTCTGAAAGTTCTGGAAGCGCTCAAGCTCTCTCCGCTTTACCCTTGGATTTACGAAACGGCGTCAAAAGACTCTTTTGTTTCGATTGAAAAAGCACAGCAAACTCTGCAATTCCGCCCAAAATATTCCAACAAAGATGCGTTGCTGCGCAACTACCGCTGGTATTTACAAAACAAGGATCATTTCTCTGGAGAAGAGGGCGTGACCCATCGCGTGCCTTGGAAACAGAAGGCGCTCAAAGTGGCAAAAGTATTTTTTTAGTCAAAAAACGACATCCTTTGGCAATATGTCTTTGCAAGTCAACAGCCCAGCGCCTAATCTTCAGCTTCCTGATCTAGAGAGCAACCTGCACGCTCTAATCCAGCCAGACCGGACAGTGACGATTCTTAACTTTTGGTCGGCAGATTGTCCGGTATGCGAACGGGTAGATAATGTATTGTTGCCGCGCCTGACAACATGGGGCAAGCGCGTCATACTGATTGCCATTGCACCAAACGCCAATGAGTCCGATCATCTGATTCGAGAAGTTGCCCACCAGCGCGGTATTCCGCTGGTACTGCTCGATCGTCAACTGAAAGCGACCACGTTGTACAACGCCCAAACCACTCCTGAGTTTTTCGTTGTGGACCAGGCAGGCATTCTGCGCTACCATGGCGCGCTGGATGATGTCAGCTTTCGCCGGCAAACGCCAAACCGTTTTTACCTCTTTGAAGCTGTTGAAGCTCTGCTAAACGGACAACTTCCCCCTATCAGTCAGACATCCCCTTATGGCTGCGCCATTGTACGCTATTCAACGGCGTAATCACCGCAACAATGCGGCTATGCTTCCCCCTCGCCGCTCTCAAGCAGCTCTTTCAGGCGCGGATGATCACGATAAAAACCGCGGTAACGTTCCGGCAACAGCATGGCAATCCGGCACATGATTTCATCCGTATAGCGTTTGAGCGTTTCTTCGCGCGTTTCGCGCTTCAGTGGCTCCAAGCGGAACGCCGGTCCGAACTTTGCCGTGATCGTTGGGTACTTCAAAGAAACAATACCCTCCAGTGCCTTCTCCGTTCCGGAAAGACCAACCGGCACAATCGGCACATCCGCCTTAAGCGCCAGCAACGCCGTGCCGGCTTTGCCTTCCAGCAGTTCCCCCGTCTGGCTGCGCGTGCCTTCTGGTGAAATCCCTACACACCCGCCGCGGCGCAGGATTGCAATCGCTTCACGGAAAGCAGTAAAGTCCGCTTTGGTGCGGTCAATCCAGATACCGCGAGCAGTCTCGGCAAACCAGCGGAAAAAGGGATAACGTTTGTACTTATCCGTCACTAATGCGGTAATATCCGGGCGGGTGGGAATCAAAAACAACACCGGAATATCCAGCCGCGAAAGATGATTGGTCGCCACAATCACCCCGCCCTGTGAAGGTACATACTCCGGGTGAATGAACTCCAGACGGGTAAATTTATGGAAAATGAAACGCATCCAGTTTTGCAATGTCTCGCGCTTCATTTCAGACCTCCCCCGATCACTAGCTAATCTCAGGTTCAATCTCGGTTTTAGCTGGCGATTTACGGTTTCGCAAAGCCTCGATTACTGCCGGAATGACCGAAATGACAATAATGGCGATAATCACCAGCGAGAAATTCTCTTTCACCAGCGGAACATTTCCAAAGAAGTAACCCGCAAAAATGAACAGTCCGGGCCAGAGTAAACCGCCAAATACATTGTATGAAATAAAATAACCATAGCGCATCCGCCCCACACCGGCAACAAATGGCGCAAAAGTGCGGATAATGGGAATGAAGCGCGCCAGGAAGATCGTCTTGCCGCCATGTTTCTCGTAAAACGCATGGGTGCGTTCCAGGTACTCTTTCTTGATCAGGCGCGAGTTGCCAGTGAAAGCCTTCTCACCGACAAAGTGACCGATCCAGTAATTTGCCGTATCGCCCAGAATCGCCGCGCCGGAAAGCAAAAACCACATCAAAAATGGGTTCAAATCGCCCAGAGCGGCAAAGGTGCCAGCAGCAAAAAGCAACGAATCGCCGGGCAGAAACGGCATCACCACCAGCCCGGTCTCAATAAAAATCACCACAAATAACACCGCATACGTCCAGACCCCTGCCCAGTTGATAATCATGCTCAGATATTTGTCCAGATGAATGACAAAATCTATTGCAAACTTAACCAGTTCAAAGAAATCCATTGATCGTTCCTTTTCTCAATAAATTGGCAGGCGAATTATAACCCAATTTCCTGCTTGCTTTCCGCCAGGGCGCGCTGTATTGCCACCTTGCGGCTGGAACCGATCAGCAAGATCAGCAAGACCAGCATCAAAAAACCCAAAACCAGCGGGGCAATCCTGCCCAGCAGCAACGCCAGCGATAGGAAAGATGACTCCGCCGCTACCGAAGGCAGAATATTCACAAAGCCGACCAGCAAGCCAAATACATTCCATAAGCCATGGAACGCTACAGCAATCCAATACACCTGGATCAGTCGCCAGATCCCGCCCTGCTCCCGGACAGAAGCGAGCGCCCATCCAACCAGTGCAGTGGTCGTCGTATGCAGCATACCCGTCCCAAAGCGCCCGAGCACAAGCAACGACCATGAATCACCTGCCGGCGTTGCCAGGCTTCCCAGCGTCTCCACCAGCGCAAAGGTTGCGCCACATAACAGTCCGCCCGCAAAACCCGCTGCGGGCGTCAGCTCACGCCGAATGAATAGCAACAGCGCCGCCGGTTTGAGCAGCTCTTCAACCATTGGGATGATCACGACCGTCACGATCATCATCACGAACACCACTGCCGGCTGTACCAGCAATGGGCGGAGTACATCCAGTATCAGCTCGGATTGCTGGAGCGACTGAGGACTGAACTCTGATAAACGCTCCATAGCGGCAGTTAACTGGCTCATCAGCTCCGGCTGGGCAGAAAACCAAACCAGAGCAACCACACCAACCACTCCCAGCATGACCACCTCTACCACGATCACCAGCGGCATCCCCAATACCAGCCCAAAGCTGACCAATCCCCATTGTCGTTCGGCACTGAGCACCTGGGGGATGGCGCGTTGACCGATACTGAGCAGCCACCAGAGCGGGATGACCGCCGCCAGCACCTGCAACAGCGGCAACACCAACCACTTTGCCCCATCCCAGCGGCTGACCCATGCCCCCAGTCCAATCACCAGCAGCCAAAACAGCATCAGCCAGCCGCCCTTACGAACCAGCGGAAATGCCAGATGGAGTGAAAAACGCAGGTTTAGCAGTCGGGATAATGACAGCCCCAGCGAGGGCAGTAAGAGCATACCGAAAAATCCTGTTATCCAGGCGAGCGACAACATCGGCAATACCTGCTGGTCAGGCGAAGCACCCATGATAAGAGCGAACAGCGCCAGAAACACCAAACCGACCGCTGCACTCAGATACAGCAACAACCCCAGCCCGCTGATCAGAAACATCGCTAGAGAAGGAAGATGGAGAGACGAGGAAGCGCTTTGCCTCATTGTTCGTTAATAGTCACCCGTTTTACAAGATCGCCCGGCGGAAGGCTTCCGCCCTGAGCAGGGTCGCGCGGTGTCAGGCGCTGCACCACATCCATCCCTGCCACCACCTGACCAAACACGGTATATTTGCCGTCCAAACCGGGAAGCGGAACATATGTAATGAAAAACTGACTGCCGTTCGTGTTCGGCCCCGAATTCGCCATTCCCACCACACCGGACTTATCAAAGCGCAAATCGGAAATCTCATTGTCAAAGTAATAGCCGGCATGTCCGCCGCCAGTGCCGCTTGGATCGCCGGTCTGCGCCACAAAACCCGGTATAACGCGATGAAAAGTCATCCCATCAAACCAGCCCTGCCGCGCCAGAAAGACAAAGCTGTTTACTGCCATCGGCGCATGTTGCGGATACAGCTCGATGACAATATCTCCCTTTTCCGTTTGCAGAGTAGCAGTGTACCGGTGATCAGCGCGAATCTGCATTGGTGGACAATCGGTGAACTGGCGTTTTTGAAGGCGAATAAATTCTACAATGGTTGCCAGGCTTTCATAATTGCGCGGCCGGTTGATATATGGCTCGCCGTTGATCAGCAGAAAAGGCGTACCCGGAATCAGATGTTCGACTGCCTGCTTTGCCTCACTCACACGTTGTCTTACCTCAGAGGAGTTGAAATCATCCCGAAATCGTGTTCCATCCAGCCCAATGGCGGCGGCTGCGTCCTCCAGCCAGCCCGAAAATTGTTGCGGTGTAAGTTCTACCCATCCTGCCTGCTCTGCATATAGTTTTTCCGCCATCTCAAAAAAATGTCCCTGTTTCCCGGCTGCCTCAGCCGCCTGCGCTGCCAGAACCGCCTTGTCATGGGAAGAGAGCGGAATATGGCGGAATACTACCTGTACATCATCAGGAAAATCCATCTGCAAACGGAACAATACCGGATACAGTTGGGCACAATACGGACATTGAAAATCGCCGTACATAATAAACGTTACCGCGGCTTCTTCGCTGCCGACGCGCCAGTCGCCTGCAGCGGCGGGTGGAAAATAAGCGGATAAAGTTGCATCAGGTGTCGGCTCTATGTTGAGAGCCACACACTCAGCGGGCGGCGTGGTGGAATGTATGGAAGGCAGGCTGACGCCCGGCGTTCTTTGAGAAGGCGCAGAGGCTTCCTGCCCGGCGCAAGCCGTCAGCAGGAAGCCGCACAGGAACAGGACAAACCCAAGACGCTTCAAAGCAGGATTACTTTTCCGCGATCGTCACTGTCTTCACCTTCACTGCCGGTGGCAGGTTGCTCCCTTGTGAGGGATCGCGCGCCTCAAATTTGTTAACAATATCCATCCCCGAAACCACTTCGCCGAAGATGGTCAAATAACCGTCAAAGCGTTGCAATGGCGCCAAGGTGATGAAAAAGCGGCTACCATTGGAGTCAATGGTGCCGTTGGGATCCATCCCGACCAGCCCGGCGCGGTCAAAGCGCAAATCCGGCGTGACCTCGCTGGTATACAGAAAGCCGGGCGTGCCGGTGCCGGTGCCGCTGGGATCACCGCCCAGAACAGCCACCTCTGGGATCACGGCGAAAAAGTCGGTGTTGTCATACCAGCCCTGCTTTGCTAGAAAGATGAAGTTATTCACTGCCATCGGCGCTTTATCAGGGAACAATCTGATGACAATATCGCCCTTCTCGGTGGAAATCGTGGCGGTATATTCCTTGGAAGGATCAATTGCCATCGGGGGACATTCTTTGAACTTCTTCTCCTGAAACTTGACAAAGTTTTGAATGCTCTCAATGGTGTAATCCCCTTGATAAAAGCTGCCGTTGATGTAGACGTAAGGTGTGCCGCCAATGCCTGCCTGCAAAGCGGCGTTCAGTGCATCCGTGACCTTCTGTTTGATCCCGTCACTTTGCATATCGCTTTCAAAGCGTGCCACGTCAAGGTTTAACTCGGCAGCGCGGTCTTTGACGTAAACCGGGAACTGGTCAGGCGACAGCGAAGCCCATTCCTGCTGTTTCTCGAATAACAGGTCGTGCATCTCCCAGAACTTACCCTGCTTACCGGCTGCCTCGGCAGCCTGAGCGGATAAACGCGATTTGTCATGCCCGGAAAGCGGAAAATGACGAAAAACAAAGCGAATCTGGTCACCATGCTGCTCGAGGAGTTTTTCCAGCACCGGCTCAAGAAGACCGCAGTACGGACATTGAAAATCACTGTATTCAATCATGGTGATAGGAGCATCGGCAGGCCCCTTAATCCACTCACCTTCTTGAATATCGGGAATTTGTACGGTTTCCGGGCGACAGGTAGCCGGTTCGGAGGCGGTGAACTCGCGAGTCGGCTGCGCCTGCGGCGCAACGGTTGCCTGTTCTTGTGGGGCAGGCTGAGTGAGGGTAGGCATTGTTGCCGGGATCGCCGGACGACAGGCAGCCAGCGCCAGAATAGTCAACATCGAGATGGAAAACCAGAACTTTTTCATAATGTTTCCTTTCATAACCATGCGTTTGTTTTAAACCACTAATCGGGCAAGCGTTTCAGTATTGCCTGCAGCATTGTTTCTTGAACTTCTTCAACCGGGCAGAGCGTGTCAATCACCACCCAGCGTGCAGGCTGAGTGCGCGCCAGCTCCTGATAGCCCTGCCGAACGCGGCGATGAAATTCCAGCTCATAATCATCCAACCGATTCCACTCACCCCCGCCGCGTTTGCGCTGTAAGCCGGTCTCCACATCCACATCCAGCAAAAGGGTCAAATCAGGCCAAAGCCCTCCGGTGGCGAAATCAAGCATTTGCCGCAAAAGCGTCAGATCGTAGCCATGTCCATATCCCTGATACGCCAATGTGGAATCAGCATAGCGGTCGCTTAAGACAAGCATACCCTGTTGCAAGGCAGGACGAATGACCTGCTCAACCAGTTGCGCCCGCGCCGCACAGAAAAGCAGCGTTTCCGTGCGCGGGTGCATTCCCTTGTTCTCTAGATTGGTCAAAATCGCGCGTACCTGATCACCTATTGGCGTGCCGCCCGGCTCTCGCGTTGTCAACACAGGATAACCTCGCTGACGCAACTTCTCCGCTAACGGCGCAATGTGGAGCGTTTTTCCTCCGCCCTCTGGTCCTTCGAGTGTAATGAACATCATGAAATCTTCCTTGCGGCTGGATAATCGGTTTTTACTCACGGAAAATACGCACGCGCCGGTAGGGGTCTTTGCCGTACGAGTGGGAAACCAGGTCCGCCTGACGTGCCATTTCATGTTGCAAACGGCGGATCGTAGCATTCGCCGGAGGCAGGTCTACATAACGTCTGCCGTTCAACACCGACTCGATTGCCAATTGCGTTTGAGCAGCAACTTCTTCCCAATCTGCAGATGGCGGGGAAGCGGCGAGCGAAAGGTTGAACAGATCAGCCAGTGATTGCTCCATCTGGTTAACCGTATTAGCGCGCAGAACGTAGATGCTCAAACCGCGTTCTTCAGCGTTAAGAATCGTTTGCTGCCGGCTGCGGTAATAGGTGCGCAGCGTCATCACCACTTCGGCTTCGTCCAGTTCGCGCACTACCAGCGCCGGCACGCCCAAGCGCTTGGCAGCCTGCATCAGACGGTTGCGCGCTACGCCATAAGGATAAATGCGGATCGGCTGCAGACGGGTTTCGCCCGGCTCGGTACTCGGGGCGGCTCCCAATGATTCGCGAGGCTGCGGACGTTGCAAACCATTCCCGCTCTGACGAACCGGACCGCCATTTTCAACACCGTTCATTCCCGCAGAGCGGCGCAACCCCTGGGAAAAAGTGCGCATTGCCGGCGGCGCCGGTGGTTTTTCAATGTGAATCTCTCCCTTCTCATCCCGGTAACGCACCTCCGGCTGCAGGGGATAGCCGCGCACCAGCGCATCCACCGCCGCAGCGACGTCCGGGTGTACCACCAGATAATCGCGTTCCTGTATCTCTACCAGCACATCAAAGGTCGGCGGAGCACGGCGTTCCAGAACAGTTTTCTGCGTGCCGCGCCGGCGGGCTTCTTCATCGGAAAGCGTTACCGATTCGATCCCGCCCACCAGATCAGAGAGCGTCGGGTTGAGCAGCAGGTTTTCCAGCGTGCGTCCGTGCGCCGTGCCGATGAGTTGAACACCACGCTCGGCAATTGTGCGCGCCGCTTCGGCTTCCAGCTCGCGACCGATTTCGTCAATCACAATCACTTCCGGATTGTGATTTTCCACTGCTTCGATCATCACCTCATGCTGCAGCGAAGGCGTCTTCACCTGCATTCGACGGGCGCGGCCGACTGCCGGATGCGGCACATCGCCATCCCCGCCGATTTCGTTCGAGGTATCCACGATCACCACCCGTTTGGTCTCTGCCAGCACACGCGCCGCCTCACGCAACATGGTCGTTTTTCCGATACCCGGCTTGCCCAAGATCAGCAGACTCTTGCCGGATTCGACCAGGTCTTGAATGATGTCCAATGTGCCATAGACAGCGCGCCCAACACGACACGTCAAACCAACGATATGCCCGCGGCGGTTGCGAATGGCAGAAATACGGTGCAGGGTGCGTTCCAGCCCAGCGCGGTTATCGGCGTCAAACTCACCAATACGAGAGACGACAAAATCAATATCCTCGTGACTGACCTCTGACTCGCTTAGCTTGACTTCACAATCCACAAAGCGCGCCAAGGGAATGCGCCCTAAATCCAGCACGATTTCCAGTAATTTATCTGAGTTATTTTCTTTTACGACTGCGTCGGCAATATGTTTTGGTAACACGCCAAGCAGCGCATGCAGATCATCTGTAATTCTTTGTCTTGTCATACGGTCTATATTTTAAACCCCATTTTGCTTAAAGTGAAAGGGACGTACAGATTGATCATGATACAACCATACCACCCCCCGATTGAAGCGCCTCCGGCGCCATTCGTGGCTGCGGCAATTCAGAAGGCATCTCCTCTTCCAGCGAAACAGTAAAAAATGACTGCTCCAGCCCACCCACGCAGGAAGCGCTGGGTTCAATCTGAGCTGCTTCCACCGCCACGCGACGCCCGTTCACCGCTGGGACACGCTGCAACTGTCCCAGATATTTCACCAGCAACACTTGTGTTGGCGATACCTGCGCGCCCAGTTCCTCTAAAATATCTCCCAGCCACGCCAGGTATGAGCGAACTGCTACGTACACCGGACGCTTTGTTTCCAGTGGCATGCGGCGTAGCAAGCCGATCAACAAAGCAGCCGCGTTATCTACGTTGGGATGCACCAGCGGCTGAAAATAGGTACCCAGTGGACCTCTGACGCTTTCCAGATACGCCAGTATCTCCTGCCCCTGCCGATGAACCAGTCCCTGCGCGGGCTGCATCGGGAAGGTTTCAGCACTCTGCGCCAGCGGCGGTGCCACACATTGATACAGAGTGCGGATGGCATTTTCATCCACTGCCCGGGCTGGCTGCCAGAGCGCATCGAAAGCCTCACTCCCCTGCGGCAAATTGTCCAGCTTCCAGACTGTCTGGCGGGCATAGACCACAAAACCAGCCCGCCGCAAAACTTCAACAATTGGGTTACGCTCCTCAACCTCCACTAAAACGTTCAGCGCCCCGCGTTCACCCGCCTGAATCGCTAAAGCGTCTAAAAGTTCCAGCAGGTGAGGTGAATCGAGCAAACTGGCAGGTGAGAGAAAAATCAGATGCGCCGAACGCTGACCACGCGGGTAGCGTACTTGTCCAAACAGGCGTTTCCTGTCCCCGGAAGAATCGCATACACCCGTGAAAATCTCCAACGACGGGTTAAGCCACGAAAGCGCCGCCAGTGGCTGAATCGGGTTGCCACGTGTCAGCGCCTGTGTATTATCCAGAGAAACGATCTGCTGCCGGCAACGGTATAGCGCGGGCAGATCATGCCAGGTCAGGATTCGGACGGCGATTGTACCAACTCCAAAAAATACCGGTGAAACCGGTCATCATCCGTTAACTCCGGATGGAAAGAAGTCGCCAGCAATTTACCCTGTTGGGCGGCAACAATACGACCATCGGGCAGACTCGCCAGAGGACAGGCATCACCCCAGACTTTTTCGATGAGCGGGGCACGAATGAAAACTGCCCGAAAAGGACGCACACGCCCGTTCTGTCCGGGCAAGAAAGGCATTTCCAGTTCAATCTCAAAGCTGTTCACCTGACGCCCGAACGCATTGCGTTCTACCACTATATCCATTATACCCAAAATCGGCTGATCGCGATGAGCATCTTTTGAAAGAAAGATCGCCCCAGCACAGGTGCCCCAGATGGCGCGCCGTTTACCGAACTGACGCAGCGGTTCTAAAAGACCAAACTCCACTGCCAGCTTGCCGATCGTGGTGGATTCTCCGCCCGGAATGATCAACCCGTCCACTCCCTGCAGGTGTTCAGGCAGGCGCACCTGCACCGTCTCAACCCCCAGCCGCTCCAGAATGTGCTGGTGTTCGATAAAGGCGCCCTGTAACGCTAAAACGCCAATTTTCATCGTGCTTACCAGCCTCGTTGGGCAATTAACTCTGTTTCCGGGATTGAAGAAATCTGCCGCCCGACCATTGGCTCACCCAGATTGCGGCTGATCTCCGCCAGAATCTTCGGCTCATTGTAATGTGTGACTGCTTTGACAATCGCCGCCGCGCGACGCGCCGGATCGCCCGACTTAAAGATACCCGAGCCGACAAAGACACCATCCATGCCGAGCTGCATCATCAAAGCTGCATCCGCCGGAGTGGCAATACCGCCTGCCGCAAAATTGACCACCGGCAGACGTCCCAACTGACGCGTTTCCACAACCAGCTCATACGGTGCGCCAATCTCTTTAGCAAAAGCCATCAGCTCCTCTTCCAGCAGGTTTTGCAAACGGCGAATCTCGCCCAGCACAGCCCGTGCATGGCGCACCGCCTCGACGACATCACCGGTGCCGGCTTCACCTTTCGTGCGGATCATTGCTGCGCCTTCCCCGATGCGCCTCAGCGCCTCACCCAGATTGCGCGCCCCGCATACAAACGGCACCTTGAACTGGTGTTTATTGATGTGATGTTCCTCATCCGCCGGCGTCAGCACTTCAGACTCATCCACATAGTCCACACCGAGCGCTTCCAGAATCTGCGCTTCAACAAAATGACCAATCCGACATTTTGCCATCACGGGAATGCTCACCGCTTCCATGATACGCAAAATCAGCTCCGGGTCGCTCATGCGCGCCACGCCGCCATGGGCACGGATATCCGCCGGGACGCGCTCCAGCGCCATGACCGCCACCGCGCCGGCATCTTCGGCGATGCGGGCATGTTCGGGGGTAACCACATCCATAATGACGCCGCCTTTCAGCATCTGTGCAAGACCTTTTTTGACCGCAAAAGTTGCTACTTCTTGTTCCATCTTCCTTGCTCCTTAACAGATCATATCTTTGTGCATTCAGCTACAAAGATACCGTTACACAGTAAATCTTTTGGATGAATTTTAATCCCATTTTGGACGGGTGATTAGAGCCAATTTTATATAATTTCAATCAGTCCACTTTATTAAGAAACCCTAAAAACCTCGCCGGGTTACAAAAACCGCAAGGTTTGTAAGGCTAAAAAGTGGATAGTTTAGCTTCTGGAACGCCGCAGCAAAGAGAAATAAATCCCCAAGCCAGCCCCGCCCAACACCATTAAACCGCCCAGGATAGCTAGCAGCGGGGAACGACGGGTTTCCTGCGGCTCTTCAGGAAGTCCTTGCGAGCTGAGCTGAGCACCAAAATCCAACACGGAAATATCGCCGGCGCGCAGTTTTAACTGATAATTCGTTTGCGTTGTTGGGTTATACCCTTGCGGGGCAGCAACGCTGACCGTATAGTCCCCTTCAGGTAGGTTGTCAAAACAAACGCGCGGCGGCTCATCTGTCTCGGGATTAAACTGGTCGTTGGTGGTGCCGGCAAGCGAAACTGTACCGGCTTTATCCGTTACACTGATTGCCCCACCAGCGATAGGCAATTCGGTTTCCTCCGCCAGCGCGTTCCCGTTGACATCATTGAAAAGATAAACGCAAATTGTCCCCGTTCCGGGGAAGGGGGTTGGAGTGGGAACGACAGGCGTCTCGGTTGGTGCCGGGCCTGGCGTGGGAGTCGGGGTCTGATAAATCCCAAGTAAAAGCTGTTGCCCTTCACGCAGTGCGCATTCTTCATCCAGATTATTGATGCGGCGCAGTTGATTGATGTCCACACCGGTCAAAAGAGAAATACTCAAACAGGTATCCCCGCCTTTGACGATATAAATAATGCGTCCATCTGCCCCGGCAGTGGGAGTTTGATAATACACCTGAGCAGGCGGACTGGCAGTTGCAGGGCTGATCAGCGCACCTGCCAGCACAAGCACAGAAATCAGAACAAAAACCAGCCAGGAACCGTGTTTCATGATGAGAAAATTATAACATGAGGATTCATCAATCAGCCGCTCCTTACGTGCTAGCATTGATGCTCAATTCTTTTGCGCGCTGACGCGCCTGTTCCAGCGTCGCCTGCGCCGCGCGGCGGTTTTCCTCATTGAGCGCACCCAGCATTTGCGCCAGCTCTTCCAGCCGCGCCGCGTCATCGAGACGTTCCACAATGGTTTGCGTGCGCCCGCCTTCCACCCGCTTTAGGACTCGGAAATGCTGGTCGCCAAAAGCCGCCAATTGCGGCAGATGGGTCACACATAGCACCTGATGCTGACGTCCAAGCTGCCAGAGCTTTTCACCTACCACTGCGCCAACGCGCCCGCCAATACCCTGATCAATCTCATCAAAAATCAATGTTGGAATGGCATCAGCGCGCACCAGCACATTCTTAAGCGCCAGCATCAGGCGTGAAGTCTCGCCGCCGGATGCGGTTTTGACCAGCGGCTTAAATCCCTCGCCCGGATTAGGCGCAATCAGAAACTCGACGCGATCCAGCCCGGTTTCATCAAACGCCAGTCGCCGCTCCCCAACCGGCACGCCCGTTTCATCGTCCTCCTGCTTGATTTCCACTTTGAAGCGTGCACCGGACATATTCAAATCATCCAGTTCACGCTCCACCGCCGCAGCAAGCCGTTCGGCGGCTTGCTGACGCAATTCGGAAAGCTGCTGCCCCTGTTGTGCCAGTTGAGCCAACACCTGGCGCTCTTCTTCTTCCAATTGCTGGATGCGCTCGCCAGCATGAGCAATTGCTTCCAATTTTTTCCTCGCCTCCACTCCATGCGCCAGAACTGCGGTAATACTGCCGCCGTATTTTCGCTTCAGGCGATGGATAAGTTCCAGCCGCTCTTCAACCTGTTCCAAACGACGCGGGTTGAATTCCAGCCGTTCCAGGTAATCCTGCAAGGAGCGGATCAACTCTTCACTGCTCTCACTCATCATGCTGGCATGTTCTGCCAGCGCTGCCTGTGTTGCATCAATGCGCGCCAGTGCATTGAGTGAATGTACCAGCCGCCCCAACAAATCGGAAATCGAAGGCAGCTCCGGAGTAGCCCCTTCCAAAATTGCCAGCGCCTGACGCGTCAGCGTTGCCAGACTTTCAGCATTTGCCAGACGGTCGCGCTCCTGTTTCAATGTTTCCTCTTCACCTTCGCGCAGGCGGGCGGCTTCGATTTCCTGTGCTTGAAACTCCAGCAATTCCGCCCGCTGGGCAGCATCTTTTTCACTCTGGCGCAGCTCGCGCAATTCGCGCCGCAATGCAATCAACCGGCGATAGGATTGGCGGTACTCGTTGAGGAGGGTTTCGACACCTGCATAGCGGTCAAGCAAGCCAAGATGCTGGCGAACATTCAGCAGGGAAAGATGCTCCGATTGTCCATGAATATCCACCAGATACTCCCCCAGTTCACGCAGTAATGCAAGGCTGACCGAGCGACCGTTAACGCGCGCCACACTGCGCCCCTCGCGGCGGAGCTCGCGCCCCAGGGTTAAGTACTCATCTTCTTCACGCAGGTCCTCGCGGTCTAAAATATCCAAAATCTCTTTGCGGGTGCCTTCCGGCAGGCGAAAGACAGCTTCCACCACTGCTTTATCAGCACCACTGCGAATAGCATTGACATCTGCCCGCCCGCCTACAATGGCTTCGATGGCATCCAACAGAATAGATTTACCGGCGCCGGTCTCGCCGGTAAACGTCACCAGCCCGGCGTCAAATTCCAGTTCCAAATGCTGGATGATGGCGAAATTATCAATCCGCAATCCGATCAGCATGGCTTTTATGTTTTCACCTGAATACCGCGCAGGCGGTAATAGACGGTTGTAGTGACAATAATCACGTAAGCGCCCTGCCAGACAAGCGGCAGGATGGCAAACCCGCTGCTCAGGGGCTCATTGACCACCCAGAGCGATACCCCAACCAGGTTGATAAGCAGCAAAGGCAATGCCCCGAGCGCGGTTGCAAGGGCTATCAGTTTAAACAGGTGTTTTGAGCGGCGGCGCCGTGTAACACGGCTGACGATATTGGCAATCATAGCGCCCGCAGCCGGTGAAATCAGCAGGCTAAAATAACCCCAGAAAATCAATCCGCTGATTGCGGCAACCAGCAGACTGCCCAAAAACGAAAGCACCGCCGCAGAAATCATCCCCAGCGGGTAATCCACCCATTGGGCAGTTTCAAAGACTTTTTGCTGCCCCTTAATACATTCTTTACAGCGGTAACCGGTCGGGGTAAGCACGGCACAACTGGTGCAGATTGGACGCTCGCAGCGGTTACAGCGCAGCATCGTTTCGCGGCTGGGATGGTTATAGCAATAGTGCTTTTCTTCAACGGCTTCTGAGGTCACATATCCTCCCCTATGATCGGATTACGTTCCATGTACTTGGTCAAATTGCGGTAGAAATAACCGGGGTCTTGAAAGCGGATAAACGAGGCGGAATGCTCGCTGGCGCCGGCGTGCACCTCATCCTCCGCCAGCATAGTCACCGGTGATTGCCCATCGACACTCAACACCGCCTCATGGCTGGTATTGACCGAAAGCGTGACACAGGCGCCTTCCGCAAGAATGATGGCACGGTCCATGGAAAGATGCGGTGCGACGGGAATGATCAAAAGATTTCGCAGTTCGGGCGGCATGACCGGACCGCTAGCAGCCATCGCATAAGCCGTTGAGCCGGTGGCGGTCGAGACGATCACCCCATCAGCGTTGTAGCCTGCCAGCGGAATCCCATCCACTCGGGCATTGATCTGGATTGGGCGGACGAATTGTCCGCGGCATACCACCACATCATTGAGCGCTTCCCAGGTTTCCAAGCAGGTTTTACCGCGCCAGTGTGAAACCGAGAGCATCATGCGGTCTTCCAGCCAGTAATTCCCCTCCAGCAATGAGGTCAGTACTGAGCGCCACTGATTGCGCTGAATTTCAATCAGAAAACCAAAGCGTCCGATGTTAATCCCCAGCACCGGCAATCCAAACGGTGCACATAAGCGACCGGCGCGGAGCATGGTGCCATCCCCACCCAGTGCCACCAGCACGTCAAAGCTGCCACCGCGCACCTGCTGGCGCAGATTCTCGTCATATAACGACGCGCACAGTTGTGAAGTCACTCCCAGCTTATACAAATAGTGGCTGACTGCCTGCGCTTCTTCTGCCGCCTGCGATAATTGCGGATGATAAACAATAGCAAAACGGCGGGGGGGCGAATCTGGTTTGCGCATGACGTTAATTATAAGGCGAATTTCTCTGGGAGCGACGTTTGGCGCTCGTTCATTCCAGCTTTTGGTCACAAACCGAGCGATAGCCACAACCCGAACAGCGCCCGATCGACTCGTGAGAACGGTTGAGACGTCTGCTCTGTTCCTGAGCGCGCATTCGGCTGACCAGCGCCAACAGCTCCGCCTCCAGTTGCGGGGTGTAATTCACTTCAAAGGTACGGTTGCGATAGCGAATCAGTCCATAGGGCGGACGGCTGCCGGTAGAACGTTCCACGAGCAGACAATATGCAGCCAGTTGCAGAACATGCCCGGCGTGCGGCTGAGGGGGCGCAAAGCAGGATTTGACCTCTACCGGGATCCATCCCTCCTTGCACTTAACCAAATAATCCGGCTTACCGGTCAAACCGCTGAGCGGGTCAAACAGTGGTTTCTCCACCTTTCCCCAACCGCCCGTATCTGTGTAGACCACACGACCCAGCGGCAGCCCGCTGGCGCGGCGCTGACGAGCCGCCTGCCAGAGGGCAAGCAACCCTAACACCAGCAAAACGGCTGCTACAAGCAAAAATTTCATTGCAGGAATGCCCCCGTGATGGCGATTGCCGTCAAGATCAGGGCTGCCAGCAACAATACCCACCCTGCCAGACGCAACAACACTGCCAGCAACACCTGCCGACCGTGCCGGCGGTGATAGACATTGCCATTTTCGAGCTCAACCCGGTTTTCCAGTTCCAACCCTTGCAATTGATACCACCAGGCACGCTCGCAATACAGAAATGAGCCGATTTCAGAAGCGCGAATGATTCTCATGATTCTGATGGCAAACGGTTCACCACTTCCTGCAAAGCCTGTTTGAGTTTTTCTTCGCGCAGGCTGAGCGTCAAGTCGCCGCGCGTGCGTTCAACAATGCCGCGCACCAGATCTGTCTGGCGGCGTAAACCATTGGTAACGGCATCCGGATAATCCAGTGTTACCAGCAGGGCATAAATCTCATCCATCGCGCCCAATAGACGTTCCGCCTCTTCCGAGTAGCCTTGCCGCAGAATATCTAACACCCGGCGGCGCAGTTCTCCAGGCACTTCTGCCAATCCATTAACATATGTGGGAACTTCAACGTTCAGTTCCTCTGGCAACGGTAATGGATGGTCTAAAATAATCGCCGCGGTGATACGCGCTTCGCAATATTCCTTAATGGCATCCTGCGTATAACCGGCAAAATACAGTTCAGGATAAGGCTGAAGTTCCTGCTGCAAAGTTTCCACCAGCCGATGCGCCTGTTGCAAGTGTTCCTCCGCCTGTTTCCGTTCGTTGCGGTGAATAGCACGGATGGCATGAGCAGCATAGCGGGTAAGCTGCCGCGCCTGCGCCAGAGCACGGTCGCGCGCTTGGGTGCGGATTTCAAACGCCTGATGCACCACCTCCCCCAGAAAAGTAAACTTCTCCATCAAATCCGACACAGCTTAACCTCCTGGGGGCGAATCGGGCGGCTGGATGGTGCGGAACAGGTCATTTGCCAACGTGGAATCGTTCGGCAGGGCAATTTCACCAAAGCTGGCTTCATAGCGCGCCAGATTCTCACCCAGTGCACGCCAGAACAGTTTTGCACCCACGGGGGACATGATTAGACGAGACAACACCTGCAAACTATCTATCTGCCCGGGCAACAAACGGGCATAGTCGAAGATGATCTCTGCCGGGGTGTGACTGATACGCACCAGATTGACATAAACCGCTTCCAGTCCAGGGGGTAATTCCAAACGGGGCGCCACATTTCGGTTCGCAGGGGGCATGGTCATTACCCACCTCTCGTATTAGAAGGGAATTTCTTCATCACCGACCACCGTCTCTTCAACATCTACCGCAGGAACTCCAGGCTCACCTTCACCCCTGCCCAAAAAGCGCACTGTTGAGGCAGTAACCTCGAACGAGGCTGCGGCGCTGCCATCCTGACGTTTCCAAATGCGCGGTCCACCCGTAGATGGATCGGGCATTAAACGTCCTTCGATCAATACTGTGCGCCCTTTTTTAAGGTATTGATTACAGGTTTCAGCCAGTTTTCCCCAGGTGGAAATGCGAAACCAGATTGTCTCCTTGACAGGCTGTCCATCGCTGCCGGTGTACTGACGGTTGGTCGCCACCGAAAAACTGGTCACTGCCTGTCCGGTGGGTGTATAGCGCATTTCGGGGTCACGCCCCACATTGCCAACAATCACAATCGTGTGAAACATATTTGGGCTCCTTATTAAAAAATCACTGCGTTTTCACTATTGTAGATGATACCACAACGACAAAAATTATTGTCTCATACCGGTTTTTCCAGGAATCACCCAAAGCTGATGGAGTAATGAGCGGGAAAGTGGGTGTACGGGTAATGCGCCAGGGAAGGACTGCGGTGGGTGTAGCAGCACTGGCGGTTGCTTCAAGCGGCGGGACGCGCTGCAAGTCGAGATGATAAATGACCAGATTGGAAAAATTGACTGTCAGAACATTCTTTCCAGCAGAACGGGCAAATAAGCCAATGCTGCCCCTCTGCCAAACCGTATCGTGAACGCCAAACTGATATACATCATTGACAAAGAAACGCAATTCATTATTCAGCATCCACACACCCACCCGCAAAACCAGCGGCGAACCGGGCGGCACTTGAGCGCTGGGCGTCCAATCATACAGAATAACCACTTTACTGTTCTTGATGCGTTCCAAACGCAACATGCCATTACAGGCTATCAAAAAACGATAGGCATCCTGTGGACCAGCAGCGCGCAGCAACAAACCATACATATCTGCCCCGCGGCACAGGGAAGGGCTGGCGGTGATTTCCAGATAAACATTATCCACGGTCGGCTCACTGCGAAAGCTGAACAATGTCCCTTGTGGTTGGGCTACCGCCAGGGTTAGTTCCTGTTTGCCAAATGCCACACTGCCCGCTGCGCTGCGCTGCGTTTGCCAAGGTGAGGTCATTTCAAAGTGGTCTTCAAGGATCAGTTCCCCGATACCGGGATGCAGGTCCAGGGTAGGCAAAGCAGTTGGGGTTGCCAGAGGACGAGGGGTATCGGTTGGCGGAAACCACTGAATGGTTGCCGTCGGCGTTGCACTGGGCGCAGGGGTATCAGAAGGCAAAGTTTCTATTCCACCCTGCCCGGCGCAAGCCGTCATCACCATGATTAAAAACGGCAAAATGAGCAAACGTCTCAACGGACGATGACCTGACTGCGTTCCGGTCCAACCGAGATGTAGCTCACCGGCACCCCGCTGATAGATTCAATGCGCCGGATGTACTCTTGAGCCGGACGCGGCAGGTTTTCCCAGCGCCGCGCGCCGCGCACATCCTCTTGCCAGCCGGGGAGTTCTTCATAAACTGCCTCAAACGGCGAAAGGTCGGCAGGACCGAGCGGCAGCGTTTCATGGATACCATCCTTTGAGCGGTATGCCGTACATATCTTGACGGTCGGCAAACCGCTCAGGATGTCCAGCTTGGTAACCGCCAGCTCGCTTACGCCATTCAGACGCATGGCATAGCGCAATAAAACGCCATCCAGCCAGCCCACCCGCCGCGGGCGTCCGGTGGTGGTGCCAAATTCGTCCCAGGGGTTGGCGCCGCTGCCGCGCAGTCGTTCTGCCATCTCCCCAAATACTTCTGTCGGAAACGGTCCGGAGCCGACGCGCGTTTGAAAGGCTTTGGTCACGCCGATCACCCGATCTACCGTCAGGATGCCCAGCCCTAAACCAGTCAGAGCGCCTGGCGCAGTGGTGGTAGAGCTGGTGACAAACGGATAGGTGCCATGGTCCAGATCAAGCAGGGTACCTTGTGCACCTTCGGCGAGAACGCGCTCACCCTTTTGCAAAACTTCCATCACGAGCGCACCGACATCGCGGATGTAAGGCGTCAAAGCATCGGCATACCTGCTGAATTCTTCAACAATATCCTGAACAGCCAGCGGTTGTGCGCCATAAAGCCCGCTCAGCCAGCGGTTGGTTTCTTCTAAATGAGCAGTTAGTTTCTGGCGAAAGCGCGGTATGTCTAGCATGTCCTCCATACGCAATCCGCGCCGGGCAGCTTTATCGGTGTAGGCAGGTCCAATGCCACGCCCGGTGGTGCCGATCTGCGCTGCGCCGCGCGCCGCTTCTTGAGCACGGTCGAGAGCCTGATGCGCCGGGGTGAGCAAATGGGCGGCATGAGAAATACTCAGCCGCTGAGGGTCCACCTTCAGTCCGTTTTGACGCAGCATATCCATTTCCTTCAGCAACACCGCCGGGTTGACCACCAGCCCATTGCCGATGACGCCGACCGTCTGCGGGTGAATCATGCCGGAAGGGAGCAGGTGCAGCTTGAACGTCTGTCCGCCAACCGTCACCGTATGCCCGGCGTTGTCACCACCGTTGTAGCGGGCAACCACCGCCGCCCCTTCGGAAAGCAAATCCACCACGCGCCCCTTACCCTCGTCGCCCCATTGCGTGCCAATGATGATCTCAAACGGCATAAAAACCTCCTTTGCAAAAAACCATCTGCAAGCTCCTTCATCTTTGATTATAACAGGGCTGGGTGTACACCTGAATACAATCACCGAATAAATCATTTCTAAAGTAAAATGGAATTTAGCAATATCTGTTGGACATTCAGGGGATTCTTATGTTGCGCATTCAACTGCTCGGCCCGCCGCTGTTGACGTACAATGATAAACCCGTTAATATCCGGCGTCTGATCCTGCGCTCGTTACTTTTCTATCTCGCCTGCCAGCAGGACGTGGTGGGAAGAAGCACGCTGGTATTCCTCTTCTGGTCTGATGAACCGGAAGATAAAGCGCGCGAGCACTTGCGAGATGCTCTGAGCAAACTGCGCGTCCAACTACCCGAACCGGAAATGTTGGTGACCCACATGGATACAGTGCGTCTGAATCCCAATCGGGTATGGGTAGATGTGCTGGAGTTTGAACAACTGATTCGCCAGGCGCGTCAGGGAATAACAGAGTTGGGACCAGACCAGCCGTTGCCGCAAAAGGTCTATGATCGGCTGGTGGACGCAGTCAGACTATGGCGCGGCGACTCCTTCCTGGCAGGTGTTCAACTCCCCGCCACCAATGAATTTGATGACTGGTTCACCAGAACCAGCCAGAGCCTGCACCAGTCTTACCTGTATGCGCTGGAACGGCTGGGACAGCACAGCATGGCTGCCGGTAATCTGGACATGGCGCTGGAGTGGTGGGAACTTGCCCTGCAACATGATGAGCTGAATGATTCTTATCACTACCAGTATCTTACCTGTCTGCAACAGCTCGGTCGCTTTCGCGAAGCCTTACAACACTGTGGCCAGGCTTATGACCTGTTTCGCAAAGAAGTTCAGGATATACCGGAAAACCTGCTACGGCTATGTCAGCGCATTCACCAGCAGGCAAGTGGCGGCGGTTGGCAGAAGACGGACAGCCCGGCATGGACATATCCCTGGAAGCATCAATCACCTTTTATTGGCAGAAAAGCATTGCTCAGTGAGATGAAAACGATGTTGCTGATGAGCGGCGGCGCGGCGGCGCTTGTCGGCGAGTCGGGCATTGGCAAAACCCGTCTGGTTTATGAGCTGTATCAAAGCCTGCAAACTGCACCCCGTTTACTGCTGGCGCGCGGGCGGGCGCTGGAAAGCCATTTGCCGTTCCAGCCGTTGATTGACACCCTGCGCCAGTCTGTACAGCCTGAGGAATGGGATCAACTTGACCTGCCCTGGCGGAGGGTTCTGAGCGAGTTACTGCCAGAGATTGCGGCAAATATTCCAGCTCACCAGAGTGAAACGGAAATAAGCCGCAATCAGCTTTTTGAATCCCTGCACCAGTTGCTGCGAATTCTGACCGGCAAGCCTGGCAACGAGGGCAGTCGGCGCTTGTTGCTCTTTATAGATGACGCCCATTGGTGCGATGAAGCCACTCTGTCGGCGCTGGCTTATCTGCTGGAGCGCCGTTTCTTTATAGAAAACGGCTTGCTGGTTCTGGCTGTTCAGAGCGAACAAATCACCCCTCAACTGGATCAGTACCTGCATCATTTTCAAGCCGCCGGATTGCTCAAAATGCTGATGTTAGAGGCGCTCTCGGTTGCAGAAGTGAACGAGTTGACACACCGCGTGCTGGGTAAAAAAGTGAGCGCCGAGATTGCCGAGCGGCTCACCCGAGACTGCGGTGGCAATCCTTTATTGTTGCTGGAAACTCTGCGCAGCGCACAGGAGTATTCCGCGGAATCCCCGTTGCAGGCAGCAATGGGCAATCTGAGCCGCATGGACGCGCTGCGCACTTTGCTCAACGAACGGCTACAGCGGTTAAGCCGCGAAGAGCGTGAGTTGCTCTACACCGCCGCGTTGATCGGCGGTGAGTTCAGCCTGGATATTCTGAGCGCCGCCGCTCAAGCTGACATGCTGCATCTGGCAGCAATGCTCGAAGCGCTGGAACGTCTGCGCCTGATTCATCCACTTCAAGCGGGCAGTATGTCAAACGCTCCAGCCGCGACCGCGGTGTATGTGTTTAACCATGAACGGATACGCGAAGCACTGTTGCTGGAACTGGGCCCAGCACAACGCCGTGCTATCAGTCTGCGTGTGGCAAAAGCTCTGGAGAACAGCGAGAATCCTCTCGCGCATCAGGCGGCTGTACTGGCTCATCACTTTGAAGAAGGCGGCGAGTATCGCAAAGCATTTCATTACTGGCTGGAGGCTGCTCAACACGCGCAGCATCTTTCCGGGCGCGGTGAAGCCTATAATGCTTTTCGGCAGGCGGAACGGCTGCTGATCCGTCTGGGATATGCATTACCCGAAAGTGACATCTATCGGCTTTTTTCAGCCTGGGCTGAGCTGGCTGGTCAGAGCGACGACATAGAGGTTTTAGCCCACCTTTACTCATCCGCCGAACAGCTCGGCAACCGTCTGAGAAGTCCGCTGCTGACCGGCTTTGGCTTAATGGGTACTGCGCTGGTCATGACAATGCGCATTCAGTATGGACAGGCGTTAACCACCTTAAACCGCGCTTTGGCTTATTTAGAAAAAGCCGGCAATCAGTATGAGCTTGCGCAGTGCTATCATTGGCGCGGTATCCTTCATATCTATTTGAACATGAATCAGAAAGCTGTTGCCGACCTGGAACGCGCCCTGCAATTTGCTCAAAGCAGCTTTGATCCGCGCATGCGTCAGGCAATGATTAATGCCCGCATCTACCTTTCGCTGGTCTATACGCTGCGCGGTTGGCCCCAAGAAGGTCTCAAGCAGGCTGATCAGGCGCTGCAGGAAAGCCGGCAGATCATGTATCCCAACGGCATTGTGCGCTCGAAAGCGATGGCTGCCCGCGCCTTATTCTACCTTGGGCGTTATCGTGAAGCCGTTGAGTTGTGTCAGCTTGGCATCCAGCGCGCTGAAGCGATCGAGAACCACCGCGCAAATGCCCGTCTGCATATCAGCGCCGCGCAGGCGTATCTGGCGCTGGGGCATCTGGATGAAAGCTGGCAACACTTGCAAACCGGGCTGAAAATCGGGCAGGAACGGGGATTTGTGGACGTGGTCTGCGAGGGTCTGTGTTACCAAGGTGAGCTGTATCGAATACTCAACGCGTTAGAACAGGCGATGTCCAGTTTTGAACAGGGTGCTTCTTCGATAGAAAGCTTCTACACGCTGGATAATCGTTATCGTCTGGGACTGACGCTCATGAGCAGCGGCGCTTTTGAAACCGGGCTGGAACTGATCGAACAAACCATTAACATCGCAGAACAGGCAGACCTGGCAACCATTTATTTGCCGGCGCGGCTGGCGCTGGCGCTGGCAGAACTTCAAAGAGGAGGGACAGGAAAAGCCTATGAATCCGTCAAAGCCCTTGAAAGCCAGATTGTTCAGCGGGGTTATGGCACCATGCCGGGCATCATTGAGACGATTCGTTTTGAGTATGCATTTATGCTTGGCGATTTGGAAACAGCACAATCCAGTGCGCAAAAGGTCATTGCCGCTGGACAACGGCTGCCGAATCTCTTTATGGAGCTTATCGGGCATCAACTGGCAGTGCGCCTAGCCAGAAAGCGCGGAAAGCCTATTGAAGAATCGCAACAGGCAATTGTCCGTCTGTTGGATGAGATGGGAAAACATGCTCATCACCCGCAACTTCTTCCGTTGTATGAAAAGTTTCGCAAAAAAACGCTGGAAATCGTTGATGAGTAAATCTGTCTTTGTTTTGTCTACGATGGTATTGTATAGTCATTATGCAAACCATTGCAAACGGGCGCGAGGAGCAAGGGGTCTTGCGCAAGAAGGTCAGGTGCACGGCAAAGGGGACATGCGGCTGACCTTCATGATTTTAAGTGCGCCACCGTAACACCCTCTCCCCCCTCATTTTCCAGCCCTATCTCCCAGCGTTCGACATAAGAGGACCGCTCCAGCGCCTGACGGATCACCTGGCGCAAACGCCCTGTTCCTTTGCCATGAATGATACGCACGTAAGGCAACCCTGCTAGATACGCTTGCTCCAAATAGCGCTCCAGTTCGTCCAATGCATCATCCGCGCGCTTGCCGCGTATATCCAGCTCGATGCCGGGCGAAGGGCGTAACATCACCGCCCGCGGCGCATCTGATTCAGCCGACCAGCCTAAGAGCGACGGCACTTCTATCTCATCTTCATCAGTGGACTGGATGTCCTCCTTTTTCGCGCGTACCCGCAGCGCACCGATTTGCACCTCCAGCCCGTCTTCATCCATATCTGTGATTTGCCCAACTTTATCCAATGCACGCAGGCGCACACGGTCCCCGATTTGCAACGGACGGACTTTTGCCTTCTCAGAACGGTGGCGCTGCGACGCCTGTTCCACAACAACCTCCAACGCTTCCATCTGTTCTTGCAATGGTTTGAGCATTTGCAGCGGTTGATGGGCGCGCCTCAGCTCGCGGCGCAGTTCCTCCAGTTCGTTACGCAATGCAGCCAGTTCTTCCTTGCTCTTCCGATGCGTTTCTTCCAGGATTGCCTGGCGCTCGTTTTCAATCTTCTCCAACCGTTGTTCAAGTTCGGCGCGCAGGCGTTCGGCTTCGCGCCGATCCTGTTCGGCGGCGCGGCGCGCTTGTTCCGCAAGATTGCGCTGGCGGTGAATCTCATCCAGCAAATCCTCTGCCCGCAGGTCTTGCGGATTGAGAGCAGCGCGAGCAGTTTCCAGCACTTCTTTCGGCATTCCCAGCCGCTCGGCAATCAAAAGCGCATTGGAGCGACCCGGCAATCCCATCAGCAAACGGTAAGTTGGGCGAAGCGTTTGCAGGTCAAATTCCATGCTGGCGTTGGTGATGCCTGGGGTGGCGTGGGCAAAGGCTTTCAATTCAGGATAATGCGTTGCCACCAGGCAGGTGACACGCCGCTGTACCAGATATGCCAATAGCGCCCGCGCCAGTGCTGAACCTTCCTGTGGATCGGTGCCGGCGCCAAGTTCATCCAGCAAAATCAGCGAAGTTCGGTCGGCAAAGCGCAGGATGCGCACAATATTGTGAATATGCCCCGAAAACGTGGAAAGCGATTGCTCAATAGACTGCTCGTCGCCAATATCAGCAAAGACATTGCGAAACACACTCAAAGCCGAGCCGGACTGCACGGGAAGGTGTAACCCACACTGTGCCATTAGAACCATCAATCCAACCGTTTTCAGGGTGACGGTCTTGCCGCCAGTGTTGGGTCCGGTGATTACCAGCCCAAAGGTATGCTGGTCCAGCACAACATCCACTGGCACCACGTTTTCCGGCGGCAGAAGTGGATGACGTGCCTGAAACAGGTGGAGGGTGGTGCCGGGATGTTGGGCAGTTGGATGAACTTCGACCAGCTCCGGCTCAGCTGCGCGCAGGTCATCGGCATAGCGGGCGCACATCAGTGCCAGGTCCAGCTCACCCAGTGCGGCAAGGATGTCCTGAATTTGCACGGCGCATTCGCCGACCTGAGCAGAAAGCGCGGTCAGGATGCGGCGCACCTCATCGCGTTCCTCAAGCTGCAATTCATGATACCGGTTGTTCAAATCCACCACTGCCAGCGGCTCAATAAACAATGTTGCGCCGGAAGAGGACTGGTCATGAATGAGCGAGCGAATGCGCCCTTTAAACTCCGCCCGCAAGGGGATGACATAGCGTCCGCTGCGCTGGGTAATGATCGCTTCTTGAAGCATGGGTGCTATCTGCGGGTCGTTGATCATGTGCTCCAGCTTAGCCAGAAGACGTTGATGAGCGGTTTTCAATTCATTGCGGATGGCAGACAATCGAGTTGAGGCGCTGTCCAGCACCTCACCATTTTCAGACAGCACGCGGCTGATAGCATCCACCATGCCCGCCGGCGGGGTCAAGCGTGCGCCAATTTCCCCCAGATGCGGTGTGAGGTCAGCGTGGTGTTCCAGTGTGCGCCCCAGCGTGCGGGCAGCGATGAGCGTATTCTTGATTGCCAGCAAGTCAGCCGGGTCGAGGACGCCGCCGCGCGCCGCCAGGTCCACCGGTGCGCGCACATCGCGCGCACCTCCGATGCTGACATCAGATTGGATACTCAAAAGCAGCCGCGCCTCGCGGGTGAGCGTTTGGCGGTGACGGGCTTTTTCCAGGCTGGTGGTCGGACGCAGACGGCGCGCCAGTTCGGCAGAAATTGGAAAAGCGGCATACTCCGCCAGCCGTTCCAGAACTTTATCGAATTCCAGCATACGCAGCGTTTTCTCATTCATTGCAGGAAAAGTTTACCACGATTCAGTCAGCGGGTGACCAGTGGCAGAAACGGGGCATTAGCGATAGGAGAACACCTTGCTACCAAGTTTCCGAACATTTGCGGCAACCTACCCCAACACGCCGAAAACTGACAAATTACCAAATCAACACACAGCACGACTAATAAATCTTGCACTCTTATCGCCTTTCAACAAATATCATAAATCTATCTTATGCCCGAAAAGCACCCCTAATGAACTTTTTGAATGGTTTACAAGTCATCATACTTCTAATCAGATTTTTACACTACAATTAACAGCCAAACAGGATAAAATAACCATTGGGTAAATTCAGAACTGTCTAACATTATCACCACGGAGAAGAAAACCATGTTTAAAGACAACGCCATGTTTCACCTGATGCTACGGCAAGGGGACGTCGGGCGCTATGTTTTGTTGCCGGGCGATCCTGGTCGCTGTGAAAAGATTGCAAGATATTTTGATGAGCCAAGACTGGTGGCTGAAAATCGTGAGTTTCGCACATACACCGGCACACTATTAGGGGAAAAAGTTTCAGTCACCTCCACCGGGATTGGCTGCCCATCTACCGCTATTGCAGTTGAAGAGCTGGCGGCTTTAGGAGCAGACACTTTTATCCGCGTCGGAACAGCAGGTGGAATACAATCGGATATATATCCAGGGGATGTTGCCATCATCACCGCAGCTATCCGGGACGAAGGAACAACCCCCCAATACATGCCGGTGGAATTTCCCGCGGTTGCGGATTTGGATGTGGTGATAGCTTTGAAAGAGGGCGCCGAAAAAGCCGGAGTGCGCTACCATCTGGGCATCACCCATTCAAAAGATTCATTCTATGGTGAAATGCAGCCCCAGCGTATGCCGGTAGGACAGCGATTGCTGGAACGCTGGCAGGCGTGGAAAATGGGCGGCGCAATCTGTTCTGAAATGGAATGCGCGGCCATTTTCATTATTTGTAGCATTCTTAAAAAGCGCGCCAGCGGCGTGATGCTTGTCGCGGACAGCCCTGCCGTCAAACAATCGCCTGAAGGTGCAAGCGGCCTGGGAGCTGCATTACCGGATATAGATCGGGCAATTCGAACGGCTATCGAGGGCGTAAAGATTTTGATCGAACGAGACCGCAACCAGCAAGGTTAACTGCACTCAAGCAATCACCGAGCCAAACCATTCAAAATCAATCCAACTGCTTTTACATTGGGGTTGAACCCTCGTCCCGAGTGATCATGTCGTGTTCTAGTGCAAAACGCACCATTGCAGTATGATTCCGCAGACCGAGCTTTGCTTTTATATTCTTTTGGTGAGTGTAAACGGTATTCACGCTGATCACCAGCGATTGGGCAATCTGCAAGGCTGTTTTTCCCTCTGCCAGAAGTTGCAAAATCTCCCATTCGCGTGTCGTTAGCGCCTGCAATGGATTCATCTCCGGAAGATGAACCCCAGCCAGATACGTTTCAACCTCCACTCCCAGCACCAGAGAACTGATAAAGATACCGCCCTCAATCATTGTGTGTAAGGCGAGGGTCAGCTCTTCGACCATTGATTCTTTCAAAATATAACCGGAAGCGCCTGCTTCAAGCGCGCGTATCACCAGCTTTGGATTGTTATACATAGATAAGATTAAAACCGGTATAGCAGGATACTTTTGTTTGATGCGCCGGGTTGCTTCCAACCCATTCATGTGGGGCATGGAAATATCCATTAAAACCACATCCGGCGTTACTTGCTTCAAAGCTTCTAGCGCGCCAATGCCATCACTGACCTCGGCAACGATTTCAGCCGCAAGTTCAACTTTCAAGAGGGAAGCTAACCCCCTGCGCATGATATGATGATCCTCTGCAAGCAGGATTCGCAAGGAATTATGATCCATTACGATTGACTTGCCCCGAAGATTGCAAAGGGATTTCCACTTCCAATCTGGTGCCGCGTCCGGCTTGCGACCAGACCTGTAACTCTCCCCCCACTGCCATTACTCGTTCGCGCATTCCTACCAGGCCAAAACCTTTTTGCCGATTATGTCTTGAAATGCCGACCCCGTCATCAACCACCGATAGCCGCACGTGGCCAGATGTAATCACTAAAGAGATTCTAACCATCTTCGCCCGAGCATATTTAGCTAAATTGGTCAGCGCCTCCTGCACCACCCGGTAACAGGCCAGCTCAACAGTTTGGGGCAAACGAATATCATTGTCGGTTTTATCTACCTCAAATTTCACTGGAAGATTAAATCGACGGCTGAATTCCTCAACATGTTGCTCTAGAGCAGGTATCAGCCCCAGATCAGTTAGAAGAGGAGGATGTAAATTGTGAGCTAATCGGCGCAGGTCGTGACTGATTTCCATGATGATCGCATCTAGCGTCTCAACTTGACTGAGAGCTTCGTGATTGTCGGTTAGTTTGCGCTTCAACACCTGAAGCTCCGCGCGCAAACCCAATAACGCCTGTCCGGCATGATCATGCAGTTCGGCTGCAATAGATTGTCGTTCTTGCTCCTGAGCCTCCATGACTCGGGCAGAAAGACCTCGCAATTGTTCCTGAGCCTCACAAATCCGTGCAAACATGCGGGCATTATCCAACGCCAAAGCCGCATGAGCTGCCAAAGCCATCGCCATTTCACCGTGCTTTGAAGTGAAGAAATTGGGGATTGATTTGTCAATCGAGAACAAACCAATCGCCTGTCCCTTGACACGCAATGGAACCCCCATCCAAGAACGTATATGTTTTCCGCATGGCACCCAGAGCCAATCACTCAACAAAGTGGTATCCGATTGAATTACAGGCTGGTCGCCGGTGAGAACCTCCATCATCAATGCTGTATGTTCAGGAACGAAGCGAATACCGGACATATCCACCGGACCCGAAAATTCCTGATAACCGCGCGCTGCGTGCATACGCAACACACCATCTTCCAACAGCATCACATTAGCGCTGTCATAAGGAATAAGAAGCTTTAGCTGATCAAGAATACGAGATAAAACTTCTTCCATATCCAAAGAGGCATTGAGTACCTGAGCAACTTTGCGCAGCGACTCCGCCAGAACTCGTTCAGCATGTTCTTCTTTGATTTTTTCAGAAGTCTGCCAAGCATTAGACAGCGCTTTCATTGCTATCCGTAGATAGGGTTCTTCCTCAATAAATGGCTCGCCCCATCGCCAGACACTTATATTTCCTTGTTGATCGCGCCCTAATGGAATATTGGTAGACCACTTCGCTCTGATACCGGTTTGGGGTGTGCCTCCTGATAGATTGACTTCTAAAGACCCAAACACAACAGAGCTGACCAGAGATGCACCATGAGCATTCGCCAGAACAGCGATCTGGAATAAAGCCTGCCGCATAACCTCCGGGGTTAGGTCATCACAAGCGAGCAGGTCAAGTAACCGCTCAAAAGCTTGCCACCGTTTCAATTCAGGTTCAGAACGAATTTGAGAAAGCGCCTCAGGCGTTTGTGTTTGTTCCATCACTTTAAGTATAAATCATTTCTCGACCGACAAAACGCTCCATCTTCTCTTATCGGCGATTCTGTATGTTATAGTGCAGTATAAAACTATTCTGACAGACGAGCACCTGGCCAATATAAAATAACACGTTCAAGAGCAGAAATTACCTGATAAAAGATCACACCTGCAAGTGAGGAAAAGGTGATACCCGCAAAAAGTAATGCCGTGTCCAGGCGGTAGCTGGCAGAAACAACCACATATCCAATACCGCGATCTGCCCCAGTAAATTCAGCCACAATCGCGCCAATCACACTCAAACTGCTGGCTACTTTCAGGGCAGAAAAAATAAAGGGGGTAGCGGAAGGTAAACGCACACGAAAATAAACCTGCCAGCGTGAGGCTGAAAGAAGTCGCATCAATTCCAGCGCCTGCGGAGTGACTGAACGCAAGCCGCGTGTTGTATTGACCAGCACGGGGAAAAAGCAAACGATGGCAGCAATTACCACTTTTGGAGCCAAACCAAACCCAAGCCAGATGGTCAGCAAGGGAGCAATCGCAATAATAGGTACCGTTTCCAGCACAATCGCCCAGGGAAGCATACTGCGCTCAATCAGACGCACATGAACAAAAACACTCGCTGCAATAAAAGCTACCCCTGCGCCAAGAGCAAAACCCATAATTGACTCTAACATGGTCCAACCCACTTGGGTGATCAGATCAAAACCGCGTCTGACAATGATCTCAAGAATGTTAAGAGGGGATGGTAAAATGTAGCGCGGTACTTTCAGCACGGTGACCAGAATCTGCCACAAAACAATCGTCCCTAAAAATAGTAGGATGGCTGGAAACCATTCCGAGAGTGCATGAATAACCGGGTGTTTCCTCTTTACATTAGAGTTGACCGTCATTCACCACCTCCCTGAGTTGCAACATATGACGCAGTTCAGCTGTCATTTCAGTGAACTCTTGAGTAAAACGAACATCAAAAGTTCTCGGACGCTCAAAGGGTACATCCACAATGGACATCACCCGACCAGGACGCGAGGAGAGCATCACAACCCGGTCAGAGAGGAAAAGCGCTTCCGTGATGCTATGCGTAACGAAGATGATTGTTGCCCGGATTTTTTCCCAAACCTGCAAGAGAAGCAGATTTAAACGGTCGCGTGTAAATTCATCCAGTGCACCAAATGGCTCATCCATCAATAGAATGGGTGGATGATAAATCAGGGCGCGCGCAATCGCAACCCGCTGTTTCATCCCACCGGAAAGCTGTTCAGGGTAATGTTTCTCAAAGCCGCTCAACTCTACATCTGCCAGTAACTGGCGGGCATAATCGGTCACTTCCTGATCCTTCACCGGACTACGTTTTCCCAGGATTTGAACAGGAAGCATAACATTCTCCAGCGCTGTTAGCCAAGGAAATAACACCGGCTCTTGAAAAACAAAACCAAAATCCACATCTGCCTGAGCCTGTATCGGCGTTTTGGAACGCACATTAATTTCGCCGCTGGAAGGTGCAATCAACCCTGAAATCAGACGCAATAACGTTGATTTACCACAACCGGAAGGGCCGACAAGAGAAACAAATTCCTTGTCGCGAATCGTGAAACTAACATCTCGAAGCGCCTCAACAGGCTGATCACCGGGAAAAATCATCCCCACATTACTTAGAATAATTTCATTGTTGGTTGAATCCACATTCGTCACCTTTACACTTTTTGCTCTTTGGAACAAACTGTTATGTCGAGCAACCGGTACAAATGTTGCCGTAGCACATCATCTATAAACGCGGCTTGCAATGCCATTTTCTGAATCTCCTGCAATTCTGCAACTGAGAAACCAAATTGCTGATGCAGAAGGGCCAACTCACGCGAGAGGCGGGTATCGGAAGTAACCGGATCATCGTCGCCAATCGCAATGCGAATTCCATACTCAAAAAAGTAGCGCACAGGGTGTGAGCGAATATTTGCAATTGTCCTGGTATGAATATTACTGGTTGGACAAAGCTCAAGCAAGACACCCTTCTGTTTGAGTAATTCCATTACATTTACATCTTCAACACTGTGAATGCCATGCCCAATGCGTCTTGCATCCAACTCCGCAATCGCATATTGTACATTCTCGGACCCAGCCGCTTCGCCGGCGTGAATGGTGATCCCTAATCCGCCACGCCGGGCGATTTCAATAGCTTCTATGTGAAGTTGCGCCGGATAATTAGCCTCATCTCCTGCCAGATCAAACCCAACAACACCCTCATTTTTAAATTCAACCGCAATCTGTGCCAGACGAATATTTTCAGCTACTGGGTGGTTTCGCAGAGCGGCAATAATCAAACGACAAACTGTACCGGTCTCATGCTCTGCCTGTTGCAACCCAACAAGCATCGCTTCAACAACTTTTTCAAGAGGTAAATCTGGGCGCGCGTGGGTCAATGGCCCCGCGCGCAGTTCCAGATAAACAACACCATCGCGAGCCGCATCTACCGCCGCCTCGTAAGCTGTTCGTTGTAAAGCCTCTGAATTTTTCAGTACCGGATAGACCCGCGCAATTTTCTCCAAGTAATCCAACAAGCTTTGCTCTTCTCCTGTAACCTGTAGAGCCCGAGCGATGTCGGAACGCTTAAAGGGTAATTCCAGTCTCTGCTCGCGACACAATTCCCAAAAAGTCTCCGGACGCACCGAACCTTCAAGGTGGGTATGGAGATTAACTTTTGGCAGAGCAGCAATCTCTGCGGGAATCGCGGTTGGGGCAGAAAACATCATCCTTCCTGTGACAGGATATGCTCGTAGCCAGCCGTTTCGTAACGCACAATACCTTCCAACGCAACCTGGATGGCATGTTCCCAGCCCTGAATCAACCCTTGATTAACCTCTTCGTACACCACCTCACCGGTAATCAGATTGCCTGAAACCGCACATACCATTGCAGCTTTCAACCCGCGGCGATGTGCCACTGTATAGATCGCGGAGCTTTCCATTTCAACATTGATCAGTTTATTTTTATGAAGCATCTGGATAAATTCGGGAGTCTCTCCATAAAAAGCATCATCAGAGGCACTCAAGCCTATATGAAGTTGAAAGCCTAAACTCTTTCTGAGATCCAACGCCGCCTCAATGAGTGCATGAGTCAGAAAATGATCTGGAACAGCCGGAAAGCCCTCCGAAACATAAAAGCGCGATGTCCCTTCGTTACGCATTGCCCCAGTGCTGATGGTCAAATCCCCGATGTGCATACCTTCTTGAAGTGCGCCAGTGCTGCCCACGCGAATAAAATGTGTAGCACCAACATTGGCAAGCTCTTCAACGGCAATCGCCGCTGATGGACAGCCGATTCCAGTAGAAGTTGCACTGACGGGAATACCTTTGTATGTTCCTGTACAAGTGCGAAACTCGCGATGGAAACCAATCTCGCGCACGTTATCCAGATATTTAGCGATCCGTAAAACCCGATCCGGATCTCCGGGCAGTAAAACATATTTCCCTACATCACCCGGCGCCACCCGCAGATGATATTGCAATTTACCTTTGGTTTTTTCCTCTTTATTTACAATAGCCATATGATTGACCTGTTACAAATTTGTTGAATTGATTTTTATGATCAGTATGCCACATCCCGGCTTAAACAAATAATATTTCCCTCCCCCGGTTTTCAGGGTAAAGTAAAATCCAACAGCCCTTCAACTGGGGGAGGACCAAAGAGGATACTCGAGGTTTACTTCAGGAACTCGGTTGTAAAAGCTTTGGTGTAATCCACTTCGGTCTCAAGCGCTCCCTGTTCCCTGAGGACCTTGTAAATGGTTTCCCATTTTTCCGCCGTCATCAACCCAATAACCCCGCTCTCTTTAACTTCTGGGGTCATGAGGTGAGCTTCTTCTGCAACCAGTTGATCCATTTCAACCGCTTTGTCCAGCTCCGTGCCATACTTCAAGACGATATTCACTGCATCTTCTTTATTTGCCATGGCATATTCCCAGCCGCGCTGGATAGCACGCACCATGCCCCTTGCCACTTTAGGGTTATTCTTCAGGTAATCCTCCGTAGTAAACAGGGCTTCAGACGCTGTTGGCACGCCATTATCGGCAGGCAAAAACACAATTGGTTCTTTGCCCATACGCCGGGCGATCAAAGGCTCGTTGGTTGCGTAGCAGGTCATCAGGTCAATTTTACCTTCCAGCAAGGGTGTAATATCATACTGGACAGTAACAGTTTTGACGCTATTAACATCAACGCCATTGAATTTCATCATGGCTTTAGTGAGCATCCAGGGACCCCCTTCTTGAAATCCAATGGTCTTGCCTGGAAAGTCCTGAAGCGTCTGAATGCCGGAGTCTTTAAGTGCAAAAACGCCTCCAGGGTGTTTCTGGAAGAAAGTAGCTATTGTGATCAAGGGCATTCCCTGTGCACGAGCAAGGAGCAAAGAACCAGTATCGTGCAGACCGAATGTGTCTTCGCCTGCCGCCACCAGGGTGATGCTATTTTTATCAATACCGCCCGGACGAATTTCGACATCTAAGCCTTCTTCCTTGAAGTAGCCTTTATCCAAAGCAACATAAGGGCCTGCAAACTGGGTGTTTGTAATCCAGGGCAGGCGCAAGGTCACTTTGGTTAGCTCAGCCGGCACAGCAGTTGGAGGGGCACCCGCCTCAGTTGGAGCCGATGGTACAGGTTGACAGGCAGTGATTAAGACAGCCAGTGAAACAACCAGAATCACAAGTAGGTAAAGATTGTTTTTGTACATGTTTTCCTCCTGAACGTACAAAACTAGAAAAGAAACCAAAGGGCTATTTATTATGGTACGCCAATCACAAAAACATTTTCAATCACAATTCTTGTGATTTTCAGTGTTATACTTTTCCCCATCATGTCGCTGATTCAGGCTGTCAACCTCAGCAAAGCGTATGGGGCACAGGATGTGTTCAGCGATCTCTCCGTCAGTATTCCCCAACGGGCGCGCATCGGGCTGGTGGGGGCAAACGGGGTAGGCAAAACCACTTTGCTGCGCATCCTGATGGGTCTGGAAGAGCCATCCGCCGGCGAAGTGCAACGCGCCCGTAACCTGCGCATTGGTTACCTGCCGCAGGAAGCGGTGCAGGTCAAACCGCATACGCTTTGGGAAGAATGTCAACAAGCCTTTACCTCCTTGCATACCCTGCAACTGGAGCTGCGTTCGCTGGAGAGCGAAATGCGCCACCGTCCGCAGGACCGCACTGTGCTGGAAGCCTATGGCAAAAAACAGGCAGAATTTGAACACCTCGGCGGCTATGTTTATGAGACGCGCATCGAGCAAACGCTGAGCGGGCTTGGCTTTGACCGCTCTGACTATCATCGCCATCTGACCCAGCTTTCCGGCGGTCAGCGTACGCGCGCTCTGCTGGCTCGCCTGCTGCTGGAAAACCCTGACCTTCTCCTGTTGGATGAACCAACCAACCACCTCGATATTTCCGCCATCGAATGGCTGGAAGATTATCTGCGCGACTGGCAGGGCGCAGCGCTGATTGTCTCGCACGACCGCTACTTTCTCGACCGCGCGGTTAATGTCATCTGGGAAATGACCCCCTCGCTGGAAGTTTATCATGGTAATTACAGCGCCTATCTGCAACAGCGCAGCGAACGTTACCAACGTCGTCTGGAGGAATATCAGGCACAACAGGCTCTGATTGAAAAAGAAGAGGAATTTATCCGTCGCAACCTCGCCGGACAAAATACCCGTCAGGCACAGGGACGACGCAAGCGGCTGGAGCGCCTTCTGGAAGAAGCGCGCCTCACCCTTCCAATGGAAACCCGGCGCATTCACCTGAAACTTCAGCCCGTTACTCGCTCCGGCGATCTGGTTGTTCGCACCAGCAGGCTGAGCATCGGATATGCCGATGAGGGACGCCCCTTGTTTCATGTGCCTGATCTGATTTTGCAACGCGGCGAGTGTGCCGCCATCTTGGGACCCAACGGCGCCGGTAAAACCACTTTTCTTAAGACCCTGCTCGGTCAGGTACCGCCCTATTCGGGCGAGGTCGTGCTGGGCGCCAGCCTGCGCATTGGTTATTTTGCCCAAGCGCATGAGGGCTTACACCCGGAACGGACACTGATGCAGGAAATCGAAGCCGTTGCCCCCAATCTGTTACCAGCAGAAATTCGCAATTATCTGGCAAAATTCCTCTTTAGCGGGGATAACGTATTCAAAACCGTTGAAACCCTCTCCGGCGGGGAACGCAGCCGGCTGGCGCTGGCTTGTCTGGCATTGCAGGGCGCCAACCTGCTGCTGCTCGACGAGCCAACCAATCATCTCGACCTGCCCTCGCAGGAAGCCTTGCAGGCGGTTCTGGCGGACTACCAAGGAACGATTTTGCTCGTCTCGCATGACCGCTATTTGATTGACGCGCTGGCAACCCAAATCTGGGAAGTGATGCCTGACGAGGCGGAACTGCGCATCTTCAACGGCACCTACAGCGAATACAAAGCTGCCCGTCAGGCAGAAGCCATTGTCGAGCAGGCTTCCAGGAATGCGCCAACGCAGAGACATTCGGCGGGCGCACAGCCCTCACCCGCGCGCCCGTCTGCCGGCACAAGCAAAGAAGCGCAGCGCAAACACCGCCAGCGCATTCAGGCTTTAGAGGAGGAAATTGCCGCTCTTGAAGCGCAAATGAAAGCTATCAGCCGCAGGCTGGAGCAGCCACCCGCCGACCCGCTGCTTGTCCAGAAACTTGGACAGGAATATGTAGCGCTGGAGCGCGCCCTGGAACAACGTCTTGAAGTATGGGATACCTTAACACGACAGGAAAAACTCTGAACAACCATGTCTTACTTCCTTGCCGCGTTTCCCGTCTTATTGGTCTTGATTCTCATGATCGCCTTTCGCTGGAGCGGTCAGCGGGCTGGACCTGCCGGCTGGCTGGCAGCAGTTGCAGTGGGCGCGCTCAGTTTTGGGCTGACGCCGCATGTCTGGTGGGTTTCACAACTCAAAGGGCTGTTGCTTTCGCTGTACGTCTCGCTGGTTCTCTGGCCTGCACTGTTGTTGTATTACATCATTGACCGCATTGGCGGCATCCGTGCCATTGCCGGCTGGCTGGCAGAGCTGGTTGCTGAACCGGGCTTGTTGCAGATTCTTCTTGCCTGGGCATTCAGTGCCACGCAGGAGGGCATGGCAGGATTCGGGCTGCCTATTGCTGTGACTGCCCCGATGCTGGTCGGGCTGGGGGTATCGCCCCTGCGGGCAGTGGCGGCTGTAGCCGCCGGACATGCCTGGGTGATCACCTTCGGCGGGATGGGCTTGATTTTCCAAACGCTGGTAGCGGTCTCCGGCGTGCCAGGGACAGAGCTGGCAGCGCCGGCGGCATTGATGCTAGGCGTGGGTTGTCTGCTTTCAGGGTTGTGCGCCGCCTTTATTCTGGGACAGGGACGCTTTTGGCGCCAGGTGCTGGTGATTGCCATCGTAATGGCGGTAGTGCAATATGGGCTGGCAGTCAGCGGGTTACCTGCGCTGGCAGGGCTGGGTGCCTCGCTGACAGGGTTGACCGCCGGCGTTGTTCTAGGCAGAGGGCGCAATGCCCGTCCGGTCAGCCGTCCTTCTTCAGCATTGATTGCCGCATTGGCAGCCTATGGCGGCATCATCATCTTTATGGTCGCATTTTCCCTGCCCGGTGCATTGCACAACGCTGTAGAATCGCTTGCCTGGAAAGCCTCTTTTGAACAGGTCACAACGGCTACAGGTTTTGTCACCCCGCCCGGTTCGGGACCGGTGTTCCGCTGGTTTTTGCATCCCGGTTTTCCGCTCTCGCTGGCGGCTGTTGTAAGCTATCTGGTCTTTCGCCGGCTGGGGCTGCTCCCCAAAAACAACGGCAAAACCATCCTGACCGCCACCTGGCACTCAGCGGCGCCTGCCACGGTTGGGGTAGTCGCCATGGTCGGCGTGGCAATGCTGATGGAGCATTGCGGCATGTCATTGCAACTGGCGCAGGGGTTGAGCGCTGCACTCGGCGCCCTCTACCCGCTGGCGGCGCCTTTTGTCGGGATGCTGGGGGCTTTTGCCACCGGCAGCAATAACAACTCTAACGTGTTGTTTGCTTCACTGCAGAAAAACGCCGCCATCCTGCTGGGAATGCAGACGCGCTGGATGCTCGCCGCACAAACCGCCGGCGCGGCGCTGGGCGGCATGGTTGCGCCGGCTAAACTGATTGTTGGCTGCAGTACAGTCGGGTTGAAGGGCAAAGACGGGCTGGCATTGCGCATCACCCTGCCGTTCGGGCTTGCAGTCGAACTGCTGCTGGGCGCACTTGCTTTGTTGATTTTGAAATGATCATCCTCCCTCACCATCTCAACCCTGCCAAAGACAGGTTAGTAGAACTGAGACGAGATTGGGTATAATCAAGTTGGAGTGAGAGAATATGACTCTACCGGCACCATATCCCAAACCGCCATTTGAGCAGTTCATCCAGACCTGTACTCCCCTACTGAAAATTCCAGAGCTGGAAGAACACATGCGTCAACGCGTGCGCACAATTGTCAGCGAATTGCTCGATTTTCGACCCAATGCGGACCCGGTAAGCAGCCTCAAGCAATTTATTCAGAAGGACGTAGATTTTCTAGGCGTACTGCTAGCGTTAACAAACCTCTCGCAGGAAAAATTCTTACGACTACTCACTGCGCAACGATTCTCTATTGGAGACTTCGGACCTGAATGGAGCGCTGAGCGAGTTTACAAAAAGATAAAAGAAGATGATGAATTTGCGCTGAAAATCGCTCGCCTGTTTCTTGAAGGGCGCAACAGTCAAATTCTCGCCGAGCAGATAGCAGATTTCTATCTGGAACAACTTGCTTTACCAGATAACTGGCTGGATATTATCCGCAACGGAAACGTCATTGGCAATGTTGTCCGCAAGAAGCTGACTGGTGAATATATAGACCAAAAAGGGGAATACATTGAGCGAAAAATCCGCGTTCTTCTGGACAACTTGCAGGCAAAATACGGCATCACTCATGCGCATGGACAGGTCGCTCTATTAGGAAAAGAAGTTGACCATGTACTACCTTCACTGGAAGATCCTTATGTGATGATAATGGTTTCTTACATGGAAACCACCTCCAGCTCCCAAACCAGCCGGGCAAATGAACAACAAACACTATATCAGAAAATTGTTGGCGGAAACGTGCGCTACCCCGATAAACCGCGCATTTTCGTCAACATCGTTGACGGTGCGGGATGGCTGGCGCGTCGCTCTGACTTAAAAAAGCTCCACGCAGGCTGTCATTATTGTTTGAATATGAAAACGCTTGAGCAATTAGAAGCGATTGTTTTATATCATGTCCCCAGACGATTTTTCAAGCATTATCCAGAAGGATAAAGGGTATGTTAGCTGATTATCTGGATAAAGTTGTTAACGGTGATTGTTTGGAAATCCTTGCTAACATCGAGGATAACAGCGTGGACATGTGTTTTGCCGATCCGCCATTCAATCTCGAAAAAAAATATAACGCTTATAAAGACCAGAAACCAACCTCCGAGTATTTAGATTGGTGCAGAAAATGGTTGCGCGAACTGGTACGGGTGACTAAGCCAAGCGGTTCTATTTTTGTCCACAATATTCCCAAATGGTTAACCTACTATGCTGCTATCTTAAATGAGATTGCTTATTTTCGACATTGGATTGCCTGGGATGCTATGAGCAATCCCTTAGGGAAAACGCTGCTACCAGCGCATTATGGAATTTTGTTTTATACCAAAGAGGCAAAAGGCTATAAGTTCTATGAAATCCGCGCCCCACATAAACGCTGCCGGATTTGCGGCAGTTACCTGAAAGATTATGGCGGCAAGAAGGATCAAATGCACCCCTTTGGCGCACTGGTCAGCGATGTGTGGACGGATATTCACCGGATCCGCCACAGCGTCCGCCGGGACGAGCACCCCTGTCAATTGCCTGTTCCCTTGCTGGAGCGCATTGTATTAATGAGCACAGATCCCGAAGATGTAGTTCTCGACCCATTTTTAGGTACCGGCACTACTGCAATCGCCGCAAAGGCACTGGGACGACATTTTGTCGGCATAGAACTTGACCCCGAATACGTGAATATAGCTGCCGAAAAACTTAAAGAAATATCTGAAACCACCTTTCAGGGTTATTATGTCTCTTATTTTCTGGGCAAGATTCAGAGTATTCGCGATATTGACGCTGCCCAAATCTTCCCGCCGCAATTGACTTCCACCGAGAAAAAACGCCAGCGGGAAAATGGAAACAATGGCAGTAAGGATCAAGACAGTCTCAAAAAAGACCTGATTGCCCAACAACACCTCACTGGACTTGAAGATTTGTGAGGTATTGTGTTTCTGCTACAGTAATCCAGTCTCTACCAGCAATTCGGCGTTGTAAATAGCGCCGCCGGCGGCGCCGCGAATCGTATTGTGCGAGAGGATAACCATGCGCACATCAAAAATGGCATCTGCCTGCAGACGCCCAACCACAGTGGTCATGCCCCTGCCAGTCATGCGGTCAAGGCGCGGCTGAGGACGATCCGGCTCATCCCGCACTACAATAGGCGGCTGCGGCGCAGAGGGCAGGGAACGACTGACCTCCGGCGCCTGATACTCTGCCAGCGCCCGCCGCACTTCGTCCAGCGGCGCTTTCTGCCCCAGTTCCAGCGAAAGACAGACCAGATGCCCATCGCTGACTGCCACACGGTTGGTATGAGCAGAGATGGTTAGGTCAGCCAGATGAATGCCTGTATCGGTCAGCTTGCCCAGCATCTTGCGCGGCTCCCAGGCAACTTTTTCTTCCTCACCAGAAATATAAGGCAGTACGTTATCCAGAATATCCAGCGAAGCCACACCCGGATAGCCCGCCCCAGAAATTGCCTGCATTGAAACAACAAACGCCCTCCGCAATCCAAAGCGGTTTTGCAGCGCCTTCAGTGCCACTGTTAATCCGGTGCTGGTACAATTTGGGTTGGTAATAATGCAGCCCTTCCAGCCGCGCGCGGCGCGTTGTCGTTTGATCAACTGGATATGATCGGGATTGACCTCCGGCAGAAGGATGGGAACATCCGCCTCCTTGCGATAAGCAGAGGCATTCGATACCACACAACCGCCGGCTTCAGCAAAGCGGGGTTCCAGCTCACGCGCGGTATCGGCGGGCATGGCAGAAAAGTAAATGCGCGCCTTGATGTCAGCCGGCTCGCTCGGCTGGATAACCATTTGTTCCGCCCAGGCAGGCATCGGCTCAGTCAACACCCAATGACAGGCTTCCCGATAAGTCTTGCCCACCGAACGGTCCGAAGCCGTTAGCGCTACCACCTCAAACCAGGGATGACCATCCAGCAACTGGACAAAACGCTGTCCAACACTGCCAGTCGCCGCCAGAACCGCTACAGGAATTTTGTTCATCTCAACCCTCCACGATTAAGTCATGTAACGCCCGGGTTGCCGGGATCGTATCTTTTGCATCCAACACCATGCTGATAGAGACTTCCGAAGACCCCTGCGCAATGGCGATGACATTGAGCCGTTTTTCGCCCAGCGCGCCGAACACCCGCCCGGAGACGCCGGGGGTATTGCGCATTCCTTCCCCCACTACCGTAACAATCACCACTTCATCCGTTGCCCAAATGCGGTCAATGTCTTGCCGCGCCAGCTCACGGGTAAATTCTTCCTCCAGGGCACGGATAACCTGCACTGTGGAGGACTGCGGCACGGCAAAACAGATAGATTGCTCAGAGGAAGCCTGCGTGATAAGCGGCACGCTGGTGCCGGTGCGCGCCACCGAGGCAAAAGTGCGCGCTGCCACGCCGGGTACGCCCAGCATACCGCGGCCTTCCACCGTGATCAACTGCAAGCCGCGCACCGCAGTAACTGCCTGAATCACCTGATGCGAATGATTAGCGCGCTCACGCACAATATAGGTGCCGGCTTGATCCGGCTGGAACGTGTTGCACACCCGCAGTGTGATACCTTGCTCCACCACCGGGCGGATGGTTTTAGGATGGAGCACCTTTGCACCGTAATAAGCCAGCTCCGCCACCTCGCGCATGGTCAGAACAGGAATGGTACGCGCCTGAGGTACCAGGCGAGGGTCGGCAGTCATTACGCCGGTTACGTCTGTCCAAATCCACACCTCATCCGCCGGCAATACTGCGCCGAGAATAGCAGCAGAGTAATCGCTGCCGCCGCGTCCAAGCGTGGTGGTCACGCCGGAAGCCGTCGCCCCAATGAAGCCGGTCACCACTGCCACAATGCCTTCCTGAAGCAGAGGCTGAAGAACCGCATGAGCTTTCTGCCGCGTGGCTTCAAAATCAGGATTGGCGGAAAGAAAATGATTGTCCGTTTCAATGATTTGCCGGGCATCCACCGCCGCAGCGCGCAAACCATGTTCTTCCAACAAGGCGGCAACCACAATGACGCTCATGCGTTCGCCCAGACTGCCGATGGCATCCAGTGCGCGCGGTGTGGCTTCTCCCAGTGTAGCGATGGCTGTGCAAAGGCTGGAAAATTCACTGATCAGGCCGTGAACTTCGCGCTTGACCGCAAGGGCGCGTTCAGCGGTTTTGATCAGCGCATCCACCATCGAATCGTGGCGCGTATATAGCTCATTCACCGCTGCGCCGATCTCGCCGGCATTTCCATTCACTGCTTCAGCAGCGGTTTTTAGCAGCAAATCGGTCACTCCGGAAAACGCTGAGACAACCACTATCAGATTTTGCCAGTCTTGCTGTGCATTCCGCACGATGCGCGCCACATTCTGCAGCGCTTCGGGGCTGCCGACAGATGTTCCCCCAAATTTCATCACCAGAGTTTTTGCCGTTCTACCAGTACTCATCTCTGCCTCGCCTAATCTTAAAATTGGCTTATTTTACTACAATTTAGCGTATTGCCAAAAAAGATTTTTCTCCACCGCCATCATTTTCCATTCTTTTGACCAAAATTGCGTATAATAAAGATGTTGTCAAAAACAGGCAAACGAACCGCCAAGAGAAAAGATTGCCTGATAATGACCTGCTGAGTGGTTTCGTTGAACAGGCAATATAAAAAGGGTTCTTGGCTGTTTACTTAAAAAACTCTACGCGTGGTGGTGATACGATGGAAGTTGGTCTTGCAATCGTTTATCATGATCCCAAAGGTCGCTTGCATAAGCAAATTCAAAAAGTTCTCCCGGCGATTCGTCCGATGTTCAAAGGAATTGCTGTATATGCCAGCGCTGCCGTACAGGAAGAAGCATTAGGCTATTTTGCTCAAGTGGGCGCCAAAGTCCAGCAAGATGGTGCCACGCGGGGGGGAAAGATCGGGCTGGCGCGGCGCAAAGCGGTCACAATGGCGCTGGAAACCAAATGCACACACATTCTCTACTGTGACAGCGACCGATTGTTTCACTGGGCAGAGACTTACCCCGCCGAACTGGAACAGGTGCTCGGTCAAGTTGTCAAATACGACCTGACCGTTTTAGGACGCACGCAACGGGCATTTGAAACCCATCCGCGCCCTCAACGCGAGACCGAAGCCATTGTCAATCGTGTCTTTGCCCTCACCAGCCAGAAGAACTGGGATATCACTGTTGGCGCGCGCGGCCTTTCCCGCCGCGCTGCAGCAGCCATCCTGAACGGCTGCCCGGATGAAAAGCTCAGTACGGATGTCTCCTGGCCGCTTTTCCTGCAGCGTCTGGGCGGGTATACACTGGGCTATCTGGAAGTGGAAGGGCTGGAATTTGAAACCGCTGACCGCTTTCTGGATGAAGTGGCTGCTGCCGGCGGTATGCAAGCCTGGATCGCCCGCATCGAAAACGATCCGTGGCAATGGGCGCACCGCCTGGAAATGGCGCGCACCGAGATCAAAGCCATGCTGCCCTACCTGCCACAAGAGGTCTGATTCCAATCCTGTAACAGGTTTTATAAGTTATTTCACCAGCAGCACCGGGCATTTTGCATGACTGACAACCGACTGGGCTTTGCTACCTAAAAGTATGCCGCGCAAGCCGCCCATGCCGCGCGTTCCCATGACGATCAAGTCGCAGTTATTCGCCTCAGCCACGTTGAGGACGCACTCCGCCGGGTCGCCAAACAGCAATTCGCGCTGGACTTCCACACCTTCACCAATCCATTGAGCTGCTTCATCCGCCAGCGCCTGACATTGCAGGGTGCGTTTGGCAATCGTCTCACTGCGATATGGTTCCTGGTATTCCGCCGGCACGTCTTCCCCTACACAGACCAGAATCAGCGAAGGATTTTCCTGTAGTTTTGCCAGCCCGGCGGCAATTCCGGCAGCATGGCGTGCGTGTTCTGAACCATCGTAAGATAAGAGGATGCATTTGAACATTGCGCCTCCTTTCTTATGGCAAAAACCCTCACCAGCCCCTACAATCGGCAGGGTTGGCTGCTTACATGCTCTTCAGCGTAAAAACTCCAGAGAATAAACGACGCCCCACCTGTTGTCAATATGCACGCCCAGGCTTTGATTCCATTGTAACCAACTTGGGACATGAAAACAATCCAGTCAGGTTGAGTTTTTGTGCCAGAAACCGCGATGAACTTCACGCGCTTCGGGAAGGTCCGCAGGACCTTCCACCACAACCCGGCGCTGTCCGCGGGCAAACACCTCCCGGCATGGCAGAGAAAAAGTGGGGTTTTCCGGATCGCCCCCTGTCATTTCATACAGTTCTGCTTCGCTCAACGCAAAAACCACCCGTCCGACGCCCCCCCAGTAGATTGCGCCCGAACACATGGCGCACGGCTCAGTGCTGGTGTAAAGCGTGCATTGCTTGAGAAACTCAGGGGAAAACTGGCGCGAAGCCAGACGCATCAGGTTGGTCTCTGCGTGCCCGGTGCAGTCCCTCTCAGTCACCACCGTGTTCTCTGCGGTCAATAAGACATTTCCTTCTGAATCTGCCAGCAACGCGCCAAAAGGATGATTGCCATGTTGGCGGGCAAGGCGGGCAATTTCAACCGCTTGTTTGAGCAATTCTATATCTCTGTCGTTCATTCTTCACTCTTTTTTTCGTAAAACTTTATCACGATAATCTCTCGATAGTGACCAGCCGAACACCTCGCCCCTTGAATTGTCGAAAGGTTGCTCCTTGCCGCGCCAGCCGCATCACACTTGGTATATCCTCGACAATGGAACCGGAAAGCACATCCACCCCCAAATCAAACAGGCGCGGTGAGAGCGGCGTGCTTGGACCAAGCAACATAACCTTTGCGCCCGGTTTGCGGTGTTGGAAAACCTCTTCAAAAGTATGGTTGATCAGCGTGGTCGAGGTAATTGCCAGAATATCCGCCTGCGGCACAATCTGTGACGCCTGTGTAGCGGGCAAATCGCCTTCTTTAGGGTTCAATTCCAGCACCCAAAGCTGATGGACGCATGGGCGCAGACTATCCACAAAGGGAAAATGACCGATCAGCGCCACATTTGCCTGCGCGCCATGACGCAGGATGTACTCCTCTGCCGGCAAATCCACGGACTGCGCAGGCGGCGGGAGCAATGCGTTAATCGTAGCCAGTCCCACGGAAACCTCCGTGAAACTGTCCGAGTGTACCAATCCTGCCAGAGCCAACGCCGAATGGCGTTCCAGCTCGCCTGCATTAACCACTGCCGGTCTTTGTCCGTGCTCAAACTCCGGGTTGTGCTGGGTCGCCGCCAGCCCACAGGACAACCTGCCTTCTACCTCAACCAGCACAGCCGTCCAGAACAAACCAATGGACACCTCAACCACTTTGCCATCGGGTAAATCTTTTAACAAGCGTTCATAGATTTGCATAAATGCCTCACGATCTCAGCCAGAAAAATAACCCTTTCAGGGCAATCGCATATACCCGATAGGGTTTAGGTCCGACAAACACCTCACTGCCGATAAACAGCGTAGGAGTGCCATAAAAGCCGGTTTTGACAATCTCATTCATCTGTTTTTTAACGGCAGATTCCGTTACCGGGTCATTCACACAGGTCAACACGCGCCCGGCATCCAGTCCTGCCTCGCTGACCAGCGTTTCCAGGAAACGGCTGGTGTCCGGCTTCAATGTGCTGAACAAGGAAGAACTACCTGTCAGTTCATTCAAGGCGGCTTTATCGCTATGGATCAATGCCTCGTTCAAACGCCAATAGCCCGCCGGGTCTTGCTGATAAGCGCAATAACCAAGCCGATTCATAAAGTCACTGTTCTCGTTCACCGGATAATGCAGAAAAACCAACCCAACCCGATAACGATTGACCAGATTCAGGACACTGTCGTAGACCTTGCGGGTGTAATCACAGGTATAACAGCCAATGAAAACCACTTTTGAAGGTGCAGCGGGGTTAAGGGTTGGAAAACCGCTCAAATCCACTCCTTCCAGCGTCAGCTTACTGCTATCACCTTCGCCGGCAACGCAACCGGCAAAGGTTGTCACCTGGTTATTTGCGCCGCTGGGATCAAACACACAAAACGCCGCCTGATTCAGCCCGTTGCATGAGCCGGTCACGTAATACAGATACAGACTGCGGACGAAAGTGACGCTGCTTGCCAGCAACAACGCAAAGAACGCCCACGCCAGCGCCTCAAAGTATTTGTTCAACAAACGCGCCAGCGTCTCCGAACGCATGATGACCACGCCCAGAATTTTAGCTTTCATCTTCTCGTCAAAACCGGTCGTGCAGGGGCGAAAAGTCACCCGCCGCAGGACGCAATCCAACGCTTCTTTTGCCAGACTGCGGTTAGAAGCAGAAAAAATTCCCAGAATGGATAAAACAATAAAAGAAACAATGCAGAACATCGCTTTAAAGCACCTTTCTGATCTTTCTCAGGCATTCCACCAGCACGCGGACTTCCTCCAGCGTATTGTAGAAATATGCTGAAGCCCGCACCGACCCTTTGATCTGGCGGGCATTGAACCAGGAATGGACACAGTGTTGACCGGAGCGCACCAGGACGTTCGCCATCTGGTCAAGCATCAATGCTACGCGGTGCGAATCAATCCCCTCAAGATAAAAGGTCGTTATCCCGCCGCGCAAAGCCGGGTCTGCCGGACCGATGATCTTCAATCCGGGAATATCCTTGAGCTGCTCGCTCAACGCCTGTGTGATGAGCACCTCCTGTTTGCGGATGGCATCCAAGCCGATACGCTGTAAATACGTTACTGCCGCACCCAACCCAATGATACCGGCATAATCCTGCAGACCAGCTTCAAATTTCTCGGGCGGGGGAAGAAACTCACAATCGGCATAGGTAGAATTTGCAACCGTATCACCGCCAACCAGAAAAGGCGGCAGGGATTCAAGCAGGGCGTACTTCCCGTATAACACCCCTGTCCCTGAGGGAGCAAGCATTTTATGCCCGGAAAGCGCCAGAAAGTCCACATCCAGAGCGCGGACATCAATCGGATGGTGCGGCGCGGTTTGTGCAGCATCCAGCAACACCCGCGCCCCAACACCGTGCGCCTTGCGGATGATGTCTGCCGCCGGGATGGTTACGCCATCCAAATTGGAAGTGAAACCTAGAGCAACCAGTTTGACGCGCTCATCCAGTAACGCCTCAAAGGCTGCCATATCGAAGGTGTTGTCCGGGCGGGTCGAGATCACTTTGACTTCAATCCCACGCCGCTTTACCTGTATCTGCCAGGGAATCAGGTTGGAATTGTGTTCTTTATCTGAAACCAGCACCACATCCCCCGCCTGGAATGGAAAGGTATTCGCTACCAGATTGATGCCCTCGGTAGTATTGCGGGTGAAGATGATTTCCTGCGCCCGGCCCGCGTTCAGGAATTTAGCCATCAGCTCGCGCGCTCGATCCACCTCACGCGTGACAGCCGCCGCCCATTGGTGCATACTGCGCCCGCTGCAGGCAGGTTCCTGGAGATAATACCGGTTAACCGCATCAATCACCACCTGCGGGCGCAGGCTTTGACAGGCAGTATCGAAATAAACAATGGTTTTTCCAGTTTGCTTTTTATCCAGTGCAGGAAAATCCTGCCGGATCTTCTCAACATTCATCATTGTTCACCATTAAGCCTGTTGCTAACACGGTTTTGAGTGCCGCTGTCAAAAGGCACAGGTTAGATATTATACTCCTGCTGGCGGGGAATTCCGCCAGCGTGAAAGCTTTCGACGCGCCGGCAAATGATAAGCGTAAGCCCTTAATGCAGCATTTCCGGATGGTCGGTCAGCGTTCCGTTGAGGTATGCCTGGGTAGCAGTTTCAATGTCGCTCAACTCGGTCACGATGGGGCGGATATTCAATTGGCGCATACTCTCATAAGCGCCCATCCCCATCCCGCCGCACACGACCGCTTCGCAATCGGCAATTGCCTGCGCCATGCTGACGTGTTTATCATGAGATGCTGGATCCGCTCCATGACCCATGCCGTGATGATGCTCCTGTTCACCATGCGCACCGCCGGCAAATTGACCGTGTCCTAATTTCTTGCGCATTTCGCGGTGAACAATTTGACCATCCTCAATGGTCAGTACCAGGTAATACGGAGCACGTCCAAAATGACGACTGATGGTTTTTCCGTCTTCGGTGATAAATGCGATTTTCATTGTAAACTCCTGTCATGGTTTGAAGTGACGTCCGCCGGGCTGGTCTCGCCGATCGGCGGGATAAAAGATCAGCAAAATCCGGGCACATTCCTCGCCGGCATTTTCCCAGCAATGCGGCAGATGCGCCTCAAAAACCAAACTGTCACCAGCTTTGAGCAGAAAGGTCTCTCCATCTATCCGATAGCGCACCAAACCGTTCAGACAATAGACGAATTCATGACCGGTGTGAACGATGGTCTGTTCGCCGCTGGCAGCGCCTGGCTGGAGAGTGACCACGAAAGGCTGAACTGCGTTGCCTGCCAGGTCTTCGCCCAGATTCTGTATCTGTGTCTTGCCAAAATCCATCTCTGGTCGCTGATCTGCAGCGGTGTAAACAATCGTCCTTTCTACCTGCCGACTTTCAAAAAAACTGGCGATAGGCACATCCAGCGCCTGCGCCAGTTGCTGCAACGTGGAAACGGAGGGGGAAGTTTTTCCATTCTCGACCATGCTCAGCGTATTGACGTTTAAACCGCTGCGTTCTGCCAGAGCGCGCAGCGAAAAACCACGCTCGCGGCGCAGCGCCCGTATTTTGTGCCCTACTTCTGCTTCGGTTGCACGCTGTGTTTTTGTGTCATCATTCAGTCGTTCCACTGTGCGCACCTTCATCTATCCAAAAGTGGTTTAGCAAAACACCAATATTATAGTACAAATTACATTTTTTATCACAACATTTTCTATGGCTCGCTTGACAAATTAAACAAGCTCTGACGGGTTTTTGGAAGCCTGTCAGAGATGACATACACCTGCCGGGCTTTTCAAAAAACTGAAAACAGGGGAGTATGTTCGCCCTAAATTTCCACCGCGCTGAACGGCGCAGGATAATAGAGAGGAGTATCCTGCTGATCACGCAGCAAACCAATCAGCGCACTGGAAGCGGCAGGCTCGCCATGCACCAGAAAGATGCTTTTGAGCTGGGCAGCACTGGCGCCGGCATAACGCAAAAGCATATCCTGCCCGGCATGCGCCGAAAGCCCGCCGATGGTCGCCACTTCTGCCCGCACTTCAAAGCTCTCGCCAAAAATCTTAACCATGCGCTCACGTTCAGCCAGACGGCGCCCAAGCGTATTCGGCGCCTGCCAGGAGACAATGACGATTGTATTGCGTGAATCGCCAATGTTATTCCTCAAATGATGCTGGATGCGCCCGGCTTCTGCCATGCCGGAAGCAGAGATAATCACCATCGGTTCTTTGCGCTCGTTGAGGGCTTTGGATTCCTCGACGCTGCCGATATAGGTCAATCCCTTAAACATCAGCGCCGGATGGCGGTTTTCACGGATGAATTGATTGGTTTCTTCGTCAAAGTACTGCGGAAACTCGCGAAAAATCTGTGAAGCCTGTACCGCCAGCGGGCTGTCCACATAGACCGGAATGGGCGGCAATTCCCGCTCACTGATCATGCGGTTCAAGCTATATACCAGTTCCTGTGTGCGTCCAACGGCAAAAGCGGGGATAATGACCTTGCCGCCGCGTTGTACCGTACGTTTTACCACATCGCGAAATTCCTGATAGGCTTCGTTCGGATCGCGATGCGGTTTGTCACCATACGTGCATTCCATCATCAGATAATCTGCTGCTTCCGGCAGGACGGGATCGCGCAGCAGCGGCAGGTTCAGGCGTCCAATATCGCCCGAAAACCACAGGCGTTTTTTGCGGCGACCATTTTCCTCAATATCCAGCATGATACCGGCGGAACCCAGAATATGACCGGCTTCGCGAAACGTGACCGTCACGCCGGGAATGGGCTGGAAAGGGGTTTCATATTCCACTGCTTGCAGCAACGGCTTAACCAACAGCGCATCTTCCTGGGTGTAAAGGGGTTCAACGGGCGGCTCACCCTTGCGGGCACGCTTTTTGTTGACGTACTGCACATCCATCTCCTGAACATGCCCGGAATCCTGCAACATCACATCTGCCAGACGCGCCGTGGCAGGCGTAGCGTATATCGCCCGGTTATACCCGCTTTTCACCAGATTGGGCAAATTGCCGGAATGATCAATATGAGCATGCGAAAGCACCACCGCGTCCAGCTTTGAAACATCGAAGCTGAAGGCGCGGTTGCGGCTGTAGGTTTCTTCCCGTTTACCTTGAAACAAGCCGCATTCCAGCAAGAGGCGGTGACCGTTGACCTCCAGATAAAATTGCGAGCCGGTGACAGTTTGGGCGGCGCCGTTGAAGTGAATACGCATAGGTTAGCTGCTCCTTTCGCTCAACTTTTCTTTTACACTGTTGCGGACAACGGGCGGCGGAAAACGACTGACCACAGAAAGGATTTGTTTACCAAACTGCTGAAAGCGCCAGGGCAGATCATGCATGACAGAAGCCAGCTCGTCCAGTGTACGCGGACAGGCATGAGCAATTTCTTCTAGAACATCGCGCGGCAAAACCACATCCGAAGGCACCTCCAGCATTCTGCCGGCTTGTTTGCGCCATTCACGCAGCGCCTCCAGACGCTGGAGCATATCTTCTGCCGGGCGGGTCGCACCGTTCGGAGGATAAAGCGGCGCAGCGCGGCGACCGCGCTGGATAGCGCGCAATAAGCCCTCGCCGTGACGCTGAATCTGGCGGGGAGAAAGAATACCACTGACAGCCAGCGCTTCCAGACTGTTCGGCTGATCCAGCGCCAGTTTGAGCAGACTTTCGTCGCTCAACACCTTGAAGAGCGGCAGATTTGCTTCACGGGCTTTTTGCTCGCGATAGCGATAAAGCTCATGCAGTACGGCTGCCTCCTGCGGGGAAAGGGTACGGCTGCCGGAGATGCGCCAACAATTGGAAGCCCCATTCGCCGCAGGTACAGCGGTAAAACACAGGCGATGGAAATCCTCCCTCGCCAGTTCCCAGCGTCCACGCTGGTGCAGTTCCTCTGCCAGCCGCTCACGCAGGGGCAGGAGATAATAGGTATCCAGCCGGGCATAATCCAGCAGTTCGCGCGGCAGGGGGCGTCTGCCCCAGTTGGCGCGCTGATATTTTTTATCCAGCCGGATACCAAATTCATTTTCCAGCATCGCCGCCAGACCGGTCTCGCTGCAACCCAAAATACGCCCTGCCAGCATGGTATCAAACAGATTGACAAAGCTGAAGCCAAAATCACGTTTCAGACAAATTAAGTCATATTCGGCAGCATGAAAGATTTTTTCGATCTGCGGGCTGGCAAAGACTTCCCCCAGCGGTGAAAGATCATCCAGCGCCAACGGGTCAATCAGGTAATCGCTCTCACCGGTAGAAACCTGGATCAAACAGACCTGTTCGCGATAGGCATACAGGCTGTTGGATTCGGTATCCACCGCCAGACGGGGATAACGCAACAGGCTGGCGACTGCCTTGTGCAGTTCCTGTGGTCTTTCCACCCAGATCAATTCGCTCTGCGGCGCGCTCAACATGTCCTGAATTATAGCCCAAACCGGATACTCTGGAAGGCAAGCCATTAACAAGATTTACACCATGCGCTTTTCACCATTGCCCAATGCTGGAAAGTAGGAGGGCGCGCTCAACATGCCCAGAAGTCAACGCCATATCCACTGTGGTGATGATTGCGCTATAATGGTGCAAACAGGCTGATTCAGCAACAGGATTTTCCAATTCTGGTTGGTGAGTAATTTGATTGATATTGCCCTGTGCTTTGTGGTATAGTAATTCCAGAACCACAGGAGGGACGCATGAATGAGCGGATTTTGATCATCGAAGACGACGAAGCCATTGTAAAGGTACTGCGCCGCGCCTTGACAATGGAAAATTATCAGGTAGATGTTGCCTATGACGGCGAGAGCGGGCTGACTTTGGCGCGCGAGCGCCAGCCTGATCTGGTCATCCTCGATTTGATGCTGCCCGGCATTGACGGCATTGAAGTCTGCCAGCGCTTACGCGCCGCCGGCAACATTCCCATCCTCGTCCTGACCGCCAAAGACGCTTTGCAGGATCGCATTGAGGGTTTGGATGCTGGCGCGGACGATTACATGGTCAAACCTTTTGAGCTGGGCGAACTGCTGGCGCGTTTGCGCGCTTTGCTGCGCCGCACTCAACAAGAACGCGCCGTGATCTTAAGCTTTGCGGATCTGACGCTGGATACCAACACCCGTCAGGCATTCCGTAAAGGGCGCACCATCAATCTGACCGCCAAAGAGTATGATCTGCTGGAGCTGTTCATGCGTCACCCCCGTCAGGTATTGACCCGAGAGCTGATTTTTGACCGCGTTTGGGGATATGATTTTGGCGGGGAGAGCAACGTGCTGGATGTCTATATTCGCTATCTGCGCCAGAAACTGGAAGCACAGGGCGAAAAACGTCTGATTCATACCGTGCGCGGGGTGGGGTACGTCCTGCGCGAAACCTCTTAATAAATAAATGTCCTTGCGCTTCCGCCTGACTTTGCTCTATTCATCGCTGCTGGGAGGGGCACTGCTCATCTTTGGCGCTCTGGTGTATGGACTGGTTCGCGTTGCGCTTCTGCAACAGGTGGACGATCAGCTTGCCCAGGCAACCGATCAAGTTGTTCCCCTTCTGCGTGTGGGTCGGAATGGGCGCTTTGATACCCACTCCATCCTTGGGTTTCAACCACTCGAGAATCTCTACCTCCAGGTTTGGGGGGTTGAGCGCGATTTACAGTTGGCATTACCACCTGGTCTATACACACCATTAGATGAAAAATCGCTCTGGATAACCGTACCGACCTTTACCTCCGCTCAAGGGAGTCTGGGGCATCTACGGGTACTGAGCGTACCGCTAGTCTCCGAGCATGGCGAGGTGGGGGTGTTACAAGTGGCAATGCGGCTTTTTCTGGTAGATGTCACCCTCAACACGCTCTCTATCACACTCGTCATGCTGGCTGTGCTGACGGTTCTGGTTTCAGCGCTGATCTCCTGGTTGATCATCGGACAGGCACTTGCACCGCTGGCAACCATGACACGCATCGCAACCCAGGTGACCCGCGCCGATGACCTGCAACGGCGTATTCCACTGCAAGGTTCCGCAGAGGATGAAGTTGGTCAGTTAATCCAGGCATTCAACCAGACACTGGAACGACTGGAAAAGCTCTTCTCCACCCAGCGGCGCTTTCTGGCGGATGTCAGCCATGAATTGCGCACACCGTTGACGGTCATTAAGGGCAACGTCGGCTTACTGCGCCGCCTGGGGGGTGCGGACGCTGAAGCATTAGACAGCATCGAACAGGAAGTGGACCGCCTGACGCGTCTGGTGGGTGACCTGCTCCTGCTGGCGCAGGCTGAATCCGGTCGGCTGCCGCTGGCTCAACAAGCAGTGGCGCTGGACGACGTGCTGATGGATGTTTATCAGCAGATGAAACTGCTGGCAGGCGATCGCATTACGCTCAAACTGACCGAAATTGACCAGCTTCAGGTATTGGGCGATCGCGACCGTCTGAAGCAAGTCATGCTTAATCTGGTCAGCAACGCTGTGCAATACACTCCGGCAGGCGGTCAGGTTACGCTGGCACTGCGCCGCGCGGGTAACCGGGCGCAGCTTGTCGTTTCAGACAGCGGTCCCGGCATCCCTCCCGAAGACCTGCCGCACATTTTCGAGCGCTTTTACAGGGGTGAAAAGTCACGCCGGCGCGGTCAGACAACCGGCTTTGGGTTGGGGCTTTCGATTGCTTACTGGATTGTGCGCAATCATGGCGGCGTGATTGACGTTGCTTCGCGTGAAGGGGTGGGGACAACCTTCACCATGTGGCTGCCGCTGATGGAAGCAGGCAGCGAACCAAAACAGGACAAAAAATGACCCTTCCCCGCAGAACGGGGAAGGGGATTTGGGGGAGGGGGAAGGGATGCGAATTTTTTAGAGAATACGCGGGCTATCGCTTCCGCTGGAAGAAGGCGGATGTGCATGGACGGAAAGACTGTGATATGTTGGTTCAGGACGAGCGGACGCAGGCGGCTCGATTGAACCACTGGATGCACTGCGCACTGGCCGCGCTGTAATGGAAGGGCGCAGGCTGCTACCCGTCAGGGGCGAGGCTGCAGCCGGTCGGCTGACAGCCGGAGAGGTAATCGTGGAATGCGCTCCCGTTCCGGCAGAACGGCGGGTCGCCCCCCACAGGATGCGGTCGCCGGCAACGGAGATTGTACCAATAATCAGGATGCGAATCACCCAGACCATGATCGCAACGAATGCCGGTACAACCCGCGTCAGCGTTTTAGCCGGAATAACCGCCGTACTCTGCACATCATGACTGACGATCGCCATGGAGACACCCCACCAGGTAAGCATCGCGTTCATCGTCGCTGCCAGCAGCCAGGCGCCAAACAGATACCACACCTCTCTGGGCTCATCTCGCCCCTGTTCGGGAGTGAACAGGCGGGCAATTCCGGCAAAGTCAATCCCGCAAAAGGCAATGGCAAGGATGGTCGCCCAGCGGATACCGGCGAATTTGAGATTGCCGAGCAGGTCCTTCAACGCAAACTCGGTTGTACTGTAATTGAACATCTCAAAAGCCAGCAGGGCAGTGAGAATCATGAGACCCAGCAACAATGAAGGACTGAGGCGTACCCGCGCACCGAACAAAGAAAAACTCTTACGAACGCCTGAAAGATTCATGATCTACTCCTTTCTCTCAAGGCAAAAATGAGGAATTTACATAGATTATAGAACATTTATTCTATTTTGTCAATGGTGAGTTTCCAAATTTTTACTATCGAGCAGAGAATGATGATGATTTTTTTATAAATCTTATGTACAATGAAGAATGTAACGGTTGATTCCAAATCCGGTTTCAAGAAAGGAGACCCAGACCATGCTTGTTGGAGAACGGATGACCAAACCTGTAATCACCATCACGCCGGATACGCCCTTGCAAGAAGCGCTGGCACAGATGCGGCGCGAGAAGGTGCGTCGTTTTCCGGTGGTGGACAAACGCGGCAAGTTGATCGGTATTGTTTCAGAGAAGGATTTGCTCAATGCCTCCCCATCAGATGCCACTACTTCGAGCGTTTGGGAGGTGAACTACTGGCTCAGCAAGGTGACGGTTGAAGAAATTATGACCAAGGACGTGATCACCACCTGCCCCGACTGTCCAATTGAAGAAGCAGCGCGCATGATGGCAGACAAAAAAATCGGCGCTTTGCCAGTGTTAGACAACGGCAGACTGGTTGGCATCATCACCGAAACGGATCTGTTCAAGCTCTTTCTGGAGTTGTTTGGAGCGCGCAAAGCAGGTATCCGCGCCTCCGTGCTGGTCAAAGACGAACCCAACAAGTTGTTTGAACTGACCGGCACCATCCGCGATCTGGGCGGAAACATCATCTCTCTCGGCACCTTCATGGGTGATGATCCTTCCACGGCACGCGTAACTATGAAAGTGGAAAATGTGACTGCCGAAGCGCTCACCAAAGCGCTTGCGCCGCTGGTCGAGCGAGTCATTGACGTTCGCAAGGTAACCGCTGCCTGATCCAGCCGTTGTACGCCTAAATGAGCCATGCTGAAAGCCGCTTATCGGTTAGATAAACTGTGGTCGGTCAGCATGGCTTATTCTTTAACTTTTGTCACAATAAAATTGTCCTATTTCTGCGCCACTTGTTCAAAAGCGATTGAATCGGCTTGGGGGACGTGCTACAATCGCAATAATCTCTCATTTTTCTTTAACCTTAATTTTTTAGCACAATGCTGACAGAATAGCGCCGATTGTAAAGGCGCGTTTTCGAGACAATGATCACGCTGGACTCGTTGCAAACCAACATTTTGCTTCAACTACTCCAATCCGACCGTCCGCTCTCAGCCCGCACTCTGGCAATGCGGCTGGCAGTTTCGCCCCGTGTGGTGCGTTATCACCTGCCGGCGATGGACGCCTGGTTAAGCGAACGCGGCGTTCAATTAATGCGCCGCCGCAAAGTGGGGCTGGCAATCCAGGCTTCGCTGGAACTGCGCCAGCGCCTGACAGCCGAATTGCGGGACTTGTGCCATCCCTTGCGCCAACCCAGCACTGCTGAACGGGAGCAGCTGCTTGAGCTGGAACTGCTTACCAGCCACGCGGCTGTGTATCTGCAAAACCTATCTGCCTGGCTGCGCGTCTCGCAAACAACTCTGGTTAAGGACCTGTCAGCGATTGCGGCTCATTTCCAAACCTGTGGATTGGAACTGATACGGCGTCCCAATGCCGGCGTGAAAATTGTCGGAGCTGAGCGCGTTCGCCGGCGACTGGCAACGCAACGTCTGCTGGAACTGCTGCCGACTGAATGGTTGCTGCAACTGGCGCGCGGCGTTAATCCGACCGCGTTATCGGGATGGGCTGAATCGCCGGACATGGCAAACCGCGCTGGTCTACTGCCCTACCTGTTGCCGCTGTTAGAACGCCTGGACCTGCCCGGTTCTTACCGCCTTGCCCGGCGGGCAGAGCAGGGTTTGAAAGTTACCTTTCCAGATATTGCCAAAGCGGCGCTGGTACTATCGCTTTCCATCCAGCGTTTGCGCCTGCGGCAGGGAAACCTTTTATGGCAGGATGAACCTGCGCCGCAACCTGCCGACTTGATTGGATTGCAAACCGTTCTGGAAACGTTGGCAGATAGCTTGCGGCAGGAAAGCGGTCGTCCCTTGCCAGTGGCGGAAGTGCGCGAGCTGGGTTTGAACCTGCTGGGCGCTGAGGCGCAGCCGGCTGATCAACTAGTGGTACGCCGTCCGTTACCGGCTTCCGCTGAACTGAACCATCTGTTGGATGAAATGATGGCAACCGTTGCCAGCCGGGTAGATCCGCTGCTGGGTCTGAATGCCGAACTGCGGGCGGCACTGTTGGAGTATTTGCCTTCAGCGCTCTATCGCGTGCGCTATCATCTGCCGTTCTATAATCCGCAGGCGCACGAAATTCAGAACGCTTATCCGCAACTGTTTGAAGCCGCCAGCGCGGTTTGTGCGACGCTAGAGAAAGCAGCTCAGGCGCCTGTGCCGCAAGAAGAAATCAGCTATGTAACCATGTGTCTGGTGGCGGCTGTGGAAGGAGGCGTGCACAGGGCGCCGCCGCGCGTGGCGGTACTCTGTCCTTTGGGCGTGGCAACTTCGCGGATGCTGGTCTCACGCCTCAAAGCCGAGTTTCCAACGCTGGATGTAGTCTCAGTTTGTTCCTTTGAAACCATGCATCTATTGCCCAAGGATCTGGACCTGATCATCACTACCTCTTCTTGTTTACCCAGCCAGCCTGGTGTGTCCGTCATTCAGGTGAATCCGCTGCTCTATCCGGCTGACCGGGTGCAAATTCTGAACTGGCTGCAGGAATACTACAAAACCGATATTCGCAATCAGGGTTGATACTCATGGAACAAATTTCTTTAACGGTTCGACACCCCGTAGGGCTGCATGCCCGCCCGGCAACTTTATTTGTAGAAACTGCCAAGCGTTTTCAGTCCGCTGTAAAAGTACGCAAAGGCGAGAAGGAAGTCAATGCCAAATCCATTCTTTCGGTTCTTTCGCTGGGCGTCAAGATGAATGATGAAATCATCCTGACTGCCGAAGGGATAGATGAGGAAGCCGTGTTACAGGCAATGAAAGAATTAATTTCGAGCAATTTTGGCGAAGGAGAAGCCGAAAGCGCATGAGCAACATGGTGGCAACCCGAGACGCCTTTGGACAAGTGCTGGTTGAATTGGGCACCGAAAACCCGCAAGTGGTGGTGCTGAGTGGTGATCTGGCTGAAAGCACCCGTGCCGCCTTATTCGGGGAGCGTTACCCAGAACGCTTTTTTGAGATGGGCATATCCGAGCAGGATTTGGTCGGCACTGCTGCCGGGTTGGCATTGGGCGGCAAAATCCCCTTTGTCTGCACATACGCTGTTTTTGCCGTCAGCCGCGCCTTTGACCAGATTCGTGTCTCGGTTTGTTACACGGGCGCCAACGTCAAACTTGCCGTTACCCATGCCGGGTTGAGTGTGGGTGAGGATGGGGCTACTGCTATGACGCTGGAAGACCTGGCGTTGATGTGCAGCCTGCCGGGTATGACTGTGCTGGTGCCGGCAGACAGCAATGAAACCAAAGCCGCCGTGCATGCTGCGGCTGTCTGGAAGGGACCGCTTTACCTGCGTATGGGGCGCAGCCCTGTGCCCGTTCTGGAAGAACCGAACGCGGACTGGAAAATTGGTTGCGCCCGCCGCATGCGCGCCGGCGAGGATATTACGCTGGTAGCCTGCGGAGCAATGGTCTCCGCAGCGCTGGAAGCTGCCGAAATGCTTTCACAACAGGGCATTTCAGCCGATGTGCTGAATTTCCACACGCTCAAACCTTTTGATCGTGCCGTGCTGGTTGAGTCAGCCCGCCGCAGCAGACGGGTGGTGGTGGCAGAGGAACACAACATTTTTGGCGGATTAGGCAGTATCGCGGCGCGTGTGCTGGGTGAAGATTGTCCCGTACCGATGCGCTTTATCGCCACTCAAGACACTTTCGGCGAATCCGGCAAGCCAGAAGAACTGATGCAGAAATATGGTTTGACCAGCGAACGGATCGTTGCCGCGGCGCTGGAACTTTTACAACTCGAAGGAGTGCAGCAATGATGCTGAAAGATTTGCTGACCCCGCAAACCATTCGATTAAACGCCACCGCAAAAGATTGGCAGACCGTAACCGACCTGGCGGGGCAGTTGCTGCTGGATACAGGCGCAATTACTGCAGATTACGTCGAGGAAATGAAGGATACCGTGCGCCAGCTAGGTCCGTATGTTGTGATTGCGCCTGGGATTGCACTGTTACATTCGCGCCCTTCTCCAAGCGTGCGGCGGGTGTGCATGAGCCTGGTCACGCTTAAGCCGCCGGTGGCATTTGGGCATCCGCATAACGACCCGGTGGAGATTGCTGTCGCATTGGGCGGGATTGATGAAAGCTCACATGTTGACGCGCTGGCACAGATTGCCGATATTCTTTCTGAACCCGAAAATGTGGAAAAAATCCGTTCGGCGCAACAAGTTGAAGAAATCCTGGCGCTGTTTCAGCCGGGTTTCGATAATCTATCTCAATGATGAAAGGAGGTGAACGATTTGACAAAAATTTTGGCAGTGTGCGGAATGGGATTGGGTAGCAGCCTGGTGATGCGCATGCAGATGGAAAAGGTGCTTAAAGAAGCCGGGCTGAGCGCCGAAATCGAAGTTGTGGACATCAGCAGCGCCCGCGGCGCAGGCAGCACACAGGCAGATCTGGTAGTCACATCCGAAGAGCTGGAAACCCAACTTGGCGATCTCAAGGTTCCCATTCTGGCAATCCGCAACCTGCTAGACCTGAACGAGCTGCGTGAAAAGCTAATTCCCATTGTTCAATCATTGTCCAGTAAGTAAATTTTCTAATTTTTTCAGAAGGAGGATCAAATCATGAGTGTACTACAATGGATTATTAAATTTTTACAGGATATTTTGAGTGTTCCTGCCGTGATGCTGGGTTTAGCTGCACTGGTAGGCTTGATCGCGCTCAAGAAGACCTTTACCGAAGTTCTGGTCGGCACCTTTAAAGCCATCATCGGGTTTCTCATCCTGGGCGCCGGCGCCGGGTTCCTGGTAGGCATCCTTAACAACCTGTCCCCATTGCTGGAAACTGGGTTCAATATTCACGGCGTCATTCCCAACAACGAAGCGGTTGTCTCGGTAGCCGTCAAAACGCTGGGAACGCAGACGGCTTTGATCATGATCTTTGGTCTGGTTGTCAATGTACTGCTTGCCCGTTTTACCCCGCTGAAGTACATCTGGCTGACCGGTCATCACACCTTCTACATGGCAGCCATGCTGGCAGCTGTGCTGGGTGCAGCCGGGATAAGCGGCGCGGCACTGGTGATCGTTGGCGCTCTCCTGCTCGGTTTGATGGAAGTACTGATGCCAGCCTGGGCGCAGCCCGTTATGCGCAAGATTACAGGCGGCAATGATGTGTCGCTGGGTCACTTTGGCACGCTTGGTTATATGGTATCCAGCTACATCGGCAGTGCAGTTGGCGACCCCAAGCAAAGCACCGAAGACCTCAAACTGCCCAAGAGTCTGGGGTTCTTCCGTGACTCGCTGGTTGCCACCGGGTTGATCATGATCGTCATCTTCCTCATCGCCGTGATTGCCGCAGGTCCCGCCCATGTGGAAGCCAATGTCAGCGGCGGGCAGAACTTCATCGTCTGGACGCTGGTGCAGGGTCTGTCTTTCGCTGCCGGCGTTGCGGTCATCCTGCAAGGCGTGCGTATGATACTGGCTGAGATCGTCCCTGCCTTCAAAGGTATTGCCGAGAAAATTGTACCGGAAGCCAAACCGGCTCTGGACTGCCCCGTTACTTTCCCCTTCGCCCCGAACGCAGTCATCATCGGCTTCCTGTCGTCCTTCATCGGCGGCATTATCGGCATGATCATTCTGGGCTTCACCAGCCTAGCAGTGATCATCCCCGGCCTGGTGCCGCACTTCTTCGTTGGCGGTACGGCTGGTGTGTTTGGCAATGCCACCGGCGGACGGCGCGGTGCTGTAATCGGTGCCTTCGTCAACGGTCTGATCATCACTTTCCTGGCGGCGCTGCTCCTGCCCGTGCTGGGCGACCTGGGCTTCGCCAACACCACCTTTGGCGATTCAGACTTCCAGTGGCTGGGTATTCTGGTTGGCTATCTTGCCAAACTGCTCCGCTAAACTGAACGAGGGTGGTTTCTTCCCCCCATCCGGATGAGGCGCAAAATTGCGCCTCATCCTCTATGGGAGTTGCTTTTAAAGATGAGGTATCTTTCATTGGTTGACTCTACACCTATCCTGACAGCCAGCTTCGACCGTTCGCCGCAGCATGTCCGCAGGCTGGAGCGTATTGCGCTGGAATTGCGGCGCGGCGTGGTGAACCTGCTTCGCCACAGCCGTTCCGGGCATCTAGGCGGTTCGCTCTCGCTGGCAGATGTGATGGCAGTATTGTATTTTTCTGTGTTGCGCAATAATCCAACACAGCCAGATTGGAGCGGACGCGATCCACTGCTGCTTTCCAAAGGACACGCAGCGCCGATTCTGTTTGTCACACTGGCGGCACGGGGCTATTTTCCGATGGAATGGCTGGACGAACACCGTAAATTGAATGGGCACTTGCAGGGACATCCGGATCGCAAAACCCCAGGGGTGGAAGCCGCCACCGGCTCGCTGGGTCAGGGTCTGTCCATCGTCAATGGTCTGATGCTGGCGGCGCGGTTGAATGGGCGCGACACGCGGGCAGTGGCAGTGCTGGGCGATGGTGAATGCAATGAAGGGCAGGTATGGGAGGCGGCAATGAGCGCCGCTCACTACCGGTTGCCTACGGTGGCAGTGCTGGACCGTAACCGCCTGCAGATTGGTGGCACGACCGAGCAGGTGATGCGGCTTGAACCGCTAGCGGATAAGTGGCGCAGTTTTGGCTGGCAGGTGCTGGAAGTGAACGGACATTCCATCCCGGCTCTGTTGCGGGCTTTCGAAACTGCCTGGCAAACGCTCGACCGTCCCACGCTGGTCCTGGCGCACACCATTAAAGGCAAAGGCGTGTCGTTCATGGAAAATCAAGTGGACTATCACGCCAAAATCCCTGCCGACGCGCTGTTTGAACAGGCATTGGCGGAACTGGCGCAAGCAGCAGGGGACAATCCATAAACAGCAGGAGACGCACGATGAAAACCTGGACTGGCATAGGCGTATCTGAGGGCATCGTCAGCGGGCCGTTGTGGCTCTACCGACCGACACACTATGAAGTGCCGCGCCGCGCCGGCTGCGACCCCAAAGCCGAATGGCAACGCGTCTTGACCGCGCTGGAACAGGTTAAGCAGCATATCGCCGCGCTGCGCGAGCGAGCCGGGCAAAGCGTGGGCGAAGCAGAAGCTGCCATCTTTGACGCTCACCGCATGTTTCTGGAAGACCCGGAACTACTGGAAGACATTCAGCGCCGCCTGCAAGAGGAGGGCATCAATGCTGAAGCCGCCGTACAGGATGCTGGTCAAAATTTTTCCCAAATGATGCTGGCGCTGGAAGATGCCTATTTCCGCGAGCGTGCTCAGGATGTGCAGGATGTGATTCAGCAGGTCATTCGCGCATTGTTGGGATTGAGCCAGAGCAAGCAGTCCCCACTACAACCTGCAATTATCCTTGCTGAAGAGTTGACCCCTTCCGATACTATTCAGTTCGAACGCTCGGTTATTTTAGGATTGGCGACCATGCGCGGCGGGCCGACATCACACGCGGCAATACTGGCGCGCAGTCTGGGCGTTCCGGCTGCGGTCAGTGTGCCTTTTGAGCTGGCGGACCTGCGCAATGGTCAACCGGCGGTTCTGGACGGCAATCATGGAACCCTGACAGTTGACCCTGATCCTTCTACGCTTGCTGCGGCGGAGCAAAGCGGTGCGCTCTATCAGGCGCGGCAGAAAGCACTTTTAGAAAGCGCACAAGCACCGACCATGACGCGGGACGGCATGCGGGTGGAGGTGGTGGCAAATATCGGTTCGGCAGAAGACGCCGTTCAGGCGGTGCACTCTGGCGCTGAGGGTGTCGGTCTCTTCCGAACCGAGTTCCTCTATATGGGGCAGAACGCCTTGCTCTCCGAAGAACAGCAGATTGCGGCATACCGCGAGGTGTTCCGCATTCTGGCACCGCGGCCGGTGGTGGTGCGCACGCTGGACATCGGCGGCGACAAAGATATCCCCTACCTCGGACTGCAACGCGAACAAAACCCATTCCTCGGCTGGCGGGGGATTCGGATGATTTCTGAACGCCCCGATCTGTTAAGCGGGCAATTCCGCGCTCTTTTGCAAGCCGGCGTTGAGGTGGATTTACGGATCATGATTCCGATGGTTTCTAGTCTGCGGGAAGTCATACAGGCGCGGGAACTGTTTGAGCAGACACGCCGCGAACTGATGAGGCAGGGGTTGCCCTGTGCTGAGAAAGTGCAGTTTGGCATCATGGTTGAAGTACCTTCCATTGCGCTGGTTGCTGAACATGCCGCGCACCTGGTGGACTTCTTCAGCATTGGCACCAACGACCTGACTCAGTACACGCTGGCAGTGGACCGCGGTAATGAACGCGTTGCCAGCCTTGCCAGCCCGTTTCATCCAGCAGTGCTGCAACTGATTGCCAAAACGGTGCGCGCCGCGCACAGCGCCGGTAAATGGTGTGGTTTGTGTGGGGAGATGGCAGGCGACCCGCTAGCTGCGCCTTTCCTGCTGGGCATTGGGTTAGATGAGTTCAGCGCTTCACCGGCGCTCATCCCGGCGTTAAAGGAAACCCTCCGCAATCTGGACGCTTCACAATGCCGCCCTATTGCAGAGAGATGTTTGACTCTTTCATCGCCTGAAGAGGTGCAGGAGCACTTAAGAAAGATCGCAGGGACTTGCGTTCTACCTGAAACGTGCTAATATAATTAAGGCTTTCCCCTTTTCACTGGTATTTTATTACTGGCAGGGTACTTCCGTTTCTGTTTGTGGTTATCGCTTGATCATGCACAGGACACCGGGACAATCGTTGATCGGTTTATCTGGATGAGCGGCGATTCAATTCAATCCCAGTGGACAACCTTCCGCAGGTTTAAGGCAGAAAGGAGGTGTTCAGCAACAAATTTGGAAGAATAGAAGTCGCATTTCGTGTTCGATTGACCCTGTTCGGATTCATGTCACCAGGAGAAGGAAGGAAAATATGAGAAAAGCTGTCTTGTTCTTGCTCATCTTCGCCATGACTGCCGCGCTGGTCGGTTGTGGCGGAGGAGGCGGCGCTGCCACAATTAAGGTCGGCGGCATTGGCGAGCTGACCGGAGACATTCCGGCGGTCGGCGCATCGTTCAAGAATGCGGCGGAAATGGCTGTTAAAGAAATCAATGACGCCGGCGGGCTGGAAGTTGGCGGCAAAAAGTATCAAATCGAATTGTTCATTGAAGACAACGCAGGAAAAGCCGATCAATCTGCTTCGGCGGCGCAAAAACTGATCACCCAGCAGAACGTGGTGGCGATCATCGGTCCAAATGCCAGCCGCTATGCCATCCCGGCTTCTGAGGTCGCAGAAAGCTCAAAGGTTGTGCTGATCAGCCCCTGGTCCACCAACCCGAAAACCACCATTGACGCCAAGACCAACGCTCCAAAGCGGTACGTCTTCCGCGCCTGCTTTATTGACCCATTCCAGGGGCGGGTGGTTGCTAAGTTTGCTCTGGACAACCTGAAAGCCACTAGAGCAGCCGTCCTCTATGATGTGGCTTCAGAATATAACAAAGGCATCGCCGAGTTCTTCAAGCAAACCTTTGAGGAGAACGGCGGTACGGTCGTGGCATTTGAAACCTATACCACCGGCGATAAGGACTTTTCTGCCCAGTTAACCAAGATTAAAGAAGCCAACCCGGATGTTGTCTTCCTGCCCAATTATTACTCAGAGGTGCCATTGCAAATTCAGCAGGGCAAGCGTCTGGGAATCAACGTTCCATTTTTGGGCAGCGACTCGTGGGGCAGCAATGAGCTGATCTCGCTCTGCGGTGCTGATTGCGAAGGCTACTACTTCAGCACGCATTATGCGCCGGATGCTGCCACACCGGTGGCGCAGAAGTTCATCAAGGACTACACCGATAAATACGGCAAAGTCCCGGATGATGTGGCGGCGTTGACCTATGATGCCTTTGGCTTGCTCTGGATGGCGCTGAAGAACGCCGGTCAGGTGGATCGCGAAGCCGTCCGCAATGCACTGGCGCAAATTCCCAAGTATGAGGGCGTTACCGGCACCTTGCAATTCAAGGAAGGTTCCGGCGACCCAATCAAGAGCGCAGTCATCCTGCAAATCAAGGACGGCAAGTTCGTCTGGTTCGCAAACGCTAACCCATAAAACTCATTTCTAGTCAGTCCTCCCGCCGCTGATTTTCTGGCGGGAGGACTGCCGTATTGCAACAGGAGCACCATGACCTATCTTTTACAGCAAGTGCTGAATGCGCTTCAACTGGGCAGTATTTATGCGCTGATCGCACTGGGCTATACGATGGTTTATGGCATTCTGACCATGATCAATTTTGCCCATGGCGATTTGTTTATGGTTGGGGCATTTTTCTGTTTTATTGCAGCAACCTTTCTCAAGCTGCCCTTTGTGCCAACGCTGTTGCTTTCAATGGCAGGGGTGGCGCTGCTGGGGGTAGCCATTGAGCGGGTTGCTTATAAACCCTTGCGCCAGGCGCCGCGCGTTTCCGCCATCATCACTGCACTGGGCGTCGGTTTATTTCTGGAAAACTTCACGCTGGTCTTCAGTCCCTACCCCCAGCATGTCCCCACCCTGATTGAGAACAAGACCTGGATCGTCGGCGGTGTTGCCATTTCTTCCTTACAGGTGATCATCATTCTGCTGGCGCTGGTTTTGATGATTCTGCTCGACTTAATTGTGGGGCGCACGATGGTCGGGATGGCAATGCGCGCTATTTCGTGGGATAAAAACATCGTGCCGCTGATGGGCGTTCCGGTGAACCTGATCATCTCGATCACCTTTGCCATCGGCACCAGTCTGGGCGCGGCGGCGGGAACGATGTACAGCCTGGCTTTCCCGGTCATTGATCCCTACATGGGTATTCTGGTGGGTTGGAAAGCGTTTATCTCCGCCGTGGTGGGTGGCATCGGCAACATTCGCGGGGCAATGATCGGCGGCTTCATCCTCGGCGCAGTGGAGATTCTGGTAGCGGCTTTTCTGCCCTCCACCTATCGGGATTTCGTTGCCTTTGCACTGCTGCTGGTGTTGCTGATCTTCCGCCCATACGGCATTCTGGGCAAACCAAGACCGCAGAAGGTGTGACATGGCAGACAAATCGCTGACTTCTCAACCTGAAAAACCGCCGACTCTCCAGCGGCTGCGCAACGGCTGGGAAAAGATCGCTTCCAACCGCAAGGCATTGCCGATTGCGCTGGTGGTGGGTTTTTTGCTCTCGTTTGCAATTCCACAGTTTGAGCTGGTCAATCCGTATGTCCAGCTCATTTTGATGTATGTCGGCATCAACATCATCCTGACCATCAGCCTGAATCTGGTGAATGGTTACATGGGAGAGTTCTCGGTCGGACATGCCGGTTTTATGGCAGTGGGTGCGTACATCTCGGCGCTGCTGACCACACGGGTCTTTCCGCTGGGGTCAGGCGCCTGGCTGTTCCCGCTGGCGGTCATCGCCGGCGGCATCGGCGCAGGACTGGTTGGATTGGTGGTGGCGGTGCCGTCGTTCAAAACGCGCGGCGACTATCTGGCGATCGTTACCCTGGCGCTCAACATGATCGTCAAGTCGGTCATCGAGAACATCGAAGCCATCGGCGGTCCGCGCGGCATTCCTGGCATTGACAAGCTGACCACTCTGCCCTGGACGTTCTTCTGGACGGTGCTGGCAGTGTGGGTGATCCGCAATTTTGTGTACTCGAATTTTGGGCGGGGTGTGCTTTCGATTCGCGAAGATGAAATCGCCAGCGACCTGATGAGCGTCAACACCCGTCAGGTCAAGCTGCTGGCATTCACCATCTCTTCGTTTTTTGCCGGTATTGCGGGGGCGCTGTTCGCTCATGTGCTACAATTCATCAGCCCGCGCGTCTTTGACATCATCAAATCCACCGATGTGCTGATCATGGTCTATCTGGGCGGGATTGGTTCGATTGCCGGCTCAATTTTGGGTGCAACGATTTATACGGTACTGCTTGAGCTGTTGCGACCGCTGGGAATGTGGCGCATGGTATTCATGCCGCTGGTGCTGGTCTTGTTGATGATCTTCCGCCCGCGCGGCATCATGGGACTGCGCGAGTTCCGTTGGTTCATCCCCTATCGCGACCTGTTCGCCAGCCGCCTGTGGCATCAGAAGAAGGAGGTGCCCGATGCCTCTGCTTGAAGCCAGCCACGTCACCCACTTTTTCGGCGGTCTGTGCGCCGTCTCCAATTTCAATCTGGAATTACAGCCGGGTGAGTTGATCGGTATCATCGGACCCAACGGCGCCGGCAAAACCACCGTTTTCAACCTGATCACCGGCGTCTACCGCGCTTCGAGCGGCAGTATCAAGATGAACGGAACGGAACTGGTGGGCAAGACTCCCAATCAAATTACTGCGCTGGGTATTGCGCGCACCTTTCAGAATATCCGCCTGTTCAAAGACCTTTCGGTGCTGGACAACGTGCGCATCGCCCACTATTCACAAATGGGTTATTCCCCACTGGAAGCGCTACTGCATATCGGACGTTACCATACGGAAGAACAGCGCATCATCGAGGAAGCCATGCAGTTGCTCTCGGTGTTTAAGCTGGATCACTATGCAGAAGAACGCTCCGCCAACCTGCCCTATGGATTGCAGCGCCGATTGGAGATCGCCCGTGCGCTGGCAACCCATCCCAGCCTGCTGCTGCTGGATGAGCCGGCAGCAGGGATGAACCCCAACGAGATCGGTCAATTAATGGAGTTGATTCACTGGATTCGGGACGAATTCAAGCTGACGATCATCTTGATCGAACACCAGATGCGATTGGTGATGGGTATTTGCGAACGTATCAAAGTGCTGGATTTCGGCGCTACCATTGCCGAAGGTTTGCCAGCAGAGATACAAAATAACCCGAAAGTGCTGGAGGCGTATCTGGGAGAGGAAGGAGGCGCAGCATGAACAACCACGCCCTGCTCTCCATCAAAGACCTGTTCGTCTCCTACGGCAACATCAAGGCGGTCAAAGGCATCTCCTTTGATGTCCATGAAGGCGAAATTGTCACGCTGATCGGCGCCAATGGCGCCGGCAAGTCCTCCACCCTGCGCGCCATCTCCGGCATGGTGCCTTACACGGGTCAAATTGTCTACAAAGGCACCGATTTGCGTAAGATGGAAGCGGATAAAATCGTGGCACTGGGCATTGCTCAAGTGCCGGAAGGGCGCGGTATTTTTGGCAACCTGACGGTCATGGAAAACCTGAAGCTGGCGACCTGGCAGCGCAAAGACAAAGCAGAAATTGAACGTGATTTCGAGCGGGTGTTTTCAATTTTCCCGCGCTTGAAGGAACGCAGCCGTCAACTAGGTGGCACACTTTCCGGCGGTGAACAGCAAATGCTGGCGGTGGCACGCGCCCTGATGAGCCGCGGCAAGGTCATGCTGCTGGATGAACCTTCCATGGGGCTGGCGCCAGTGCTGGTGCGGGAAATCTTCCGCGTGCTGAGGGAAATCAACCAGAGCGGCACAACCATCCTGCTTGTGGAACAAAATGCCAACATGGCGCTGCGTCTGGCACACCGCGGTTATGTGCTGGAAACCGGCACGATTGCCCTGTCCGGTACGACTGCTGAACTGTTGGGTAGCCCGCGCGTAAAAGAGGCTTATCTGGGCGGGTAAGCAGTCTGACTGGCACCCCCCGCCTGACAGGTTTGCCAGACCTTTCAGGCATTGCGTACAAAAAAGCATGAAAATTCGGAATCAAATTCCGAATTTTCATGTTAAGATGTATGTACTGCAAAGCCGCTTTGCCGATAATCGGTGCACACAGCGGGCAATGACTCTGACAACAATGGAGAATGGATCATGCTGGAAGGAATTGTCACCTGGGCGGAAATTGACCTGGACGCCATCCGGTTTAATGTGCGCGCTTTTCAAAAACATGTCGGTCCAAAGGTCGAGATCATCGCAGTTGTCAAAGCCAATGCCTATGGTCATGGCGCAGTGCCAGTGGCGCGCGCCGCGCTGGAAGCCGGGGCGGCACGTCTGGCAGTACACCGCGCCATCGAAGGCATCGAATTGCGCCGGGCAGGCATTACCGCTCCAGTGCTGGTGATGGGCTACACGCCGCCTTCAGGTGTTGAGCTGATCACCCGCTGGGGATTGACACCCAGCCTGATGACCATAGAATTTGCACAGGCGTTATCAGCAAGAGCGACTGCGCTGGGGGTGCGCGTGCCAGTGCATGTCAAAGTGGATACCGGAATGAACCGCTACGGCTTACAGCCCGAAGAGGTGAACGATTTTCTGCTGGCGTTGCGTCGTCTGCCGGGGATAACACTAGAAGGGATGTTCACTCATTTCGCCACTGCCGACAGTGCTGACCAGAGCCATCTGCGCCGTCAACTGGCAGTGTTTAACGATGTGCGCGCTGCCGCCAGCGAGGCAGGCATTTACATCCCTTGCCTGCACGCCTGCAACTCCGCCGCAGCGATGCGCCTGCCTGAGGCGCACTTTCACGCTATCCGTCCAGGTATCTCGATGTATGGCTTAAAACCTTCAGATGAATGGGAACCGGTGTTTGAGATTCGTCCGGCGCTGACGCTGAAGAGTCTGGTCAGCCGTGTGCGCACCCTGCCGGCAGGGGCGGGCGTCAGTTACGGGCGCACATACATCACCGAACGCCCTACCCCGGCGGCGCTGGTGCCGGTCGGTTACGGCGACGGTTATCACCGCATTCTCTCCAACAAGGGCAGTGTGTTGATTCGAGGCAAACGCGCCCGCATTTTGGGGCGGGTATGCATGGATCAGTTTGTGGTAGATGTATCGGATATTCCAGACGTACAACAGGATGATGAGGTGGTATTGGTTGGCAGTCAGGGTGAGGAGCGCATCTCCGCCGAGGAAGTTGCCCGTCTGGCAGGGACAATCAATTATGAGGTAACCACTTCGCTGTTGCCGCGCGTGGCGCGCATCTACCTCAAAGGCGGGAAAGTGGTGGAAGCAAATGTTCTGGGAGTGAGTGGAAGTTCATCATAGGATAGGCGAGCTTGACTAAGCAATTGGCAAATGAGCGTCGTTTTGCCAGCTTGTCTTGGCCCATATAAGATGACAATTTTCGGCTCTGCGTTCAATTGTTCTTGAATTAAGTTAACGTGAGTTCGGGATAAGGAGAGGATCTCCAAAAGGGAGTAAACTTTTGTTACCACAACAACAGTTGAAACCCCAGGAGACCCTCAATGGACAGTTTACTCGTTTTATTCTGTGATG